>BNJU01001075.1_pt1 | contig 346659 bp, 355 predicted proteins | sample 8539281 | NCBI WGS metagenome assembly BNJU01 (sample SAMD00202456, study PRJDB9452) | human saliva metagenome | isolation source: human saliva | place: Japan
TTAAGGGTCGCGCTCTAGTGAGCAAGGATAATGTGTATTTGATGCAGGAGTTTTTGCCAGTTAGATGTGAGCATAAGTCTCATTACAACACCGAATTGCAACGTATGGTTGAGGCTATTAAGAACGCAAATGTTGGTACAGCAGCGGAGAAGATTTCCGTCTTACCAGATGAAGTCAACTTTAATGATATTATATTAGACAAGGTAGACGATGATAACCGAATCGCAATAGGTCTAGATAGTGAGAAAGTGGCACCTTACTATATTGATAATAGATCCCAAGTTAAACTCATTCTGGGACCTGTGCAGTCAGGAAAGACTAATGCTCTTAAAGTTATTTTGGAGCAGCTAAATAATGAGAAAATCTTTCTGTTTGATTCAAGGACAAGAGATTTGGATGACTACGAGAATAGCAATAATGTGGTATACGCTGATCCAGCAAGTGATATTGGAGAATTTATTGCTAACTTTGAAGATATTATCCAGACGAGAGAGAGGGCATATAGCAAATATGATGGAAACCTCAAGATGAAAGAATTCTACGCATCATTAGATCCTATATCACTTATCGTAGAGGATGTAGATATTTGTGTTGAAGTACTAGGAAGCAAAGTAACAGAATTCAATTCACTTCTATGCAGAGGTCTTGCAACTCAGATCCATGTTTATGCAACCGCAATGTCAAATAAGCTAAAAGGCTTTGATGCAGTCTCAAAAACAGTAAGAGATAACGCACAAAGCGGAATAGTACTGGGAGATCCACAATCACAGCAAATATTTGCTATTAGAAAAAATGAACTTGGTAAAGAGCGTGGGATGGCATATGTATACGAAAACGGGGTTATAGCAATGGTTAAAATTCCACGTATGTAGAGGAGATTAATATGAGCAGCAAAGAAATATTAATAAATAGTAATACGATGAAAGGTATGGAGACGGATGTAGCTTCATCGACAATGGGAATAAAAGAAGTCACTGCAAGAGACTATGAAACAACAATAGCCGGAAATGCAAATAGCATTGAATGTTACGAGACTTGTAACAACGTAGTAACAGCTATGAATAATGCACTTAACAGAGATGCTAAAAAAATTGCAAAGGCGCATAATGGTTTTAAGAATTTTGATAATAAAGTTGCCAAATGCTTTGGAAAGAAATAACTATAAAATAATTGCTTAAAACAATTATAAAAGGTGAAAGTGATGTATAACAAAACAGATAAGCAATATGACCAGCTTGAAAAGATGGAGGTTTTCTATAAAGAAATGGAAAACAATCAATTTGAAGATGATTTTGAAAGAAGAAGGGACATTGCAGGAGTAGAAGGTCAAATTGATTATTGGAAATCAGATAAGACATTAAGAAGTGTTCTTAGTGAGCAGCAGGAGCTGCTAGTTGCCGAAAAGCAAGGTCAGGAGGAGCTGATGAATTCAATGTGTGTAGAATTAAAGCGACTTAGAAAAATATGCAAAGAAAAAGAAGGGGAAAGAAGTTAATGGGTAGAATTGTTAATCCAACGCTAATGCGTATGGGAATGAATGCAATAAAAAAGAATGTAGATTCATATGGTTCTAATTATCGCAAGGCTAAATCGACACTTGCTAGATATTCAAATGAAGCAATATCAGCAAAGGGAGAAGCCGTAGATGCTATGATAAATCAAGTGTTGTGCTATGAATCAGTTATGGATATGTTTATCGTGGTTGCTGAAAGTATGATAAAGACTGCGATGAAATGTCGATAAGAGTTGGTGATGAGTACCTCAATGAAGATAGCATACTCGAGATGCTTAAAGTACAAAAGGAGATAAGGCAGAGGTGCTCCGAGCGAATAGATGACTACCGCCACAAGCAAACTCAATTTGCAACATTGACACCACTTGCGGAACATTGCAGGATGCAGGTAAACATCAATGCTGCAGCAAAGGAGCGAGCAGATGTAGCTATTACTGCGCTGAATAATAAGATAAAGAAGATCGACGAGATTGAAAGTAATACGAACAACCTGTTTTTAGAATCCAAGTCAGCGCTCGCAGAGCTGACTAAGTGTATTTCAGAGCTAGATAAATCTGGAAAAGGTGGATTCACATACGATAGCATGCCGGCATGGGCAGTGGCAATGAACAGTGATCTACTAGACAAGTATATGAAGAGCATGCTATCTAAAGGCAGGCTAAATGAGGACTTCGTAAAGAAGTTTTCCAATCTGACCATAGCAGAGATGACTCCAGTCGAGAAAGTTATATACAATAAGTACGTTGACTTTTTGATTTTTGATGCAAATCCTGAGGATATGAATAAAGTTATAAAGCACTACTATAAAAAAACATGGTATGGAAACATGCAATGTAGAAAAAGTGCTTATGAATTAAAGGAACTGCTTGATATTCGAACTAATATGTACTGTATGACCTCGGCAGAAGGTGTTGATTCTAAAGTTCTTGAAAGATGTACAATATTAAAGATAGCTCTTTCAAGAGATGATACTTTCAAAGTTGGTAAAATTCACTTATCAAAAGGACATTACAAGTATACATATACAAAGCACACAATGTCATCATTAAACAATGCATCACCACTGCCGGTCAAAGAGACATACACAACTTTTCATGTTTTCGAAACACCTTCCATTTGTGCAGATCAAGTATCTCGTGCTAAGGCGGAATATCTAAAAAATCTGTTGAGAAAAGACAATTCTGAAACCATAGCAAATGGAGTAGTATCAGTGATAGAAACTGGCATAAGCATAGGTATGCCAGAGATGAAAGTTGGCGGAAAAATATCATATGAGATACTTAAAGCGTGTACTAAAAAAATCGCAGATTCATCGAAATATAAAGAGGATTTTGGCATCGATTCTAATGGAATTGCAACTATATCGAATAGCTTTGATTTAAGAGCATCACTAGCAACAGCAAAGACAAATGAAGGAGATTTAATATATAATCTATATCCAACAAAAGGGACACTAGACAAAATAAATTTCTATAACGAAGTGTTTAAAAACTACAATAAGAAGGAGATAGATTTAAATTATATATTGGAGAAGCCTGAAAAGGTCAATAAAAAACTAACCAATCTTGAGGAAAAGATGAACTTAGAACCATATAAGTACAAAGATGAATTTTTATAAGAACATAGATGATTTAGAAGATGAATACTATAAATCATTTAGGTTAAATAAATAATGGAGGAAGAAATGGATAGAATGCATTTTAAAAAAATTGAAGCAAGCATTATTGCGTGTGTCATAATGATTCTTCTTTGCAGTTGCAATTTATTTGTTACAGATAAAGATAAGTTTTATTTGGATAAAGATTTAAACTACACTCTTTCAAGGATAGATATAAAAAAAGACAGGACCGGATATAGTAATTCCTGAAAAAAAGTTGGGGATAGAACAGTATGGCGAATATATCTTGCAGACCCATACTATTCCAAAATTGATTCGTTAGATATTAGCAATGTAAAAGAACTCGAATCGTTTACGATAAAACTATTTGGTATGAACACAGGCACAAAGTTAAAAAAACTTGATTTTAGTAAAAAAATAAGAAACTAAAGTATATAGATATAAGTAAAACGACATCATTGAAAAAGGTTATATTTAATAACAAGTGTGAATATATTTATTTAAAAGGGACATCTATAAAGAGTGTAAACCTAAAGAACTTGAAAGAACTTGAAAGCTTTATATATCGTGACGGTCCTCTTGAGGAACTAGACACTTCAAACAATCCTAACCTTGAATCCATAAAGATTGCAGATACTAATATTAAAAGGCTTGATGTGACAAAAAATCCAAAATTGAAATACATAATTGTTGACGAAGGCACACAAATAATTGGACCAACCAAAGCGAAGATAGAGTATAACAAAAGGACTGAGTAGTCTGCGAAGGAGACTTTAGGATAAAAATGTTATTTTCCTGGAGGAATAAATGAAAAGAGCGAATGTCAAAACAATATATGTCACAGTTATCTGCTTGATAATAACACTATTATGCGGCTGCAGTTTATTCGTTACAGACAAAGATAAGTTCTATATGGATGAAAATCTAGACTACAGTCTTTCGAGGATAGATATAGAGAAAGCAGGAAAAGATATCTCAATCCCAGCGAAGGTTGGGGATAAAACAGTGTGGAGAATAGACCTTACAGATCCATACTATTCTAAAATTGATTCGCTAGATGTCAGCAGAGTAAAAGAGCTAGAATCATTTGAATTAGTGTTATATGCAGAAAAGAATAAGTCTAAATTAAAAAAAAGCTTGATTTTAGCAAAAATAAGAAACTGAGACTTATAGTAATTGGTCAAACTAAGGCTTTAAAAAAATATTAAATTTAATAATAAGTGTGATTACATTTTTTTAAAAGGGACCTCTATTAAAAAAATAGACCTACAATCACTGGAAAAAGCTTGATAATTTTTTTCATATTTTTAATGGACCTCTTGAAGAACTAGATATTTCAAACAATCCAAACCTTGAACATATATGGATTAAAAAAATACAAATATTAAGGTTTTAGACGTATCAAAGAATCCGAAACTAAAGAAAATAACTGTCGATGAAGGTACTCAAATAATTGGACCAACCAATGCACAGATAGAATATAACAAAAGGACTGAGTAGTCTGTGAAGGAGACTTTAGGATAAAATGTTATTTTCTTGGAGGAATAAATGAAAAGAGCGAATTTCAAAGCAATATATGTCACAGTTATCTGCTTGATAATAACACTATTATGCGGCTGCAGTTTATTCGTTACAGACAAAGATAAGTTTATTTTGGATGATAAACATGAAAATCTCCTTGTATGGATTGATTTAGACAAGACAGGATCAGAGGTCGTTATTCCTTCAAAGGTTGGTGATAAAAAAATAAAAATGATATATCTTGCAGATCCATATTTTTCACGGATTGATTCGCTAGATGTTAGCAATGTAAAAGAACTCGAATGGCTTACATTAAAGCTATTTGGCATGAACACAGGTACAAAATTAAAAAAACTTGATTTTACCCAAAATAAGAAACTAAAGTATTTAGATATAAGTAGAACTACATCATTAAAAAAGATTGCATTTAATAGTAACTGTAAATCCATTTTTATAGATGGTTCATCTATAAAGAGCGTAGACCTACAATCGTTGAAAAAGCTTGAAGATTTTTCCTATTATAACGGACCCCTTGAGGAACTAGATATTTCAAACAATCCAAACCTTGAGTACATTACAATTGCAAATTGCAATGTTAAAAGTCTTGACGTATCAAAGAATCCAAAACTAAAGAAAATAACTGTCGATGAAGGGACTCAAATAATCGGACCAACCAGTGCACAGATAGAGTATAACAAAGGGACTGAGTAGTCTGCGAAGGAGACTTTAGGATAAAAACGTTATTTTCCTGGAGGAATAAATGAAAAGAGCGAATTTCAAAACAATATATGTCACACTTATCTGCTTGATAATAACACTATTATGCAGCTGCAATTTATTCGTTACAGATAAAGATAAGTTTTACCTAAACAAAAATTTAGATTATGATCTTACATGGATCGATTTAGACAAAGCAGGGAAAGATATCGTAATTCCTGCAAAGATAGAAGATAAAAAAATACGAGTGATAAATCTAGCAGATCCGTACTTTGCATGGATCAATTCGCTAGATGTCAGCCAGGTTAAAGAACTGGAATCATTTCGTCTAAATCTGTTCGATGATAAAAACAAGTCAAAGTTAAAAGAACTTGATTTTAGCAAAAATAAGAAATTGAGAGATATAGTAATTGGTCAAACTAAGGCTTTAAAAAATATTAAATTTAATAACAAGTGTGAATATATTTATTTAAAAGGGACATCTATAAAGAGTGTAAACCTAAAGAACTTGAAAGAACTTGAAAGCTTTATATATCGTGACGGTCCGCTTGAGGAACTAGACACTTCAAACAATCCTAACCTTGAATCCATAAAGATTGCAGATACTAATATTAAAGGCTTGATGTGACAAAAAATCCAAAATTGAAATACATAATTGTTGACGAAGGCACGCAAATAATCGGACCAACCAATGCACATATAAAATATAACAAGAAGGCTGAATAGTCTGATGGCATTAAAGGTTTTATAGTAAATATGGCACTTTCATGTTAGCGCTGGACTAAAGCAATTGGATACATTACAGGCAGTATCTTCAAAGAAGTGGGAATAAGGATATAGGCATAGTTGTAAGTAACGCTAACTATGTCTATATTTTTATAAACTCGCGAATATTCAAATGATAAGATGACTACCGCCACAAACAAACCCAATTTGCAACATTGACACCACTTGCGGAACACTGCAGGATGCAGGTAAACATCAATTCTGCAGCAAAGGAGCGAGCAGATATAGCTATTACGGCGCTGAACAATAAGATAAAGAAGATTGACGAGATTGAAAGTAATACGAACAATCTGTTTTTAGAATCCAAGTCAGCGCTCGCAGAGCTGACTAAGTGTATTTCAGAGCTAGATAAATCCGGAAAAGGTGGATTCACATACGACACAATGCCGGCCTGGGCAGTGGCAATGAACAATGACCTACTAGACAGGTATACGAAGAGTATGCTATCTAAAGGCAGGTTAAATGAGGACTTCGTAAAGAAGTTTTCCAATCTGACAAAAGCAGAAATGACGCCAGTTGAGAAAGATGTATATAATAAATATGTCGACTTCTTGCTATTCGATGCGAAGCCTGAGGATATGAATAAAGTTGTAAAGCATTACTATAAACGTACAATCGATGGTGTTCTAGAGCGAAAAAAGAGTGCATATGAGTTGGTTGCTGCTCTTAATCTTAAAATGAATATACACTGCATGACCTCACCAAAAGATGTAGGCTCTAGAATCCTTGAAAGATGCACTATACTCAGTGTGGCTCTTACTAGATCTGATGCCTATAAGATAGGGGACATCACATTGGAAGACGGACACTATCATTATAAGTACACAAAGTATCGATATTCTGACTCAAATAATGCGGCACCAATAACAAGTCATGAGGAGTATACAACTGATGAAGTTTCAAGTACACCTACACTTGGTGCAGATAATCTATCTAAGCATAAAGTTGAGTACTTAAAGAAGCTTCTCAGGAAGGACCTCAAGGAAGAACTTATTAAAATGACAATAAATGTTGGATATGACTTTGCTATGCCTGAGTTAAGAATAAGCGAGAAGCTACTAAAGGGCGGGATAGAAACATACCTGGAATGTAGTGAAACAGCAGGAAAGAAAGGAGAGTTTGGAATAGACTCTGAAGGAATATCCACCGTGTCAAATAGCTTCAAACTTAGAACATCTATGGCAATTCCAAAAACGAAGGAAGGCGAGCTAATATATAATATGTACCCAACAAACGAAACAGCAGATAGAGTTAATTTTTATAACGAAGCCTTTAACCACTATGGTAAAGACACTATAAAGTTGGATGAGGCACTCAATTATCCTGAATATGCGAATGATAAACTGGATAAACTAGAAGAAAATCTTAAAAAGAATCCATATAAATACGGTAAGAATTATCTTAAAGACTTGGACAAACTAAACGATGCATATCTAAAACAATAAACATAAAATGGTATTATCTGATAGGAGAATGAATAAATGAAAAAGAATAAAATATAAAGCAAAAAAATGTCAGTAATTATATTGTCTATAATAGTGGTGCTATGTGGCTGCAATTTATTCGTTACAGATAAAGATAAATTTTACCTAAACAAAAATTTAGACTATGATCTTACATGGATTGATTTAGACAAAGCAGGTCAAGATATCGTAATTCCTGCAAAGATAGAAGATAAAAAAATACGAGTGATAAATCTAGCAGATCCCTACTTTACAAGGATTGATTCGCTAGATATTAGCCAGGTTAAAGAACTGGAATCATTTCGTCTAAATCTATTTGACCCTAAAAATAAGTCAAAGTTAAAAGAACTTGATTTTAGCAAAAATAATAAACTGAGACGCATACTAATTAGTCAAAGCATGGCTTTAAAAAATATAACATTTAATAGTGCATGCGAATCAATCTTCATAGATGGTTCAGATATAAAGAGCGTGGACTTGCGATTATTGGGAAAGCTTGAAGATTTTTCTTATTATAACGGTCCTCTTGAGAAACTTGATGTTTCAAAGAATGTGAATCTTGAATACATTACAATTCAAAATTGTAATATTAAAAGTCTCGACGTATCAAAGAATCCAAAACTAAAGAAAATAACTGTTGATGAAGGCACGCAAATAATCGGACCAACCAATGCACAGATAAAGTATAACAAAAGGACTGAATAGTCTGATGGCATTAAAGGTTTTAGAGTAAATATGGCACTTTCATATCGACGTAGGCCAAAGTAATCGCTCTTGTGTATTACAGGCGGTATGTTCAAAAGAGTGGATATAAGGATATAGGCTTAACTCCTGGAAGCTAATCAATTATGCTCAAATTTATTCAAATACATGAGCAGTTGCAAGGGCAATATTATTATTTATGAGAAGTGACGAGTTTGAAAAACAAGGTGAAAGAAATGAGAAGAGTGAGTTTTAGGGTAATATGTGCCACAGTCAGTTGCTTGATAATAACACTATTATGCGGCTGCAACTTATTCGTTACAGATAAAGATAAGTTTTACCTAAACAAAAAATTAGATTATGATCTTACATGGATCGATTTAGAAAAGGCAGGGACGGATATCATAATTCCTATAAAGGTGGGAGATAAAGAAATACGTGAAATATATCTAGCTGACCCATACTTTACATGGATTGATTCACTAGATGTCAGTAGAGTTAAAGAATTACGATCATTTCATTTAGAACTGTTCACCGATGAAAAGAAATCTAAATTAAGGAAACTTGACTTTAGTAAAAATAAGGAGTTGAGGGATATATTTATAAGCAAGACTAATGCTTTGAAAGAGGTTTCATTTAGTAATAATTGTAAATCGATTCATTTATCTGGTACTTCTGTAAAGAAAGTTAATCTAAGATCGCTGAAAAGGCTTAAATATTTTACATTTTACGATGGACCTCTTGAGGAACTAGATGTTTCAAATAATCCACATCTTGAACAAATATGGATTGAAAATGCTAATATTAAAGTTTTGGATGTGTCAAAAAATCCAAAACTGAAAAATATAATCGTTGATGAAGGCACTCAAATAATCGGTCCAACAAATGCACGTATAGAATATAACAAAAGAACTGAATAGCCTTTGAACGGAAACTTTTAACGGTATGATGCATATACAGAAAAGGATATCATAGCATAAAAGAAATACAGGTTGTAGTATATTGCATTGGGGGATAATCTTACTATCAATGATTGGGCGTTTGATGTAAAGGGAGAGGTATTTTACAAAAATAAGCACTATTACATCAATAACATCTCATAACTATATCAATAAAGGTAGGAGAAATGATAAAAACTAACAAGTTATTAAAAATAGCAGCAGTAATGCTTTCTATTGTGGCAGTAAGCATAATCATTTTAGCAGTTTGGGTTTCGCAAGATGACTATGTGCCTCAAAAACTGGGGAACAGTGTTAGTGCAGCACTAAATAATCAATCTATTAGTTCATGTTCTATTGTAGAAAATGATAAATACATCTTTTATGTGAATCGCGTAAAAGATTCGGCCCCTTTGGTACGCATAGATAAAAATAGTGGCGAAAAGAAGCTGCTAAAAAAAGATGTTGGGGATAAGTCCAGTTCAGCATTATTTATATATAAAAACACACTTATATATACTAAATCAAAAGATATATACTGTGATTGTGAAGTATGCGACATATACATGTGTGATTTCGATGGGAAAAATGAAAAGAGAATAGAAAAGGAATCTACAATTCCTCAAATGGTTATTGATGATTACATTTACATACCAAATTGCGATGGTGCTTTGTCTGAGATATCGCTTATAGATGGTCAAAAGAGAGTTCTTAATGATGAAGAGTGCAATCATTTCATAGGGATTGATGAAAAAAACAAGACTCTATATTTTGAGACAAATCAAGAAAAATTGATAGAAATAAAAGTTAACAAGAGAAGATCAATACTTGGAATAAAAAATTCCACAGAAGCAATGTATATAGATTCCTGGAAGGGGGAAGCAAGAGACGGATATGGAATTCTGGGAGTATCAAATGGTGTTATATGGTTTTCTGGAGAAAACAAAGATGAAGAACACTCGCTGTGCAAAGCAGAAAAAGTAAACGGAAAGTGGCAGACGAAGATCATGAGTGGCAATATTAAAGAGCTCGTTTTCGACTATAGTGCTGCAATGGAGAAAGATAAGATATACTACCTGTCTGATGATGAGACCAAAAATATATATGTATGATATAAAGACTGGTAAAACTAAAAATATCTATGAAAAAGCGGGTAGAAATATAAAGATATTAGCAGCAATAGGAGATAATATTATTATTTCTGAATGGAATGGAAATGATAAATACGCGAACTACCATGATGCTGTTGATGACAAAGCAGTAAGACAATACTACATCAACAACTCCGGAAAAGTTTTATACGAGCTGGATTAACAAAGGTCAAAGAAATGGTAAAAAATAAGAAGTTATTAAAAATAGCAGCATTAGTGCTTTCTGTTGTGGCAGCAAGCATAATCATTTTATCTGTTTGGATTTCACGAGATAACTATGTGCCACAAAAATTGGGCAATAGTGTAAGCGCAGGCATTAATAATCGTGCAGATAAAGACGGGTATTCAGTTGCTGAAACTCAAAGATATTTGTTTTATATTGATAAAACAACTGGGGAATATCCACTCGTTCGTATAGATAAAAAAACAGGTGAAAAGAAGCTTTTAATAACTGAAGCTGCTGACGATGCATCTGGATGCCTCTTTATATATAAAAATTCTATTATTTATACAAAAGCGAAAAGACTAAGATATAGCTGGGGAGAATACGATGTTTACTCGTGTGATTTTAATGGGAAAAATGAAAAGTTAATAAAAAAGAAATGCGGTATGCCTCACATGGTTATAGATGATTATCTATATTATGCCAATGGAAACGGATCTGTATCACGTGTTTCATTGATAAGCGGAAGCACAAGATATGTCAGTTCTCAACCATGCTATAGGTTTGTTGGAATTAATGGGCGAAGCAATGAGTGTTACTTTGATACAGATTTATTTTATATTGTTGAGGTAGAACTCAACAATCGCGGTATAAATACATTTCTAATTCGTCAAAGTAAAAAAATGCACGCAGGTGGATGGTCTGGTGAAGCAAAAAATAGTCATGGAATTTTAGGAGTATATAATGGCGTTATCTGGTTCTTCGGAGATTACGGAAAATCAATATGCAAGGCGGAAAAAAAGAATGGTAAGTGGCTAACTAAAGTTGTTGTTAATATGTCCGAAGGAATTAATTTTAACGATAATGCTATTCTGGAAAAAGATAAGATCTACTATGTAAGTTCAGATGAATCGAAAATTATCATGTATGACATTAATACAGGTAATAAAAAGGAAATCTATGGGGAGTCAGGGAGCACATATAAAAGTAGATGCTGCAATAGGTGATAATATACTCATTGAAAAAGTGGATGACGGACAAAAGTCGTGATGATGCTATGCATGAGGGCGACATAGATTATTGTTATATAAATAAATCTGGTAAGCTACTTTATAATTTAGGCTAACAAGGTATTAAAATGGGGAAAAAAAGAAAAGAAGAGCGAAGTATGTGCTTGTAGCAGCACTTATCATAGTGATAATGCTTACTGTAATGGCTGTGAGGATATGGAGAGATGATTACGTACCACAAAAAAATTAGGTAACAGTGTCAGTGCGGGGTTGAATAATAGTCAAGAAGGCGCATACTCAATTGCAGAAAATGAAAAGTATATATTTTACAGTAAGCGTTTAAGTGTTGATGGCGCATTGTTTCGGATAGATAAGAAAACCGGGGAAAAGTAAGCTGATTAAGCATAATATAGGGAACTATTTAACTTCAGGGTTATTTTTATATAACAACTCAATTGTTTATACAAGAGTTAAAGGCGATTATATTGGTAGCCACTTTAAGACAATTACAGTAGATGAAGATTCGTCTGATGGGTTAAATAACAAGCCTGAAGTTGATGTATATACATGTGACTTTGATGGCAAAAATGAAAAGCTTATAAAAAATGACTGTGGTGTGCTTCATATGGTTATAGATGAGGATTTGTATTTTTCACGCAGAAAAGATCACCTAGATAAAGTTTCACTTAAAAACAACAAGGTGAGTGAAGTATGTTTCGATAATTTTACATACTTTGTTGGAATTAATGATCAGAATAAAACTGTGTTATTTGCCACGAATAAGTCGTTGCTAGAGGTAAAAATAAACAAGATGAAGATGTATTATGGATTTTCTTGCTTAACCTATGGAATTTATATAGGCGACTTCAAAGGACCAGCAAAAAGATACCGCAGGTGTCTTAGGAATGACTCAAGGTAACATTTGGTTTCTCGGTAATGATGGACATTCATTGTGCAAAGCAGAAAAAAAGGATGATGAATGGAAAACAAAAATTGTAGTCGATAAAACTCAAAGAATTGATTTTTCAAATAACACTGTTATGGAAAAAAGCAAGATATACTATTTATCAGCTGACAAAACAAAAGTCATAATGTTTGATATCAAAACAGGCAACAGGCGAGAAATATATGCGAGTAGAAGAGAGAATATAAAGGTATCTGCAGCAATAGGTAATAACCTGCTCATAGAAGAATGGGATGGCGATTCATACGAAGATGCTGCTGATAATGGATCTCTAAAGGGTACATACATCAACAACTCAGGAAAAGTGCTATATGAGCTAAATTAAGTGGCAATTTGCTTACAAATTAACCTTCAAATTCATTTCAAAATAGACAATTCCAACCCATGATTGATTGACACTAGTTAATATAGATAATATAATATTTAGGTGCTCTTAGGCAGCTTGCGGTTTGTAGGGGGTCCTGCGCAATGGGATACTGTGAACCATGTCAGGTCCGAGAGGAAGCAGCATTAAGCGGGACATCTCATGTGCCGCAGATTCGCCTCCTACTGATCGCAAGGTGTCTAAGAGCTCGATTAATATATGGGATTGCGTAATATGAGACGCATCCGATTACTACGAGGAGGTACGATATGCATCTGGCACTATATAGGTCTGAAAGACCGGAACGCTTTGAAGAGATAATCGGACAGAAGCATATTGTGAAGATACTTCGCAATCAGATCAAGAAGGGAACTGTGAGCCAATCGTATCTGTTTGCGGGAACCCGAGGCACGGGTAAGACGACGACAGCGAGGATTCTTGCAAAAGCAGTTAACTGCACCTGCAGCGAGCCCGGCGTAGACCTACCGTGTGGTGAGTGCGCTAATTGTAGGGCGATTACAGAGGGGAGATTTCTCGATGTTGTAGAGCTGGACGCGGCATCCAACAATGGTGTGGAGAGCCTAAGGCAGATTACCGAATCAGTGCAATATCCGCCAACTGTTGGAAAGTACAAGGTCTACATCATAGACGAGGCGCACATGCTCACCGATTCGGCGGAAAATGCTTTCCTCAAGACACTAGAAGAGCCACCAGCACACGTAATATTCATACTGGCTACAACCAACCCAGAGAAGATTAAAGCGACGATAAAATCAAGGTGCTTAACGTTTAACTTCAGGCATGTTTCGGAAAATGATCTTCTGGAAGGCATGAAAAGAATTTGCCAGAAGAAGGCGATTAACATAGAAGAAGATGCCCTAGCCGTTATTGCCCGCAAGGCAGACGGTTCCGTACGAGATGCGCTCAGTCTGCTCGAGCAGTGTATAAACGCTGGTGATGAGCTTATAACCAGAGAGCTGGTGCTGGAGTATACGGGCGGCGCAGGAGATGATTTCTATATAGAGCTAACAGATGCGATTAGGACAGGGGAAGCGGGAACGGCGCTTGCTGATATAGACAGCATGGTGAGGATAGGTAAGGATGCCAAGCAGCTGCTTTCGGACTGGCTAATGCACTACAGGAATCTCATGATTTGCAAGTACGTGCAGGACCCTTCGGAGCTTGTAAATGCCTCAAGCGAGAACACTGTGAGAATCGTCGCACAGGCAAAGTCTCTGAGTGACGAAGCGATAAATTATGGCATTCGCTTGCTTTCGGACACCGTCAATAAGGCAAAGTTCTCGACTATGCCGAGGATTTGCTAGAGACATGTGTTATTAAACTTATCGTAGGTGAGAGTGCGGAAGTCAGGACTGAGCCAGTTCGTATAAATGCGAATATCTCTATGAGCGCTAGGACTCCAAGGACCGAGGCAGGGACTGCACCAGCGACGAGTAGTGCACAGCGGTTGAATGCCAAGGCAGAGAACCATAGACCAGAGTCAATAAGCGCAGAAGCTTCGCAATCAGGAACACCAAAGGAGGAGCCGCAAGCTACAAATGCTTACGAGAAGCAGGTTCAGCCTCGTCCAAATGCCAGTGCGGAGAGAGCGCAGGATGTAGAGGAACCACAGCCTCTATTCGAACAGAAATTTAACCCACTCGAGGGGGCACCACCAGATAGGCACATCGTGGAGTTTGAAGCAAATCATAATCTTGATGAGATGTGGGATAGAATCTGTGACCAGATGGCTAGAACAGATGCGATGTTCATGGCGATGGTTGCAAAGTACACGAGACTGGTCGATTTACACGGTAGCGAACTTACCGTAGAGGTTAAGAAGACCAAGAGCCTGATGGCTGACGAAGCATTAGGCGAGCTCAACAGGATAACTAAGGCACTATATGGTGATAAGTTCTACATCTCGCTTAGAGTTGTGGAGTATAATCCGGCGGATGCAAGGGAGCTTAGCCAAGTTGAAGAACCTGGGCTTCAGAGGTTCGATGAGGAACTCATTGATGCAGCAGAGGAAAGACGAAATAGCCAAGGAAGTGGCGAGGGATGTGGCTGACTTTTTTGGCGTAGATAAGATAGACATAAAGTAACAAATATTGGAGGAAACAATCATGGGCAAAGGAATGAGAGCAGGTAAGAAAAAGAAGGTTGGCGGCGGTGCAGGAAACATGCAGCAGCAGATGAAGCAGCTTCAGGCTATGCAGCGCGATATGGAGGCTGCGCAGGCTTCTATCGCTGAGCAGGAGACAACTGCAACTGCTGGTGGCGGTGCAGTTGAGGTTACTGTTAACGGCAACAAGGAGATTACAAAGCTCGTAATCGATAGAGACGTTGTTGATCCAGACGATGTAGAAATGCTACAAGATCTCATCATGGCGGCTGTAAATGAGGGTATGCGCCAGATCGATGCAATCGCTGAGAATGAGATGGGCAAAGTAACAGGCGGGCTCAATATCCCTGGACTAGGACTGTAGAAAGGCGTTCAGATGAGGCAGTATCCAAAGCCACTGAACAAGTTAATAAATGAGCTGTCTAAGCTGCCTGGAATTGGCGGCAAGACAGCACAGCGTCTAGCCTTCCACATTCTTGCGCTCGAGGAGAGTGAGGCGACAGCTCTTGCAAATTCAATCGTGAATGCCAAGAGAAGCCTTCACTACTGCTCGGTGTGTGGCAATTTGACAGATACAGATCCGTGCGAGATTTGCAGTGATGAATCGCGGGATAGGACTAAGGTATGTGTTGTCGAGACACCGCAGGATGTGATTGCGATGGAGCGGATAAGGGAATTTAAAGGACTGTATCATGTGCTTCACGGTGCTATTTCGCCGGTAGAGGGCATCGGTCCTAATGACATCAATCTCAAATCGCTGATTACTAGGCTCCAGCAGCATGATGAAATCGACGAGATAATCGTGGCAACTAACCCTAATATCGAGGGTGAGGCGACTGCCATGTACATAGCTAGGCTGCTAAGCCATCTGGCATCAAGGTGACGAGAATTGCGCACGGCATTCCTGTTGGCGGAGATCTCGAGTATGCCGATGAAGTCACGCTTCTCAAGGCGATGGAAGGAAGACGAGAGATATAACTGAAGATGAGTCGGTGCATGAGGCAGACTAAAGGCTGTGCACCGACTATTTTATTTGCATTATTTCACTCGGTGTGTATTATAATTAGTTTGAAGGGAGTAGCCAAGATGCCTGAGCTAGTAGAGGTTGAAACTGCGAGAAGGATTCTCGCGCCACAGCTAAACGGCTGCACAATTGAAGATGTAGAGATTAGGCTTGCAAAGAGCATCAAGAATTACAGTCCCGAAGAGTTCAAGAAGCTGGTGCTCGGAAGTAAGTTTGATACCGTACTGCGCCGTGGCAAATTCCTGATTTTCAACATGCTCACACCGAAGCGTGAAGGTGCGCCAGAGGAGCTCAAACTCGTAGCTCACTACCGCATGACTGGCGTTCTCTTGGTGACGCCACCTGGGTATGAGGAACTCAAGCACACGCATATTGTGTTTAAGCTGCGAGATGATAATGGCACCGAGAAAGAGCTCCGATATGTCGACCAGAGGCAATTTGGCGGCATATGGGCTATAACGACAGGGGCTGAATTTAGAGCGACTGGTATCGGACAGCTCGGAGCAGAGGCGACGGATGACACACTTGATGGAGAGTATCTAAAGAGTCATCTAGCGAAGAGAAAGTCTGCCATCAAGACGGGGCTCCTTGACCAAAGCGTTATCGCAGGCCTTGGAAATATTTACACCGACGAAGTCCTATACCGCTGCGGAATTGTTCCGACTAGAGCTTGTAATTCGCTTACCGATGATGAGTGGCAGGCTCTCGCCAATGAGATTCCAAAGATGATGGAGTTCATGATAGAAAAGAATCGGATTTCTGAAGAGGCCTATCTGGCAGGAAAAGGGACGGACTATAGAAATACCCCGTTTCTACAGGTATATAACCATGCTGGAGAGGAATGTCCAAAGTGCGGAAGCAAGCTTGAGAGAGCTGTGATTGCAGGCAGGAGCAGTGTGTACTGTCCTGAGTGTCAGAGTGATTCTGGTGATATGGTTAAGGTTAGAAAAAGGTGGACCTAGCGTCCACCTTTTGTTCGTTTTTGTGAATCGAAGCCCGTGAGATCCTTCACGACTTCGCTAGCTATTGCAAGCCCCGCAGCAGCAGGGACAAATGGGGTTGAGCCAGGAGCCACTCTGCCTGCAGTTCCTTTGCACTCAGCCTCTCCGCCCTCTGGGATGACCGGTATGATAGGCTCCTCGGTGGAGCAGAGAACCTTTACACCTTTAATTCGCCTATCTTTGAGTCCTTTTCGTATAACCTTAGCCAGCGGATCCATCGATGTCTTGGCGATGTCCATAATCGCTAGCTTCGTAGGATCTATACGGTTTCCACATCCCATGCAGGAAATTATCGGAACTCCCACACTTTTGCATCTCTCGATGATATCGAGCTTAGCTGATACAGTGTCGACGGCATCCACAACATAGTCGTACTCGGTGAAGTCAAAATTCTCCGCAGTTTCAGGCAAGTAGAACATCTGGTGTCCTCGCACCTCACAGTTGGGATTGAGCTGCTTAATTCGAGCTGCGCATACCGTTACCTTGCTTTTGCCGATAGTATCATGGGTGGCGATTATCTGTCTATTTATATTTGTCAGACTGACATTGTCGTTATCGATGATATCGAGAGCACCCACACCAGCTCTAGCGAGCGCTTCCACCACGTAACCACCGACGCCGCCAACGCCAAACACCGCAACTCGGCAGCCCTTCAGGGTCTCGATTGCGTCTTTTCCATATATTAATTCACTTCTTGAAAATTGATTAATCATATACTCGCAGGGGACTCGAACCCCCGTGCTTTATACCGAAATTTACAAAGCCAAATCAATAAAATATATTGCAATAAATCACTGAAATATCTTACATTATTATGCAAAAAACGTCCAGTTAGTGATATAATTTCGTTCGTATGTACTGGAGGTTTTAACGATGCTTAAATATATCGCTGCTCCGCTAATCGGAGCACTTATAGGGTATTGTACCAATTATATTGCGGTCAAGATGCTGTTCAGGCCGCGCCATGAGAAATACTTCTTCGGTCACAAGGTTCCGCTGACACCTGGAGCTATTCCGAAGGGGAAGGCTAGGCTTGCAAAGTCCGTCGGAGATGTGATATCGAATCACCTCGTCACGAGCGAAGATATCGAGGGTAAGGCGCTTAATGAAGAGACAGAAACAGCTGTTACAGAGCGAATCATGAAGATGCTGAAATCAGATATCGATAGTGGGTTTAGAGCAATTTCATCCTCTGAAGAGGAGTACGAGATGATTACGACGAATCTCGACTATGCGGTAGCTCTACGAATGGCGGATGCGGTTAAGAGTATTAATTTCTCAGATATAATCAAGGTGAAGGGCGGTCAGATAATCGGAGAGCAGCTCGGCGGATCTATGCTTGGGATGTTCATAAATCCGGAGATGATAGATAGCATTCTTGGTTCGATTTCGGATAATATCGGAAGGTATGTGGATGACCACTGTTACAACTTCTTAGCACCTGAGGTTAGCCGCAGTATGGAGAAGCTGCGTGGCGATAACATTTACGACATGATAACGAGTAATGGTGTGAGCGACGAGGAACTGAGGGCGAAGGTAAGAGAGATTTATAGGAAAACTATCAAAGCTGTGATTCCGGAGCTTATCGCTAAAATGGATATCGCTAGTATGGTCAGTCAGAAAATCGAGGACATGGAAGTTGAACAGCTCGAGGACATGGTCATGGAGGTGATGTCGAAGGAGCTAACTACTATCGTCAATCTAGGTGCGCTAATTGGATTTATACTGGGTCTTGTTAACCTTATTTTTTAGCTAAAAAATACCGAAAAAAAGCTAAAGAGTGATTATTTTTAAATAAAGCTTATTGTATCTTGCGGCGAACATATGCATGATGTAAAATTAATAAAGTTGAACAAATTAGCATTTGATTTTTGTATAAAATGAAGGAGATATAGATGAAACATTTCGTAATTGAGATGGAAAATGGTGCTACCATGAGTGGCGAGCTCTACGAGGATATCGCACCTAAATCAGTCGAAAATTTCGTGGAACTTTGTGAAAAGGGTTTCTATGACGGTCTAATTTTCCACAGAGTTATTCCGGGCTTCATGATTCAGGGTGGATGCCCAGATGGAACTGGAATGGGTGGTCCTGGATACAGTATCCCAGGCGAGTTCTCATCCAACGGATTCAAGAACGACCTGAGGCACACTAGAGGGGTTCTCTCTATGGCTAGATCGATGAATCCTAACTCAGCTGGCTCTCAGTTCTTCATCATGGTTGAGGATGCACCGCATCTGGACGGACAGTATGCTGCATTTGGAAAGGTTACAGAAGGCATGGACGAAGCAGACCGCATCGTTTCTGTTCCACGTAACATGATGGATAAGCCTAACGAAGATCAGGTAATCAAGACTATTACAATTAAGTAATAATGCCTTCATATGCAGGTATCGGAGCATTTCGAACTGCTATATACGAAGTTCCGCCGCACTCCTACGAGTGTGGCGTTCCCAATTTTTAAGATATCCGGAGGTGCCCGTGGAATCCGATAAGAAGATAATAATAATTGGACATAAGAATCCCGACACCGATTCTATTTGCTCAGCGATTGGCTATGCTGAGATTAAGAATCGAATTACGAATACCAACAATTACGTCGCTCGACGCGCTGGTGAAATCAACGGTGAGACGGAATTTGTGCTGCAGAGATTCGGCATTAAAGTGCCTGAATATGTGGATAATGTCGCTACTCAGGTCAGGGATATGGAGATTAGGCACACCCCGGGAGTTCCTAAGGAGATGACTATTAAGGAAGCCTGGAGCATCATGGGCAAAAGCGAAGCTGTAACCCAGCCAATTACTGAGGCTGACAAGGTTATCGGGCTCATTACTAAGGGTGATATAGCGCGTACATTTATGGATGCGGAGAGCAGCGCTTTTCTTTCGAGCACATCACCTAGTTTAGCGATATTGCCGCTACGATTGACGGACATATCGTAGTCGGTGATGGGGAGCTTCACTTCGACAAGGGAAAGGTTCTAGTAGGAGCGGCGCTGGTTGAAAGGATGCAGGGCGTCGTTCAGGAGCACGATTTAGTAATCCTTGTTGACCGCAAGGAAAACCAGATTGGGGCACTCGAGGCAGGCGCAGGATGCATTATCCTGTGCCTAGGTGCGAAGGCCTCTAAGGAAGTCGCAGAACTTGCCAAAGCCAAGGAGGCAGTCATCATTGAAACTGACCTAGATACGTTCTCAGTATCGAGGGAAATCAACAAGAGTGTACCGCTAGAAGCATTTATGACATCTGATGGAATCGAAGGTTTTAAGCTGGACGACTATACGGACAGCGTCAAAGCTGAGATGGGAGCTACGAGGCATCGAGCGTTTCCGGTTACAGATAGCAAAGGTCGCTACGTAGGAACAGTTTCGAGACGTAATCTGCTCAATATCAGGAAGAAACAGGTAATTCTCGTAGACCATAATGAGAAGTCACAGGCAGTGGACAATATCGATGATGCGGACATACTTGAGATTGTGGATCACCATAGGCTAGGGACTATCCAGACGCTTCAGCCGATATTCTTCAATCTTCAGCCAGTCGGATGCACTGCTACAATCCTGTACCAGATGTATATAGAGCGTGGCATAGATGTACCTAAGCACATTGCAGGGCTATTATGTGCGGCAATCGTATCTGATACGCTTATGTTCAGATCACCAACATGTACGACGCAGGATAAGATGGCTGCGGGTGCACTCGCATTAATTGCGGGCATCGATATCGAGTCTTTTGCAGCGGAGATGTTCGAGGCAGGATCAGACCTCAAGGACAAATCAGCAGAAGAAATTTCTATCAGGATTACAAGAAGTTCACATTCGGAAGCTCGAGCTTTGGAGTTGGACAGATAAGCTCGATGAACGAAGGTGAGCTGAGCAATATCAAGGAGATGTTACTTCCGCTTATGGAGCATGAGTGTGGCAAGAATAAAGTCTCGATGGTGTTCTTCCTGCTTACTGACATCAAACACTCCTCGTCAGAGATGCTTTACGCCGGTGAACACGCTCGAGAGATGATAATGAATGCATTTCCAGGGGCCGTTCCGACAGATGGCGGATTTAAGATAGACGGGCTGCTATCTAGAAAGAAACAGCTCATACCAGCGTTTATGGACGCTATTCAAGGCGTTTAAATATTATTTTTTAGGAAAGGAAAGAAATGGATTACAAGAGGATTCTTAAGGAAATTCTGAACATCGGCAGAGAGATGCTCCGTGCAGGCGCTGATGTGAGCAGAGTTGAGGACAGTATGTACAGAATGTGTAAGAGCTATGGCTTCACGCATGCAGATATCTGGGTTATCTACAGCAACATTCAGGCAACAGTTGAGACAGCGGAGGGCGATATCATAACGCAGATTAGACATATAGCGTCTACTTCATCGAACTTTGATAAACTCGATTATCTCAACAATTTATCGAGACGCGTATGTCGTCAGACACCAAGCCCAGATGAGGTTGCAAACATGCTACAAGAGGTTCTGGACAGGACACCTCAGCCTGCATACCTAGAGTATCTGGCAGGAATCCTCGGGGGAACAGGATTCGGCGTATTCTTTAACTGCGGGGTTAAGGATGCAATTATCGCTGCCATATCTTCGATAATCATTGTTTTCCTAGGCAGGAGATTGGCGAAGACAGAGAATAATCCTCTGATTTCCAACTTCATTCAGTCATTTATCGCAGAGGTATTCATCATTCTTTCTGTATATGTTGGATTTGCAGAAAAGTCAGGTAACATCACGGTCGGTGTAGTAATGCTCCTAGTCAGTGCGCTCGGATTTACGAATGGAATCAGCGACCTGCTTCACAAGGATACACTTGCTGGAATACTTAACATTTCAAACGCTATAATCGGAGCAGCGGGAATCGCCTTCGGAATAGTTTCAGCAATTCTATTATTCAAGGGGGTGCTCTAAGATGACCGAATTACATCCAAGTATAATAGTACAATTTATTTCTTGTACCGCTGCCTGTGTGGGCTTCGCTCTATGGTTTAACGTTAAAGGCAAGCAGGTGCTCTTCTGCGGAATCGGGGCATTCTGCACATGGGGTATGTACGTAATTAGTGATGGAATTCTCCATAACTACTTCTTAGCGACGCTTGTCAGCGCTATATTTGTAGCTGGCTACGCGCAGGTTATGGCGAGAGTCAATAAAGCACCTGCAACGATATTCCAGAGCGTTTGTGCATTTCCGTTAGTACCGGGAAATAACCTTTACTTCGTAATGTACGCTATGGTTATGGATATGCCTAAGGAAACTGCAAGTGAAGGCAAGCAGCTAGTTCTGAACTGCCTAGGAATTGCGATGGGATTTATGGTAATAGAGATCGTTAACAAGTACGGAACTTTATTCTATCGCAAACTCAAAAAGGCATAAAAAAATTCATGAATTAGATTAAAAAAATAGCCACAAAAAGGTTGTATAGATGTTACTATATAGTCTAAGGATTTTACCTAGAAGAGGAAATATGGCTAGAGTTAAGAATAATAATCGTGCTACAAATGTAGCAAAAGAATATATCAAAGACATGGATAAGAATAAAGTAGCAAGTATCATCTTGCTGCTTTCTTGTCGTTTTTTTATTCAACCTACTGAAGTTCAACCGCAAGGTACCGGTAGGAAAGGATGAGATTGAGAAGAATAAGAAGAGTGTTGAGGCACTGCAGAAGAGCTCTGTAACTAGTGTTGAAGAGGCTGTTTCTGCACTCGGCGGAGAGGTGTCTGCAAATGGGCAGAGCAACAAGGCTAGATACATGAGCAAGTTCAAGGGCAGCATCGTTGTCGGTGACTCTGTTACTGAGGGGCCTCAGTGTGTATGGCTGGCTGAGTGATGATCAGGTATTTAGCAAGATCGGTTCAAGCGTAATGACTGGAGATGATCTATTCTCGAGTGCAGCGGGAACTTATCCAAGCACTGCGTTCTTTGCATTTGGCATGAACGATATGGGTAATTACAGAGGCGATGAAAAAGCATTTATCAAGAAGTATGAAGCAAGATTAAAGGCTTTCCACAAGGCTTCACCTAAGACGAAGATTTGTGTGTGCGGCATCTCGGCACCTACTGATTCAGCGATGGCTAAGAACAAGTCGATTAGTAATTATAAGAAAATTTAACAGCGCAATCAAGAAGATGTGCGCTAAGAACAAGTACGTATATATTCCAACTGCGGATATTCTGCAGAAGCATCCAGAGCTATACGCTGGTGACGGCATTCACGCTCAGGCTACGTATTATCCGTACTGGCTAGATAGGATGATTGAGGAGGCAGAACTGTAGATGAATAGTAAATCACGCAGAGACGTTATAAGATATGGCAGAATCCTCAAATGTGCACTTCTCGTTGTCCTGTTTGCATTTCTAGCTATCGTGTATAGCCGTGAAAATGCAAAGGATGTCTCGATGGACAAGATTGAGGCGCAGCTCATCAAGAAGACTAATATAGAGAAACTGCAGAAGCAGAAGCCTCGTGATCTCGTGCAGTTCATAGGACTAGATGCTAATAATTATGAGGCTGTTCTGTATTACAAGAGCAAGGAGGCTCTTTCTGTTGACGAGGTTCTGGTCATCAAGGTCAAGAATAAGTCTGATGTTAAAGCTGTCAAAGATGCCGTAGAAAAGCGCATCACAAGCCAGATAGAGGCATTTGACAACTACGGACTGAGCAGGTCAAGGAACTTAAGAATGCAATCGTAACTTCAAGGGGCAAGTATGTCTTCTATGGAGTTGCCAAGGATCCAGACAAGTATGAGGAGGTGCTATTAAGTGTTATTTAGCAGTATTATCTTCATATTCTATTTTCTTCCGATTACGATGCTCGTATATTATCTGATTCCGAAGGAGCAGACGGGAAAGCGCAATATTGTGCTACTCGTTGCCAGCTTGTTCTTTTATAGCTGGGGAGAACCGGTATATCTATTCTTGATGCTGTACAGTGCGTTCTTCAACTACTTCATGGCTATTCAGATTCATAATGAGCAGAAGTATGGAGGCACCGGCAGGAGAAATCTGCTGTTCACAGTGGTGGTAGACCTGCTGATACTCGGTTTCTTTAAGTATTTCGGATTCCTCATGGATACGATAACCTCGATTACAGGATGGCATATTCATTACACGTCACTTGCACTACCAATCGGAATTTCATTCTACACTTTCCAGGCGATGTCATACGTATTTGACGTGTACAAGGGAAAGGTTGCACCGCAGTATAGCTTGCTCAAGTTCTCGTTATATCTGTCGTTCTTCCCTCAGCTCATCGCAGGACCTATCGTTAAGTATAGAGATGTTGAACTTCAGATAGATAATCGCGAGACCACACTCATTAAATTTGGAGAGGGGTCATCGAGGTTTATTCTTGGCCTGGGCAAGAAGGTAATTCTTGCCAACGCGCTCGGTTCGCTCTATACAGAAATTTCGAGTCTGCCGCACGGTCAGGTATCGGTGGTACTGTACTGGATTGGAATTGCGGCGTACACCTTACAAATTTACTTTGACTTTAGCGGATATTCCGACATGGCGATAGGCCTCGGTAAGATGTTCGGTTTCGTGTTTGACGAGAACTTCAACTATCCATATATCGCGTCGACTATCACTGATTTCTGGCGCAGATGGCATATGTCGCTATCTACTTGGTTCCGTGAGTACGTGTATATTCCACTCGGAGGAAACAGAGTAAAGGTGCACAGACACATCCTAAACCTGCTAATAGTGTGGTCTCTGACGGGCCTATGGCATGGTGCGAGCTGGAACTTCGTGCTCTGGGGTGCATACTTCGGAGTGCTGCTGATACTCGAGAAGTACGTGTATGGTAAATATCTCGAGAAGGCACCAAATTGGTTTAGGCATGTATACGCAATAGTTATAGTTATGGTAAGCTGGGTTTTCTTCAGCATCACAGATATCAGCAAGGCGCTTTCGTATCTCGCTGTCATGTTTGGACTCGGCAAGGTGTCATTCATAAATGTTACAGCGCTGTATTACATAAGAACGAATTTCATCATCCTAGCTGTTGGTGCTTGCGTGGCAACACCATATCCAATTGAGAAATTCAGAGAGCTATATAGGAAGAAACCGGCGGTAGGAACTGCGCTAGTGTTCGCAGTACTCATCGTTTCTGTCGCATATCTGGTATATGGTTCGTATAATCCGTTCCTGTACTTCAGATTCTAGCGTAGAGGAGTAAGTTTTGAAGAAATTAACCGTTTTAGAAATGAAATAAAGGCCGAACTGAAGCAAAGTTCGGAGAACAAGATGGCAGCGTATACCGGTGTCATATTTGTGTTTGTTCTTGCGGCTGTATTCCTTATAAATCTCATAGTTCCAGACAAGTCGTTTTCAGCTTCTGAAAACCGTATGCTACAGGAGTTTCCTAGTATATCTGTTTCGAACTATTTCGGTGGTAGGCTAGAATCCAAGATGGAGAGCTATGTGAACGATCAGTTCCTTATGCGCGGGTCTTTTATCAAGGTTAAGTCGGCAGTCGATGTGACTGAAGGAAAGCTCAAAGCTAACGGCGTGTATAGAGCTCGTGATGGATATCTGATCGAGGATATAGTGACTCCAGATCAGAAGACAATTAGCTCTGCTGAAACTGCGCTCAAGAATTTCAAGGCTAAGTATCCTAAGCTAAATATGACCTTCCTTCTCGCTCCAAATGCAGGGAATATCATGTCCGACAAGCTACCGATAACTGTCAGTATGGCGGATCAGAACAAGAGCATAGATGATTTTTACAAGAATATCAAGGCGTCGGGAATTAAGCCAATCGATGTGAGGAAGACTTTCAATAAGAAGAAAGAGGATGTACAGCTCTACTACAGAACCGACCACCACTGGACTAGCGACGGCGCTTACCTCGCGTACAAAGCGATTGTGCCAGCACTAGGCGCAGGTATGCCGATGGAGTTTGAGAGTAAGGTTGTTAAGAACGACTTTGCGGGAACGATGTACTCGAAGAGTGGATTTACAGGCGGAAGATACGATAGTATCAAGATTAATCTGCCTAAGAATAAGAAGGCGGCTAAGCCTTCAGTCATCTACTATGGTGATACTAAAAAGAAGACTACTAAGTTCTATCAGCTTAAGAACCTAGATAAGAAGGATGCGTACACTGTATTCGGAGGCAGCAACCATCCGATGTACACGGTCAAGACTCCGACAGAGTCTAACAGGAGGCTGCTCCTGATTAAGGACTCGTATGCGAACAGTGTGATTCCGATGCTGGCGCAGCATTACCGCGAGATTGTGGTTGTGGATCCGAGATATTACTTTGATAATGTCGATGATTTGATTGCGTCAGAGGGGATAACTGATGTGCTGTTCCTTTATAATGCGAATACGTTCTTTGCGGATGATTCGCTGTCAATGATGTTGCAGGAATAATAACAGAAAGTGCGAGCAGCTGGCAGCAGACTGCGTTTACTTGGCAGATTATACAAAGTCTGCGAGACTTGTAATACTGATACAATTCTCGTCTTTGTTAATCTGCATCGGCGTAAACCGCGGATACTGCCAGAACCTCGCACTTTCTGCTATTTTATTCTAGACGTTTGAACAGTTATGACTATCTTAAATGTAGTGAGCCTCGGCAAAGAGTCTCGTTTGCTTGACGAATTATATGAAAGCTGCGAAACTTGATGCGCTGAAACAATTCTCGCTTTCACTAATTCGTTACAGCGCAAACCTTGAAGTTGCCGAAACCTCACGCTTCACTTCTTTATTTCCACAACTCCTAGCTGTGATGACTTGGTAAGCGGAAGCGAGCTACTGGCAGCAGACTGCGTTTACTTGGCAGATTATACAAAGTCTGCGAGACTTGTAATGATAAAACAATTCCAGGCTTTGTTAATCTGCATCGGCGTAAACCGCGGATACTGCCAGAACCTCGCACTTTCTGCTATTTTATTCTAGACGCTTGGGTTGTGATGACTGAATAAAATGTAGTGAGCCTCGGCAAAGAGTCTCGTTTGCTTGACGAATTATATGAAAGCTGCGAAACTTGATGCGCTTAGACAATTCTCACTTTCATTAATTCGTTACAGCGCAAACCTTGAACTTGCCGAAACCTCACGCTTCGCTTCTTTATTTCCACGACTCCTAGCTGTGATGACTTTGTGAGCGGAAACGAGCAAATAGAGTAATTCGTAGTGTAAAAAATGGTATAAGAAGTGGTGTAAAGATAATAAAGAAATTAACTAATATAGCGAAAAAAATAAGTGCATAAAAATATTAAGAACAGCAAAGAAGTATATAACAAAACAAAAAAAGAAGGTTGTATCTAAGCTGACAAAGAAGCTGAGAAAATTATTTAAAAGGAAGTAGAGTAAGCATGAATAAAAATAGAATAATAGGCATTAGTATAGTAGTGCTAATTATGGGGATATTATTAATAGTTGCAAACCTATACATAGATTATAATCTCAGAAAATACTCCGTTTACTATGCCCACAATATGGAGCATAAGGAGGGAACACACCCAGAGATGGCAATGGCATTAGAAAACATAAAGGCTATACGTACACCAGCGAGTAGAGGACTAAGATATGATTATGATGGACTGGCGAAAGTGTATAACGATAGAAATAAAAATAATGGTATGGTGCCTTCGATTTGCGCAACCTATGTATACGGAGTGGAATATCTGTATTCGAATTCAAAGGATAAAAGTTATATATTTAACTCTGATTTTTCATTAAAAGCAATTTATAATTCTAATACAGCCAAGATGGAGTATGGAAAAAGTGATATCGACGAAGAAGAATTATATAAGGAGGTTTATAAAAACTTCGGTTTCCTAGTCGAAGCCAACGTAAATCGCAAACCTCTAATTAACATGCAGAAAGAATTCAACAAGAAGTACTATAAGCGATTCAACTAATAGTGAGGTGTGAAATTCAATGAAGAAAATATTAATAGCCACTATTACAATAATACTAGGCATATATATGTGTATTATTTTCATATGCGCCGACCTATACATCGACTACAATCTCAGAAAATACTCCGTTTACTATGCCCATAACATGGAGCATAAGGGGGGAACACGCCCAGAGCTGGCAATGGCATTAGAAAATATGAACGTTATCTATAAGCCTGACAAGAAAAATATACGGTATAGAGAAGACGGCGGTTTTACCATTTACAATAATTATACAGATAGTGAACAAGCTATCTTAAGTTGCGATCTAGGAGAAACAGAACTTCGATTTGGTTATTATGATGTCACGTATAAGAGCTACTATTTCGATGATGCCTTTAATCTAACCCTCGTCTATGACTCATCGGTTGGACATGATAAAATAGATATCAAGACTGTAGATCAGGATGCACTTTACAAAGACATATACAATAACTTCGGGTTCATTGTCGAAGCCAACGTCAATCGCAAACCACGAATCAACCTGCAGAAGCAGTTCAACAAGAAATACTATAAGCGATTCAATTAGCTTCGAGGTCGCAATTTCAACGTCACAAACACAGCAATCAAAACCATAACAAAGTAAATTCCACATATTACAAGTGCCGTTTGCTCGAAGAACGACTGTGGTAGCAAGTTGATGAGGTCGCTTTCGTTCGGGTTAAGCCTCCAGTAATTATTTGCAAATAGCACCTTATGAAATATCATAAATGCTTTATCGAAATTCACCGCCGCTATTCCGACTACCAGCAGGAAGGCGGCATTTGTAATTGTGCATGTATTGATGAATGTCTTGCAGATTGATGAACGATAAGATGGTCTGTATTTATAGTAAATAAATACAGATGAGAGAGATAAAGAATATTAGAGCAGCTATCAGCCTCACCAGATAAGCTTTGAGGAAAATGGCACGCACATCCTTAAGATGAGCCTTTTCGCGAGCAGTGTAAAACTCCTGCCGAGTACCATTGGCAGTTACCTCGATATTCAGATTAGAACGATTTCCGCGCAGATATTCCATCATCTCGCTAAACGCAGACATCACGTTGTCCATATCTATATTGCGGTTCAAGTCGCCGAGTACGTCTTTCTTCAAATTGGTGGCGATAATACCCTGGGATATGGTACATAGTTATATCTGCTGCAGTCAGCAGTGCAGCTACCATGAAGCTCAGTGCGCATACAATGGCAATGATTTTAATCTTCAATTCGAGGCTCCTTTCTACAGAGTCTAATGTATCATTGCTTTGTGATTCCTGCAAGCTCAGGGAACTATCGCGCCACAGAGGTGAAGCAAATAAACCGGAAAATGTTTTATATATAAAACACAAAATTACTTTACAATTAAATTAAATGTGATACAATCGATTTATAAACAATTGATTACAAAATTAGATTTAATTTTAGAGGAGGATATTGATATGCAGAAGTATGTATGTGACGTTTGTGGATACGTTTATGACCCAGCAGTTGGTGACCCAGATAACGGAATCGAGCCAGGAACTGCATTTGAGGATCTACCAGATGATTGGGCTTGCCCTCTTTGCGATGTAAGCAAGGACATGTTTTCTGAGGCAGACGAATAATTAAAACTCAATATAAACATTTAACCACAAATGTGCGGCGAGTCATCTCGTCGCACTTTTTCTGTTCCGGAGGCTTCGCATCATGTGTTCGCACCGTATAAAACCGTTAACTGACTCTCAATTTCGCTGTTTGAATTTAGCGTGCTAAAGTGATAGTATAGATTCATATCTTATATTGAATTAAATCGAGGTATCGAACATGAATAAAGTTGAATCAAGATGGTTACAGAACTTTGTTGACGCGATTCTGTCGCTAGAGACTGAGGAGGAGTGCATAAAGTTCTTCGAGGACATTTGTACGATTAAAGAATTTCAGGATCTAGCGCACAGGCTTGAGGTAGCGAGACTTCTTACAGATGGCAAAGTCTTTAATGAAATCAGCAAACTTACCGGTGCAAGCTCCGCTACGATTACGAGGGTCAACAAATGTCTAATGTACGGAGAGGGCGGATACAAACTGTACTGGATAAAAATAATAATTTTGAAGAAAACGGAGATACAGAAGAACAGTAATAGTCATGAGCAGATTTATCAGAGAATTATACAAGGACTTCAAGTCATATACGCCGGGTGAGCAGCCCAAGGATAGGAAATATCTCAAGCTCAACACCAACGAGTCGCCGTTCCCACCTGCACCTGCCGTATACCAAGCGATGCGTGATGCGAATATGGAAGATATGCGCCTCTATCCAGATCCGACAGGCAGGAAACTCAAGGTCAAGATGGCTGAGCTCTACGAGGTGCAGCCAGAGAATGTGTTCCTGTCAAATGGCTCAGATGACATTCTGAACTTCGCTTTCATGGCTTGGAACGACACGAACGATAGTATAGTTATCCCCGATGTTACCTATAGCTTCTACGAGGTTGTGGCACGTCTCCATGAGATAAATTATGAGATTAAGCCACTGCGTGATGACTTGACTCTTGATCTGGAAGGATACATAGGAATAGATAAGAATATAGTTTTACCTAATCCAAACGCTCCGACTGGAATCGCACTCACCAATGCTCAGATTGAAGAGCTCGTTAGGTCGAATCCCGATAATGTAGTGATTATAGACGAGGCGTATGCAGGTTTCGGTGCTGAATCGGCAATTCCATTAACTCGCAAATACGACAACCTGCTTGTCGTGCAGACTTTCTCGAAGTCGAGGAGCTTTGCAGGAGGAAGACTTGGTTTTGCGGTAGGAGATGCTGCCCTAATCGAAGACCTGACCAAGATGCAGTATTCGACGAATCCTTATGCAGTCAATGCTATGTCGCTTATTCTGGCAGAGGCGGCAGTTGACGCGGAGGACTACTACCAGGAGAACCTGCAGAGAATCATTGAGGCGAGGGACTATGCAGCGGATAAGCTGAATGCTCTAGGCTTCGATGTACTGCCATCTCAGGCAAATTTCCTTTACATGAAGCTGGACGGCTTCGGTGGCTGAGAGCTATATGAGAAGCTTAAGGCGCGAGGGGTACTTGTGCGCCACTTTGCTAAACCTAGGATAGATGACTATATAAGAGTAACAATAGGAACAAAGGAGCAGATGGATGAGCTTATCGAGGTTATAAAGGTGGTTTTGGAGGATAAGTAGCACGAGGAATTCCGATTAATAACAAGTTATAAGATAAGAAAGAGCTAGGTCCGATGACCTAGCTCCAGTATTTTTTGATCCGGTTATTATAGCTAAATGTGAACTGCCACTACCCCTCATACTTAAAACTATCCATATAGCGCAGTTTGAACAGATTGCGTTCGTGAAGCATATCGATACGCTCCTTAGTCTTAGGATCCTCGATTTCGCCAGTTCTGATATAGCGGTCGAGGACTTCGTAAGTGAAGCCGAGCTTATCCTCATCTGTCATTCCGCTAAGACCATCAGAAGGGACCTTCTCAATCAAGACTTCGGGTACTCCAAGCACGCGGCCCATTGCGCGGATTTCGGCAGTTGTAAAAGATGAAATCGGACTAAAGTCACCTGCCGCATCTCCGTATCTAGTTGAGTAGCCGACCCAATCCTCGGAAAGGTTGCAGGTGTTAGCAACCCTGCCATTTCTCGACTGACCGACGGCGTATAGAGTCGCCATTCTGAGGCGGGGAGCTAGATTGATAAGAGAATCCTTGCTTAACTCTCCAATCGCACTCTCGATGTCCTTAACTGCACCATTGTAAGCCGCTTCTATGTTGATGACATGGCTCTCTATACCGAGGTGGTCAATCAGGAGCAGCGCCATATCCATATCACTCTGCTCTCCGTTAGGCATCATGATTCCGATTACTCGTTCCTTGCCGAGTGCTTGAACTAGAAGGGCAGCAGTTATCGAGCTGTCCTTACCTCCGCTGATCCCGATTATTGCGTTGCAGCCGGGACCGTTCACCTGAAACCAATCGCTGATCCATTTTACGGTTACATCAACAGCTTTTTTTGCATCAAAATCCATAATATCCTCCTATATTCCAAACGGGCGAATCGCCCTCTCAAGTATTCCGTTGCAGTATGCGATTACCATTCCGTAGTTCGCGATTGGGATGTCCTGCGTGTCCGCCTCGCCGAGTCTATACTGCATCTCGCGCCTGTTCAGCATGCAAGCACCACAGTGAATTATGACCTTATAACCGCTGAGGTCGCGTGGATACTCGCCGCCTGAAGTCCAGTCGAATTCTACATTTGGCTGAATCTTGCGAACTAGCTTAGGTATCTTGACTGTGCCGATATCGTTGCACTGGCGGTGGTGAGTACAGCCTTCGCTGATGAGAATTCTGTCACCAGCCTCAAGTGTATCGAGTGCACGTGCGCCTTGAAGCTGCTGCGCTAGGTCGCCCTTCTGTCTTGCAAATATAATCGAAAAAGACGTAAGTGGCATATCAGGCGGGATATCGTTTGCCACTGACTTAAATGCCTGTGAGTCGGTGATTACTATATCTGGAGCCTTGCCGAGAGCAGTAATAGCAGCCTTGACTTCCGTCTCCTTGACCACAAGAGCCATTGCCCCCTTATCCAGGATGTCTCGAATGACTTGCTGCTGAGGTAGAATCAATCTTCCCTTAGGTGCAGCAGAATCAATCGGAGTGACGAGTAGCACGACATCGCCATTATTGACGATTCCATCCGTTAAACTGATAGGAGAGTCATCCTGCTTTGCACATCTTATAATAGCCTGCTTAAGGTCTTCGATGCCTGAACCGCTGAGTGCATCCGTACAGACGATAGGGACGTCGGCAGGTATGTCAAAGCACTCTCTATGTGAAACAGGACCTTCGACACTTTCGCATTTATTGATCACGACTATAGTAGGCATATTTCTCTTGCGAGACTCTCTAGGAATTGCTCTGCCATCTCTGAGAATTTACCGCTTTGCCTGCTCGCATCGAGCACAAACAGCGCCAGGTCGCACTTTCTGAGGGCTTCATATGACTTATCTACACGCTTTAGACCGAGCTCGCCCTCATCGTCGAGCCCTGCCGTATCTACGAACAAGACTGGCCCTATAGGTAGGAGTTCCATGCTTTTAGAGACGGGGTCTGTCGTAGTACCTGCAACTTCCGAGGTAAGCACTAAATCCTGCCCGAGAAGCTTATTTACGAGCGAAGATTTACCGACATTTCGCGGTCCGAATAATCCGATTGTATATCTATTTCCCGAAGGAGTATCATTTAATCCCATTTTCAAGCCCTCTCTTCATGATTTCTATAATTTTACCACATGTCCAAACTGCTCTCAATGGAGGGCGCGTGGTGTGGCGGCACCTAGAAAAGTGTTGTATAATCAAAAGGTAAATTTAGGAGGTATACACATGAAAAATGTGAACGTAATAGATATAAAACCGAACACCAACATCACCGACTTCTTTATGATTAAAGCCACTTCGATTAAGGTTGGCTCGAATGGTAAGGAGTATCAAGATGTGGTGCTTACCGATGCGACAGGGGACCTCTCCGCCAAGAAGTGGGACGTGGATGAGAATAACATCGAATTTCTGAAGTCTCTCAAGGTCGGAGACCTCGTTAAGGTGAGGGGCTCTGTGACTGATTGGAAGGGGCAGACTCAGCTGCGCATCAATCAGATTAGGCTTGCAACTGAAGAGGATGATCTAGAGATGAGTGATTTTGTGAAGTCGGCGCCTGAAAAGCCGATAGATATGTATGAATACATTATCGGTGAGATCAACGCTATGCAGGATGAGGATTTCAAGAAGCTATGTCTACATCTATATGAGGGCAATAAAGAGAAACTCATGTACTATCCAGCGGCGATGTCCAACCATCACGCTGAGTACGGCGGTCTGCTCTATCACATCAAGCGCATGATGATGAGTGCCAACAAGCTGTGCGAGGTATACACGAATCTATCCAGAGACCTTCTGGTTGCTGGAGTTGCGATTCACGATATCGAGAAGCTTAATGAGATTTGTCGGACAAGAACGGCATATCGCCAGGCTATTCGTTTAAGGGACAGATGCTCGGGCATATCGTACAGGGAATTACTCTTGTAAATGACCTTTGCAAGGAACTCGGTATCAGCGAAGAAAAGGCGGTACTGCTCGAACACATGATACTCTCTCATCACTACGAACCCGAGTTTGGAAGCCCTAAGAAGCCACTGTTCCCAGAGGCAGAGATGCTGCACTACCTGGACATTGTCGATGCGAGGATGTTCGATATGGAGGAAGGGCTCAAGGGAGTTTCAGACGGTGAGTTCGGTGACCGTGTGTGGCCACTGGATAATAGAAGGCTGTATAAGCGCACGTTTTAGGCAGTGTAATTAAAACGCGGCATTCGGGATAGGCGTCATAATTGCTTAGATGACTTGATTTAAAAGGCCCGATAGCTTGCGAATTAGGATGCGTTAATGGCAGTTACGGAAATAAAGATCGGTAAGATCACGCAAGTAATATACAATAATGAATCCAACGGCTTTGCGATATGCCTCTTCGAGACGGAAGATGAGCAGTTTAAAATCTCTGGGATGTTCCATGCGATTAATCCCGAGATAACGTACAAGCTGGAGGGGCGCTTCAAGATTCACCCGCGTTATGGTGAGCAATTTAACGTGTCAGCATACGAGGAGCAGATGCCTGACGATGCAGAAGGGATAAGGGTGTTTCTTGCATCAGGAGCCATCCGAGGCATAGGTCCTAACATGGCCAAGAGGATTGTCGATAAGTTCGGTAAAGATGCGCTTGATGTAATCGAGGAAAATCCAGAGGCACTGCTATCCATAAATGGTCTAGGACCTAAGACAGTCGAGAAAATCGCAAAGTCATACAAGGAGTCGCGCGAATTTACCAAGATTTCGCTTGGGCTCGGGGAGTATGGAATTCAGCCGGCGCAGGCAGTTAAGATATACAAGCTATATGGAGATAAGTCGCTCGAGGTTGTAACAGAAAATCCCTACACGCTAGTCGAAGACATTTACGGCATCAGTTTTAATAAGGCGGATGAGATTGCGAGCAGAATCGGAATAGAGGCGGAGAGCGAGTTCCGAATCAAGAGCGGCATCAAGTATGCGCTATCGGTATTTTCAAATAGCGGCAGCACTTATGTGCCGAAGGATATTTTGCTTGAGAGCGCAATAAAGCTACTCGATATCTCGAGTGAGTTAATCGAGGAAAACCTTACGACGCTTGCCTTTAGTGGAGAGATAGAGCTTGATTCACTTGACGGTGTTCCAGTTGTGTATCAGCATTTCTACTTTCAGGCTGAGCAGAGCGTGACGTATCATATCAAGAGAATTATGAATGGCTATATGCCGCCGCTCGCTGCTGATCCAGACAACCTTATTAACGCCGCAGAAGCGGAGGAGAGGATTCAGCTATCTGGTGATCAGAGAAAGGCAATTCGTGCTGCTCTGACCAACAAGATTACTATTATTACGGGTGGACCTGGAACAGGTAAGACGACGATTATCAATCTCATCGTAAAGATTTTCAAACAAATGGGCATCTCGGTAGCACTCGCTGCTCCTACTGGACGTGCAGCTAAGCGCATAACAGAGACCTCCGGAGTTGAGGCGATGACGATACATAGGCTTCTTGAGTACGTGTACTCGGAGGATGAGAACGAGATGGAATTTGGCAGAAATGCAGAAAATCCACTCGAGGAGGATTCCTTCATAGTGGATGAGGCCTCGATGATTGACCTTATGCTGATGGACGGCTTTCTGAACGCTTTAGAAGATGGTAGCAGGCTGATAATAGTTGGCGATGCTGACCAGCTGCCATCTGTTGGGGCGGGCAACGTGCTACTAGACATGATTAACAGTGATTATGTTCCGACTATTAGACTTGAGGAGATATTTAGACAGGCGAGTGAGAGCCGCATCGTTGTGAATGCGCACTCGATTAACAGTGGCGAATATCCTGAATCGGGCGGCAGAGATAGCGATTTCTTCTTCATGCACAGAAGAGGCGAAGAAGAGATCAGAGAGACGATTGAAGAGCTTGTCACTGGAAGGCTTGAAAGTTACTACGACTTCGTTAAGGGCAATGGTGATATTCAGGTGCTTACACCAACCAGAAAAGGTGGCCTTGGAACTGCAAGCCTTAACGAAATGCTGCAGAGCATAATCAATCCTGCTTCGGAAGAGCTAAATGAAAGGAAGTTTGGCTCCAAGGTTTTCCGTGAGGGTGACAAGGTCATGCAGATCAGAAACAACTACCAAATGGAGTGGCAGCAGCTCGGAAGGCAGAGTGGACGCGGCATATTCAATGGTGACATGGGCGTAATCAATACTATAGATAATGATAATGCCAAGATGGTTGTGGATTTTGACGGCAGATTTGTGACCTACGATAGCGAGGAGCTCGATGAGCTTGAGCTTGCATATGCGGTAACTGTTCACAAAAGTCAGGGCTGTGAATTCCCTGTAGTAATTATGCCGATATCAGGATTTCCACCGATGCTTGCGACGAGAAACCTACTATATACAGCAATCACTAGGGGTAAGAAGCTGGTAATACTAGTTGGTTCAGAGGAGCGTATGCATAGGATGATTGATAACAACAGAATAGATGAACGTTATACTGGACTTGAGGCTAGGCTCAGGGAAGTCGATATGGGCGGTCTTTTGTAAAAATTTAATGTTATTTAATATAAAATAAGTATAGAAAATGGTATTTTATACTGTGCTATACTGTGCATAAATGTCATAAGTGCGTGCTTCACTTAAGGCGCTGTATCCTTCGAGTTACTTACAAGGAGACAAGAGGATGAATTACGATAGAAGAAATGAAATTAATTTTTACAAAAAACTATCAATTATTTTAGGGACAATACTGGCTATTATAGTGGTGAGTTTGGGAGTGATATTCTATTTTGATCAATGGAACCTGCATGGAGTTAGTAATATGCCACATTTTGACTGGACAAAGGATAGGTCTTTGGATTTGGTCGGAAAAGTTGAGGGAAAGAGTGTTTACAAGTATGGAATTAGCGAAATGACATATTCAACATTTAGTGCTAATAAAATCACCGCTAAAAAGTATTATGAGCAAAGCTGGGTAACTGTTGATATGCTGACTGCTAGCGGATTAGAGACTTCAAGAGAGGGATATAGAATATATCAGTATGATTGTTACTATATATTGCTTACAGATAAGGTTGTTGTATTTTGTAGCAATGATGTACCGATTGAAGAGGTTGTACAATCCCTTGGAAAGTAAAACTCTGATTGCCGCATATGTAAATCTGTGCTGAAGGGAATCCCTCCTGCGATATCATAGAATTAAAAGTGATATCGTAGGAGGTTTTTTTATTGATAGATACTTTGTTAGGACTCATATATCCGGACTCATTATATTGCATTTGCTGTGGGAGGCTAATCGACTCATCAGTTCCATACAGCCTGTGCAAGTCTTGTTCAGACAATATAAGCTGGGCGAATGTGCGAACCTGCGACAAATGTGGCAAGCTACTCGGGGACCACAATCCGCTCTCAATTTGTTACAACTGCAGGGAACACGGACACTCATTTGACAGAGGGTATACATGCACCGAGTACGGATTGTATGAGAAAGAGATTATTTTCAATCTAAAGTATAAGCGAAAGACGCACCTAGCGCCGATAATAGCAGAGATTATGTATGACAGGCTTGAAGCTGCAGGTATAGAAGAGTATCCAGATATCATAATCCCAGTTCCAATGTATGTGACTAAGGAGCGAAAGAGAGGGTTTAATCAAGCGGCACTTATCGCCAAGGAGCTGGCGAGGCTAATGGGGATAGAGTATAGAGCAGATGTTGTGATGAGGTGCAAGAGCACTGGGGTGATGAAGAGGCTTTCACCCGAGGAGCGCCTCAACAATGTGAGGTCTGCATTTGAGGTGTATGAAGGGATGAGGCGGAAAATTTTCGGAAAAAATATATTTATAGTCGATGATATTTACACGACTGGAGCAACTGTTGATTCAATCGCAAGGCTGCTCAAGGCGGTAGGGGTGAGTCGTGCTTACGTCATCACGTTTTCGGCGGGAGCGGATATGGTCAAGGAGGCAGTATAAATGCTGTTTGTAAAGCGGTGTTTAAAATGGTATTCTAGCAAGTAGGATATGGCAAGGTCATGTTCGTGGTTGAAAGTCCAAGCCAGCTACGGGCAAAGGGATCCACGTAAGCTGCTGCGGAGACGGCAGTGATCATGGCGTAGCTTAGAAGTAAGTCCTCCGGGAAACTCGGGTCAAGGCAAGTGTGGGGTCAAAGACCAGGTCGAGTGGCATTGCCTATCCTCTATTTTGCAACTATTAATTCGAAAAGAGGCCTAAATGGAATATAGGATAGAACACGATACGATGGGCGAAGTAAAGGTGCCATCAGATAAACTGTGGGGCGCACAGACACAGCGCAGTTTAATGAACTTCAAGGTTGGTAAGCGTATGCCGATTGAGATTATCCGCGCGTTTGCATACCTTAAAAATGCTGCTGCTTGTGCCAATATGGATCTCGGCAGGCTTGCGCCTGAGAAGGCTTCTTACATAATGATAGTATGCGACCAGATTCTGAACGGTGAGCTAGATGAGAACTTTCCGCTCGTCGTGTACCAGACTGGCAGCGGTACGCAGACCAACATGAATGTAAATGAGGTCATTGCAGGACGTGCAAAGGAGATGGCTGGCGTAGCGGTACTTCATCCAAATGATGATGTCAATATGTCACAGAGTTCCAATGATACATTCCCAACAGCTATGAGCATTGCATCTGTGTTTGTACTCGAAGATAGAGTATTACCAGCACTAAACACTATGATAGTGACGCTCAAATCACTAGAAGCGAAATACATGAAGGTCATCAAGACTGGAAGGACTCATCTACAGGATGCTGTTCCGATGACCTTTGGGCAGGAAATCAGCGGATGGCGTTCGATGCTCGAGCACGACTACGATAACATTCTAAAGTCGCTCGATGGATTAAGAGAGATCGCTCTCGGCGGAACGGCAGTGGGTACTGGGCTAAATGCACCAGGTGGATTTGCTGAGCGAGCTGCCGAAGCGCTGACGAGCTTAACAAAGAAAGAATTTATCACAGCACCTAATAAGTTTCATTCTCTAAGCTCCAAGGATGCGTACGTATTTGCACACGGAGCACTGAAGGCCCTTGCTGCTGATATAATGAAGATGGCTAATGATATCAGATGGCTCTCAAGCGGACCTAGATGTGGGCTCGGAGAGATTCTAATTCCTGAGAACGAACCAGGAAGTTCAATCATGCCAGGCAAGGTAAACCCAACTCAGACTGAATCTGCGACGATGGTGGCTGTAAGGGTCATGGGCAACGACACTGTAGTCGGAATGGCGGCCTCGCAGGGTAACTTTGAGCTCAACGTGTTCATGCCAGTGCTTATAGATGCATTTATAGAATCTGCGAATCTACTAGCTGATTCGCTAATTTCGCTTGAAGAAAAGTGCGTAAAAGGCATCACAGTGAATTCTGAAAAGATGGATGAAAACGCACATCGTTCGCTTATGGTAGCTGCCGCACTTAATCTACATATCGGTTATGAGAATGCTGCTAAGGTTGCAAAGAAGGCGCATGCAGACAATTCGACGCTGTGTGAAGCAGGGACTTCACTCGGACTGTTCACTGCTGAAGAATACGACACGTGGATAGATTTAATGGCGATGACAGGGGCGGAAAAGTAAGAATTTTAATTACTAAAAAGGCAAAAATATTTGAAAGCAGATACGTCGCCTGGTAAAGGCCGCGCGGCTTATATGCATAGAAAGGTTAAAATGGAAAACAACGAACGAGATATATATTATTGCCAGCTACCGATGGTAAAGATGCTCTGCAATAGATGGGCAGAGGCGCATCCCACACGAAGTAAGCAGAATGGCGTTGTAGGCGTGACTCTCATACTAGGAGCTGCAATAATTCTGGGTATGCTTTATTACACAATTAAGCATGCGAATGCTCCACAGTGGTATCTACATGTGTCGATTTGGGTAGCAGCACTTATAATTTCATGGCAGGAAGACAGCGCAACTTAATCAGCAATCCACCATTTAAGGGATTACTTAATGTTAGATATGAGATGAGCGATGAGGGAATTTATTACATCTATCAGGAGAAACTTACGGTGTACACGTTCTTTATCGCTGATGATGATATTGAGGAAATGATTTATGATGATGAGTTTCAGGTTCTGCACATAATCGGAAAAGGCGAAGTGTCTTCCGAAACTCGTAAATGTGTGACAGAACCTACTCGTGTAAATGATTACTACTGCCTGCTTCCATACGATGAATTTGATATCGACGATATTCTTAATCCGTATGGAGATATGATAAAGAGAGTACACGGGGATCTGCGTAGAGATTATGGAAGCAAATAATTCACTAGGCACATAAGAAATACAGACTGTAGCACCATCTGGAGTTGTAACATTTAAGTAGAGTCTGTAAATCCACCAAATTCTCATGGTAGTATATCAATGAAAATAAGTATATATTTTAACTATTCCTCTAAGCCCACTGCACACCCTCCAGACCTACAGTTTAAAGTACATAGGCAAAAATGAAAAAGGCTCTACGGCGACCGATTCTCGGTTACCGTAGAGCATACTTTCGTTAAAAGGTATATGAAAACCCTTGCAAATAGAGACTTTTGCAAAAAAATAAGGGTTATCAAAGTTTTTTAGGGTTTGCCAAAATTCGCCCCTAAAATATCTAGACCCTAAAAACTTTGATTACCCAAAAAGAAACTGGACGCTTTGATACTCATCGTATCAAAACTGGTGTCCAGTTATGTAGTATCACCGAATGATTGATACAATGCGCCCTCTGATATGGTTGAGGGTGCAAATTGGATTTTAGACCATTTTCATTCCAAGCATTAATCCTATGAGGCCTAATGCTACAGAAACAACAGCATACCCAATTGCGATTATGACATGCCCTGTTTCAAGATAACCATACATTTCAACAGAAAATGTTGAAAATGTTGTAAGCCCACCGCAAAGACCGAATTTCAGAAACAACAATTTGTTTTCACTCATCCCGTTTTGCTGCGTCTCAGCAATTATAATACCTATCAATACAGCACCAAGAACATTAACTAAAAGTGTGTTTAGAGGATAATCCCCGCTTTTTTGCAGCTCTACTTTAGACAATAAATACCTTGTGATTGAACCAATGAATCCGCCTGCGCCTACCGCTATACACCTTATTAGCATATAATTTTTCCTTTCATTTTTATTCATAGAAAAAGCCGATGCCATCATTCCAGTAGAAGTCATCAGCTATCGGCATAGCGGTTTCGGTTTATTCCGCGGGAGAACTTCATCCCCAATTGGCTTTAAGTATAACTAATCTTCTAATTCATTGCAAGGTGATGAAAGAAATTTTAGCCATTATAGCATATGCATAAACCACAGGTTGAGTTTTTGGTGCTTCATAGACTGTAGGTTAAGCGGACTGCAAGGTTGCAAAAATCGAGGGCGGGTTTTTACTGCAGCCTTGTAATATTAGAAATACTATCCCCGATAGAGATACGATATTTCACACAGATGATCAGGAATAATCCTGACTGGACATTTGCAGGAACATATTTAGATTAAGGAATATCAGGACTTTTATTCAGGAATACCGTGGATTCACTCCCGGCCATTCGCAATTTGAAAGCGGACGGAGCAGCTGTTTATTTCGATAAAGAGTATATCAAAAAAACAGACGGATGAACCGTCTGTTTTTGTATGGAGCAGGTGAAGGGAATATCCCGCTATCAAGGCCGCCTTCGGCGCCGCGTTGCGGGCTACGCACCTTGACAGTGGTTTTCTGGGTGTTTGCTTATGGTAGGATACACCCAGATTCGCCCCCTCTCCGATTATATGGCTTGCGTCTCGTGTTCAATTCCCGCTTCGTTATATACAAAAAAACAGACGGATGAACCGTCTGCTTTTTTACATGGAGCAGGTGAAGGGAATCGAACCCTCGACGCAAGCTTGGGAAGCTCGAATTTTACCATTAAACTACACCTGCAGATAAATATTGAGATTATGTATGTAATTATACTGCGAATGGCAGAGTTGGTCAAATGAATGAATCATAATATTAACACAATACATATAATTAAGAATCGCATGCAATTATTAATAATCTATTAGCAATATATTAATGAATATGAATATTGTTGAAAACAATTACTTGCCCCATTAAAATCTGATTAAACAACAGGTGTTCTCTATTAAACCATGAGCACAGGAGGAACATATGTCACACATGATTGAGCTACATAAGGTGTCCAAGTATTACACCAACAAGGATACTGTCAGTACAGGACTATCTAGAATAGATCTCAACCTTGACATGGGCGAGTTCGTTGCTATTACAGGGGAGAGTGGAAGCGGAAAATCCACTTTGCTTAACGTAATCTCGGGGTTAGACACTTACGAAGAAGGTGAAATGTTCGTTGGCGGACAGGACACAAGTGCCTTCAAGACGGAGGATTACGAGAGGTATAGGAAGACATTTATCGGTAATATTTTCCAGGATTTTAATCTTGTGAACAGTTATAGCGTGTATCAGAACATCGAACTATCGATGCTGATGTGCGGCATGAAGCACAGCGATTGCAAGGAACGTGTAAATGAACTTATCGAACTCGTAAATCTCGGTGAATACAGAAGGACTAAGGCATCGAGACTTTCCGGCGGGCAGAAGCAGCGAGTGGCGATTGCTCGTGCGCTTGCCAAGGATGCACCTATCATAGTTGCGGACGAGCCAACAGGTAATCTAGATACGGCTTCAGCTGCAAAGGTTATTGAAACGCTTTACAGAATCTCCAAGGATAAGCTTGTAGTTATCGTAACTCACAACTACGAACAAGTTGAAAAATTCGTCACCCGCAAAATAACAGTTCATGACGGAAAGATAATAGAGGATAAGAAGGTCAGAGAACGTCAAATAATAGAGTTTCATTCAGATAATGAGCAATTCCTGGATAACGAGCAACAGGGCTCCGGTGAACAGGCGGATACCAGGGTGCGACATAATCCAGAAATTAGTCAGAATATAGAGGCGAAAATCGATGCATTCGAACAAGAACTCATAATTCCTGGGGGCCCCGAAGGTGAGTTTGAAGCGGCAGATTCTGACGATTTTGAAGTGCCAGAAGATTCTAGATATTCCGATGTTGTAAATAGAATCACACGTGAAGAGATTGAGGACGATGAGATATCACCAGTCCCAATGCGTAGAGGTAGAGCAGCTAGAAATATGGAGAGAGAAGCTGAAGAAGTGAAGGCTTTAAAAAAGCAAGCCAAAGCAGAACGATCATATATTCCTGAGAGAGCTGAATCACGATCAGAAAGGGCTAAGCGTAATGTATCTAAATTGACTCGTCATGATGAGATGGGGTTTATGAACGAGTTAAGGATTGGTGTCAGGAATACGTTCAATCTACCGACCAAGTTTATTCTATTGTTCATAATCTATATATTCGTTGCGACATCGGTGCTAGGACAGTATTCGTCCACGAAAGAGTCGCTGCACAGACAAGATATCAATAGCCTTGGCAATCAGTACTTTAGCAACACTAGTGCAGATCGGATAATCGTAAAGAAGTCAGATAACTCTGCGTTTACAGATGAGGATTATGCAAAGATTGAAAAGCTAAAGCATGTCAAAAGCATCATCAAAGAAGATCCCGTTGTTGATTCTAGGATTACACTCGATTCAAATATCTTTATGACAGGACTTCTCTATCCCGGGCAGAAGATAAAGACAAAGGACCTAACGTACGGAAAGCTACCAGAGCAGGAAAATGACATAGTCGTAGTAACAGACAAGTCTACGACGACATACGATGCGCTTAAGGGGAATAGAGATGAACTCCTCGGCAAGGAATTTGATCTTATGGGAGACGAGGATGGAGAAACCCTTCAAGTTGGAAAGGTCAGAGTGACGGGCGTTATAGTTTATGATGATGCGTTTAAATCCGGAATCAACCCAAGCACTGGAACCGTAAAGTACTATTGCAGCGATGCTCTGCGAGAAAAGTAGTAATGAACACACTTAGCACAAAATCAAGTGCCGTAGTTGACTTCAGCGGTCAAAAGGTGAAAAAGGCCAATGCCAGGTCATTTATAGAATCGAATCCTAACGTACCAAAGGGTGAAGCATACATCTATGAAGATCAGACTAAGAACTACAAGGACGAAAAATGGCAGAACAAACCGCTTAACATCTCAATCTCAAATATATACTATTCCGCGGATATTGCACTCAAAACTACAAAGAGTGTGAGTAAGAGTAGCGCACAGAAGCTGCTCGGAATTTCGAAGGATGATTATGAGACAAAAAATGCGGAGAGTATATATAAATCCTGAAGATTATGACACCTTATACAATCGAGGGAACTATCAGATAAGCGTATTTGCAGATAATGACCTCAATGCGAATGCTCTGGCTTCATCAATCGACAAGTTCGGCGTATACAAGACGTTTGCGATGAAGAAGATGATTACAAAGGATCCTTTACCACAGCTGTTCCTGGTAAAACTGGTTCAGGTTGTTTTCACGGCTATAGGATTTGTGGTGCTGTTCTTTATCGCCTATACGATAATAAGACTGATTATGAGATCGAGAAATTCGTACTATGCGACACTAAGAATTCTCGGTGGTACGAGGAAGAATACGAGTGCGATTCTGCGCATCGAATTGTTGATGATGATGGCAATTGCACTTGCGGTAGATTTCGTGGGCATTTATCTTGCCTCGAAGGGTCTGGTGAATGTAAAAGCGCTTAAAAATGCGCTATTATATCTAGAATTTAAGGATTACATCATTCTTACGGTAGCGCTTATGCTCATGTCGCTTCTCATCGCAAACAGATACTCGCGCAAAATTTTCAAGAAGTCGGCGATGAATATTTATAGAGAGGAGGACTAAAAATGATTAAGTTGCAACATGTAAATAAGTTTCAATAAGCGTAAAGCCAATGAAATACATGTAATTAACGACACCTCTCTGGAGTTACCGGAGACCGGCATTGTAGCGCTACTCGGACCATCTGGATGTGGCAAGACGACGCTTTTAAATGCTATCGGAGGACTTGACAAGGTTAATTCAGGCAAGATATTTATCGATGATGCGTGCATATCCAAGATGAGGGCATCGAAGGTAGATTCGATACGTAATGCTAAGATAGGGTACATTTTCCAAAACTTTAACCTGCTCGACAGGATGACGGTATTCGAAAATGTCGCAATTGCGCTTAGAATGATTGGGATCAAAGATAAGCATGTAATCAAAGAACGTGTTAATTACTGCCTAAAGTCAGTAGGAATCTATCAGTTTAGAAACAAGACGACCGATGCGCTCTCAGGAGGACAAAGACAGCGCGTGGCAATCGCGCGTGCCATTGTCAAGAATCCGCGCATCATCATAGCCGATGAGCCGACTGGAAACCTCGATAGTGCGAACACAATCGAGGTCATGAATATCATCAAGACTATTTCGAGGGACAGACTAGTTCTGCTCGTAACACACGAGAAGAAAATAGCGGAGTTCTATTCATCGAGAATCATAGACATGAAGGATGGAAAGGTCGTCGGCGATAGAGAAAACGATACTGATAACTATCTTGATTATCAACTAGAGAATAAGATATATCTCAAGGATATACCTAAACATGATGCATATGGCAACCAAGATATTCAGGTTGATGTTTATAGCGATGGGCTTTCTGAGGCTGGTATAAAGCTAGTCCTTAGAGCTGGTAATCTGTACGTAGATACAGGTGGTAAATATAACGTTGTGGACGAGAATTCCAATATCGAACTAATCGATGACCATTACTCGGCGATGGATTCCAGTATATACGAGAATAATCGCTTCGAGTATGACAAGTATCTGCCTGAAGGCTATAAGGCTAGGTACACCTCGCTGTACTCGCCAATCAAGATGTTTACAAACGGGTTCAAGACAGTTGCGAAGTTCAACAGACTCAAGAAACTGTTGCTCATAGGATTCATGTTCGCTTCGATATTCACATTTGTAGCTGTAAGCAATGTGCTCGGAGCTCTGGATATCAAAGAAAAAGACTTTCTCACCACTAATGCGAACTATATCACTGTAAATAACACCAAGAAGGACCCATCTCTCGCCGAAACACTTCGGAACACCCAGGGGGCGAGAGCTACATTTACAGGCAACACACAGGTGATGCTGAGGATGCCATTTACCGAATATCTGCAGAGCTCCAATTACGAGATGCAGTTTGGTGCATCGATAACACCAATGAGTGTGCTCAAGGAAGAAGAGCTGTACAAAGGCAAGCTTCCAACTGACGATAGAGGTGTTGTCATAGATAAACTGCTTGTGGACAAGATGTTCAAGTCGAGAGTTGTTCAGGAAGTCGGTATAATCAAGACATCCGACCTAATTGGTCGAAAAATCAAAGTGAAAAACCTAGGAGAATTCACGATAACAGGGATTTCGAATTTAAATTCACCATCTGCTTTCTTTGCGGACAGCTACTGCCAGGATGTGCTCATGTATAGCCAGTCAACCTCGACACTCGATGCACCTTCTAGCATGCCAATAGAAGATGCGAATGAAGGAGCCAATCAAGATAGCAGTAATCCAATCACAGATTATGCTTATGCACCTTCGTCAATCAAGATCAAGAAGGGCAAGGCACCAGCGAATGATTACGAGGTAGTAGTGCGAGATACTCATGAAGAAGACATGCTGCTTAACAAAGAAATCGCTGCAAATGTAAATAATCATAAACTCAAGGTAGTCGGATACTACACGACAGATTCACAGGATGACGATGCGTACTACACGACTAATCACACAATTTTGCTAGTTATATATCAAAGCAGAGGGTGGTATCAGTGTACTCAGATGAACCGGGAGCACTTGCTGACAAACTTACAGAGCAGGGGTATTCTGTGCAAATCAATTACGACCGTGATAAGGAGAAGTATAAACTTTCAGAAGCTCAGAACGTCAGAAGCACATTCACTGCAGCGGGGATTATCATCTTAGTTGCACTAATAGAGCTCTTCTTGATGCTTAGATCGTCATTCCTCTCTAGGATTAAGGAAGTTGGCACAATGAGAGCCATTGGACTCAAGAAACGCGACATATATAAGATGTTCATAGGAGAGATTGCAGTAATCACGGCGATTACAGCTATTCCTGGTATAGCGGGCGCTTATTACGTGCTAAGCCACACCACAGCGCTGCTTGGAGCGAAGTTCTATATTGCTCCTTGGGTAGCTGTACTGTCATTTCTTGTTCTCCTGCTGTTTAACCTAATAGTTGGATTGATGCCAGTCTTCCAGACGATGCGTAAGACGCCGGCGGCGATATTGGCAAGGGTGGATATCTAGACCACATAATCTACACAGTGTTTTTAGGGCTTATGGGCTCCTCACCTTTTGAAAACTGCATGATTATGATATAATTTTAATAAAATTAACGCATTCGCCAAGTTGTGGACGCAGCGGGTAACCGCGTGAAGGTTAGCGTTCGTGACTTGGCGAACATGCACTAAACTAAGCCGAGGAGGGCAATGATGGCTACCGATAAAGAGCATTCACCAGAAACTACGATGAGAAGCAATTTCATTCACAACATGATAGATGAGGATTTGGCGGAGGGCAAGTACCAAGAGGTGTATACGAGATTTCCACCGGAACCTAATGGCTACCTGCATATTGGACACGCTAAATCTATTTGCCTTAACTTCGGAACCGCTAAGAAATACGGCGGAAAATGCAACCTCAGATACGACGATACCAATCCTGTAAAAGAGGATATGGAATACGTAAATTCAATCGAGGAGGATGTGCGTTGGCTCGGCTTCGAGTGGGATGAGAAGAGATGGGCTTCTGATTACTTCGACACTATGTATGACGCTGCGGTTCAGCTGATCAAGAAGGGCAAGGCTTATGTCTGCGAACTCACAGCTGAGCAGATGAAGGAGTACAGAGGGACGCTTACTGAGCCTGGTAAGGAGAGTCCGTATAGAAATAGAACAGCTCAGGAGAACCTAGCTCTCTTTGAGGACATGAAGGCTGGAAAGTATGGTGATGGTGAGGCGGTGCTTCGTGCCAAGATTGACATGAGTTCACCTAATATCAACATGAGAGATCCTATTATTTATAGAGTCGCACATGCCACTCATCACAACACCGGTGATAAATGGTGTATATATCCTATGTATGATTTCGCTCATCCGATTGAAGATGCGATTGAAGGGATTTCACATTCCATCTGTACGCTCGAGTTCGAGGATCACAGACCACTATACGATTGGGTACTTAATGAAGTTGGCTTTTGGAACCCACAACCAAGGCAGATTGAGTTCGCAAGGCTCAACATCACCAATATGCTTATGAGTAAGAGATATCTCAAGAAGCTCGTTGATGAAGGTACTGTTTCAGGATGGGATGACCCACGTATGCCAACAATCGCAGGTATTAGAAGACGTGGATATACACCTGAGGCAATCAGAAGCTTCTGCGATGATATCGGTGTAGCTAAGTCCAACTCGACAGTAGACTTTGCACAGCTCGAGACTAGTGTGCGTGATGACCTTCAGTTCAAGGTTGCTGCTCGCAACGTTGTAATGAATCCTATTAAAGTAGTGATTACAAACTATCCGGAAGGTCAGATTGAGACTTGCGAGGTTGAGAATAACAGAAATGTTCCTGAGCTTGGAGAGAGAGAAATTCCGTTTGGCCGCGAACTATGGATAGACGGAGATGATTTCATGGAAGTGCCTATCAAGAAGTATTTCAGGCTATTCCCTGGCAACGAGGTTAGATTAAAGGGTGGTTATTTTATCACGTGTAACGAGGTTGTTAAGAACGAAGACGGCTCCATCAAGGAACTGCTCTGCACTTACGATCCAGAGACTAAGAGTGGAACCGAAGGCGGAAATCGCAAGGTAAAGGGCACAATTCACTTCGTAGAGGCTTCTACAGCAGTGAAGATTAAGATACGAGAGTATCAGACACTTATGATTGAAAATGAAGATGGCAATCTAGAGCTCAATCCAGATTCGCTACATGAGACCTGGGGTTATGCTGAGCCATCAGTTTCCGATGTCAAGGCTGGCGAGAGATTCCAATTCTTCCGCAAAGGTTATTATATTGCGGATAGCGAGTTAACGACAGATGACGAGAAGGTGTTTAACAGCATCGTAAGCCTCAAGAGCTCCTGGAAGAAATAGAGATTACTGTAAATGGGGTGGTGACCATAGATAGTTTATTTACATCCGTACTTACTTTTGTCGAGAATAATCCTATTTTCGCAAAATACATAACGACGGCATCAAGGTGGGTCTTCGTAATTTTGGCAGTTTACATTCTTATGAGGTCCATCATGTCACTGCTCTCAACTAGAGTGACGCCAGAAGTCTGGGGTTATCTGTCTGTTGAGGATGGTGTTACACTTCCAATCACTCATTGGGAGAATATAATCGGAAGATCATCATCTGTTGACCTGCGTATTGAACTCGATACAATTTCTAATACGCAGGCACTTTTGATTCGCCGCAAAGACGGAAAATGGATGTTTAAGGACCTGAATTCCAAGAATGGGACCATTATCAATGGGATTCAGCTCATTCCGCGTAAGAAATACATAATAAATCCTGGCGACGAAATCATAATGGGCGGCGCAAAGTGCACGCTTGCTGCGATAAGCGTCGAAGAGGAGAAAAATAATGATGCTATGCGCTCGATGGACAAGAAACCTGTCTCGCCATGACCACTTATGGTTGCTATCACTGCATTTCAATTTCTGACGATGATACAACTGATAATTGGCATGGGAACGAATCTTACTCCTGGGGCGCTTCTTTCAATTCCGCTACTTTCTGCTACTATGTGGATTTATGTGATTCTTTTTAGAGCCATGGGCAGCAAGGGTTTTGAAATGGAGATGATAGCTTTCTTCATGTCGACTATAGGACTAGCGGTCACGACTTCTGCCAACCCTGCGCTTACAATGAAGCAGTATATCGCAACGCTTGTCGGAATCTTCATCTTCATATTCATGTGCATATATATGCGAGATCTGAGGAGGACGGAGAAGATTAAGCCGGTGCTCGCTGTGCTCGCTATAGGGCTACTGCTGTTCAATGTAATATTCGGAACGACTAAATTCGGAGCTGCTAACTGGGTTACTGTCGGTGGCATCTCAATTCAGCCTTCTGAAATCGTCAAGCTCGCATTCATATGCATCGGTGCAGCAACCATGGAGAATCTCTTCAACAAGAAAAATCTCTATGGTTTCATGCTATTCTCCTTGTTCTGCCTGGCTTGCCTTGCCAAGATGGGAGACTTCGGAGGTGCGCTTATCTTCTTCGTAACATATCTGGTAATTTCGTTCCTACGAAGTGGTGATTTTTCGAGGCTTATACTCACGATAGGTGCTGCCGGAATTATGGGCATACTGGTGCTCAGGTTTAAACCGTATATACTGAGCAGATTCAATGCCTGGGGACACGTGTGGGAGCCGGATTTTATCAATGGCATGGGATACCAGCAGACTAGAACCATGTCTTATGCATCTGGTGGAGGCCTTCTAGGTCTTGGCGCTGGAAATGGGTCTCTAAAGACTGTCGCAGCCTCTAACACAGACCTTGTGTTTGGGTTTGTAACTGAAGAATGGGGACTTATAATATCAATTCTGCTTGTCCTATGTATCATTACCCTCTCGCTGTTTGCGGTAAATTCAATCGTGGCAGGAAGATCGGCTTTCTATACGATAGCAGCATGCGGTGCTGCGACGATGATGATCTTTCAGACCATGCTAAATATATTTGGAGCGGTAGACCTGTTTCCCTCTAACTGGAGTTACCTTCCCGTTCGTCTCTACGGGTGGTACGAGTGCGATGTGTTCATGGGCGATGCTGGCCTACTTTAAGGCTGCGGATATGCGTAAGGATGCAAGCCTTGCTATTAAGAGGAGACCTTGATGGGAACGAATACAAAAGGAGGTAGCATATGCGGAAACTAGAGCGTAGAGCGAATATATGTCTGCTGCTTGCCGCGTCGCTATTCATAGGGATATTGATTTTTACATGGAGATTTGTTACCAAAGGGCAAGACTGGGCGAGCTTCTATGGAAATAGGCAGATATATACTAATGGTGAAGTCAACCGCGGCACTATCTATGACAGAAATGGCGTGATGCTGCTTAACTGCACAAAGGATGGACTCGTGTATCCTTCTGATGCTTCACTTAGAAAGGCAACTGTACATGCGGTTGGAGATCCAAAGGGCAATATTGCGACTGGCGCAATCAACGTGTTTAGACCGCAGCTCATAGGGTATGACCTGCTAAACGGGACCTATGATACCACTAAGGACGGAAGCAAAATCAATTTGACCATAGATGCAAAGGCTAATTTAGCTGCGTACAAGGCGCTAGGTAATCGTCAGGGGATGGTCGGAGTATACAACTATAAAACCGGAGAGATAATGGCCATGGTATGCACGCCATCTGTTGATCCTAAAGGGTCACTTCCGACGAATTCCAGTTCATCTGAATATTTCAATACATTCCTATCGGGAAGGCTCACGCCGGGTTCGACATTTAAGACAGTAACCGCTGCGGCGGCAATTGATAATGTCGATGATATAGATGATTTCAGCTTTAACTGTACTGGTGTTACGTATGTAAATGGGTCACCGATAAAGTGCACGGAGCGACATGGACATGTTGACTTCGAGATGGCGCTCGCAAAGTCTTGTAACGGTGCATTTGGAGAAATCACTCGTAAGGTTGGCGCAAGTGCCATGAAGGATTACGTCAAGAAGATTGGGCTGACAAACTCACTCGATATAAACGGAATTAAGACAGCAAAGGGGACATTCGTTTTTCCAAAGGATGACCCAGTTAAACTTAGTTGGGCGGGAATCGGGCAGGCAGATGATCTCGTAAATCCTGCCTCGATGATGGTCTACATGGGAGCAATTGCCAATGGCGGCAAAGCTATAAATCCTTATATAATAGGTTCATCTAATTTCCTTAAAAAGGTTACTGGCGGTGATTCATTAGGTAATTACCTGAGCAGTGGCACCGCAGGTAAGATGAAGAGCATGATGAAAAATGACGTTAAGGTTACATATGGAGAGAGTAATTTCCGAGGGCTCGACATCTATGCAAAGTCTGGAACAGCAGAGACTGGGAGCGGAACACCTGATGCGTGGTTTGTTGGATTTATAGATGATGCAGATCATCCATATGCTTTCGTAGTATGGGTGAAAAACGGTGGCACCGGCTATAAGGTTGCTGGACCTGTGGCTTATAAAACATTGCTTGCGCTAGTGCAGAACAACTAGGATACTAATGGTGCAGATTAGATGATGTATTTTATAGCTACAATGCATATAATCCCGTTTATGCATCTCTGATCGATAAATGAAGAAAGGGAGCTATCACATAGCAGTGATAGCTCCCTTTTTAGTCTTTTCAGTAAAGATAAATTAAAGATAATATTTTTCAAAGATCCATCGATAGTACAATTCTTAACCTCGGGCAGTTGCAGTCTCAATAGCCTGAGCTTCGTCAACTACATACGAACCCTCTCTTCTCTTGAAGAAGCGCAGAACCACATATAGTAGTACGAGACCTACCGCGAGTGCAACCCATGGCGATTCCATGATGCCAGCAATTACATAACATACAGCCGATACAGCAAGAACGGTCATAGCATAAGGTAGCTGAGTCTCAACGTGGCTGAGGTGTCTAACAGCTGCACCTGCAGATGACATGATAGTCGTATCGGAGATCGGCGAGCAGTGGTCACCACAAACTCCACCAGCCATGCAGGAAGATATGAGTACAATCATCATATCAGGTCTATTCGCAGTTACTGCAAGTGCTATAGGGATGAGTATTCCGAATGTTCCCCACGATGTGCCAGACGCAAAACCTAGAGCACAAGATACGAGGAAGAACATCGCAGGTATTATCATGATTAATCCGCCAGGAATCTTATCCATCATATTGGCAACGAACTGCGCGAGACCGAGGGAATCAGTCATAGTTTTTAGAGTCCATGCCATCGTAAGAACGAGGATTGGTGAAACCATTGATTTGAACCCTTCAGGAACACATTCCATAAGCTCCGAGAAAGGAACGACTCTTCTAATCATGTAGTAGACAACTGTAATAACAAGTGAAACAACACTTCCGAGCACTAGAGACGTGGATGCATCACAACCTGCAAATGCAGTTACAAATGATTTGCCCCTCCAGAATCCTCCAGTATATAGCATGCCAGTGATGCAAGAGATGATGAGAATTATTACTGGGAACATCAAATCCATCACTATTCCTTGATGCACTGTCTCGGTAGCACTGTCATTCTTCAATGCTGCAGTATCTTGCACTGTAAATAGGTCGCCGTTTTCTACGGCATTTTTCTCATAAGCTGCCATTTTTCCATAGTCGAAGTTCATAGTTATAATCATGAACATCATGGCGATGGTGAGAAGTGCGTAGAAGTTGTAAGGGATAGCCTGAATAAATATGCTTAGACCATTTTTTCCCTCTACAAAACCGCTTACAGCTGCAGCCCAAGATGAAATAGGAGCTAAAATGCAGACTGGCGCTGCAGTTGCATCTATTAAATATGCGAGTTTAGCTCTCGATATGTTGTATTTGTCAGTGAGTGGCTTCATAACACTACCAACGGTTAGACAGTTGAAGTAGTCGTCTACGAAAATGAGAATTCCTAGAGTAACGGTCGAGTACTGTGCGCCACGGCGAGTTTTTATCCTCTGAGCTGCCCAATTTCCGAAAGCAGCGGAACCGCCTGATAGATTCATCATAGCGACGAGCATACCGAGTATAACTAGGAATACTAGAATCCCTACATTTCCCGCTGAAGACAGTGATGAAACGAATCCATCTATCATCACATGATTCATGAATTTAGGGAAATTCATTCCAGAATATATAAGTCCACCTGCAAGAATTCCGATGAACAGCGAGCTGTATACTTCTTTTGTTATGAGTGCTAGTCCGATAGCGACGATAGGCGGTAGAACAGCCCATATCGTTGCATACATTGCTGGCTTACTGTCAGCAGCCATTGCTACAATCGGCACAGCCGCTATGAAGAGTGTGGTAAGCCCGAACACGTACATAATTCTGCTTTTGTTAATGCGTATCATTTTAAAACCTCCGTATAAATAAAATAGCCATGAATAACGTCTGAAACGTATCCATGGTTCGTACGTAAGCAATGCAAAATACACATTAGCTATATACCATTGATAGCGCTCCACATTTTACGATGTGACAGTTCGGTGCATATTCTGCACCGGCCCAGAAAATATCATTGGGGTGATATTCCCTTCGGCGGATTTCCCTTTCCCTAGCAGCAGCTTCCCACGCTGTAGCTACCAGGTACTCTTGAGCTCCGCGACCTCTATCGAGTCAGTCTTATTCAAAAAGCTACTTTTATACTAATACCAACTTTGGATTAAAGTCAAGAAAAAATCCAAAATTATTAAAATTCTTTGTGAAAATACACAATGATAGTGAGGAAAATAAATATATAAGTTTTTTGACTTCGTATTTCGTATTATTGTGCACATTTCTACAGTACACCCCTTCAGACCCCTTCGGCAGTTTAAAACACAGTGATAAGTGATATAATTCAGTTAGAGGGTAGCTTCATGATTTCTGTAATATCAATATTCTCCTGCATTTTTAAATGTTTTAATGTATGTGTGATACACAAGTGGGCAATTGTCATGATGCATGTGTAGAGGAGTGTTAATCTGCCAACTTTGATAAAAAAGGCATAGAAATGCATGGTAAGAACTAGAAATATAACAAGAAACTGAGGAGGTGAAGGTTAATGAATAAAGCATTCACATCAGATGAGTTTATAAATTTAATAACAGATAGAGATAAATCTGAGAGGCTCCTAGTAGAAGAGAGTATCATCAAGGATACATATCTCGAAGGCTTTGACATGACAAATATCACGTTTAAGCTCTGCAGCTTTGAGAACTGCAACCTTAGAGGTGCAGACTTCAGCGGATCCAGCATATCGGGCACACTCTTTCGAGAGTGCCCGATGCACGGATGCAGGTTCGTAGGTTCCGATATGACCGAAGCCATCTTCCGCGATATCGGCCTCTCGGACAGCGACCTAAGCGGAGCGAATCTATATGCCGCAGTCCTCGAGGGCGCCAATCTCGATGGCATAATCGTAGACGAAAATACCAAATGGTACAGGATGGTGCCTCCGGAGGAAGGTGCATTTATAGCATGGAAATGCTGCTCCGAGCTCAGAGTAGTTCAGCTCCTAGTCCCAAGAGAAGCACGGCGAGTCTCGGCTACGCGGGAAACCTGCAGATGCGACAAGGCCAAGGTGCTATCAATTAAGAGCATAGATGAGACTATCAGCTACGACTGGGCTCAGTCCACAGTCGATCCAGATTTCTATTATGAACGAGGGAAATGGGTAGAGCCAGCTAACGGATTCGAGCCTGATCGGTGGAAGGATTCATCACGAGGAATACATTTTTTTATGGAAAGAGAACAGTGCATAGCATATCAAACTGTATAATTTGTAAACGGATATTATCCTCTAAATTATTTTCAGCTAAAATGTAAAATTCTTACAAAAATATAATCATAGTCGCATAAATAAAGGCTAAACAAACAAAAAAATTGTAGTATGACCACATATAATTTTTGTCAAAAAGCTACAAAATAGCAAAAAAATAGCAAAAAGACATTGTTTGACGAGCAATATATTCATTTGTATAATTCAATTATATTTATGACAAGTTTAATGCGGTTAAACTTAAGGAGGTAAGTAGATGAAAGTAATTATGTCGGGCAACGAAGCTATTGCTCGCGGCGCATATGAAGGTGGCTGCCAGTTTGCTTCGGCTTATCCCGGTACTCCAAGCACCGAGATCCTCGAGAACATGCCTCAGTACAAGGATGATGTGTACTCAGAGTGGGCTCCTAACGAGAAGGTAGCTGCAGAAGCTGCTATCGGTGCATCAATTGCAGGTGTTAGATCGTTCTGCGCTATGAAGCACGTAGGTGTTAACGTTGCAGCAGACCCTATCTTCACAATCGCATATACTGGAGTTACAGGTGGATTTGTTATCGTATCCGCTGACGACCCAGGTCAGCACAGCTCACAGAATGAGCAGGACAACAGAAACTACGCAAAGGCAGCAAGACTGCTCATGCTAGAACCTTCCAACTCTCAGGAGTGTAAGGATTACATGAAGATGGCATTTGGTCTTTCCGAGAGATTCGATGCTCCAGTTCTTTTCCATGTAACAACTAGAGTCTGTCACTCAAAGGGAATCGTAGAACTCGGCGATAGAGAAGAGCACGAGTACGTTCCTTACAAGAAGCAGATTGAAAAGTACGTTTCAGCACCAGCTAATGCTAAGAAGATGAGAGTTAATCTCGAGACTAAGCTAGCTAACATGGAAGCTTATGCAAATGAAATAGAGATCAACCAGCCTGAATGGCATTCGACTAAGATCGGTGTTGTTACATCTGGTATTTCTTATCAGTATGCTAAGGAAACATTTGGCGAGGATGCTTCATACCTCAAGCTAGGAATGACATTCCCTCTACCTACAGACCTAATCAAGGATTTCTGCAGCAAGGTAGATAAGGTATATGTAATCGAAGAGATGGACCCATATCTACAGGAGTTCCTCGAGATTCACGGAATTGAGTGCATTGGAAATCAGCAGATTCCAAAGTTCGATGAGCTCAACACAGATATCGTAAGAGAGGCGCTTACAGGAGTTAAGCCAGAGTCTTATGAGTCAGACCTACAGTCTGTTGTACGTCCTCCAACGCTATGTGCAGGATGTCCTCACAGAGGATTCTTCCAGGCAATCAAGAAGAAGAAGGGTCTCATGATCAACGGAGACATCGGTTGCTATACACTCGGAGCAAACGCTCCTCTTAGCGCACTTGATACAGCTATTTGTATGGGAGCTTCCCTATCAATGGCTCACGGTGCTGCACAGGCTTACAAGGTTGCAGGTGCAAAGACTAAGGCAGTAGGTGTACTTGGAGACTCCACATTCTTCCACAGCGGTATCACAAGTTTGATGGATGCTGTATACAACCAGAGTGATAGCATCAGCGTTATCCTCGACAACAGAATCACTGGTATGACTGGTCACCAGGAGAACCCTGGAACAGGATTTACACTCATGGGTAAGCCAGCACCAGAGGTTGATATTCCAGCTCTAGTTAAGGCAGTAGGAATCAAGGAAGAGAACATTTACACAGTAAATCCTCTACACCTTGACGAAGTTGATAAGGTCCTCGACGCTTGCATCGCTAGCGAAGAGCCAACAGTTATCATTACAAGATGGCCATGCGTACTCAAGAAGTTCAGCCAGCAGGATCTTGACGAGTTCAAGGGACTACACCAGACTCAGTGCCACATCATTCAGGATAAGTGCAGAAACTGTAAGGCTTGCGTAAGAACAGGTTGCCCAGCTCTCATGTCTTCAAAGGATGATGTTGTTATCGATGTTAATAGCTGCGTAGGCTGTACAGTCTGCAAGCAGGTATGCCCATTTGATGCTATTGAGGAGGTGCAGAGATAATGAGTGATGTTAAGAATATTCTCCTCGTAGGAGTAGGTGGACAGGGAACAATCCTTGCAAGTAAGATTCTTACGAGCGGCCTAATGGAAGCTGGTTACGATGTTAAGATGAGTGAGATTCACGGTATGTCACAGCGTGGCGGAAGTGTAAGCACTCAGGTAAGATACGGTAAAGAAGTTCTTTCCCCAATCGTAGGAAAGGGTTCTGCAGACGTAATCGTAGCATTTGAGAGAATGGAAGCCCTAAGATGGCTCGAGTACCTCAAGGTAGGCGGCAAGATGGTAGTTAACGACTTCAAAATCAACCCTGCTCCAGTAAACCTAGGTAAGGCAGAGTATCCAGATGATATCATCGAGGATCTAAAGTCAAAGTGCCAGGTAACTGCTGTTAAGGCTGGAGAAATCGCTACAGACCTTGGAAATGCTAAGGCTATGAACGTAGTACTCCTCGGAGCGCTCGTTAAGGCTATAGGCTCTCTAGACGATGTAGATTGGGATGTTCAGATTGAGAAGAACGTAAAGCCTAAGTTCGTTGAGCTCAACAAGAAGGCATTCAAGGCAGGATACGATCTATAATGCATCCACCGCTAATCGTTCAAATATTGATTAGCTGCTTTGATGGATGTTTAATAAGATGATTAAGGAGAGGGGTGACCTTCTCCTTTTTTACTAAATCTGTTAAAAGCTCATGAATTATAGCGGTAATGGTATATATAACTAATGTAATAAGCTGCCTTTATGCTATAATATAGGAGCTTAAGGAAATAACTAGTCCACGGCAGACATACAAAGTAATTGTTATGTTATTTAAGGAGGTAATGTATGTTAAAGAATTTTGCAGAAATGGCAGAAATGGTTAGAAGTAATCCTGTCAAGAAGAGAATTGTCCTAGCTTGCGCTCACGACGAGCACTCTCTAGAGGCTGTAAATGAGGCAGTTAAGGAAGGCATCGTTGAGGCAGTTCTCGTTGGTAAAGAGGATATGATTAGAGAGATTATTAAAGAACATGGTCTAGCTCTAGAAGATGCAACAATCTACAATGCAGATGACGACGTTGAAATCGCTAAGATTGCTGTAAGACTTATCAACGAAGGCAAGGGCGACTTCCTTATGAAGGGTAAGATGCAGACATCTGATCTTCTCAAGCAGGTTGTAAATAAAGAAACTGGTCTCAACATGGGCAAGGTAATGTCTCACGTAGGACTATTCGAAGTTCCTAACTACCACAAGCTAGTGGTTCTGACAGACGGAGGAATGCTCCTTCACCCAACACTAGAACAGAAGGCTCAGATTGTTGAGAATGCAGTTGGAGCTCTTAACAACATGGGATATGAGAACCCTAAGGTTGCAGCACTTTGTGCAGCTGAAAAGCTTAACGAGAAAGCGCCTGAGTCAGTAGACGCAGCAGCTCTCAAGGAAATGAACGAGAAGGGCGAAATAAAGGACTGCGTAATAGAGGGGCCAATCTCTTACGATATCGCACTAAGCAAGGAAATAGCTGACTTCAAGGGGTTCGAGAGCCCAGTAGCAGGTGATGCGGACGTTCTACTCGTTCCAGATATGGCTGCAGGAAACTTCATCGGAAAGTCTTGGGTAATCCAGGGCGGCGGTAGAATGACAGGTCTTGTCGTTGGTGCAAAGGCTCCAATCGTACTCACTTCACGTGGTTCCGGTGCTGACGAGAAGTTCTATTCAATCGTATTCGCAGCTGCAGCATCAAAGTAAGGTTTCTATTAGATGTTCGAACAATTTAAGGACAAGTTAGTATGTGACTATAGCACTCGAAATGGCGGGGTGAGCACGGGGTGTTATGACTCGATGAATCTGAGTCTGACGACAGATGATGCCCTTGCAAATATCCTCGAAAATTACAAGCTATGGTGCGGTTCGCTTGGGATTGACACGCGGCAGCTCGTCATGCTTCACCAGACGCATAGTAGCGAGGTAATCCGCGTAGATGAAGAGAACTGCGGTGAAGGACTGTATAAGCCAAGGCGGGCAGGTGTAGATGGGATGGTGACAAATTCTAAGGGTGTCGCACTAATTACGTCGCATGCGGACTGTGCGCCAATCTATATCTATGATCCTGTTAACGAGGCTATAGGACTTAGTCATGCGGGATGGAGAGGAACAACTCTCGAAATTGCAAGACGTACAGTGGAAAAGATGAAGGAAGAGTTCGATTCAAATCCTGCTGAGTTATACGCTGCAATTGGACCGTGCATTTCAATGAAAAACTTCGAGTGCGGTGAAGATGTAATATCAGCGATTTCGAATATGAGTGTAAAGGATATTCCTGGAGCATATACGTATAATCCAGAACGAGGCAAGTTCTATGTCTCACTACCGATAGTCAATAAGGCTGTTCTTATGAGTACTGGCATTCCCGAATCACAGATAGAGATTGATGGTAGATGCACGTTTGCCGAGAGAAAAAAGTACTTCTCTCACAGAAGAGATGGACTCAAACGAGGCGGACAGATGGCGGTGCTGATGCTTAAGTAGAATGTCTGATATGTTGGTAACATTGCAAAAACCGATTGAGATAAAAACAAATAGAACAGAAGTGTCTTGTGGCACAGAAATAAAAAAGCTTGGGGTATCACCCCAAGCTTTTTGCTTCTGGCTGTAGCTACCTCAAGCTTTTCGTCTATATATGAATATATAGATATAATCCATCGAGCATATCGAAATGAATGTCATACTGAATACTGAAAGAGCCATGTAATATGCTCAAGTACGTAAGTGAAGATAATCATTCATAATTCGTGGCTCAATTAGATATAGGCTTGAATCAATCAAATTACTTAATGTTTAGAACCTTCTTTTCGCCTCTTTTTCTGTACTCATGAAGCTCAGCTGTTGCCGTTAGCAGAACATCTGTAGATGAGTTCAGTGCAGTCTCGCAAGAGTCCTGAATTACTCCGCAGATAAATCCAACACCAACAACCTGCATTGAAATGTCCGCAGGTAGCCCGAACAGTGAGCATGCCAGTGGAATCAGCAGCAGTGAGCCTCCTGCAACTCCGGAAGCGCCAGCTGCACTAATTGCAGTCAAGAATATCAGCAAGATTGCAGAAGGGATATCAACCTTTACACCCATAGTATTACAAGCGGCTAATGACATGACTGCGATGGTAACAGCTGCACCAGCCATATTTATGGTTGCTCCTAGTGGAATTGAAATCGGATATGTGTTCACATCTAGACCAAGGTCTTCGCAGAGCTCTAAATTAACTGGAATATTAGCCGCAGAGCTTCGCGTAAAGAATGCCGTGATACCACTATTGCTTAAGCACTTGAATACAAGTGGATAAGGGTTCTGGTGCGATGCCAAAAATACGATAAGCGGATTAACAACAAGAGCTATAAACACCATAGTTCCAACGAGGAGTAGAATAAGTGATGCGTATTTTGCAAGTGCTCCTATTCCGCTAGTAGAAATGGAGTTAAATACTAGCCCCATTACGCCGATAGGCGCAAACTGGATGATCCAACGAACACACTTAGTAATCGCATCAGATAAATCTGATAAAAGATCCTTAGTAGAGTCAGATGCCGACCTTAGTGCGACACCGATTATAATCGCCCATGCGAGAACGCCGAGGAAGTTTGTATTAACAATTGCGTTGATCGGGTTGTCGATGGCATTTAGAAGGACCGTCTTAAGAACTGATATGATATTGTCAGGTGCAGCAACCTTTTCAGCAGACTTTGCAAGAATAAGAGTCTGTGGGAATAAGAAGCTGGCAACGACAGCACAGAGTCCTGCGGAAAGTGTTCCAACAATATATAGGACAATAACTGTAGACATATTAGTTTTCGTTCCGGATTTATGCTGGGCGATAGCAGCCATTACAAGGATAAATACCATCAGAGGAGCGATTGCTTTGAGTGCCCCAACGAATAGGTCGCCAAATAATGTTAAAAATGCGAGTTGCTCGGTGCGATAACGGCAAGCGAAATGCCGATAACAAGACCGATGATGATTTGTACAATCAAGCTTAGTTTGTTCCAAGCTCTAAAAATGGATTTCATATAGAACCCCCTCAATTAAATAAAATATTTCGCAACGATATTTATACTATAAATAGCTACGTGGTGCAATTAAAACAATTTTATGACAAATATTTTGTGATAAGGAACAGTCTTGAAATGAGCCAACCTGAAAACGAGTTATGTATAGCTATAAAGGTTCATTGCGGCAAAATAGCGAGTGTGATAAACTTAATAGGTTAGAAATGATTAGGAGGTGCTAGATGAGATTATTAGCTATGATTTCTAGTGCAATAATGGTAATAGTAGGTACGTTCTGTGTTGCCAATTCAACAGCAGCATTTACATCGGTTGCATTTGTTGTAGGTAGCGCGCTGCTTATCATGGGAATATTAGAACTCGTCGTGTTCAGAAATGTTGGATATGAAGAGAACATGATAACAAAGACGTACGTTGTTCAGGCAGTAATCTCTGCATTTTTAGGAGTAATGTTCTTGTCTGGACAGGTGAGTGAGGACGTAGCTGTAACAGCAATCTTTGCTATGATGCTCATGACCAGCGGACTAGCAGCTGACTTTAGTATAAATATCGATATTAAGACAAACTCTTTAAGTGAGAAAAGGACTTTTATCCTCGGTACAGCCATGACATTGCTCGGCGCGTACATGTTCTTCAACAAGAGCGTGTTAAACTTACATGTTATGCTGCTTATTGGAATTGCAGCCATTCTTATTGGAATAGACAGATTTAGAATAGGTATGAGCTTAGACTATAACAAGCCAGAGTTCTTAAGTAAAAATGAAGAAAAGCTTGAAAGAGCAAAAAGAGAAGAAAAGAGGAATACAAGAATAGCTATCGAAGCTACACGTCGATCAAGAGAGCAGCGCAACAAAATTAAGCAGCTTGAAGAGGAAATCTCGAAAGAAAGGTCAAGACGCGAGAGCATAGCTGGAGCAAGAAGAAACAAGAAGTAAAATTTATAGTGCTAAATGCTAAGTGCTAAGTGCTAAGTGCCAAGTGCCAAGTACCGGGTGCCAAGTGCCAAGTGCCAAGAAGCACTAACGCAACTGACGGAAATGGGCAGTCAAAGTTTGATAAAACTATAAAGTCTACAGAAAGAAAACTGTAGAACCGTGCATACTGGGAAAAATAGAAAAAAACAAAGGTGTGGAGAGATTCCGCGCCTTTTTACTTTTTTAACCGAAAAACCAACGAAGAGAAGACAAAAATACATACATATAGGTAAATGCGTAAATGAGGGCAGTATATATAGAATAAAATGTGCAGAACAGATGAAAGCTATAAAAATCAACAGTGCATATATAGGTGAAATGTAGATAAGTTATACATATATATAGATATGAAAATATGAAATAGATAATAATAAAATATGTAGTAATTTAAAGTGCAAAAATCTATTGACCAATAGTGTTATATTTCCTATAATAACAACACTCGTTGCTTTAATTATGTGACGAGTGAGCGGGCCAGGGCGTGGCAAGCAAGAAATCTTAAAAAAGATGAAAAAAGTGCTTGACGAGTCCAAAATGGTGCGCTATAATGATTAAGCTGTCGCGAGAGAGCGGGCAACAAAAATCGCTCAAACGCAGTCAGCAGAACCATGACAACTTCATAGTGTAGAAACTGGTCAAGAGATCGACACGGTGAAAACCGGAGATCGGATCTCAAGATCGTATAAGAGACAAACGATGTACAATATGTCGTATGTCCCTGTACAATTCAAACACAAACAACAATGATTCGGAAATAACGAGTCGAGACGCGATAAGCGTCATCCATTAACAGGATTTGGACGAATCGAAAGATTCTTCAGATAACATTTATTAAGAGTTTGATCCTGGCTCAGGATGAACGCTGGCGGCGTGCCTAATACATGCAAGTCGAGCGAGATGTTAGCGCATGAACCTTCGGGGGATTATGCTAACGGACAGCGGCGGACGGGTGAGTAACGCGTAGGCAACCTGCCCCTGACAGAGGGATAGCCATTGGAAACGATGATTAAAACCTCATGACACCGTAGAAGCACATGCTTCATCGGTCAAAGATTTATCGGTCAGGGATGGGCCTGCGTCTGATTAACTAGTTGGTGAGGTAACGGCTCACCAAGGTGACGATCAGTAGCCGACCTGAGAGGGTGATCGGCCACATTGGAACTGAGACACGGTCCAAACTTCTACGGAAGGCAGCAGTAGGGAATCTTGCACAATGGGCGAAAGCCTGATGCAGCAACGCCGCGTGAAGGATGAAGGCCTTCGGGTTGTAAACTTCTGTTCTAAGGGAAGAAACAAATGACGGTACCTTAGGAGCAAGCCCCGGCTAACTACGTGCCAGCAGCCGCGGTAATACGTAGGGGCAAGCGTTATCCGGAATTATTGGGCGTAAAGAGTGCGTAGGTGGTTACCTAAGCGCAAGGTTTAATTTAGAGGCTCAACCTCTACTTGCCTTGCGAACTGGGCTACTTGAGTGCAGGAGGGGAAAGCGGAATTCCTAGTGTAGCGGTGAAATGCGTAGATATTAGGAGGAACACCAGCGGCGAAGGCGGCTTTCTGGACTGTAACTGACACTGAGGCACGAAAGCGTGGGTAGCAAACAGGATTAGATACCCTGGTAGTCCACGCCGTAAACGATGAGCACTAGGTGTTGGGCCTGTTAGGGCTCAGTGCCGCAGTTAACGCAATAAGTGCTCCGCCTGGGGAGTACGCTCGCAAGAGTAAAACTCAAAGGAATTGACGGGGACCCGCACAAGCAGCGGAGCATGTGGTTTAATTCGAAGCAACGCGAAGAACCTTACCAGGGCTTGACATCCTGCTGACAGGACCTTAACCGGTCCCTTCTTCGGACAGCAGAGACAGGTGGTGCATGGTTGTCGTCAGCTCGTGTCGTGAGATGTTGGGTTAAGTCCCGCAACGAGCGCAACCCTTGTCGCTAGTTACTAACATTCAGTTGAGGACTCTAGCGAGACTGCCGAGGTCAACTCGGAGGAAGGTGGGGATGACGTCAAATCATCATGCCCCTTATGTTCTGGGCTACACACGTGCTACAATGGTCGGTACAATGAGAGGCAATACTGTGAAGTGGAGCAAATCACCAAAACCGATCCCAGTTCGGATTGTAGGCTGCAACTCGCCTACATGAAGTTGGAGTTGCTAGTAATCGCAGATCAGAATGCTGCGGTGAATGCGTTCCCGGGTCTTGTACACACCGCCCGTCACACCATGGAAGTTGGGGTGCCCAAAGTCGGTTAATTAATCTATCGCCCTAAGGCAAAACCAATGACTGGGGTGAAGTCGTAACAAGGTAGCCGTTCGAGAACGAGCGGCTGGATCACCTCCTTTCTAAGGAGACCCTAGTCTCTACACTATGATAGTTTATGGGGAATTAGCTCAGCTGGGAGAGCACCTGCCTTGCACGCAGGGGGTCAAGGGTTCGATCCCCTTATTCTCCACCAGCCGAAAGGCAAATGTCACAATGTGACAGGATGTACCTTGAAAATTGAATAACACACCAAGTGTAAATGAAGACAAATAGACAACGAATCGAGATACAAGCCGAATCTTCTAGAAGGGAGATTCAAATTGGGTAACGATTTCAAACAGACTATTTGTTGAGAGAAACCAGAATTCACTGAGAGAAAATACAATAGTGAATAAGACCTAGTTAACGCTAACTAGGCGAGAGAACATCTCGAAAGAGATGAATGGTCAAGTACAAAGAGCATCGGGTGGATGCCTTGGCACTGGGAGCCGAAGAAGGACGTGATAAGCTGCGATAAGCTGCGGTAAGGAGCACATATCCGATATACCCGCAGATTTCCGAATGGGGGAACCCACATACGGTAATGCGTATGTATCATTAAGTGAATACATAGCTTAATGAAGGGAACGGGGTGAACTGAAACATCTAAGTAGCCCTAGGAAGAGAAAGAAAAATCGATTTCCTGAGTAGCGGCGAGCGAAAGGGAAAGAGGCCAAACCAAATTGTTTACAGTTTGGGGTTGTGGACCACCGACATTGACGAAGTTATGCGAGCCGAATAGGGTTGGAAAGCTCAAGCAGAGAAGGTAATACTCCTGTAGGCGAAGCAGAAAGCGCATAGGTGGCACCAGAGTAGGACCGGACACGTGTAACCCGGTCTGAAGCAGGAGGGACCACCCTCCAAGCCTAAATACTACCCAGTGACCGATAGCGAATAGTACCGTGAGGGAAAGGTGAAAAGAACCCCGGGAGGGGAGTGAAATAGAATCTGAAACCTGATGCTTACAAGCATAGGGAGCGCAAGTGACCTAGTACTTTTTGTAGAACGGGCCAACGAGTTATGGTATGTAGCGAGGTTAAGTTGCTGGAGCAACGGAGCCGTAGAGAAATCGAGTCTGAATAGGGCGAGAGTTACATGCTGTAGACCCGAAACCGGGTGACCTATCCATGAGCAGGTTGAAGTAACCGTAAAAGGTTATGGAGGACCGAACCTATATCTGTTGAAAAAGGTTAGGATGACTTGTGGATAGCGGTGAAATTCCAATCGAACTCGGATATAGCTGGTTCTCCTCGAAATAGCTTAGGGCTAGCCTCAAGGTAAAGATACACGGGGGTAGAGCACTGACTGTTCGCGGGGCCTTCACCGGTTACCAACAACTATCAAACTCCGAATACCGTGCTATCATACTTGGGAGTCAGACTATGAGAGATAAGTTCCATGGTCGAAAGGGAAACAGCCCAGATCAACAGCTAAGGTCCCAAAGAGTAAGTTAAGTGGAAAAGGATGTGGGATTGCACAAACAGCTAGGATGTTGGCTTAGAAGCAGCCATACATTTAAAGAGTGCGTAATAGCTCACTAGTCGAGTGATCCTGCGCCGAAGATAAACGGGGCTCAAACTTACCACCGAAGCTTTGGAATTAGTATAACTAATTGGTAGAGGAGCATTCTATACAGGTAGAAGGAGGCGCGTAAGCAAATCTGGACGGTATAGAAGAGAGAATGTTGGCATGAGTAGCGTAAGGCGGGTGAGAATCCCGTCCGCCGAAAATCTAAGGTTTCCTGAGGAAGGTTCGTCCTCTCAGGGTAAGTCGGGACCTAAGCCGAGAGCGAACGCTGTAGGCGATGGACAACAGGTTGATATTCCTGTACCACCAAGGATTGTTTGAATGAAGTGGGGACACAGAAGGATAGATTGAGCACGCCGTTGGTTGAGCGTGTCCAAGCAGCAAGGCTTGAAAGTAGGCAAATCCGCTTTCTACAAGGCTGAGCTGTGATGGGGTGGTCGAATGACCGGTAGCAATCGATTTCACGCTGTCAAGAAAAGCCGCTAATGAGATCCAAGGTGCCCGTACCGCAAACCGACACAGGTAGATGAGGAGAGAATCCTAAGGTGAGCGAGCGAACTATTGTTAAGGAACTCGGCAAAATAACCCCGTAACTTCGGGAGAAGGGGGTGCCTGCTTCGGCAGGCCGCAGTGAAGAGGTCCAGGCAACTGTTTACCAAAAACACAGGTCTCTGCTAAAGCGAAAGCTGATGTATAGGGGCTGACGCCTGCCCGGTGCTGGAAGGTTAAGGGGAAGTGTTAGGGCAACCGAAGCACAGAACTTAAGCCCCAGTAAACGGCGGCCGTAACTATAACGGTCCTAAGGTAGCGAAATTCCTTGTCGGGTAAGTTCCGACCCGCACGAAAGGCGTAATGATCTGGACACTGTCTCAACAATAGGCTCGGTGAAATTGTAGTACCGGTAAAGATGCCGGTTACCCGCAGCAGGACGGAAAGACCCCGTGGAGCTTCACTGTAGCTTGATATTGATTTTCGGCATTGCATGTACAGGATAGGTGGGAGACGTTGAGTTCAGCACGCCAGTGTTGGAGGAGTCACCGTTGGGATACCACCCTTGTAATGTTGGAAATCTAACCTAGTACCGTGATCCGGTACAGGGACAGTGTCAGGTGGGCAGTTTGACTGGGGCGGTCGCCTCCTAAAGAGTAACGGAGGCGCCCAAAGGTTCCCTCAGCGCGGACGGAAATCGCGCGAAGAGTGCAAAGGCAAAAGGGAGCTTGACTGCGAGACATACAGGTCGAGCAGGGACGAAAGTCGGGCTTAGTGATCCGGTGGTTCCGAGTGGAAGGGCCATCGCTCAACGGATAAAAGCTACCCCGGGGATAACAGGCTTATACCCCCCAAGAGTTCACATCGACGGGGGTGTTTGGCACCTCGATGTCGGCTCGTCTCATCCTGGGGCTGAAGTAGGTCCCAAGGGTTGGGCTGTTCGCCCATTAAAGAGGTACGCGAGCTGGGTTCAGAACGTCGTGAGACAGTTCGGTCCCTATCCGCTGTGGGCGTTGGAAATTTGAGAGGAGCTATCCTTAGTACGAGAGGACCGGGATGGACATACCTCTGGTGTACCGGTTGTTCTGCCAAGGGCATAGCCGGGTAGCTACGTATGGAAGGGATAAGCGCTGAAAGCATCTAAGTGCGAAGCCCACCTCAAGATAAGATTTCCTCCGAAAGGTAAGACCCGTGAGAGACTATCACGTTGATAGGTCAGAGGTGTAAGTACGGTAACGTATTCAGCTGACTGATACTAATAGGTCGAACACTTGACCAAATGGTTTTAAGCACGAGGTGGTTATTCAATTTTGAGGGTACAGCTCTCAAAAGCGTAGAAGATGATAGAGTACATCTTACTACAAAAATATGAGTAGATTGCGAAACGCGATTTACATAATCCGGTGACAATAGCAGAGAGGTTACACCTGTTCCCATCCCGAACACAGAAGTTAAGCTCTTTAGCGCTGAAGATACTTGGTGGGAAGCTGCCTGGGAAATTAGGACGTCGCCGGTTTTTTTATGTTTTTATTTAGCTTGCCATTAAGGCAGGCTTTTTAATTTATGTAAATATTTAATATTATCTTAATCTGCATTCTAGTTTTATAAATGATAGATACTTTAAACTGTGTTTTTTTATTTATATTTAACTTTATTTATCGTCATCTCCTATTTCTTCTAGCAACCAATTTATGCTCGACTTATGATATTCCTTGTGTTAATCTGAACTTATCTAATATTTATCGTTTCTGAAAGGAGAACTATTATGTTACATGAATTTAGTTTTCGATCTTATAATAAGAGAGATGATGTTCAGGCTTGGATATACGTTCCTGCCTGTGAACCTAAAGGTATTGTTCAGATAATACATGGGTTTGGTGAGCATTCACGCAGATACCTTTATATGATTGTTAACCTGTTAGATGAGGGTTATATTGTTGCAGCCGATGACCATGTAGGTCATGGCAAAACTGCTATTATTAATGATAACTGGGGTGATTGGGGAGATGAAGGATTCCACACTATGATGGAAGATGAACACACTCTCATGGAGATTACTAAGGAAAAATATCCAAATCTACCATACATGCTATTTGGACATAGCATGGGTTCTTTCATCGCTAGAGATTTTATGTCGAAGTACGGTGATGAACTGACTGCTGTAACGCTATGCGGAACGTCTGGTGTATGGCCAGACCTTCAGGCTAGCATTGATAGTCTGAAAAAAATATTATCCGATGGTAAGGGTAAGGAGTCAGATCCTACTGTTGCAAGTTCGCTTATGGGATGGATGTTTGCTCGCTGCGATGAGGAAGTGACTATAGGAAATGAATGGATTTGCAAGGACCCTTATGTTCAGAGAGATCATGCGGAAGATCCGTTAGATGCTTTTACGAAGCCTACAACTAATCAAGCGTTTCTATACTTCTGCCAGATGATTGATTATATTACTGGGCCAGAATGGGCAGCTAAGGTACCTACCCATATTAAGATATACAATATTGCAGGCGATCAAGACCCTGTAGGGCAGTACGGAAGAGGTGTTTACGAGGTAACAAATTGGCTTATTGACACAGGTCATGATGTCAAGACTACGCTTTATTCGGGTTATCGTCATGAAATACATAACTATCCAGATTTAAAGACAGAAGTTGTGTGGAATCTTGCTGAGTTCTATAATAATGTGCTTGGCTGTGGATTTGAAAGCATGATGGAGAAATATAGCTCGTAAATCATTGGCGTTTTTTTACGTAATACATATCTAATATGAATTAGCCTGAGGGATAAATAGTGCGCTTGCTATATTCTTCAGGCTATTTTTTTAACTTAGTTAGTGTAATAAAGTTTGGTTTAGTGGCAAGCCTATTTCCACATTTACATATAGATTTAATCTATAGCTAGGAATAATATATACGAATTAGACGGGATTTTGTTTTCATTGTATCATTAGGACATCAAAGAGAGAGGAGATATCGCAATGACTTGTGTAACAAATTCAAGAGAGATGCGAATGTGCATGTGGACAACAGAATATTTGAATAAGCAGAACGCCATTTGCGATGTTTTATCTGCTAAGAGCTATAGATAATCAAGTCAGCTAGTTATAATAAGAGCTGAATAATGGAGATCGACTCTTAGCGAAGACAATCATCAAGACTGTAATCGATGAGCTGTCTGCATGAGATTGTGGGCAGTTTTTTATTGCCTAAAAGTATAATAAGCACGTTAACGCTAAATGAAAAAGAATAGCAAGTAAGCAAATAAGAAAGGAACAAACTAACATGAACATTAAGGGAAAATCAAAGATTAGAATTACAGCAGTCGCACTGCTAGTGGTAATACTCGCATCTGTAGGAGTCCTATCTGGATGTGGAAAGAAATCCGAAAAGGTAACAATCGCTATACCAAACGATGCAACAAACGAAGCAAGAGCACTTCTTCTACTTGAGAAGAATGGATACATCAAGTTAAAGAAGGGCGCTGGCATAACTGCTACTATTAAGGATGTTGAAGATGCTAATGGAATTGAGTTCAAGGAAGTGGAAGCAGCTCAGGTTTCAAATACTCTAAAGGATGTAGATTTCGGTATTATCAACTCAAACTACGCAATCGAAGCTAAGCTTAACCCAGTTAAGGACTCGCTCATAAAAGAAGATAGTGCTGCTGATTACGCGAATATCCTTGCAGTTAAGGAAGGAAATCAGAATAGCGATAAGATTAAAGCGCTTAAGGCTGCTTTAGAGAGCAAAGAAGTTGCTAACTTCATTAAGAAGAAATATGATGGCTCCATAGTAAGTGTTGTTAAGAACCCAACTGATGGTTATGATTCAAGCGTTAACTATGCTGCACTAAAGGGCACAACTATCACAGTTGCGGCATCTCCAACACCACATGCTGAGATTCTACAGGAAGCTAAGAAAATTCTGGCTAAGAAGGGAATCAACCTTGAGATTAAGGAGTTCACAGATTACGTACAGCCTAACAAGGTAGTTGATAGTGGAGAGGTTGATGCTAACTACTTCCAGCACGTACCATATCTAGATGACTTTAACAAGAAGCAGGGTACAAAGGTAGTATCTGTAGCTGCAATCCACAATGAGCCAATGGGTCTATATGCTGGAAAGTCAGATTCTCTAGATAAGCTGAAGAAACTCAAGTAAATCAAAATTAAACTTATAATCCGGCGGCCAACGCATGCGATGAGCAAGCTGCTTCTAGCAACTAGCGCGTACAATATGCGATATGGCGCCGGATTGTTGAGTTTAGGGAGGATGATAGAGCATGATAGAGATAAAGAATTTAAACAAGACGTTCAAGACAGAGGTTGGTACTGTCGAGGCGTTAAAAAATATTAATTTTACAGTAGAAGACGGTGAAATCTACGGAATTATCGGAATGAGTGGTGCGGGGAAGAGTACGCTCGTACGCTGTATAAATATGATTGAAAAACCAACGTCGGGAGAGGTTCGAATCGATGATGTCGATTTAACCAAACTTCAAGATTGGCAGCTTAGAAAAATTCGCCGTGATGTTACGATGATTTTTCAAAGCTTCAATCTACTTATGCAGAAAAACGTTAGAGATAATATTGAACTGCCATTAAAGTTTGCAGGCGTTAATAAAAAGAAGTCGAGAAAAACTGTCAATGAACTTTTGGAGCTAGTAGGCCTAGGAGATAAGGCGTCTGCATATCCAGCACAGTTATCTGGTGGACAGAGGCAGAGAGTTGCGATTGCAAGAGCGCTAGCAACTAATCCTAAGGTTCTGCTCTGTGATGAGGCGACAAGTGCACTCGATCCAAAGACGACAGGCCAGATCCTAGACCTTATTCGTGATATCAATAAAAAACTTGGGATCACAGTGGTTATAATCACTCATCAGATGTCAGTTGTACAGAGCATTTGCGACAAGGTTGCCATAATAGACCATGGAGAAATCGTTGAACGTGGTAAGGTTTCTGAAATTTTCGCAAATCCAAAATCTGAAGCAGCGAAGAGATTAGTATTTCCAGAGAGACAGGAAGCCATTGTGGCTTCAGAAAGCTCGGAGACAATAGAAGTTTTATTTAATGAATCTGAGACTACACACGCTCCACTGATTACTTCTCTAGCGCAAGATAAAGGGATATGTGCGAGTATTATCTATGCGTCCACAAAGTCTGTTGAAGGGAAAGGCTTTTTGGAAGGATTGTGCTAGAGGTCCCAAATGATCCAAAGATTGTAGATGAAGCCGTTAAATATCTCAGCGCAGCTCATGGTGTAACTGTTACTGTTGGTAGCTCAAAATATAGAGAGGATAAAAAAATCATAGATAACAATGATATAGGAGGTGAGGCGAATGTTTAGTCCCGAATCTACAAAACTTGCGCTTGATATATTGCAAAATGAAATTCCGTTCGCCATATGGGAGACTGTATATGTAACGATAATCTCGACCTTCCTCGCACTTGTTGTAGGTCTTCCGTTAGGTGTATTGCTCGTAGTCGGAGAAAAGGACGGAATACTGCCATTACCAAAGTCTATACTATCGGTACTTAATGCGGTTATAAACTTGCTTAGGTCCATTCCGTTTCTGATTCTGATGATTATGGTTTTTCCAGTTACGAGGTTTTTCGCACATACAGTTGTCGGGACAGTACCGACTATAGTACCACTTGTATTTGCAGCATTCCCATTCGTAGCTAGACTTGTTGAGAGCAGCCTCAGAGAAGTGGATGGCAATATCATAGAAACCGCAGTGAGCATGGGGGCAAGCCCTTTTCAGATTATCTTCAGGGTTTTGATTCCTGAGAGCGTTCCATCTCTGATATCGAATATAACAATTGCACTTACAACAGTACTTAGCTACTCTGCTATGTCGGGGATTATCGGTGGCGGTGGTCTCGGTAAAATTGCGATTAACTACGGTTACTACCGTTCAGAGAAGCTTGTAATGTTCATCGCTGTATTCTTACTCATTGTACTGGTACAGATATTCCAGACTGTTGGAACGAGGCTGGCAATAAATGAAGATAAGCGGATAAGAAGATAATTTGTCTTGCGTAAAAGATGCGTAAAATAAGGTTATTGTACATATAGATTGAACTAAAAGGGGTGTTAATACTGGCAGAAGTGGCTGGTATAACGAAATTCGTAAAAAGGGATACATAAAATAATGAAAGGAGAACCAGGGTGAAGGTCAGAGTTGGTTCTCCTTTTGCTTGTTAGTATATGATTCTGAAAGATCTTTATATGTAGATTAGTCTGTGAGTGATGCTGGGTCTGGCGTTGGTGAGTTGAAGAGGTTTAGCATCTTCTGCCTCGATAAGTCGTTTCCGACAAATAGGATTACATCACCTACCTGCACTCTCTCGTAAGGTCCAGGTGAGATGTTGGTTTCATCACCGCGCTTTACCGCTACTATTGTAGCACCGGTCTGCTGCCATATATCGAGTTCACCGATTGATTTTCCAATGAAATTGCAGTTTTCATCGATCTTCATGTCATGCGGGATAAGGTATGACGTGTTGTGATCTCTCGTGTTTCGAGCTACTAGCTCATCAAGGAGCTTAGCGAGATGCTCAAGATCACGGCGCTGAGTGGCTATGGCATCAACAATCTGTTCTCTGGTCTGCGCTATTGATACAGCATCGTGGAATTTCTCAAAATAAAGCTGGGCTTTCTCGCGAGAAGCAACGTAGGTACCACTTCCGTGCTTTACTGTAACTATTCCCATATCAACGAGGATTTGCATAGCTTTTCTAGCAGTCTCGGGAGATACATGAAATGTTGTGGCTATAGTTGAACGTGAGGTGATTCGGTCACCTACTTCATACCAACCTTCGGCGATTTTCTCGGCCATTTCAACGGCAATTTGCTGGTACCTTGATTCGTAAACTCTTGTATCTTCGATTGGTGACATAGGGTGACCTCCTGTAAACACAAACTATATTATTGATTATATCATAATAGTGATAGACCCTAATATAATTGAGGTTTCTTTTTTAAAAGAAAACAATCCCTTAAAAGCGATAAAAAGGGATTGTTTATAACATTCTTAGTCAAATAATTGAAAAACAAATGATGTAGTTCGTAGAATAAATTATTCGGATTCTTTGTTCTTTTCAGCTTGCTGTTTCTCAAGCTGTTCTCCCCAAAGAGATCTTTCAGGAGTGACAACTTTGCCTTTTATGTACTCAACTTTGAAGCCCCAGAACTTAGCCCACTTTTCACCTTCACTACCCTTAGGCGTTTTTACTATTGGGCCTTTGGTATCAGGTGCAGGTAGGTAAAGATTGCTGAAATCTGTAAGTGTACCAGGAATTCTGATGTACTTAAGAGGACGATCACTACCGATTGACTGTGCAATCTGATCGTTAAGCAAAGTATAATCGTTCAGCGTGTTACCAATATGCTGCATGCTGTCTGGAATATCTAGGAACTCGATAGGAGAGTTTATAAATAATTTTCCGCCTGTTTTTTCCACAGAATCTCCTAGGTGAACAAATCTGAGCTTGTCATTATTAACAAAAGCACTATCACCGATTTCCTTCACAGTATTAGGAAGGACAATTGCCTCAGCCTTATCCAAATTGGAAAGACCTGATACTGCAACAACAGTTTTCTTAACGTTCCCATCAACTGTCTTAACAGTTATAGTCTTGGGAACTACAACAACCTTAAGTTTATCGTCATCGGGTGATTTTATGCCTGTAATTTTAATGTGATTAACATCTCCATCATCGGCAAGTGTGTATTCGAAAAGCTTACTATCCGTAGTAGGGAACTTTTTGAAATTACTCTTAGTAACTTTCGAGTTGTTGTCGAGCTTCTTTGAATCTGAACTAGATCCCCCGCCACTGCCACAGCCTGTCAACATAACTGTGCAGACTATTAAAAATGCGATAAGTTTTCTTTTCATGTTTCCTCCAAAAAAATTTAATCCGTAATAGAACATCATACTTTATTAATTTAATAAAGTATATTAAAACAATTTTATTAGTTTTAAGCGAATTGTCAAGGTGATACAGAAGCGAATTTAATCAATTATCTAGATTGTAATAATAAAAAAAGAGTATAGATAGTAACAGATACAAAAAAATCTTCACACAATAAACTTTTGACAAAGTGAACACATCAAGATACAATAATGTTGTCAGTAGATATTGTCACTTGAAAATCTTGCATTATAACTAGCTATTTCATCAATATAATACGTCTATCAATTAATGGGTTTACAGATTTAATTATATATCAAAGTATACGAAAGAAACATAACATCGATTATAAACATTAGAAAGGGTGTGTCTTAAATGACGAAAAAATCCGAATTCGACAAGGTATTATCATCGAAAGATATATTAGTGATAGCTTTTGGCGCGATGATTGGTTGGGGATGGGTAATCTCAACTGGTGATTGGATAAATAGAGGCGGTGCTCTAGGAGCAGCAATTGGATTCGCACTTGGTGGCATAATGATTTTCTTTGTTGGATTAACTTATGCAGAGCTTACTGCTGCGATGCCACAGTGTGGCGGAGAGCATGTGTTCAGTTATAAGGCGATGGGAGCAACTGGGTCATTTGTCTGCACATGGGGAATTATACTTGGGTACGTTGGGGTTGTTTGCTTTGAGGCATGTGCATTTCCAACGATTATCTCGTACATCTTTCCTGGATTCTTGAAGGGTTACCTATATACTGTTGCAGGCTTCGATATCTACGCATCGTGGCTTACTCTGGCTTCTGTCACAGCTGCCTTGATGACTTTTGTAAATATCATGGGAGCTAAGACAGCGGCGATATTTCAGACAATACTTACGGCTATAATCTTTGGCGTAGGCGTGCTTCTCATCGGAACATCAACGGTTAGGGGCGATATGGGTAACCTTATGCCACAACTTTTTGCAGGAAAGGGAAACCAGTCGACTCTAAGTCATGTGATGCATGTAGCGGTAATGACACCTTTCTTCTTCATAGGTTTTGACGTAATACCACAGGCTGCTGAGGAGATTCAAGGCTCGCTCAAGAAGATTGGCAAAATTCTAATCATGTCAATTGTTATGGCGGTTGCATTTTACTCGCTCGTAATACTTGCAGTTGGATATCTGATGAGTTCTTCGGAGATTAATGCATCGATGAGTGGAGCAGGGCTGGTAACGGCCGATGCCATGGCAAAAGCTTATGGGACGAAGAAGATGGCGGATGTAGTTATCATCGGTGGTCTGTGCGGAATCGTAACTAGCTGGAACTCGTTTATGATCGGTGGAAGCCGTGCGATGTACTCGATGGCTGATTCGAACATGATACCAAAGTTGTTCGCAAAGCTGCATCATAAGTATAAGACACCTGTAAATGCACTGCTATTAATCGGAGTTATCTCGATGCTCGCCCCTCTTGCGGGTAGACAGATGCTCGTGTGGATATGTGATGCAGGCAATCTCGGATGCTGTCTAGCTTACTGCATGGTGTCAATTTCTTTTCTAATACTAAGACGGAAAGCGCCAGATATGCCAAGACCTTACCGAGTAAAGCACTATAAGTTTGTAGGTATTATGGCGACTGTCCTATCTGGAGGAATGGTCTCGATGTACCTGATTCCAGGATCGGGAAGTACGCTTAAGGTACAGGAGTGGCTGATGGCCGGCGGATGGGCCCTGATGGGAGCAATATTCTTTACACTAAACAAGAGGAAGTACGGAGAGCAGTTTGGTAAACATCTAGATATCGCGGTAGAGTATTCTGTAGAAGATCTGGAAGCGCTGAGAGCTCATAGAGAAGTGCTCTCGGTAAATGATGTAAGAGTTTCGTAAATAGGAACAGAAGCAAGTAGATAAATCAAAAGAGATAGGTTGCTGTCAAGAGAAATACTTGACAGCAGTTTTAGCTTGTGTTATATTCAAACAGTATGAAAGAAAATATAAGCAATGTTGAATATGCGAGCTTGATGTACGATTTTTATGGCAATCTTCTAGATGAGAACAAGCGCGAGATTATGGATCTCTATCATGAGGATAATCTGTCGCTGACAGAGATCGCAGAAGAACTCGGGCTCAGTAGGCAAGGAGTTCACTACGCGCTCAAGAAAGCAGAGAGTAGCCTTGAGAAGTACGAAGCTGCGCTAGGGCTCGTTGCGGAGTGGAAGGCTAATAATGCTCTGATCTTTGAAGCTGATAACCTGCTGGAAAGTATGAGTTCGGTGGATGATGCAGAGGAGCTTCGCGGAGCACTTTCAAAGATGAATGAATTTATGCACAAGGCTCTTGGTCTATAAGAGCCTTCGTATATGGAGAGATAAGAGAAGACATGGCATTCGAAGGTTTATCGGAAAAATTACAAGAAACATTTCGAAATCTACGAGGCAAAGGTGTTGTAAGCGAGAAGGATATCGATGCAGCGATGCGCGAGGTAAAGCTGGCTCTGCTCGAGGCCGATGTCAACTTCAAGGTCGTAAAGCAATTTGTTGCTACTATCAAGGAGAAGGCGATGGGTGCAGATGTACTCAAAAGCCTAACTCCAGGGCAGCAAGTACTCAAGATCGTGAAAGAAGAACTCGTGGACATGATGGGTGGAGCGAACAGCAAGCTCACATATTCGCCAAGTGGATTTACTGTTTATATGATGGTTGGTCTCCAGGGTACTGGTAAGACAACAACCTGCGGAAAGCTGGCTGCTTGGCTAAAGCAGAATGGCAAGAAGCCGATGCTATGTGCATGTGACGTGTATAGACCAGCGGCTATAGATCAGTTAGAGGTAGTTGGTAAGGCTGTAAATACTCCAGTGTTTACCATGAGGGAGTCGAATGAGCCGCTAGTTATCGCTAAGGCTGCTTTAGAAGAAGCTCAGCGTAAGGGCTGTAACGTTCTGATTGTCGATACAGCAGGACGTTTGCAGATAGATGAAGCACTTATGGATGAGTTGGTTCAGCTGAAGAAGGGCATTAGACCTCACGAGATTCTACTCGCGGTTGACGCACTCACAGGTCAGGATGCAGTTAATATCGCGGAGGGCTTTAACGAGAAGCTCGGTATTGATGGCATAATCATGACTAAGATGGATGGAGATTCCCGCGGAGGTGCGGCACTATCAACCAAGATGGTGACTGGCAAGCCAATTAAGTTCATGGGTACTGGTGAGAAGTATAATGCTCTCGAACCATTCCACCCAGATAGGATAGCTTCGAGAATTCTCGGAATGGGCGATGTCATGAGCCTCATCGAACAGGCTGAAAATGCTTATACCGAAGAAGAAGCTGCAAGAATGGAAGCTAAGTTCAGGAAGAATCAATTTGACCTCAATGATTTCCTAGAGCAGATGGGGACAGATCAGCAAGATGGGCGGAATCGCTAAGCTTATCGATATGATTCCAGGAATCTCAGCAGCTGATAAGAAAGCAGATAGATTTCGAGAAGGGTAAGAAAGACCTCGATAGAATGAAGGCGATTATCCAATCGATGACTAATGCAGAGCGTGAGAATCCAAACATTTTAAACGCAAGTAGGAGAAAACGTATCGCGGCTGGAAGCGGCCAGACGGTACAGAGCATCAACCAACTTATCAAGCAGTTTGATGAGATGAAGTCGATGATGAAGAAGTTTAATAATCCGGCGGCACTTAAGAAGAATAAGCTTTTTAGAGGACTAATGGGTTAGCTTATAACAAATTTATTTGTTAAGCATAAATATTATATTTTTAAGATAATCAGGAGGAACAAATGGTTAAGATCAGATTAAAGAGAATGGGAGCTCACAAGAAGCCTTTCTACAGAGTAGTAGTTGCAGATTCAAGAACTCCAAGAAACGGAAGATTTATCGAAGAGATTGGTACATACAATCCTCTTAAGGATCCAGCAGAGATCAATATCGATAACGAGGCTGCACAGAAGTGGCTTGCTAACGGAGCACAGCCTACCGACACTGTAAGAGCGCTGCTCAAGAAGTCGGGTTGCTTGAAGTAGGAAGGAAGAGATAATGGCCGGCTTAGTTGAATCAATTGCCAAAGCACTAGTATCAAGGCCTGCCGATGTTGTCGTGACTGAAGAAGTGAACGGCAACGAGATAGTGATTAAACTCAGCGTTGCAAAAGAAGACATGGGTAAGATCATAGGCAAACAGGGACGCATTGCCAAAGCAATTAGAACTGTTGTGAAGGCAGCCGCAATCAAAGAGAACAAGAGAGTCACTGTTGATATCGTTGAAGAATAGCGCGACTCGGGCAATTATCATTATCAAGGCATGCGTGGCTCACGCATGCTTATTTTCTATAATGAGGAAAATGGATTTTTAGTGTGGATAGAGGGTGTGAGTGCATCCAAGGAGGAGAATATGTCACTAGCAAAAGACAATACAATGGTTAGTGTTGGAAAAGTGGGAGCTGCAGTTGGTCTAAAGGGGGAGACCAAGGTGCGTCTCTATGCGGAGGAATCCGAAAAATCTCTATGAAGGGGCGGTTCTGCTTGTAGATGGCAAGAAATACAGAGAGCTTGGAGGAGATAATGCAGTTTATGGAGTAGATGGGTCAATAGAGCTCGAGGTTAAGAGTATAAGGTACCAAAAAGGGAAGGCCTGTAGTGAAGTTCTATAATGTTGCAGATAGGACTGCAGCTGAGAAAGTTAACAGGTGCAGAACTTTACATACCAGAAAGTGAACTTGCTGAACTTGAGCCAGGACACTACTATTACCGTGATTTAATCGGTCTACGTGCTCGCGATTCTGAGAGTGGGGAAATCATCGGGGATGTAAATGACATGATTGATAATCCATCTCAGACGTTACTAGAGGTGGTTCTAGCTGAGGATAGCAGAAAGGTGTTAATTCCGTATGTTGATGCTTTTATAAAGGAAGTTTCGCTGGAAGATGGCACTATTGATATCACGCTTATTCCAGGGTTAATTTAATAATAGATAGAGAATGCAGTAGATGAAAATTAATATTATGACCCTCTTTCCAGAGATGTTTGAACCGATTAGGTCAAGCATGATTGGAAGAGCTGCCGATAATGGAATTATCGAGTTAAATATTGTTAATATAAGGGATTATACTGAAGATAAGCACTGCCGCGTCGACGACACGCCTTTTGGAGGCGGCGCAGGCATGCTTATGCAGGTTCAGCCTATCATTTCTTGTTATAGGCAGAATGAGTTCGCAGGCAGAACTATCTACATGTCGCCTCGCGGGCGCAAGCTCTCTCAGGAGACTGCTGAAGAGCTTGCTGGTGAGGGCGAGCTCACAATCCTATGCGGGCACTATGAGGGTGTTGATGAGCGAGCCCTCACCGAGCTCTCCGCCGAGGAGATTTCGATTGGTGACTACGTGCTGACGGGCGGAGAGCTGCCCGCGATGGTGCTAGTCGATGCGGTTGCTAGATTTATTCCGGGCGTGCTGGCATCAGATGAATCAGTGCTAGAGGAATCAATATATTCAGGACTTCTAGAATACCCTCAGTACACAAGACCTAGGACCATGGAAGAGGGTGAAGTTCCAGAGGTTCTGCTCAGCGGCGACCACAAGAAAATCGAGCTCTGGAGATTTGAACAAGCCATGAGATTGACGAAAGAAAGAAGACCGGATATGTGGCAGAAGTTTGTTGAGAAATTTAGAGCGGATGAAAAGGCTTACTCTAAGAAAGAACGACTCTTAATAGAGTCTGTGATTAGGGATTAGCTGCTGATAAAGCATTGTTATAGCACGCTGTTTCGTGTAAAATCATTCTGTAGAGGTGCGAATGATGAAGAAAAAAAAGACTATGTTCTGGGGAGCGATATATGTGATTGCATTGATTACCGTTTTGGTAATCGTATATGTGCTGCCTTCAGTTGCAGGTCTTTTTGATAGATCTTATGTAGCTAAGTACGGAAACGTTGAAGTTAAAGACGAGACAGAAGGCTACATAGTGAGAAATGAGACTGTTTACACAGCTGGAAAAGCAGGGACTGTTAAGCGCACAGTTACTGAAGGTGAGCTTGTAAAAGGGAACTCTAAAGTTGTCAAGATCTCTGGAGAAGGAGCTAGTAGTTCTAGCGATAAGTATGATTCTCTTCTGAAGAAGATGAAGAAGGAAGATGCGGCTATAAGCACTGATAGTGGAAATACCGAACATCCAGGTTATATCATCTATAAGCTGGACGGACTTGAATACCTTAACTCAGATAATATTTTTAACATGTCAGAGAGCGAATTTGAAAAGCTGGGAAAGTCAAAAATTAATGAGCTACCTGACGGGAAAGTAGCTAAGGGAGATCCTGTTTTCAAGGTAATCGAAAATGGTAGCTGGTGGTATGTTTTTTATGCGGATTCAGAGACGGCCAACCACTACGCTAAGGGGCAAAATGTCAAGATTTCCGTTGCTAATAAGAATATGAATGCGGTTGTCGTTGGTCTCCACAAGGGGAAAAGGGAAGAGTACACGCATAATCCTTAGATGCAGACAATATTTTGACGGTTTTACTACAGGTAGATTTGAGAAAGCTAATGTTACGGCAGCAAGTTCAGACGGCGTCGTGATTTTGACTAAGAGCATTGTCAAGAAAGATGGCAGAAAAGGTGTTATCACCAAGGATAAAATCGGCAGGCTGAAGTTCAAGGCAATCAGCATAAAAGCTGATAATGGTGAAAAAGCTGCCGTATACGAAGATATCTTCATGGATAGCAAAGGCAATTATGTCAAGACGATTAGCACTTATGATGAAGTTGTTAAATCGCCGAGCAGACGTGATATAAAAAATGCAAAGGATGTTAGCAAATAATGAGTATTCGGGACAATTACTTAGAAATATTGAAACGTAAGGATGCGGCTGCAAAGCGCTCGGGGCGTAATCCGGAGGATGTAATGCTCATGGCTGTAACGAAGAAACATGAGCCAGATGAACTCAAGGAAGCAATCGATGCTGGAGCTACTGACTTTGGTGAGAACAAGGTTCAGGAATTACTGAGCAAATATGATGAAGTCCATCCGGAGAGGTGGCATCTAATTGGTCATCTACAGACTAATAAGGTTAGGCAGATAATCGATAAGGTGACCATGATTCATTCGGTCGACTCGCTAAAGCTTGCAAGAGAAATCAACAAGAGAGCAAGTGCAGCAGGAATTGTAATGGATGTTCTGATTGAGATTAATCTTGCTGAAGAGGAGTCTAAAACAGGAATCTCCAAAGGAGAAGTCCAGGAGCTCATAGAGAGTATTGTGTCTGAATGCGAGTCTGTGCGAGTTCGCGGTATTATGTGCATTCCACCTAGGGCAGATGACCCAGAGGATTCTCGTAAACACTTTAGGGAGACGAAAGGGATTTTTGAGAAAATCAAGGAACTAGATCTTCCGAAGGAAAGAGCAGATATCGACACACTGTCGATGGGAATGTCGGCAGACTTTGAAATCGCAATTGAGGAAGGCTCTACTATTGTAAGAGTAGGAAGTTCAATTTTTGGACAGCGCGATTACCGTTAATGTGGTAAAATAAGATGATATAGGTGAGAAAATCTCACGCAATTTTCATTGAACGATGAAAATTAAGCATATAATAGTATGGATATTAAATTGACGTAAATGGAGGAAAGAGTCATGGGTTTTAAGGATGCTCTTAAAGCGGCAATCGGAATGGAGTCAGAGGACGAAATCGAAGTTTCAGAAGATGAAATCGCTGAAGAAATGGACAAGATGAGAGGTGACGAGAAACCAGTCGCTCCAATGAGCCAATCTCGTCCAGAGACCGGTATTCACAAGTCAGATGCGGCTTATGATAAGATTGAGCCACTAATCTCAAAGGGACCACAGAATAAAGCTTATTCGATGAATGGTTCTGGTCCTTTCAAGATGCTCGTAATCGAGCCTAAGAACTTCGACGAGTGTACCAAGCTCGTGGATAATCTTAAGTCGAGAAAGCCTGTGATTATTAACCTGGAACATGTTGAGACTGAGCTAGCTCGCAAGATGTTTGATTTCCCTTAGTGGTGCAACATACGCACTTAATGGAAATGTTCAGAGAGTGACATCTAACATATTTATATTTGCACCTGCTAATGTTGATATAGCAGCTAAGGTTAATCGCGAGAGCGCTGAAGGCGGACAGCTTGGTGAGAAAAGCAGCCCTTGGAGGTAGTTGATGGATTTAGTTCTGATAAGGGCCATCACGTGGTTTTGCTCAATACTACAGATGATGCTTGTAGTGACGGCGGTATTTAAGCTGGTTTGCAGGAACTAGTGAGTTCATGAGAGGCTTATATCAGATGGGAACCCAGCTTACAAGTCCGCTTGTCGATCCGATTAGAAAGATCTTATATAAGAATGGCCACGCGCAGATGGGACTAGACTGGGCACCGATGATTGCATTTTTGCTAATCAGAGTTTTCCAGGTGCTAGCTACAAGGCTGATAACGAATGTTTTTTAGGCGAAAGCCATGATCATATTTGATTAAGAGAGAAATAGAAGGGAAGGTACCGATACTATGATAATGCCAATAGATATCGATAAGAAAGATTTTACTCGTGACAAAAAAGGATATAACTCAAGAGAGGTTGACGAATTTCTAGATCTTATCATTGTCGACTACGAGAAGGTTCTTAACGACAATAGAAATATGGCTCATAAGATTAAGTTCCTCGAGAAGCAGCTTGAGGAGTCACAGAAGTCTGATACAGCAATGCTCGATACTCTTGAGACAGCTAAGAGACTTATGGCTGATATTTCCGCAAGTGCTGAGAGAAGAGCTGAGCTCATGATGAGAGATGCCGAGCTAGAGGCTGAGAGTATGCTTCTAGAAGCGAAGACTACTGTTAAGAAGCTCAACGACGAGCACCTCGTACTCAAGCAGAAGGTCGAGAGACTTAGAGGAAATTACAGAGCTATGCTTAAGCTAGAGATGGAGAAGCTTGACAACGACGAGTATGGTCTTCTTCCTGACCTAGATAGAAGCGACATTCCTGATATTGATAAGGAGCTCAAGACTCCATTTGGCGGAGACGAGGCTGCAGTTACTCAGGATACTTCTCGTTATCAAGAAGAAAGAGGAGAAGGCTGAGGAGAAGACTGAAAAGGCTACAGTTTCAGATCTCAGTGAGAGCCTCAAGAACCTCGCTAAAGAGCAGGGTTCAATTGACGACACTATTATCCTTAAGTAGAATAGAGAAGATTCATGATGCTGGTAATTATAGCGAGTGGGCTGCTGATTATAGATCAGATTACTAAATTCGCTGTGAGAAGCCGCATGGAGATTGGAGAAACGCTCCCCGTTTTCCGTGGCGTATTAGACTTTACATACGTCCAGAATCGGGGAGCTGCTTTTAGCTTATTCCAGAACTCGCAGCTCATCACAGTAATTTTGCCTGTAATAACAATGATAGCAGGGGTGCTATTCTTATTGCACCTACGAAAGAAAAAAGAGAAGCTCGCAGAGCTTGGTGTGCTTCTGATAATGTCTGGAGGTATTGGGAATCTCATTGATAGAACTGTCATGGGTTTTGTGACGGATATGATTTCAGTGGGAAGCTTCCCTGTGTTTAATGTTGCTGATATCTGCGTGACGGTTGGATGTGCAGTTTTGATACTGTGGGTAATAATTGGAGACAGAAAAGATGCTTAAGCCAAGACAGGATACACCAGATAATATGCTGCGTGCTGGAGAAGATAAGCTAGAAAAACTTGTATATAAAGAGGATAAAGCCGAAGCTTTTACTCAAGCTGAGATGGATTATACCGAAGATGGTGATATCGAAAGCGATGACGATATTGGTGAAGGTTTCGGAGCGCAAGCTGGTGAAATTCCAGAGGTGCGAACTGCAGAGGTCAAGACTCTTACCCCGTCAGAAGCCGACAAGGGTAAGAGACTTGATGCCTATATAGGCGAAGCGACCGACCTCTCGAGGAGCTATGCTCAGAACCTCATCGAGGACGGTCTGGTCAGCGTCTCTGGAAGGAAAGTTGCCAAGAAGTACAAAATCAAGGCGGGCGAAACCATCATGATATCCATTCCAGAGGCGAAGCCTATAGGCGCTGCCCCTGAAGATATCCCAATAGATATTATGTATGAAGATGAGGATGTAATAGTGGTTGAAAAGCCACGCGGCATGGTTGTGCATCCTGCTATCGGAAATCCTAGTGGCACGCTCGTCAATGCTATAATGTATCACTGTGGAGATTCACTCTCGTCCATTAATGGAGCAATAAGACCAGGAATCGTCCACAGAATAGATAAGGATACGAGCGGGCTTCTGATGATAGCCAAGAATGACAGTGCTCACGAGTCGCTCGCCGCGCAGCTCAAGGAGCATTCAGTCACTAGAGAATACGTAGCGCTAGTCTTTGATAATATAAAGAAGGATAAGCTGACCATAGATGCTCCTATCGGTCGTGATGACATCAATAGACTCAGAAAGGCCGTAAACGGAATAGGATCAAGGGATGCGGTTACGCACATTAGAGTCCTGAAGCGTTACGGTAAATACACTCTTGTAGCTGCACGGCTTGAGACAGGGCGCACACACCAGATTAGAGTTCATATGGCTTCTATCAAACATCCACTTGTGGGGGATTCACTATATGGACCAAAGAAACAGCCGTTTGGTCTGACTGGACAGCTTCTTCACGCTAGACTGCTTGGGTTCATACACCCTAGGACTGGAGAGTATATGGAGTTTTCTAGTGAGATACCTGAGTATTTTCAAGAAGTGCTTGATAAACTAGATGATACGGAGAACAAAATGAGCAATAACGAGAAAATCAAGATAAAGCCAGGAACCCTGCTTTATCCGTTACCAGCTGTTATGGTGACTGCTGGTAATGCAGAGAAGAATAATATCATCACGATTGCTTGGACTGGAATTATCAATTCTGACCCTGCTATTCTGTATATTTCTGTAAGAAAATCAAGGTACAGTCATGCGATGATTTCAGAAAATGGAGAGTTTGTAATAAACCTTACCACTGAGAAGCTCGCAAGAGCAACTGATTTTGCTGGGGTGAGATCTGGACGTAATATCGACAAGGCAGGCGAACTCGGTCTTACCTCGATCCCTGGAGTGACCAATGATACTCCGACGATCGCAGAATCACCAATCAACCTTGAGTGCAAGGTTCTGAAGTTAGAGAGTACCCCACTCACGACATGTTCATAGCTGAAGTCGTGGACGCGCATATAAGTGCTGAATTTGTGGATGAGAACGGCAGCTATGACTTCGGACGCATGAATCTTATCGCTTTCAACCATGGCGGCTACTATGGACTTGATGATCAGGATATGGGGAGATTCGGCTTTTCTGTCATGAAGGAGAAGACTAAGCGCCGCAAGGAGAAGGAAGCAAGGGGCATTAGAAGGCAACAATCAAGGAGTCGTAGGGGTTCTAGTAAGAAACATAATAATGCTATCAAAGCTACTAGTGATATAAATAAAAGAAAAAACTATAAGTGATTAAGCATGGCAGCATAATCACTTTATAGCTATTGCTAAACAGAACGCCTTATGATATGATGACATCGAAGAATAGTTAGATATATCTAACTAAAAGGGTTTAAATATAAAGGGGGTTCAAAATGTTAGAAAGAGATTTTAATAATTACATTGCTAATCTAGGTGTTATGATATTTAAACTTCATAACATTCATTGGAATGTGGAAGGACCACAGTTTGTAGCAGTGCATGAGTTCACTGAAAGCCTCTATGATGAGATATTTGAATACTACGATGCCGTTGCTGAGCATCTAAAAATTTACTCGGCATCTCCAGATGTAAAGATGTCTGATTACCTTAAAAATGCCTCGATTAAGGAAATTGATGCCAAGAAATTTGAAATAAAAGAAGCTCTCGGAATCGTAAAGGAAGACCTTGAAGAACTTCGTAAGCAGGCAACAGAACTTCGAAATGCTTGCGACAATGAAGGCTGGTTCTCTGGGGTAACCATGTTCGAAGACCAGGTGAATTATTACAATAAGCAGATTTGGTTTATTAGAGCACTCCTAGGTTAAAAATCTCATGAGAGAAATTCCGCCATTCAATCGATCTTTTCCAAATGCCGCGATAATTAGCGGCATTTTTTTCATGCTTTTAAAAACCCGAAGAGAAAGAGATAAATCCAAGAAAGTATTTAATTCAAAAATCTCAGTCCAGTGAAAAAAATATGAAAATAAAACCAATTAAAAGCTTAAAGACATTTAAAAAAAGATTTTATTATTCTATTTTTGATAAAAATAGAAAAGTAGTTTTTTTAACAGTAATTATAGGAGGCGACTATGTTAATTATTGGAGTATTTATAGGTCTGTGGGTGGTGCTATTTGCTGCATTTATGGCTTTTTTTACAGCAAGAAAAAAAGAAGAACAATGCAAGTTTTGTAAGCGAAAATAGCAATAAGGCTATAGTTCATCTGCACTGCAAGAAGATTAGAATCAATGGACAGGATATTTCTACTTATAATCCCTATAACAGGAGAGTATCTTGAAAAAGTGGTTGCACTTGAGCCAGGAAGGTACACAATCTCCGGTATATATCAGACTACAGATAATAGATTAAACAAAACTATAAATGTTAAGTCAGATGATGTTGAGTTTGAACTTGATTTAGAGGGAGGCTGCACTTATTCGGCAGCTATGTATATGTATTCTCCTGAAGAGAGGGAGCAGTACTATAACGGCGATACAGATGAAGCTGTAGCAAGTGTTCCTCTAAGCATTGTTGAAGGAAGCGACTTCATAAAGGCATATGTTATCTGCTACAAAGAAAAATAATAAACAAAAGGGAGCTATCACTGTGATGAAGTGCTTAGCTCCTTTTTCGGTTTTAGTTTGTAATGCATTATCAGGATGATAATGCATTTTTGTATTTTCTGCATTGAAAAAATTTAGATATGAAAAGCTAGTCCTTGGCACTACCAGGCAGCTTCGGCGTGACATAAACCGTAGAATTATGCGTGAAAATCACCATTCCTGGCTTTGCGCCGCTTGGCTTCTCTTGACATACTTTACTAGCGTGTAGTCGACCGGTACGTTATCGCTATCCTTACCCTTGCTGTGATAGGCAGCTATGGAAGCAGCCTCGTATATGGTCTCGGCTGTAATATCCTGAATTGACTCACCTGACTCAGTTACGAGAATTACGTGCGAACCAGGAATTTCTTTGGTATGAAACCATATATCGGTACGACTAGCGGTTTTGGTGGTCAGCTGGTCGTTTTCCTTGTTGTTTCTACCGACGAATACATGGTGTCCATCAGACAGTCTATATTCGAGTGGTGCCTGCTTTTGTTTATTTCGTTTATGCCCCGGCTTACTTCGATACCTGATGTAACCAGTCTCTACTAATTCTTCTTTAATCTGATCAAGCTCACCTTCAGTGCTCGCTGCCTCAAGGCTCTGCATTACGCTATCAAGATATGTTATGTCAGCCTCGACCTCTTCAAGCTGAACCGCCTTCTCCTTGATGGCTGTTCTAGCCTTCGAATACTTCTTGAAGTATTGCTGTGCATTCTTAGCTCCAGAAAGTTTCTCTGAAAGCGGAATAGTTATATTAGAACCATCGTAGTAATTTACAACCTCTACAGAGCGGGCGCCAGCCTGAATCAGATGGATGTTAGCTGTCAGGAGCTCGCCGTACAGTCGATACTTATCCGAATTCTCGGCCTTCAGCAGGTCCTCGGATAGTCTTTTTTTCTTGAGTAATGCCTTGTCCAGCGCCGATTTCACAATCTTGTGTAAAGGTACTGATTTCTGCTTGATTATATTAGTGCTTGCGCGGTGTTGATAGTAAAATTCAATGCAGCTACTTAGGCTGTCAAATGTCTTTTGCCTAAGCCCGCAATATTCCGACAAATCCGTTATGTGAAATTCGCGAGGTGTATCATCCTCGTCAAAATAGATAGTAGGTGTAAATGAACCAGTCTCCGCAGATTCAACAATCTCAGCTAGACGAGCTGCAGGCTCTTTAGAAGAAAGGAGCTCTCTAGCGATGGCTGGAGAAATTCCCGATATGCGGTTCATGATTAGCTTTTCACTAAGAAACACACCTTCGCTGTTGACAAAGTCTTTTGTTGATGCTGATTTAAATGGCGTCTTGTCTTGCTTAGGCGGATACACGTATATAACGCCTGGAAGCAGCTGCCTATATCTATTTACATCTATGGAAATCCTCTTGATAGAATCTATGATTTTGCCGGATTCGATATCGATGAGAATTATGTTGCTGTGCTTGCCCATAATCTCAACTATGAGTCTCTTGGATGTGGTGAAACCGAGCTCTGTCTGAGCTTCGATGTCTATCTCTATGATTCGTTCAGAATCTTGCTGCCTAATCGCTGTTATGCGCCCACCTTGAATGTGCTTTCGCATTAACATGCAAAAGTTAGGAGGCTGCATCGGGTTGCTATACTTGTCCTCAGTGAGGCATATGCGCGCCGACTGGCTGCCGCAAGATGCGAGGAGCTTTACATTGCCTTCTCTTGTATGAATCTGTATTAATAAATCTTCGCCAGTTGGCTGGTATATTTTCTCAATCTTACCGAGCGTGATGGTGCTCGATAGCTCGGTGGCTATCGCAGATGTGATGATGCCGTCAAATGCCAATTCGTATTCCTTTCTGGCATCAGAATAATCAGCCCTGATGCCGACACGATGCTAAATAGCATATCACGGAGGTTCGCATTTTTCAAGCTACGTAGACTTTGAGTGCAGAGAAGTTGATGCTGTTTTCATATTAAAGATAGGGCAGTGGTTAAATGTTTTTTAACACAATCCCTGATCTTGTGACATGAGCAACTGAATTGCTATTGTTTACTTTAAAGTGCGTAAAGGATATAATAAATTGGTTAAACACAAGGAGGTGGACACATGGTAAGAAGCATGACAGGCTACGGTAGAGGCATATATAGTGATAACCAGAGAAGTATAACTGTAGAGGTTAAAGCTGTAAATCACAGATACTGTGATATAACCGTAAAGATGCCTAGAAAATACTCTTTTGCAGAAGAGAAAATAAAAGCGGCAGCAAAGGAAGTAATGAGGCGTGGGAAAATTGAAATCGGTGTGTCCATAGATAATTTTGGCAAGAGTGAAACAGATGTAAACCTCAATCTAGAAGTGGCAAAGCGCTATTACGATGCGCTCACTGAACTGAGTCAGAGCTTTGAACTTTCTGGTGATGGGCAGGTGCCACTAAGCCTCCTCGCTGGGATGACAGACGTGCTGACCACCGTACCTGCTGCAGATGATGAAGAGGAATTTACAAGAGAGTTGATGGCGGCTCTCAAGGAAGCTCTTGAAGGCATTAGCGCGATGAGAACGGTTGAGGGAGAAAAATTGGCTCTAGATATACTCAAAAGAGCTGATATCATTGAAAATACCAAGAATCTTATAGCAGAGCGAGCGCCTAAGATTGAAAGGGAATATAAGGAGAAGCTAAAAGCGAGAATTACCGAGCTTCTAGACGGAAGTGTGGAGGTTCCAGAGGACAGACTTGCGCTCGAGGCGGCTATTTTCGCAGATAAGGCGAATATAACAGAAGAAATCGTGAGGCTCGGCAGTCACATAGACCAGCTCAGGACTTTCATAAATGGCGATGAAGAGACTGTGGGCAAGAAGATTGACTTCCTCGTTCAGGAGATGAATAGAGAGGCTAATACTATAGGATCCAAGTCAAATGATATGGATATCACATCATGGATGCTAGAGCTCAAAGCTGAGATAGAGAAAATCCGCGAGCAGGTTCAGAATATCGAATAAAGGGAACGACCTCGGAAAAGATATTATGGCATCTAGAGCGATAAGTGTTTTTATGGTATAATATTAGCCAAATATTCAGTACAGGAGACAATGATGGGAAAGTCGAGTCACAATGACGGCAGACTCTTTGTTATATCGGGACCGTCGGGTGCAGGCAAGGGCACTATTTGTAAGAAATTGCTTGAGTCGGTGGATATTTCGATTTCAACTTCGATGACAACTAGGGCGCCAAGGCCAGGTGAAATAGACGGTAAAGACTATTACTTCGTTACAGTAGATGAGTTCGAAGAGAAAATTGCTAATGGCGGGATGCTCGAGTATGCGAGGGTGTTTGATAATATTTATGGAACGCCTAAGGACATGGTCATTAAACAGCTCGAAAGAGGCAGAGACGTCATACTAGAGATTGATGTTCAAGGTGGACTGCAGATAAAGAAGAAGATGCTGGAGCAAGCTGTGCTTGTGTTCGTTTTTACCACCAGACCTCACAACGCTTCGCCAGCGGATTATGATCGAGGCACCGAAACTGAAGAAGTAATCGATAAGAGATTTAACGAGGCAATTAATGAGATAAAAATTGATTGGTGAGTATGACTACTATGTGGTCAACGATGAGCTTGACGATGCAGTGTATGATCTCAAGGCTATAATTATGGCAGAGAGAAGACGTGTACCGAACAAGATAATGCCAATCGTTAGAGAATACGAGAAGGAAATCTAGGAGGAAATTCATCATGATGTTATATCCAGCAATTAACGAGCTCAACAAGCTAACAGATAGCAGATACACACTGGTTGTGCTGACAGCAAAGAGAGCTAGAGATATCATTGACGGCAAGCCGGTTCTTACAGATGTTGAAGCAGAGAGACCCTGTGAGCCTTGCGACTAACGAGATTGCAGAAGGGCTCATCACTTACAAGAGAAGCGATGAACACGATGAAGAGGCACCAACATTTGAAAACTTTGAACTAGACATTAACTGTGAGGCTGCTGTGGCTTCCGAGGCAGCGCAGGAAGAGACGAGCGATGAGGTTCAGAGTGACGCTGAAGCAGAGGAACCAGCTGTGGATGAGACAGGTTTGGATGCGTAAGCTTGTGGATGTAATATGGTAACTGAAATGGAAGTCGCTTAGATTTCCATTTTTTATATATAGAATGTATCAGGCGGTACGATGGAGAATTACATTACAAATATTCCATTTAAATTGGCAAGCAGGGAGAATCACCCTGAGAATACCATAATAAGAGTCGGGGACGTCAATATCGGAGAGGGGTTGACGCTTATCGCGGGACCTTGTGCAGTTGAATCGGAGACTGCGCTTTTTGAGCTTGCACAGAAAGTCAAAGCATCTGGGGCGAGCATTCTTCGAGGAGGCGCATTTAAACCTAGGACATCACCGTATGATTTTCAGGGCATTGGCAAGGAGGGCATAGAGATTCTAGTCAAGGTAAAGGAACTCACTGGTATGCCTGTTGTTAGCGAGATTGTGGATGCCACGGATATAGAACTGTTCAGAGACATAGATATCCTGCAGATTGGATCGCGTAATATGCAGAATTTTAGTCTGCTTAAAGCAGTTGGACGCACAGATAAGGCGGTTCTTCTGAAGCGAGGATATGCTTCGACCTATGAAGACTTTCTTCTTGCGGCAGAGTATATACTTGCAGAGGGCAACAGCAAGGTTATCCTCTGTGAGCGTGGAATAAGAAGCTTTGAGAACTATACGAGAAATACACTGGATATAAACGCTATTCCCTGCACTTCATGAACTGACGCATCTCCCAGTGATTGCGGACCCTGAGCCACTCGACTGGGAGATCCTCGCTCGTCAGTACCTACTCTCTAGCAGCTGTAGCAGCAGGTGCTGATGGACTGATAATAGAGGTTCATCAGGATCCGCAGAATGCGTTATCGGATGGTGCACAGGCAGTTACACCAGAACAGTTTGATGAGATAGCAAGCACCGCAAAAGAATATCAGAGAGATTGCTTATGAGAAATAGTGTAGAAGCAGACCTTATGAAGCTACTTGCCGCGCTCGGTGAGAAGCAGGCGAGTGGTCAAGGCGTATTCATAGAAGAGAAGAAATATGGGCTGATTGAGGCAGTGTAAGCCACAGCTTGTCAAAGAAGCTACATGGATTAATAGGTGGCTACGAATATAAACTAATTGAACTGCGAGATAGTTCAAGGCTAGGAGAAGTCCCTGCATATGGCGGGCTTTTTACGGTTTTCAATATAACTAATCCGTATAAGGAAATCGTGATTGAACATCTTGATGAGCTATCTGAAGAGCCCTGGCTATACAGGCTGTAAATACAGTAAAGGTGATGCCAGATGGAAAACTCAAGGGCTTTAATACTGATTATCTTGGTCTGATGAAGCTGTTTAAAACAGAGGCTGTAACAGGGAAAAAGGTTGCGATACTGGGAACTGGTGGAGCATCTTTATCTGCTGTATATGCTATGAAAAAGTTAGGTGCTGATGAAATTATAAGAGTTTCTAGAAGCCGAGATAAAGCAGATAGTTTAGTACAGGTAGAGAAGATTGATAACTCGCAAAAAGCTAAGTAAAAATATATAATTACGAAGATAGCGATTGGCGAGATGCTGAGATTATAATCAATGCTACACCGGTTGGTATGTTCCCAGATAATGGCAAGTCTCCGCTAGATACTTATGATATAAACTGGGAATGCCTAAAGCAAACTGAGATGGCAGTTGATCTCATATACAATCCTCATAGAACTAAGTTTATGCAGGATGCAGAATTAGCAGGGTAAAAAAACTATTGGCGGGCTCGGAATGCTCATATGGCAGGGCATATATGCAAGAGACATCTGGGAAGGCAGAGATATGGAGCCGGATTATTCGCTCGCAGCATCTGTCATGGAGAGGCTTCTAGAGAACAGCTTAATCTGGTGACAGTTGGAATGCCCGAAGTGGTAAAGTCATCTATATCAAGACAAGTTGCGCTTGCTATGAAAACGTAAATTTATTGATATAGATAGAGCGGTTGCGCATGAGGAAGGGTGTGCGATAAATCAGATAATTGAGAAATCTGGAGTCGAAGCATTTAGAAACCCTAGAGAGCAAGAAGCTTCGGGAAGTGTGCGCTAGAAATCACCAGGTGATTGCGACTGGCGGATGATCTATCTTAAAGGAAACTAATCGAGAAATAATTCGCGAGAACAGCCTCGTTATATACATTGATAGGCTGACAAAAACTTCTTGCTACTAAGAACAGACCGCTAAGCCAGGGAAAGGTAGTCTACAACCTGTACAGGAAAGGGCGAATTTATACCATGGGATTGCGGATATAAAGGTTAACAACAAGTATAGATTTGGACGCGAAAAGCGCATGGCAGATGAACATGTAGCCTTTAACAAAAAGCGAGAAGTGGATTCGAAGCAATCACAATATATGCGAGATATAAGAAGGTTTGCTAGAAGTGTAGCTAAAAGATATAAGCTGCATATAAGGCATATAGTTGAAAGAGATATATATGGAATTGGCAGATAACAGGCATTGGAATTAGGGTTATATGACAAAATTATTGGTACTAGCGAACACACGTTTTGTCCTATAACCCTAAAAACGACCCTCAGCTCATGCTGAAGGTCGTTTTATATTATTCATTTAATTTACCGAAACGGATGTCTAAAATTCATTTAAAATATGTAGCTTAGAATAGCTTTAATCCGAAGAATGTATTAAGCTGACCGATTAGTATGAAGAATGTGAATACAGGTGCAACCCACTTGAGGCAGAATCTGTAGAACTTCTCAGACTTAAACTCAGAGCCGATATGTACTTCTTCAGGAAGCATATCTGGGTGAATCCAGCCAAATATGATAGTAGTTATGAATGCACCTATTGGCATCAGCACACCTTCTGCAAGGAGGTCGAAACCATCTAACCAGCTGAATTTTTCCGAACATAGGAGGAAGATACTTTTCCAAGACCATCGTATGCAACGAGTAATCCCATGCAGAGGCAAACTAGTCCGAAGCCCCAAGCGAGCTTCTACGCTGATTTCCATAGCCCTTCTTGAGACCGTAGTCGATGAACGAACCGATGATCGCTTCGAGTACTGACATAGACGATGTGATAGCTGCGATTACTACGAGTCCATAGAACAGAACGCCAAATATAGGACCAAGCTTACCCATGCCATTAAATACTGTCTGCAGAGTCATATACAGAAGACCTGCACCACCCTGAGGGCTCTGTCCGCTTGCGAATACTGCAGGCATGATAGCGAGACCAGCCATAAGTGCGATTACTGTGTCGGCAAAAGGTATAACCAAGCTGCTCTTCTCTATGTTCTGATCCTTCTTCATGTATGATCCGTATGTTACAAGGATACCCATACCTAGTGATAGCGAGAAGAATACCTGACCGCCTGCTGCGGCAAGAACTGTTATCCAGCCTGTACCCTTAAACACTTCGAAGTTAGCTTAAACAGGAATGAGAGACCTGCAGAAGCACCAGGAAGTGTTACACTTCTGATGATGATAACAAGTAGCATTACGAAAAGTGCGGGCATAGCTACTTTGTTGAACTTTTCAATTCCTTCAGATAGACCACGTGCAACAACTATTATTGTTAAAACAAGGAAAATAGCTGTATAAATTGCTGACTGGGTCTGGTCTACTGATAGTCTTGCAAAGTACTCAGGACCAGATACACCGTTTACACCCCAGCTTGCGCCGAATAAATCTCCGAGATTCGCTATGGTGTATTTTAGACAATATCCACCGAGATATGAATAGAATCCGAGTATGAAGAATGGAGCGAGTGCACCGAACCATCCTACAATCGTGTACTTCTTGCTCACCTCTCTATAAGCGAGGATGATGGAGCTGTGTGTCTTTCTTCCGAGAGAAAGCTCAGTCATAATGAGTACATATCCTGCGAATACCGCTAGCAATAAATAAAGTATCAAGAAGGCGAAGCCTCCGTTCATTCCCAGCTTATACGGGAATCCCCACATGTTTCCTAGTCCTACGGCAGAACCGATCGCGGCTAGCATAAAGCCCATCGAGCTACCCCAAGACTCTCTTTTTACTTCCTTTTTAGGCATTTTTGTTCCTCCAATTAAATTTCTCTTTTTCGAATGTTGGTATTATACAAGAAAATTTGATACGTTGTCAACATAAACAAAAAAGAAACTCAAATTATTGATAAAAATACAAATTTATTTTTTATTACGTATAAAAAAATTATCATCAATAAAAATTATGTAACTGTATAAAATAATGTTTTGATTTTCCCGTTGACATGAATTATAAGAGGTGCTAATATTACATCATCACATTACTACTTCACTGTGCTAAATTACAAAAAGCGAGTGATTTGTAAGGCTTCACAATTAACTAAGAGAGTTTATCTTACTACATATTATATATAGAGGAAAAAAATGGCGGAGATTAAACCTTATGCGAACAAGTAGTGACATATATATGGTAAACAATTTAGTGATTCATTTAAAATCAGAGATGTAATGGAGAGAAACTATGAAAAAGTAAAAATAATGAAAAAGAACATGATCAAATGCGCAGCCCTTTGTGTTAACTATTATGACAGCAATAGGGCTTGCGGGATGTGGCAAGAATTCTAAATCTGACCTTGAGTATGTCAAGGATAAAGGGACTCTTGTTGTTGGTCTTGATGATACATTTGCGCCTATGGGATTTAGAGATAAGGATGACAAGCTTTGTCGGATTTGATATTGACCTGGCTAGGGCTGTCACTAAGAAGATGGGTGTTAAGGTTAAGTTCCAGCCTATCGATTGGTCTGCTAAGGAAGGTGAACTTAAGGCTAAGAACATTGACTGCGTATGGAACGGCATGTCGGCAACTCCTGATAGACAGAAAAGCATGTCTTTATCAAATAAATACCTTAAGAATCGAATACTAATCATGTCGCTCGATCCAAATGTGAAGGTTAATAGTGCCGATGATCTTAAGAATATTAAAATCGGCACACAGGCTGATTCGTCCGCACTAGAGGCGATCAAGAAGAGTGACAAATACAAAGAATTTAAGAACAATATTTCTGAATATAAGACTTATGACGAAGCTATTCTAGATATGAAGGCTGGCCGCATTAAGGCAGTTGCAATCGACGAGGTTTATGCGATTTATAACAATAAGAACAAGGATAAGCTATATGAGTCGCCGTTTAACCTCGGTGCTGACTACTATGCTGTAGGTTTCCCGAAAGGGAGATACAAAACTCACTAAAGAATTTAATAAGGCGTTTAAAGAAGTTATTGACAGCGGTGAAGCTCAGAAAATTAGTGAGAAGTGGTTCGGCAAAAACTTGGTTGTATTTGAGGGATACGATAAATAGGAATATTGTTAGTATTTGGAGTTTGAATAGCCAATGCCTAGCTGGCATTGGCTATAGATATTGAAGGAGATTATGATGGCTTACGTAAAGGAGATTTTGCCTGTATTGATGAGTGGAGCGATGATATCGCTTAAGCTATTTGCACTTACATTGATTTTGTCACTACCGCTTGGACTACCTATATGCCTCGGAGAACAAAGTAAGATTGCACCAGTAAGGTGGATCTGCAAGACCTTCGTATTCATATTTAGAGGAACACCGCTTATGCTCCAATTGTTCTTCTTTTATTTCTTCTTTCCTATCCAGCTCGGGATTCGTATGGATGCGTTTCCGACAGCTGTGCTGACGTTCGCGATAAACTATGCCGCGTATTTTGCAGAGATTTACAGAGGCGGATTTAACAGCATAGATAAAGGACAGTATGAGGCTGCATATTCTCTAGGGTTCACACAGAGACAGACTCTGACCAAGGTAGTGATACCGCAAATGTTCCGCATAGTAATTCCACCGATTTCAAATGAGGTAATCACGCTTATAAAGGATACCGCCCTCGCTTCAACGATCACGTTAGCTGAGATGATGAAGGTGTCTCAAGGAATTGTTAACCGTGATGGCACACTCATCCCATATGTAATGGCAGCGGGCATATATCTATTATTTACATTTGTCATGACTATTGGACTAGGAAGGGCGGAAGCAAAGTATTCACAGTACTAAACAGGTATTTGTTTTTAATCAGCACGATAATTAAATTAAAAGTTATTGATTGCATTCAAATGAGTACAAAGCAATTAGTTAGTGCTACAATATAAATAATTAAGAAAATAATTATTTATTTTTACAGAAAGAGATTCGGAGTATGAAATTAAGCAGAAATTCACAGGCGATGGAGTTTTCGCCCATTAGGAAATTTAACCCTATTGCAACTGAAGTTCAAGAGTCCGGTGTTAAGATATATCATTTAAACATCGGGCAGCCTGATATAAAGACTCCTAGATGTTTTATGGATGCTGTTCGTGCATTTGATGAAGATGTGCTTATGTATGAGCAGTCTCAGGGAGACATCAAGTTTCTAGAATCAATCTGTGACTATTATAAGAGAGAGTACGGTGTTGGATATAAGCCTACGGATATCGTTGTTACCATGGGCGCTTCAGAGGCTCTCACTATGACATTTACCACTATTATAGATCCTGGTGATGAAATACTTATTGCTGAACCGTTCTACAGTAATTATCAGACCTTTGCACTTGTTAGAGGTGGAGATATAAGACCGATTCCAACAAGCTCAAAGGAGGGATATCGATACGCAGCCAAAGATAAGCTAGAGGCTGCTCTCACAGATAAAACTAAGGCTATAGTCTGTATCAATCCAGGAAACCCAACAGGACTTGCACTTACGGCTGAAGAGATGGACGTAATAGCAGATTTTGTTATAGAAAACGACCTATGGCTGATTGCAGATGAGGCATATAGAGAATATGTGTATGATGGGATGAAAGCCACGAAGCTTTGCTAATATAGATAGGCTTAAAGAAAATTTAATCGTTATCGACTCTGTTTCGAAGAGATTTTCTGCATGTGGAGCGAGAATCGGATTTGTAGCGTCGAAGAATGAAGAATTCATGACAGGAATAATCAAGCTTGCACAATCAAGACTTTGTGTATCTACACTAGAGCAGATCGGATCGACTGAACTATTTAAGCTTCCTAGTTCATATTATGAAGAGATGAAAGAGGAATATTGCAAGAGAAGAGATGCCGCTTATGAGGAGATTATGCAAATTCCTGATGTAATCTGCCATAAGCCAGGTGGAGCATTCTATATGATGGTTGATCTTCCGATAGATGATGCTGAAGATTTTCTTATGTTCCTGCTTACTGAGTATAGGGATAATAATGAAACGGTTATGTTTGCACCTGCCGCTGGTTTCTACTCAACACCTGGCAAAGGTAGGAGCGAGATCCGCATTGCTTACGTTCTAGAGAGTGGCTATATTAAGAGAGCTTGTCAATTGATTCGAACTGGCCTCGAGGCTTATAAGACTAAGATGTCCAAGTAACTTAGTTTATAAATGATATATGATAGACTTACATATATACTATTCAGCCGAGACCGCTTCCGTGAGGGAGCGGTCTTTTTATTGCTTTTTATATGATTAATAATTATATAAACTCGATTAAGAGTGTATAATAAAAACGATATATTTAAATAAAAATGATTTAAGACTTAGAAAATATAGGAGACTCATAGAGTAGGTAGATGGCGAAGGGTAACAGTAAACGGAAAAACATAAATGGTAATGATATAGAGCTCTTGGTTCCAGCTGGAGGTACAGAGCAATTTCTGGCTGCGTAGAGAATGGGGCAGATGCGATATATGTTGGCGGTCAGCTCTTTAATGCGCGTGCTGGTGCTCAGAATTTCAACGACGATGAATTAGTGCTAGCACTAGATTATGCTCATAAGCGAGGTGTAAAGGTTTACGTTACTATGAATACCTTGCTAAGGATGATGAGCTTGAACCAGCGCTTAGATACGCTTCATTTCTGCATGATTCTGGAGTCGATGCTATTATCGTTCAGGACCTTGGGCTCGGGGAACTGGTGCATAGAGCGCTTCCAGACCTTGAACTGCATATGTCTACACAAGCGACTATTACTGATGTGAGGAGCGCAAAGGTAGCTCACGAGCTCGGTTATAAGCGAATTGTGGTAGCTCGTGAGCTGGCCCTGCCAGAAATCGCTGACATATGCAGGGCCGGATCAGATGGCGCATCAGACTTTGAAGTCGAGGTGTTCGCACATGGCGCCATCTGCGAGATGCTACCCTACCAGTGCCAGTACAGCAGATACTACGGCGGCCGGAGTGGCAATCGGGGAAGCTGCCGCAGCCCTGCCGCCTCGCTTATACGAGTTATGGCGAGGGCGGCAGGCGGCTCGCGGCGGCGAGCCACCCGATGAGCCCGCGCGACATGTGCCTGCTCGATCAGCTAGGCGGGCTCATCGATGCTGGCGCAGCTTCCTTCAAGATTGAGGGTAGGCTGAAATCAGCTGAGTACGTAGCGATTGTAACTTCTATATATCGAAAATACATAGATATGTACCTAGAGGAAGGATATATAGAAGTTTCAGATGAAGACCGAGATGCGCTGCTGCAGATATTTAATAGAGGAGAGTTCACTGATGCCTATCTGAAGGGTGAAAGTGGAGACTCTCTCATGTCTGGAGACATAGTTAAGAACCAAGGTTTAGAGATAGGCAGAGTCGTTGCCACCAAGAAGGGTTCTACACTAGTGGATATAGAGGCTACTAGTGAACCATCAATCGGAGATGGAGCTGAGATATATGGCAGAGGCGATGCTCCGCTATCTAGTACAGTGCTGAGCTATGTGAAGGAGCTGGGACCTAATAGATATAGAGTTGGAGATTTTAGAGGAAATATATCGGCTGGAGATGTTGTACGGAGAACATCCAGAAAGTCTCAGCTTGAAGCTGCGCGGCAGTCATATAGAGGGGCGACCTTCTTTGAAGATGAGGATGCTAGAAAGGTGAAACGCCGCCGCAAGATCGATATGGTACTGCAGATAGAGGGCAATGCACTGGTACTCAAAGCACGCACAGTAAGGCTTGCTGACGGTGACAGATGGCCGAGCTGCATAGAGAAGAGTGTAAGCGTTGAGGCTGGTCCTTTTGATTTCGATTACGAGAGCCCAACACCTCTTGAAAGATATGAATCAGCGCTCACCAAGACGGGCAATACGCCATTTGAACTTAGAGAGCTTAGGATAATAGGTGATTCTCAGATAAGGGTAAAGACTTCAGAGTTAAATTCGCTTCGCAGATACTGTCTATCTGAACTCAGTAAGGTACTGGAGTTTAGAAGAGATAGCCGTGATATAGGAGGGGTTTTTTCTGAACTTCATGATTTAATAGAAAAATCTCGTGAAACAAATGAAGACCAACATAGAGAGAAGTGCAAAGAATCAATGCCTTTTGAACTCTATTTCAGCAGCATGGAAGATTGGCGCACCTTCGAGGCGGATGGTGGAGCTATGAGTCTTAGGTCGATAAATGGCGATGTTACGGGATTATCCTATAAGGTGCTACTACCGATGGCAGGGATAGTGACTGAACTGAATATAGATGGTGATTCTTTGCCACCAGAAATAGTCCCTTTATAGGAAGCGTGACAAAGGGCGCGAGGAACAGATTTTGCAGGAGAACTATGAACTGGTTGCAAAGCTTGCGCTTATGCGAGGGATATTTGTGTCAAATCTCAATTGGCTTCATAAAATGGTAGAAATAGGAGCTGATGTTACCGCTGATTTTGGGCTGAATGCTTATAATCATATGAGCGTACAAGTGCTTAAGGCACTTGGGGCAAGTGATGTCCGCTGGAGCCTAGAGAAGGCTAGCACTTCGGAAGGGAACTACCCGCTGATGCAGACTGAACACAGATTCCCTGCTGCTAGGCTAAAGAGTAGGCGCGAACATGATGTTAGAATTTTTAATAATGAGTTCAGTAGTCAGTCGGTCGTGCTACCTCATGGAGATGATAGCGATATAGGAGAACGAGTGATTAACTGCTTGCATGAAGGTCATTTTAGGCTATATGTTTAGAACAATATCATAGTATCACTTCGTGCACTTAATTTTATAATTCGTTTGAAGGATACTGGGCACAAGCATATAATAACAGTTTGGAGAATAGAGATGTATACTGGAATTAAAGGTTTTAAGGAAATTATCGTGACAAAAGAGCTTACAGCGATGAGCATGGGGAGTGGAGATTTAGACGTGTATGCGACGCCCTCGATGATCGCGCTCATGGAAGGAACTGCTTCCGAATCTGTAAAGTCAGAACTAGATGAAGGGCAGGGCTCTGTAGGAACGAGTATATCAGTCAAACATTTAGCGGCGACACCTATCGGAATGCGCGTGAGATGTGAATCTGAGCTAGTCGAGGTGGATGGTAGACGATTGGTGTTTAATATCACCGCATATGATGAAAAGGATAAAATCGGCGAAGGAACTCACGAGAGGTTTATAATAACGAACGAAAAGTTCCAAAGCAAGGCTGATAGCAAGTTAAGGGAATAGATATATTGATAAAGTGTGACTGCAGGCAGAGAGTTTGCCGGTGGGTAGGAATATATGAATGAACAGACCAATAGAAATAGAATAATAATCAAAACGAGCATAATCGGTATAGTAGCTAATGCGATTCTGGCAGGATTCAAGGCGGTTATAGGGACTGCCACGAACTCCATAGCTATCGTCATGGATGCTTTAAATAATCTGAGTGATGCATTATCCTCTATTATTACGATTGTGGGAACTAGGCTTGCTGGTAAGGCTCCAGATAGGCACCACCCGCTGGGGCATGGAAGATATGAAGACCTTACAGCTATGGTGATTGCGGTAATCGTCTTGTATGCCGGTATTACAGCTTTTCAAGAGTCGATGAAGAATATTTTAAGCCCAGAGACACCGTCATATTCGAATGTCTCGCTGATAATAGTCGGAGCGGCTGTTGCTGTAAAGCTACTGCTCGGTAGATATGTAAAATCCGTTGGAACCAAGATTAATTCGGAATCACTTATCGCATCGGGAAGTGATGCATTATTTGATTCTATTATCTCGATTTCAACGCTGGTAGCTGCAGGCATATACATTGTGTCTGGTGTAAGTCTCGAGGCGTATCTAGGTGCGCTTATCGCTGTATTTATCATTAAAGCCGGAATAGATATGCTTCGCGAGAACATAAGCAAGATTCTAGGCGAGAGAGCCGATAGCAGGCTTACAAAAGAGATCAAAGATACAATCCTAGAGATAGATGGGATAAGCGGAGCTTATGATTTACTACTGCACAGCTACGGACCTAATACCGTAATCGGAGAGGTGCACATTGAGGTGCCAGATACATTTACTGCTGCTACGATTGATGACATGACGAGGCAGATTCAGGGAAAAGGTATATAATAAATACGGCATTGCCATTGCTACAGTCGGGGTATATTCGATGAATACGACTGATGATAAGGCGCTCAGAATCAAGAGCGATATCACGAGGCTTGTGATGTCGGAGGAGTTTGTGCTGCAGATGCACGGTTTTTTTATCTTGATGAAGAGAAGATGCTGATGCTATTCGATATAATTGTGGGACTTCGACGCCCCAGACAGGATGCAGGTTCGCGATAATATACTAAACAAGATTAAGTCTAAATACCCAGAATACGAAGTGAAAATCACAATCGATTTGGATGTTAGCGACCGATCAAAGTGCAAGGGAGGTAAGGAATGGAAGTTATTGCTATTATAGTATTCGTTGTTGTAATCGGACTTATAATCAGCGAAAAAGGTGAACAGCGCTGCAGCCGCACTAGCAGGCGCTATGGCTCTGGTTGTCACCGGTGTCATGAGTGCACATAGGCGCTCTCGCACATAGATTTCAATACTATCGGTCTGCTAGTGGGCATGATGGTGCTCGTTGCCATAATAAGGCAGTCAGGGTTATTCGAGTATGTCGCAATTAAGGCTACCAAGATGGTTCATGGAGATCCGTGGAAGATAACGATCGCATTTATACTGCTTACTGCGGTGCTTTCTGGAATACTCGATAACGTTACGACGGTGCTACTTGTCGGACCGATGACTATCGCTATCGCTAAGATGCTAGAGATTAATCCAGTGCCATTTCTGATGACACAGATTCTCGCATCTAATGCCGGAGGTACGGCGACACTCATCGGTGACCCTCCAAATATCATGATTGGTAGCGCTGCAAATCTATCGTTCATGGACTTCCTCAAAAACACGGGAATAGCTGTTGTACTTGTAATAATATTCATGATTGTGATGATGCGTTTCGTTTACAAAAAGGAAATTGAAGTCGAAGGACTCGATACCTCTAAAATTATGAACCTGGGATCCAGATAAATCGATTACTGATAAAACCACCGCTTATCAAGGGTGTAGTTGTTATCGTGCTGGTAATTCTAGGCTTTATATTCCACGATCAGATTGGTATGGAGACATCGGTTATCGCGCTCACAGCCGCTGCAGTTATGCTTATCATAGGTGGCGTAAAATGTGGATAATGCGATTCAGTGACGTAGAGTGGACGACGATTGCATTCTTCATGGCGCTGTTCGTTGTCGTTGGAGGACCTACAGAAACCGGAGTTATAAAGCAGGTAGCTGCTGTCATAATCGAGAGGACTGCTGGTCATCCGGTTATGATGATGCTAATACTGCTATGGGCATCAGCGCTGCTGTCGTCATTCCTAAACAATATACCGTTTATAGCGACACTGATTCCGTTGGTTCTAGCTCTCAAAGCAGACGGTATGGACGCAGAGCCCTCTATGGTGGGCTATCTCACTAGGCGCTTGCCTTGGTGGAAATGGAACGATGATAGGAGCTTCGGCAAATGTTGTTCTATCAGATATTAGTACTAAGCACGGATATCCGATTACATTTAAGAGCTATCTGCGCGTCGGAATGCCATTTATGCTGGGATCGGTGTTTATCTCGATGGTATTCCTGCTAGTTAAATATGCAATTTAGCGTTGATTGGGGGTAAAAATATGATAAATACAATTACTGCTGATAAAGTCGCAAGCGACATGATCGATATGATGATGAAACAGCTTGGAGCGACAAGCATCAAGAACATGCCGGCCCATATCAATGTATATGAGTTTGAGATAAGCGGTCAGCTGGCTATAAAATACATGCTTGATTTGAGGCGTGACCACGCTATGTATCTGCGTAGGGTAACACCTTATCCGATGCTTCTCGGAGTTTTCTATGGGGAAACCGATGTAGTAGATTTTATAAAGCGCGATATAGCTAAATTTAGAAATGCTAGCAAAACTGACAAGTTCAACAAGTTCTTAGAGCTTGCAGATGGGCTCACTCAATTCAACAGAGAGATAGAACAGCTATTCCTAAATAGAAAGGTTCCAACCGCAGCCTTTGAAGAATTTCAGAAGAGATGGAGCATATTAGAGCTACTATAGAGCAAATAGCTCGTGACTGCCCAATGCTCTACGATGACGAAAGATTGATAGAAGACGGTATAAGAAAGTAATTAAACACGTGACAGTGAGCTGATTGTGTGGAAGAAGTTCCTCGCATGAAGAGAAAGTCGAGGTTAAAATGCCTGAATTCAAGGTTCATTCTGAATTTGAGATGATGGGTGATCAGCCCCAGGCTGTTGAGAAAATCGCTGAAAGCATAGAGTCTGGAAATCGTTTCCAGACTCTACTTGGCGTTACTGGATCTGGCAAGACTTATACGATGGCAAAGATTATCGAGAAGGTGCAGAAACCGACACTGATAATTTCGCACAATAAGACCTTGGCAGCACAGCTCCACGGTGAGATGAAGGAGTTTTTTCCTGATAATGCCGTAGAGTACTTCGTATCATACTATGACTTCTACCAACCAGAGGCGTACGTTGCTTCGACTGACACATATATTGAAAAAGATGCCGATATAAACGACGAAATAGATAAGCTCAGACACTCTGCGACAGCGGCAGTCCTCGAACGTAGAGATGTTATCATCGTTGCCAGCGTTTCCTGCATCTACGGTCTCGGTAGTCCTGATTCATATAGAAATCAGCTCCTATCCTTGAGACCGGGAATGGAAATGGACAGGACGATGATGATGCGCAAGCTCATCGATATGCAGTATGAACGAAATGATATCGACTTTCACCGTGGTACCTTCCGCGTGCGTGGTGACATCATCGATATATATCCTGCTGGCGGTGAAGAGGCTGTACGCGTTGAGATGTTTGGTGACGAGATAGAGGAAATTAAGGAGATGAACGCTCTGACTGGTGAAATCACTGGTGTTCGCAGCCACATTTCTATCTTCCCAGCATCCCACTACGTCACCAGCAAGGAAGATATGGAGCTCGCCGTAGGCACTATAAAGGAAGAACTCGATGAACGAGTAAAGTGGTTTAAGGAGAATGGCAAACTGCTCGAAGCTGAACGAATCTCTCAGCGTACAAACTACGATATGGAGATGATGATGGAAGTCGGAACCTGCAAGGGAGTCGAGAACTACTCGAGGCATCTGAACTTTCTGAAGCCTGGAGAAAGACCTTATGTTCTTCTCGATTATTTCCCAGATGATTTTCTGACTATCATCGATGAGTCTCACGTAATGCTGCCACAGCTTCGTGCGATGTATAATGGTGACAGGGCTAGAAAGAGTTCGCTTGTTGACTTCGGCTTTAGACTTCCTTCGGCACTAGATAACAGACCGCTCAAGTTTGAGGAGTTCAACGAGGTTACGAACGACCTACTATTTGTAAGTGCGACGCCAGGCAAGTACGAGCTAGAAATTCACACGGTGTAACGGCAGAGCAGGTTATCAGACCGACTGGATTACTCGACCCGATAATAGAGGTTAGACCGATTGAGGGTCAGATTGATGATATAATCAGCGAGATATATAAAACTGTGGATAAGGGAGAGCGAGTGCTCATCACGACGCTCACCAAGAGGATGGCAGAAGACCTGACGGGATTTCTCAGAAATGAAGGAATCAAAGTCAGATATCTGCATTCTGAAATAGATAATTTTGAGAGACTGGAGATAATTAGGGATCTCCGCCTCGGTAAATTCGACGTGCTCGTCGGCATTAACCTGCTTCGAGAAGGCCTCGACCTACCGGAAGTATCGCTTGTTGCCATCCTTGATGCTGACAAAGAGGGATTTCTTCGTACAGAGACCTCGCTTGTTCAGACTGTAGGCAGAGCTGCACGTAACCAGAACGGCAGGGTTATCATGTATGCAGATCGCATCAGCAAGGCGATGAAGTACACAATTGATGAAACTGCAAGAAGGCGTGAAATACAGGAACGATATAATGAAGAACACGGTATTACGCCACGGACCATCATAAAGCCTATACGCGATGTAATCGAGGCTACGAAGGCGTACACTGGAGACACAGAGCTCAAAAATCCAAAGGAGATGACGACAAAGGAGCTACAGCGTACGATTAAGAATCTCGAGAAGGAAATGAAACAGGCTGCCAAGGATCTTCAGTTCGAAAGAGCAGCAGAGCTCAGGGACCTACTGTTTGACCTACGGAGCAGCAAGAGAGCATAGACATTTTGAAAGGGTATTTCTATGGAGAAAAACATAGTTATTAAAGGTGCAAAGGAGAATAATCTTAAAGGCGTAGATCTTACGATTCCTCGCGATAAGATGATTGTATTTACCGGGCTCTCGGGCTCTGGCAAATCTTCGCTTGCATTCGACACGATATATGCGGAGGGACAGAAGAAGTACGTTGAGTCACTTTCTTCGTATGCGAGACAGTTCCTCGGCCTCATGAAGAAGCCAGATGTGTGCAACTAATCGAGGGGCTTTCACCGGCGATTTCAATTGACCAGAAGACCACTAACAAGAATCCGAGGTCGACTGTCGGAACTGTTACGGAGATATACGACTACCTGAGACTCTTGTATGCAAGAGTCGGGATTCCTCACTGTCCAGTGTGCGGTAGGGAGATTTCCAGCCAGTCCGTAGACACTATTGTTGACCATATCATGGCTCATGATGAAGGTACCAGACTAACCATCATGGCACCGATTATAAAGGGCCGTAAAGGAGAGCATAAGAATGTAATCTCCCGTATCAAGAGGGATGGATTTATCAGAATCAGATCGATGGCGAGATGGTTAGAGTCGATGAGCAGGAGGAATTTAACCTAAACAAGAATCTGAAACATACAATAGATATCGTTATCGATAGAATCGTACTAAGACCTGAAAATAGAAGCCGTATCGCTGAAGCGGTGGAACTCGCTGTACGAGAGGGTGAAGGTGCTACCAATGTTCTGTTTCAGTCTAAAGCTGAAGATGGCAAGACGAAGGACGCTGAGGAGACATTCAGCACTCAGCTTGCCTGCCCAGAGCACGGTGTGGGAATCGATGAGATGGAGCCTAGAATGTTTTCGTTCAACGCTCCATATGGATCTTGTGAGACGTGTACGGGTCTAGGGTTTACTTTAAAGATTGACGATGATAACGTCGTGACTGAACCAAGCAAGAGCATCTTAGATGGTGCGATGGGTCAGGTATTCTCGACGATGGATGCTATGGGCTTCTACCGTCAGATGCTAAACCAGCTAGCAGTAGACCATAAGACAGACCTCAGTGTCCCTTACAAGGATCTGCCGATAGATTTTAAAAATGAGCTACTACATGGAACTGGTAGTCGCAAGCTCAAGTACACATATACCAGCAAGTCTGGCCGTGTATCTCATATGAATCATACTTTCGAAGGTGTTATTCCAAGTCTTGAGCGAAGATACGGCGAGACCAATTCAGACTATATAAAGGAAAAGATTGCTGGCATGATGACAGAGGCGATATGCCCGACTTGTCACGGTAAGAAACTGAAGGATACGGTGCTAGCCGTTACTGTTGGTGGAAAGAATATCATCGAACTGACTGATCTATCGGTAGAGCAGGCGATTCTGTTCTTTGAGAATCTTGAACTGACTCCAAGGGAGCAGCAGATATCTAGGCTCATCACCAAGGAAATTAGAGAGAGGCTGAGATTTCTAAAGCAGGTAGGGCTCGGGTACCTGACGCTGTCACGTGCCGCAGGCACGCTCTCGGGCGGGGAATCCCAGCGAATTAGGCTGGCTACACAGATAGGATCGGGGCTCGTCGGTGTGCTGTATATCCTGGACGAGCCTTCAATTGGACTCCACCAGCGCGATAACGACAAGCTGCTCGGAGCTCTAAGAAACTTGACCGATATGGGTAATACATTAGTCATTGTTGAGCACGATGAGGATACGATGTATGCGGCCGACCATATCGTGGATATCGGACCTGGAGCTGGAATCTACGGTGGAGAGCTGGTTGCTCAGGGAACTGTAGACGATATCAAGGTATGCAAGGAATCCATAACTGGACAGTTCCTATCCGGTGCGCGCAAGATCGAAGTTCCTAATACCAGAAGACTTGGGAACGGTAAATACCTCGAGATTATCGGAGCTAAGCAGAATAATCTTCGCAATATAGATGTTAAGATTCCAGCAGGCAAGCTCGTATGTGTAACTGGTGTATCTGGTTCTGGCAAGTCATCGCTTGTAAATGAAATCCTTTACAAAGGTGTAGCAAGTGTTACAAACAAATTGCAGGAAAAGCCTGGTGCGCATAAGGAGATACGTGGTGTTGAGAACTTCGATAAAGTTATAGATATTGACCAATCACCTATCGGACGCACGCCGAGATCAAACCCTGCGACTTACACGGGAATGTTCGACCCTATTAGAGACCTCTTTGCACAGATGCCAGAGGCTAAGATGAGAGGATATCAGAAGGGACGCTTCAGCTTCAATGTAAAGGGTGGAAGGTGTGAGGCCTGCCGCGGAGACGGTATCACCAAGGTAGAAATGCACTTTCTGCCAGATGTGTATGTACCGTGTGAGGTGTGCGGTGGTGCTAGATACAATCATGAGACACTAGAGGTAAAGTACAAAGGAAAGAATATCTCAGAAGTTCTCGAGATGAGTGTGACAGAGGCACTGCCGTTCTTTGAGAATCACAGGTCTATCGAGAAATATCTGCAGACGCTCGATGATGTAGGCCTCGGATATATCAAACTCGGACAGCCGTCGACTCAGCTATCTGGCGGTGAGGCACAGAGAATCAAGCTAGCGACGGAGCTATCCAAGAAGAGCACCGGCAAGACTCTATACATATTAGATGAGCCGACGACTGGACTTCACTTTGCAGATGTTGAGAAGCTGATGTACGTGCTCAATAGGTTGACTGATGAGGGCAACACCGTGGTGGTAATTGAGCATAATCTTGATGTAATCAAGTGTGCGGATCATATTATCGACCTAGGTCCAGAGGGCGGCAGCGGTGGTGGAACCATTGTGGCTACAGGAACACCTGAAGAGGTTGCTAAGTGCGAGAAGTCATTTACTGGACAGTATCTAAAAAAGATGCTTAGATAGAATAAAGAGCTAGTGAAAAAGGACGAAGACCGTATGCTTCGTCCTTTTATGTTGTGTGCTTAATGGCTTATAGCCCTAGAGAGCAATAAAAGTCTACAGGGTATGAGATACTAAGACTATAGAGCTATATAATATCCTCTCTTCTGTTTTCCAGATCAACCTGGATGCTTGCATTAGTTCCAGCTACTTCCTTGGTAACCTTGGAAGAGGTGTTCTTAAGGCAACTATCATTGTAGCTTCCTTTGCCAGGGATAGGTGACTTGTCAATCTCCGTGTAGTCTCCTATTCCTAGAGCTTCAGAAGCTACGCCGAGATTTGATACGATACTTGCTAAATCTGTAGGCATGAATATCTTGGTTGCACGACCATCTGCGATATCCCTCAGAGCCTCGAGCCCTTTTAGCTTCAGAACTCCCTCGTTGATATTAGCTTCCTTGAGCTTCTCAAGACCTTGAGCCTGCGCTTCGTATACGAGTCTGATTGATTCAGCTTCACCGGCAGCGAGAGCGATTCTAGCTTCTTTTCTCAGCTTCGGCAGCGAGAACCTTTGCTTCCTTATCTCCCTCTGCACGAGATACTACAGATTCCTTGTGAGCCTGAGCTTCGAGTACAGTCTGACGTCTTTCTCTTTCTGCTCTCATCTGCTTTGTCATTACTTCTTCGATTTCTTCAGGTGGGATGATATTCTTTAGCTCTACTCGGTTGACCTTGAGTCCCCACGAATCCGTAGCTTTATCTAAAAATTACCTCCATATCCTCGTCGATCTGCTCTCTTGAGGATAGGGTGGTGTCGAGCTCCATTCCACCGATGATACTTCTGAGTGAAGTTGCAGACAGGTTCTGTAGACCGGCGATTGGATTCTCCACTCCGTATGTATAAAGTTTAGGGTCAAATACCTTTGCAAATACAACTGAGTCCACGCGAACAGATACGTTATCCTTCGTGATTACTGGTTGAGGAGGGAAATCCAAAACCTGCTCCTTGAGTGAAATCTTGTTGATTACGTTGTCGATGATAGGAAATTTAAAATGAAGTACCCTGTGCCATGTGCATAAATATTTACCAAGCCTCTCAATAACGTATGCATGCTCTTGAGGAACTATTTTTATACAGGAAACGAACAAAAATAGTATAAGCAGAACTACTATTATAGAAATAATTGTAGTGATCATGGAAAACCTCCTTTTAGGTAATTGAGTTAGCATCTAGTGATATTCTCTATTAACTTCATAATATGAGCATCATATAGAAAAGTCAATGCGAATAGAGTTTAAATTATGTAAGCAATTTATCCATTTTTGTACTAAAAATAAATAGATAAAATAACCAATCGCAGGGTGGCGAAAATGGTGAATATTGCTTACGGATTAACCGATTTTTAATATATTGACATTGTTATACATGACAATATCAATAAAAAAATACTGATATTATCAATAAGATTGTTTAATTTCACAATGAAATCTTTATTATTTTATTAACTTTTACTAAAGACTATTGCAGAATAGACCTTGATGCTTTAGAATCAGAACATGTATTTTATATTACTATAAGGAGTTTTTATGCTTAAAACGATTGTTTCTTACAACGACATGATTAATGCATTCATTTGGGGTGTGCCCTCGATGATCTGCATTATGGGAGTCGGAATTTGGCTGACGCTCAACACGCGTTTTATTCAGTTCAGAAAATTCGGATATACACTGAAACACACTTTCGGTGCTATGTTCGATAAGAAGGAAGCTGGAGATGGAGCTCTTACTTCATTTCAGTCCGTATGTACCGCGCTGGCGGGAACCGTTGGAACTGGTAATATCGCGGGCGTCGCGGGAGCTATCGCTTTAGGCGGACCAGGAGCTGTTTTCTGGATGTGGCTTTCTGCACTTCTAGGTATGTGCACAAAGTTCGCTGAGGTTACGCTAGCTGTACACTTTAGAGAGCGTAATGACCATGGAGACTGGGTTGGCGGCCCTATGTATTACATAAAGAATGGTCTGAGCAAGAAATGGAGCTGGCTAGCTATACTATACTCGACATTCGGAGTACTTACGGTATTCGGTACAGGTAACGCAACTCAGGTTAACACTATTACGACAGCTATCGATTCAGCATTAACATCGACAGGTGCATTTAAGCACGGTCTTCCATCCGGGGTTAACCTCGGTATTGGCATAGCTATTACACTGCTTGTTCTGGTTATACTAATCGGAGGAATAAAGCGTATCGGGCGTGTAGCGGAAAAGCTAGTTCCATTCATGGCACTGTACTATATAATCTTTGGACTTTCTAGTAGTTATTCTGAATTACAAGAATGTTCCAGGCGTTTTCAGAGATATATTTGAAGGTGCATTTGCTCCAAGGGCTATAACAGGCGGTGTTGTAGGTTCTATGTTTATAGCTATGAGGAGAGGTGTTTCGAGAGGTATATTCTCAAATGAAGCAGGTCTTGGTACTGGTTCAATCGCTCACTCTTCGGCTGAAGTGGATCACCCTGTGCAGCAGGGATTATGGGGAATCTTCGAGGTATTTGCAGATACGATTGTAATCTGCACGATTACGTCCCTCGTAATTCTCTGTAGTGGTGTGAAGATCAATTACGGTAAGACAGCAGGTGCCGAGCTCACCATCTCGGGGTTCACAGCTACATTCGGAGGCTGGGTTTCGGTAATGCTAGCCGTAGCACTTTGCTGCTTTGCCTTCTCGACAATATTAGGTTGGGGATTATACGGGTCTAGATGTATCGAATTCTTGTTAGGAAAAGGTGCCATTAAGCCATTTGTTGTTGCTTATTCGCTAGTTGCAATTGTCGGAGCAACGATGGACCTCGGACTGATTTGGAACATCGCCGACACGTTTAACGGACTGATGGTAATTCCAAACTTAATCGCAGTCCTACTCTTATCAGGTACGGTCATCAGGCTTACAAAGGACTATTTCAGTAAAGAAAAGTCTGCTAAATAGATTTGATTTTACAAGTACATAAGAACATTATAAAGACTCTCGTCCGAAAGGACGAGAGTCTTTGTCATATAACGAAATCTCTCAAAAATACGGATTTTAGTGTATAATACAGTGAAGTAACCGCTGGTTGCAACCGTGAGTTGACAAATTTCCAAGCATAGTTGGTGGTGAAGGTTATATCGCTACCATAAAATTAGACCATAGAACGCAGCGCTCTATGAAATGAAAATTAAAAACGAGAAAGAAACTCGAAAGAAGTTCTAATGGATTTGGAAATTTAAAGGCTTCATATCTACAATATAGTATGGAGTCAATAGGAGGGTGTTATGATAATTTCAGAAAAGATAATGAGCCTACGAAGGCAGTATGGTTGGAGCCAAGAAGAGCTGGCTGATCTAGTAGGTGTATCGAGGCAGTCCGTATCTAAATGGGAATCTGCAGCCTCGATGCCAGATATACAGAAGATAATCAAGTTGAGCGAAGTGTTCGGAGTGTCGGTAGACTATCTGCTTAAGGATGAGATGGATTTGCCCGAAAGCTCAAAAGTCGCGAGCACTACAGATATAGGAGCAGATAATGACAATCACATTAGGACTGTATCGCTTGAAGAAGCCAATGATTATATGGCTGATACAGAAAAGCATGCGGCAAGAATTGCCGGTGCTGTGTCGCTGTTTATTCTATCTCCGGTACCAAACCTCATAGTTGAAGCGATGGGAAGAGCAAATGATGGCGATATACTTGAGCGTCTATCTATAGCTTTTTTATGCTGATGATCGGTGCAGGAGTTGCACTATGCGTGTTATCTGGCTTCAGTATGTCGAAATATGAATATCTGTCAAAAGAACACATAAAGCTTGGATACGGAGTCGAGGCGGCTGTTAAGCGCAAATATGAGCCGTTTAAGCAGTTTATGGGACAGCGAATAGCAGGAGGCGTATTCCTTTGTATCGTCGGAGCTCTGCCAAGCATTCTCTTTGATGATAGCGATAAATATGCTTCTGGAATAGCGAAGATCTCGGCACCGATTATGCTGGTTTTGGTTGCAGCCGCAGTGTATATGTTCGTAAAAGTGGGAATAATAAGCGTCAGTTACAGCAAACTCCTCCAAGAAGGCGATTATACACCGGAGCACAAGCGGGTTGAGCAGAAGATGGAGCCATTTGCAGGTATTTACTGGATTGCTGTAGCATTTATATATCTAATACCAGGGTTTTTACTAGGTTATTGGAATAAGACATGGATTATATGGCCGATTGCAGGAGTAATATACGGAATTATCTATAAGCTATATGAGATGCATCTAAAGAGAAGGTTCGATAAGTAAGTCTTTGGAACGGAAGTTGTAATAATTAATCAGCTTAACAAGATAGAAAAACTCCCTTTGAGGTAAAATCTCAAAGGGAGTTTTGTTTTGCTGTTGAGTTAATACGAATTAGATTAAGCTGCTGCCTGACCCTTGTCTGACTTCAGTGCATAAAGCACAAGTCCTACCACGAATCCAACTACTGCAGGTACAACCCAGTCCATTCCGATATCAGATAGCGGTAGGAAACCACCAACTGACTTTATGAATCCTTCTAGGTGAAGTGCTGAAACGGTTGCTGGAGGTAGACTCTTTATACCGTCGAATAAAGCAGGCACCATAGTGAATCCGATAGACCATCTGTAAACTGTTGAATGGTAGTTGAACAGTCCACCGATGAGGCTGACTAGTATGATAACGATAGTTAGCGGATATAAGAACATCAGTACTGGTACTGAGTAAGCGATTATCTTAACTAGTCCAAAGTTTGCAAATGTGAACGAGATGAGTGTGAATACTACCGCCCAAGCCTTGTACGAAAGCTTGTTAGGGAACATCTCACCAAATGTCTCTGCGCATGCAGTTACTAGACCGATAGCAGTCTTTAGACAAGCAAGAGTGATCATCAGTGCAAGGAATACTCCGCCTACACCGCCAAAGTAGTGGCTAGCGAGCTTGTTGAGAAGTGTTCCGCCATCTGGCTGCACTTCGAAGATACCTCTTGACTGAGCTCCTGCAACAACTAGAGCGAGGTATATAACAGCCATAAGCACTGCACATCCAACACCAGCAAGAGCAGTGGATTTAGCTATGTTCTTAGGCTCTTTTACACCGAGGTTTCTAACTGCATTGATTATGATGATTCCAAATGCGAGTGATGCAAGAGCATCCATTGTGTTATATCCTTCGAGGAATCCTCTGAAGAATGGGTGAGCAACGTACTCTCCTGTTGGAGCAGCGCTTGAAACAGAACCCATCGGCTTAACGAAGCACATAACGACTAGAACCGCAAGGAATGCGAGGAATAGCGGATTGATGATCTTACCAACGTTAGTAAGGATGTTCGACGGTCTTAGCGCGAAGAACAGCACTGCTGCGAAGAAGCACAGGGAGAAAACTCCAAGTACAACTGGAGAATCCTTGCCGACAGCAGGAACTACTCCGACAGAGTAAGGTACAGTTGCGGTTCTAGGAAGCGCGAAGAACGGTCCTATAGTAAGGTATAGTAGACACGTAAAGAACAAGCTGTACGGTCTCGACACCTTGCATCCTAGGTCATAGAGACCCTCACTACGTGATAAGGAAATCGCAATAATACCGAGCAATGGCAATCCTACTCCCGTAATGATGAACCCGAAAGTTGCCGCTGCTGTGTGACTGCCTGCCTGCTGTCCCATGAGTGCTGGGAATATCAGATTACCTGCTCCGAAGAATAGTCCGAAGAGGAGTGAGGCTAGAACTACATATTCCTTCATAGTGAATTTCTTATCCATTTTTTGTCCCCTTTTTCAAATAATTTGTATAAATTTAATAAAGAGCATAGCATGTTTTATTAAAAATCACAACATATTTTTTTGGTATTTTTAAAATTTAAACAATACAAAACATCGTTAAAAAAGCTCAGACACATTGAAAATTAAACGTTTATAGAGAGTGTACAAATTTTCGAAATTAGCTAGCAAACAATTAAACGACATAAGATAGATTGATATCGTTTGATTATAAATCTAAATGGTAAACTTAATTCGAATAATATTGCATTATTATCCGAACAAGAATATACTTATACTGTAGTTAGTTTCGTCTAACTCGATGCAAATCAAAACTCGTGCATGTTACTTTTGTTTCAGTACCAACATGCATTTAAGTTAGAATGTACTAACTTAATTTCTACAGTATTCTTTCCTACTATATATAGAGAGAATATTAATGTTTCAGGAGATAATGATGGCTGAGCTTGCTTTATCAGAACAGGTGAATAATGAGGATGTGAGACATCTTAACCGAAGAAAGATTAACCCGCTTACATTAATTATCATCAATGCGGTTCTTCCAGTTGTAACTATGTTCTTCCCCACTGATAAAGCATAATCATCGGACTATGTCTAGGGTATACGGCGTTACTCATCGCTCGCAGATATAAGACTGCTCTTAAGACTCTTATATGGGTAGCTGTGGGGATAATGCTTATCCTTTTAAATAGCTTCTATATTAAGAGTAGCGTCTTGGGAATGATGATCAATATGACAGTCTACTTTACGCCGTGCATACTAATCGCAGTGTTGATAGTCACAGATTATAATTCGTCAGAAATACTGTCTGCTCTACAGAGGCTACATCTGCCAAAGATATTTATAATCGGACTCACCATCACTATCAGATACATCCCGACATTTAGAAGAGAGTTTCGCATAATAAAGCAGGCTATGCACATCAGGGGTGTCGAGTTTTCAATGAAGCACCCACTAAGAACCTTCGAGTACTTGCTCGTACCACAGCTTTTTAGATGCGTGAGCTTAAGCGCAGAGCTGACAGCAGCAGGACTCACGAAAGGGATTGCAACAAAAGAGAAGAGGACGAGCTATTTTGATAATCGGTTTCATGGAGTGGATTACGTGATGTTTGCAATCGGAGGAGTAGGAATGGTCTTAATCATCGGGGGTTTAATATGAAGGATGTCATGGAGGCGAGAAATCTGACATTCGCTTATGAAGGTGAGCATACTCCCGTACTTGAAGATGTTAACTTTTCAATTGCAGAAGGCAGTATAGTTTTTATATCCGGACTTAGTGGCTCTGGAAAATCTACACTCCTTAATGTAATAAACGGCCTGATCCCAGAGGTTATAGACGGGAAGCTGCGCGGAGAACTGCTTATAGGCGGGAAAAGTAGAGTGACGATGACTGAGAGAAGCGTGCTTATCGGAAATGTATTTCAAAATCCGAGAAGTCAGTTCTTTACAACCAATACAACTGCGGAGCTCGTATTTGCGATGGAGAATTTCGGCGTATCGAAGCCGGAGATGGAGATGCGGCTTAAAGCTTTGGTTAAGAAATATAAGCTAGAGTACCTTCTCGATAGAGACATCTATGAACTTTCCTCTGGAGAAAGGCAGATGCTCGCACTGATGTCAGCTCTGATTATGAATCCTCGTATAGTGATATTCGATGAACCGTCTGCAAATCTCGACTACGGAAACGCTATGAGGTTAAGAAGGCAGATTGAAGAATTGAAGAGCGAGGGGGTTACCGTGCTAGTAGCGGACCATCGATGTTTCTATCTGCGTGGGCTTATAGACAAGGTGCTGCTTCTTAACGATAATACTGTGACGGAGTATGAAAGTGAAGAGGCTTACTTCAGTAGTGATTACGCGGCGAGAGCTGTAAATCTCTTTGATGAGAAATATGAAAGCAGACTAATCGCAAGGGCAGGTCCTGTAGATGTAAGAATAGAGAACGTTTCTTACAAGGGAATCCTGCAAGGTGTGAGTGCTGAGTTTAGGCGCGGTGAAATCTCAACCATCGTAGGGGTAAATGGTGCAGGTAAGACCACACTGGCGAGACTCATCTCTGGCGTTATCAACCCAGATAGCGGCAACGTAGAGATTGAAGGTCAGGGCTCTGTATATAATGCAGGATGCAGATTATCAGCTATTTGGAGCATCTTGCATAAAGGAGCTTGAGATCAGCAACATAGATGAAGAACTCAATACTGAAGCACTGAAAGCTCTAAATCTATATGAATTTAGAGATGCCCATCCGCACAGCCTTAGCGGCGGTCAGAAGCAGCGATTACAGATGGCGATAAGCAGGGTGAGTCAAAACAAGGTAATAATCCTAGATGAGCCGACTAGTGGTCTCGACAAAAGGTCGATGCATCGTGTTGTAGATCAACTTGAATCGATGAAGCGAAACCACACTATCATAATCATCTCTCATGATTATGAGTTTATAAGGAACGTTGCAGATAGAATTTTCTATCTCGAGGATGGGCGTATAAGGGAAAACTTTTATTTGGACGAGGATAACGTAAGCCAGTTAAATAAAACTTTTGAAGAAATGGAGGCTTTTTATGAATAACAAGCTTAAGACCAAGGATTTTATACTCATTGCGCTGCTGACAGCCGTGTACATGATCATTTACATGGTATCGATGCTCGTAATCACTCCGCTCGGAGCACTCGGACACTCGGTAAGTCCGGGGATATGCGCTATTTTCTCTGGAACCGTCATATATTTTATGGCAAAGAAGCTCGGTAAGATGTGGCAGTACACGATTATGACGGTGCTCGTTATGGCGTGCTTTACGCTTATGGGTGGCGGTTATATACCGTGGTATATAACATCAATTGGTATGGCTATAATTGCCGATTTTATCGCTTCAAGGAAAGGCAAAGAGGTTAGTACTTGTAGGGTTGCTATCGCATCTGGAGTTCTGCACGTAGGACAGGCTTGGGGTGCAATTATTCCTGCAAGCTTCTTTGTCAGCAGATACAAAAGCTATTGGATGCAGAAAGGGCAAACTGAAGCTGAGATGAACAACTACATCAAGTATACCGCAGGCACATGGGGCGTGATATCGACAGCTATTGTATTCGTAATGGCGGTGATCGGTGCTTACCTTGGATATCTAATACTCAGAAAGCACTTCAAGGAGGCATAGAATGGGTGTATTTAAAAAACTATTTAGCTATGCGGAAGACCGTAAGGGATGCATGGTAGCGGCGATGCTATTATCTGCCGTAGCGACGATTCTGTCGTTCGTTCCGTATTATTTTCTGTGGAAAATGCTTCATGAGATAACAGGAGATGCAGACTACTCGAGGATTAGCAAGCTGTCGTATCTGATATTTGCAACTACAATTATATACATGTTCACGTATATCGCAGCACTCATGTGTAGCCATCTATTTGCTTTCAGACTGGAAACGAACATGAAGAAGAAGGGGCTAAATGCTCTTCTCGACGGATCGTTTTCGTTCTTCGACATGAATTCATCTGGAAAGACTAGAAAAATTATAGATGACAATTCAGGAAATACGCACACAATAGTAGCGCATATACTGCCTGATTCCGTAAATGCAGTGCTGTTCCCTATATGCCTGCTGGTGCTATCGTTCATGGTGAGTAAGTACGTAGGTGTCCTGATTGTTGCGGCGGTAATTGCGGCGAGCATCTGTTTTAAATTCATGTATTCTGACTCAGATATGATGAAAGAGTACATGGGAGCACTAGACGACATTAACTCGGAAACGGTCGAGTATGTGCGAGGGATACAGGTGATCAAGATATTTAATATGGTGGTTGAATCATTTGAGCGTCTGTATAAGTCAATTATCAGATACTCTGAGGTTGTTAACAAGGAATGCCAGATGTGTAGAAGACCATACGTTATATTTCAGGTGTGTATGCTTTCTCTATCAGCACTAATTGTACCGGTTGCATATATCGCGATGCCAAAATCACCACAAGCTAGTGAGACTATCAGCCTTGTTGTGTTCTTCGCAGCTTTTTCGGGACTTCTGATGAGTGCATTTATGAAGGTCATGTTTTTCAGTAAGAATTTTGAGATGGCTAACGATGCGATCAGCAAGCTGGAGTCGCTGTTTGACGAGATGGACAAGAACAAGCTAGCACATGGGGATGTCTCAGATATGACTAGTCATGATATAGATTTTTCAGGAGTTACATTTAGATATGAAGAGGGGGTAGATGTTCTAACAGACTTCAGTCTTAAACTTGAGAGCGGTAAGAAATATGCCCTTGTGGGATCATCGGGCAGTGGAAAATCCACTATTGCCAAGCTAATCTCTGGATTTTACCCAGTATCGAGTGGGGAACTAAAAATCGGTGGAGTGGACATCTCAAAGTATAAGAGAGAGACACTGGAGCATGAAATTGCGTTCGTGTTCCAAAACGCCAAGCTATTTAAAACCAGCATCTATGAAAATGTAAAAATTGGAAGACCTGATGCATCTCGCGAAGAGGTGATAAAAGCACTTGACCTTGCGATGTGCGGAAGTATTCTCGATAAGTTTGAAACGCGCGAGGATACGATAATAGGAGCAAAAGGTGTTCACCTATCTGGCGGTGAGACGCAGAGGATTGCAATAGCTAGGGCAATTCTAAAGGACGCTCCGATAATAATCCTCGATGAGGCAAGTGCTGCTAGTGACCCGGAAAATGAGTATGAGATGCAGCAGGCCTTTTCGAAGTTAATGGAAGGCAAGACAGTAATCATGATAGCGCACAGGCTTTCAAGTATCAGGAATGTAGATGAGATATTGGTTGTAGAGGACGGAAAAGTCACTGAACGTGGTTCCCATGATGAACTTATCGTAAAGGATAGCAAGTACAAGAAGCTGCAGAATCTATACAACCAGGCTAACGAATGGAGGCTATCATAATGAAACGAAAATTACAGAGACATTTCGCTTACAGACAAAGGTATTGACAACATGATGAGAGCGTCGAGAGCTTCGTTCTTCAAGTATGTGACCTTCATGTTTCCGCCTATGCTCGTATTCATTTTTCTGAATGATATGATAAATAGTACTCTAAAGCCAATAGCGCACTATATCGGAATCATAGCTGTAATTGCCATTCTTATGTATCTAGCAACAGCTAGGGAATACAAGCTCACTTACGATGTCACTTACGAGGAGAGCGTAAATCTCCGTATTGAGCTCGCGAAGAAAATCAAGGAGCTGCCGCTCTCGTACTTCTCGACACATAACTTGTCCGATCTCTCGCAGACAATCATGATGGATGTAAGCAATATAGAGATGGCTATATCTCATGCTGTGCCGGAATTTATAGGATTCGTGGTGTTCTTTGCGATTATAAGCATCATGATGTGTATCGGGAATCTTGCTTTAGGGCTTGCAGTGGTCATGCCTATCTGGATGGGGATAGCGCTTATGTTTGTATTCAAGAATTTCCAGACCAGGAAAGTCAAGGTGTATTACAAGCAGCTTCTCGACAATGCCAATGCGTTCCAAGATGCATTCGAAATGCAGCAGGAAATTAAGAGCTATTCCATGCAGGATGAAGTGAGACGCGATGTAACTTCTAAGATAGAAAGCACTGAGAAAATACATACTGCCGCAGAATTTACAATGGCAATAAGTGCTACAGTTTTGCGTGTAGTTCCACTGCTTGGACCAGTGCTAGTAGCTGTAATCGGCGCAACTCTTTATGCAAAAGGTTCTGTAAGCCTTCTGTACTACGTGGGATATCTCATGGCAGTAACCACCATATCTCATCAATATGCGTCACTCTCCGAGTTCATCGCAGCGATATTTTTCTTTGAGGATAGCTATGACAGAATTCGAGATCTCATGGATGAGGAAGTGCAGCCTGGTATAGATAAGGAAGTGCAGAAGTTTGACATCTGCTTTAATGACGTAGAATTTCAATATGGTGATAATAAGGTTATAAATGGGGTTAGCTTTACAGCAAATCAGAATGCTGTTACGGCTATAGTAGGTCCTTCAGGGTGCGGTAAGACTACCGTGCTTAGGTTGCTCTCGCGTCTATATGATTACGATAAAGGCGAAGTCACTGTCGGCGGAGAGGATATAAAATCTATAAGTACAGCATCGCTGTTCAGCAAGATATCTATCGTATTTCAGAACGTAGAGCTCTTTAATACGAGCGTAATGGAGAATATCAGGCTAGGGCGTAAGGATGCTACTGATGAAGAGGTTTTTGCAGCTGCGAAGCTCGCTAATGTCGATGAGATAGTAGCGAAAATGCCAGATGGTTACGAAACCCAGATTGGCGAAAACGGATCCAAACTCTCGGGTGGGGAGAGGCAGCGTATATCTATAGCGAGGGCATTTCTGAAGGATGCGCCGATAATACTTCTCGATGAGATATCAGCGTCGCTCGATGTCGAAAATGAGATGGAGATTCAAAATAGCATCAACAAATTAATCGAAAACAAGACTGTAATAATCGTATCTCACAGGATGAAATCGATTGAGAAGGCTGACAAGATTGTGGTCATGGATGACGGCAAAGTTGTTAGTGCTGGAAAGCACGAGGAGCTTATTAAGAGCTCGAAACTCTATGGCGATATGGTTAGAAAATCGCAGTTAACCGAGGAGTACATCTATTAGATAATATCGCTTCTCAGAATCAGTAATAGATTTAGCATATGCTTTTTAATATTCTCTAGAAATGCATATGACAAAGTTCATACAGAATCAACGAAAGAGGCTGAACCAGCTAATTAAGCTAAGGTTCAGCCTCTTCAAATGTTTAATTATGTAGCCTAGAAGTTACTTTTCTGCAGGAAGCTCGTTGTATTTACTGAGTAGCTCATGCTTCATGTTCCACAGCTTCTTGGATAGGTCAACGTAGTATGTCTGAGGATTTTCAAATCTCAGCATCTCACTCCACAGCGTCTCGATCTGCTCCATGCAATATGAGCGTATGCTCTCGAGGTCTGGGGACTCGTATACGCACTCGCCCTTGTCGAAAACCTTTACCATCAGCTCCTTAACCGTGAAGTTAGTCAGTCTTTTGCGTTTCCAGATAGCATTAGGGTCAAATATCTCAATGCCATCTCTCGTTGGCGCCTCTTCATCGTGGAGCGCGATGAGGTCGCCCATGACCTTGCCAGTCTCGTTGTCGAAAAACCTGTAGACTTTCTTGAAACCAGGGTTTGTAATCTTCTCTACGTTCTCTGATATCTTCATCTTAGGAATCATCACGCCGTTACGCTCTATGGCAGCGAGCTTGTACACTCCGCCAAATACAGGTTCAGACTTAGCCGTGATTAGGCGCTCACCAACACCAAATGAGTTAACCTTAGCCCCCTCGAGGATGATATCTCTGATTAGCCACTCGTCAAGAGAATTGGAAACTACTATAGCACAGTCCTCGAGACCGTTAGCATCGAGTATCTCCCTAGTCTTCTTGGTGAGGTAGGAGATATCGCCGCTGTCGATTCTAACGCCCATCTTGGCAGGCTTCATCTCTTTAAATACCTTGATGGCATTAGGAAGCCCTGACTTCAAAACGTTGTATGTATCTATCAGCAGAACTGCGTTGTCAGGATAGATTCTCGCATATTCCTTAAATGCTTCGTATTCGCTGTCAAATGTCTGCACCCAGCTATGTGCCATAGTTCCGAGCGCCGCCACGCCGTAGTCTCTATCAGCAATCGCACACGCAGTGCCTGCGCAGCCGCCTATATAAGCAGCTCTCGCTCCGTATATAGCACCAGATGCGCCCTGTGCTCTTCTAGAACCAAATTCCATGACAGGTCTACCCTGAGCCGCCCTTACGACTCTGCTTGCCTTGGTGGCAACTAGACTCTGATGGTTGATAGTTAGAAGTATAAATGTCTCAACAAACTGCGCCTGAATCAGCGGACCAGTCACCGTGATAATCGGTTCGTGAGGGAATATCGGAGTACCCTCGGGAACAGCCCATACATCACAAGTGAATTTGAAGTCGCGCAGGTAGTCTAGAAACTCTTCGCTAAAAATCCCCTTTGAACGTAGATACTCAATATCTTCTTCTGTGAAATGCAGATTCTTGAGATACTCGATGACCTGCTCGAGTCCCGCCATAATCGCATATCCGCCCTGATCAGAACTCTGCGGAAGAACATGTCGAAGCAAGCCTCGTAGTCGCGAACATCAGAATGGAAATAGCCGTTAGCCATAGTGATTTCGTAGAAATCAGTCAGCATCGTTAGATTGTAATTATCAAGCATTGATTCTCTCCTATATTATTAGCCTACCAAGTCTGAAATTACAGACTCGACAGACGCCCCTTTCTTAAATGAGTAAGTACCCGCATCGATGTCTGACACATCGTGTCCCTGCGCCTTCACATCCGCAGCAAACTGCTTATAATCCGCGAAAAGATTCTTGTCGATAAGATCGGATACATCAGCCTCGCCGCCACCGTTTATAGTAACACTCACGTCCTTCTTGAGAGCACCGTTCTTAAACGCACTTCCATACTTGAGAGTGGAAGCGGAGTTCAAGGTTTCCTCGGACTGCTTGCGGTTTGACTGGCTTGCAAGAACCTGTGGGTATTTCATAATTACGTTGAAGCGCCACACTATAACTCCTGCTGCCATCATGACGATTACAAGTGCAATTATAATGTCATTGGTGTTATGAAATAGATCCTTAAAATTCTTCATTCTAAATTCTCCTTCATGCTGCGCCACCAGACGCAACTTTACAGAAAATTATACATTTTTTTTGCTAACGATTGCAAACAATAGAAGAGGTGCGACACCTTGTTAATAAGCCGTTTGCATGGTACAATATACGGTACGATTTAGATAGAAAGCAGATATAAATGAAGCAAATTGAGATAAATTCCAACGACGCGGGTAGACGCCTCGACAAATTCATGCGCAGATACCTTCCGAAGGCAACTCTGAGCACCATTTACAAGATCATTCGAAAGGATGTAAAGGTTAATGGTAAGCGCGAGGGCAATAATTATATGCTCGCTGAGGGAGATGTTCTTACGTTATATATCAGCGATGGACTTATTGAAGAGTGGAGTGCCGCAACTAGGAATGATAATAGACCTAAGGTGCGACGCAATTTCAAAATTGTATACGAAGATGAGGATATCTTAGTTGCCGACAAGCCGTTTGGGCTACTGACTCACGGGGACCAAAGAGAGAAGAAGAACCATCTAGCTAACCAAGTTAAGGATTACCTTATAGAGACGGGAGCTTACAATCCTAGGGAGAAGGTGTTTACACCAGCCCCAGCAAATCGCCTCGACCGAAACACCACAGGTGCGGTGCTGTTCGGCAAGAATAGCGCTTCGCTGAAAGCCCTAGGTGAGATGATTCGTGAGGATAAGGTCGACAAGTTCTATATGACCATCGTGTATGGGCATCTCGAAAAGGAAATCGACATAAAAGGCAGGCTTATCAAGGATCAGAACACCAATACTGTAAAGATTCTGGATGCAGGTGACAGCAGAGGTCGAGAGATAGAGACTATCGCAAGACCTGTGCGCAAGATAGGCGATTTTACGCTCGTTGAGATCAGGCTCGTGACAGGAAGGACTCACCAGATTAGAGCGCATATGGCGTCGGTCGGACATCCTGTAATAGGGGACGTAAAGTACGCTAGAGGTAGAGCTGCTGATGTGAATCGTAGGCTGAAGCAGAGATTCGGTCTCAGCACGCAGCTTCTACACAGCTGCCGGATAACCTTCAAGGAGGGCGTAGGTCCTCTGGAGAGACTCACAGGGCAGTCGATAAAGGTGGATTTGCCAGAGGAATTTGAGAGAATAATAAACGGACTAGAGCTAGTGGCGAGAAGGAAGGGTGCTAACAATGAGTGATTTTGTAAAGAGTTTAATCAAGGATATCATCGGTGCGGCTATACTCACGGCAGTAGTTATATCGTTCGTCAGACCGACAATAGTTAAGCAGACCTCAATGCAGGATACACTTAATCCAAATGATTATATCATCATGTATAGGAGGGCCTACTCAGGTGACAAGGAGCCAAAGCGCGGTGACATCGTCATCTTTAAGTCTGAGCTGCAGGATGAGAATGGCAAGAATAAGCTCCTGATTAAACGTGTAATTGGACTCCCTGGCGACAAGATAACTATCAATGATGGTAAGGTATATATAAACGACAAGGAATACGATGAAAGTTACCTCAAGGACGGATATACAACAGGTTCTGTGAATAACTTCAAGGTGCCAAAAGGCGAGTATTTCGTAATGGGTGATAACAGGGTAGTCAGCATCGACAGCAGATATAGCGAGGTTGGCTGCATCAAGAAGGATGCAATTAAGGGACGGGCAGTTTTGAGGCTGTTCCCATTTACCAAGATAAAGAAACTATAATAAAAACTATAAGAGGAAGGCATGGCAAGAAGCAGGAAGGTAGTAGCTAATAATAAAAAGGCAAGGCATGATTACTTTGTCGAGGAGACCTACGAGGCAGGGATCGCACTCACGGGAACCGAGATTAAGTCTGTTCGTGCTGGGCGCGTTAGCATCAAGGAGAGCTATGCGCATATTTATAACGGCGAAATCACCATCCTGGGCATGCACATCTCACCGTATGAGCAGGGCAACCGCTTCAATGTAGAACCTCTTCGCGAACGCAAGCTGCTGATGCATAAGCGTGAGATTTTCAAGCTGGCAGGCCAGATTAAGACAGACGGTCTGACACTCATTCCTCTCAATGTATATATAAATGAAGCTGGTTACTGCAAAGTAGAGATCGGTCTCTGCCGAGGTAAGAAGAATTACGACAAACGTGAGTCTATCGCCAAGAAGGAGGCTAATCGCAAGATGGATAGGGCTATCAAGGATAGCCTTCGCAAGTAGTAGGATTATGGTTAGCCAATTAAGATAGCAAAGCGCTGGCCAATCAGCGATAATACTGGTTGGGCATTTAGGCGCTAGGCGACTAGCTAGACGATAGCTAGCTGCCTTGATGCGAGCTGTTAGCTGCTAGCTGTAAGCTTAAAAGCTATCGAGATTTTCCTCTTCTAACCTAAATTCAGATAAATACAATACAAATGCCATACTTGGAATCTGTATAAGCTATGGGGGCGTCAGGTTTCGACAGGAGTGTGGAACAAGGATAAGCGAGCCGTGGAGCCGAGCCACGTAAAAAGCGGCGGTTAAATTCAAACGCTAAACAGAATAACAATTTCGCACTAGCTGCTTAGTTCAGCACCGCGCGTCAACCGGTATTCACCTGCAGGTAACGGATCTGGCGTCGATTATGCAGGAAAACCTTGCGTGAGCTCCCGGTAGCGTAAGGGAACAACGGGATAGTGATTGTGTAGTCTGCTGACGTGACGCCACATGAGCGAATTCTAAAGTATCAGCTGCGCTCGGAGAAAGTCCTTCGGAAATGCTCTTGGACGTGGGTTCAAATCCCACCGCCTCCACCAAATTTGATGTTTGAAGAAAAAACCATGAATCTTACTGGGGATGGAGATGAGAAATGAAAAGTGTAGCATGGCTGTTTCCGGTTATTTTTATGCTTCATGAAATGGAGGAAATAATAGGATTAAGGATATGGCTAGATAAAAATACAGATATTATCAATAAATACAATAAATTTTTCAGCTGTATATAAAAATTATAGTAACGAGGGATTTTTCGACAGCTGTTCTAGAAGAATACTTACTATGCATAATTATAACTATTGCTAGTATATATTTCCGCACATATATTGTTTGGCTCGGAGCATTTATTGCCTTTTTCGTTGCATTTGTTTTTTTCATATAATTCAAAAGTATTATCATAAAAAGATATATTCCTGCATTATCAACAAGTATAATTCTTTTTACCGATAAGTATAGTTTTGATAAATAAAGTAATTTATAATGCTAAATATTCAATATTTAGCATAACAATTTCATCTACACTTTGTCTCATATTAATGATGTTAAATTTAAAATTTGTTCATAAACCAATGGACAAGGTAACTGAGATTATTAAAATTTGCAAGTGAAGCGCCCGCATTGGCGCTTTTTCATATTACTACTCATAAACTGTGGCTATTATATAGCTTGCACTTTTTTTACGTTCAATAGAATACTTAATTTCAAAGATACAGAAACGGATGTCATTTTTGGTATCAATTGCATTATCTAGAAATAGCAATATTTGATTTCACATGCTGGTAAAAAAATATTGCAATTCACTAATCAAAAATAGTAAAATGACTCTCCTGCTTAAAAAAATAGATATGGATATACTGAAAAGTTATAAATGTATAACATCGAGAGTATCGGAGAATTATTATGATTGTACGAGAGATGACAAGAGATGAAATAGATTTTTTTAGGAGAATATAAGAATGAGTGGCCTATTTTTGCATTGAAGCAGGTTAAAGATATTGATGTGAATAATTATCTGATTGCTGTATATGATTTGATTATACAATATGGGATTAATAGTGAGTTAAGGACGTATAATGATATAGGTAAGTATGCACAGAAGATATTTAATGCTATCAATGATGAAAAAAGGTGCTTTGATAACGAAATAGAAAATAACGAAAACGAATGGCTTTATGTAGCAAGCGATGACGTTTTGAAAGTTTCATTTAATGTAAGGGCATTTTTAAGACCATATATTACAGATTGGCCAATTTTTGAACTCGAAGAGTTACGTCATGATGATGTAGATGAATATCTTTTGTCGCTTTATGATGCTATTATTTGTTACGGATTTGATAAAAGAATGGAGTTTTATAATGAGACTGGAGAATCGCTACAGCTTATGTATGATCAGGTGCTTGAGTGGGTAGAAGCTCAATAAAAGTGCCATCTGGCGTTTTTTACTGTTTATTCCCCAACCGAAACCGCAGTATATGTCAAGTACTTTTTACTACCTATTGAATACTTGATTTCAAATATGCAGAACCATATATCATATTCTTCATTAGCAACATCCCCATTACTATCATTATTATCATTATTATCATTATTATCATTTGTGCTATTGCTCTTTGAGTCGCTGAACACCAGCTTATCCGCTGGGATAAATTCTGACAGATACATGCTCAGTTCATCAGTCTTATGGTCGTAATTGTAGAGCACCCCGATATCTTGTCTCTTTTTTGGATTTACTGGCATACCTGCTGCTGTATAGAGAGTTATGCTGTCAATCTCAGGTGTTTTCGCCTTAGACTTCTTATCTTGAAAATGGATCTTGATATGTGAAGTGTCTTTACTCTTGAGGGAAACATTAGGAGCATCACCTTCGACTTTGCCGCAGGTTGAACTTATGATCTTCATCTGCTTTGATTTTGATAGCTTCGTAAATTTATCCAATTCATAAGTCTTGACGATAGCTGATCTAGAATCGTCAGCTGTTTTCACCATAACTTTGATGTCGGTCGCATTTGTTACTCGATCCTTATCTGCTGTTGGTCTGGATTCAATCTGCAAGATGGCAAATATAAGAAGTAACATTACAACAAATATGAATGTAAAGCTAAGTGGCTTACGATAACGACGGTTAGTGTTTGATGACATAGGGCACCTCCGTTTCAATAATTGATGTAAATGCTTCCTAAGCTCATACTATCATTTAAAAAATTTAATAAAAGCGATTTAATAGGAAAATACAAAGTGGTACAAAGGAGCGTCTAGCAACATTGATATTTTGGATAACACTAATGTTCTAGTCACCGCACATTGACGACATGTCGGAATACCCGTATAGTTAAGAAACAGGCTATACGGTTTTTGTTTTATAAGGAGTAATATGCTTAAATCCACTATCAAGCACAAAAATGTCGAATTTACCGAGCTCTTTTATGACCTAGTGTTCGTATATGCTATCTCGAAGACGACTGAGCTGATTCATCATCTGCACGGTGGCGTTGTAGGCGGTGAGGCTTTCTTTGCCTTCATTATGACGACCTTCGTGCTAGTTGATGCGTGGATGCTTCAGACTGTGTTCACGAATCAGTATGGAAAAAATTCATTTCTTAACCTCTCGATAATGTTCGTTAAGATGATGATCCTGCTGGTGTTTGCGGGCATGATTGTCGAGGATTGGCACGACCACTTTGATTACCTGTGCTGGACCATCGCATCACTCTCATTCGTGCTGTTCGTGCAGTACTTTGCACAGTATTACAGTCATGGGCTTACAAAAGCAGAGCGCATTTCAATCCGTGGCTTCCTCGGGGTGACGGGGGTAAGAGTGTTCGGTATGCTTGCGGCTAGCCACTTTCCAATAGCGATAGGCATTTACATATATCTAGCGACGATTATCGTGACGTTCCTTATGCCGATTTATTTTAGAAGGAGGTTTGAGCGTATCGATATAAATTTCGTGCACCTCGTTGAGAGAATCTCCCTACTTACAATTATAAATCTAGGTGAAATGATCATGGGAATCGCCCCTTTTTTCACGCTCAAGACCTTTACGCTTAGTTCAGTCCTTTACTTCACGATAGTTGCATGCTTATTCATGTATTATTTCAGCGTGCTAAATCACAGCATCGACGAACACGCAGATACGAATGGAATGTTCCTCATGTACAGCCATTACCCGATTTATATCGGGCTGATTATGATTACCGTATCGATGAGTTTTATAAGTCACAACGATGCGAACGTGCATTTTGTCACACTTTTCATGTATGCAGGAATCTTCATGTTCCAGTGGGCGGTTATTGCAAATAATATGTACAGCAAGCCTCACCTTAGCTTTGATGCAAAGTATTACGTTGTTCAGCTGTGGATATTCCTATTTGGCAGTGTTGCGAGCTATAATCTTGCACATAATGACGCGGCAGTTCTACACATAACTACGGCGACAATTGCAGCAATTACGGTTCATTCGATTGGGTTCTTTTATATGAGGAATTTGAAAGAGCGAAGGCGTTTAAAGAAACTATAAATGTATAGAAAGAGCAGAACAAAGAGAATGTACCTGAAAAGCATAAGCGGAGAAATCCGTATAAAAATGATATAATAAAGCGCAGATGAATGGTTGATACCAAGAGCAGAATGATTATAAGGAGTCTACTATGAGAAAGCTTGTAAAAGGTAACGTAAGCTGGGTAGGATACATGGACTGGGAACTCGAGATGTTCCATGGCGATGAGTATTCTATTTTGAATGGGTCTAGCCAAAATGCATTTTTGATTGAGGAAGAGAAAACGATTCTGGTGGATACAGTGTGGCTTCCGCACAGAGATGAGTTTATAGAGAACTTGAAGGCTGAAGGGGTGCTCGATAAGATTGATGCGATTATCGTTAATCACGGCGAGCAGGATCACTCAGGTTCGCTGCCAGCGCTGCTCAAGGAGATTCCAGACATACCGCTATACTGCACTGCGGCATGTGTAAAGAGCCTTGAGGGTCAGTACGGACAGCAGGGATGGAACTTCAATGTGGTAAAGACTGGTGACAGTCTCGATATTGGAAACGGCAAACAGCTTATCTTCGTGGAGATGAAGATGCTTCACTGGCCAGACTCCATGGCTACATATATGACTGGTGATAACATCCTGTTCTCGATGGATGCATTCGGACAACACTTTGCAGTTGAGGAGATGTTCAACGACCTTGCGGATCAGGCTCTGCTTGATAAGGAAGCGATGAAGTACTTTGCAAATATCCTTAATCCTTTCGCTCCGTTCGTAACCAAGAAGCTTGAGGAAATCGCTAAGCTGAACTTGCCGATTGACATAATCGCTCCGTCACACGGTGTGGTATGGCGTGACAATCCTGGTCAGATAGTTGAGAAATACGCAGTTTGGGCAGACGCATATCAGGAGAATCAGATTACTGTTGCCTATGATACTATGTGGGAGGGCACGGCTAAGTTGGCACACGCAATCGCTGATGAAATTCACAAGCGGTCACCAGATACTGCTGTGAAGGTCTATAACATCGCCAAGGCTGATAAGAATGAGATTATGACCGAGGTATTCAAATCCAAGGCTATTGTTGTGGGGTCTCCGACCTGTGTAAATGATGTTTTGACAAGCGTTGCGGGGTGGCTGTCGTTCCTCAAGACGCTTAAGTTCAAGAACAAGAAGGCTGCTGCATTTGGATGTTACGGCTGGAGCGGTGAGTCGGTTAAAATCCTGCAGGCTAAACTAGCTGAGGCTGGCTTTGAGGTTGTGGAAGGAAATGTTCGTTCCTGCTGGAACCCAGATGAAGAGGACTTCGCAAAGATTCCGGCTATGGTTTCGGAGCTTGTTAAATAGATTTGACTAAAAGGTGTAATGTGATTGTAAAACCCGCATGGCTGAAGGAGCAGTGGTGCGGGTTTTTATATTTACAACTATGCGATATCATGCTACACTTAAGATAACACCTAAGTTAACACCTAAGACAATTAAGCCAAAGTGAGCACCAAGATGTACAAACCACCATATAACATAACGGAACCAATGCTCAAGTTAATAAGTGATATATCTGAGAAAGTCGGTAAGATACAAGGCTACCACACCTTGAGCACCCACCCGAATCTACGGAAAAGCAACAGGATAAGGTCTATTCATTCGTCACTTGCAATCGAAGCAAACTCACTATCTCTTGTTGAGGTCAGAGACGTAATTGATGGCAGAACTGTCATCGGTAACAGGGACGAGATTAAGGAAGTTCAAAATGCATATCGCGCATACGAAGCCATTCAAGAAATAAATCCATTTAATATGGAAGATTTAAAGCGTATGCATGGGGTAATGACCGACGGACTTGTGTCGGAATGTGGCAAATTCAGAAGTGGTGAAGAAGGTGTTTTTGACGGAGATAGATGTATATTCATGGCGCCGCCAGCGAAGTTCGTAACTGGACAGATGAACGATTTATTTGAATGGATGAACCGAGAGAAAGAAAACGTTCACCCGCTGATTATGTCATCTGTATTTCATTATGAGTTCGTATTTATTCATCCTTTTGCAGATGGAAATGGTAGGATGGCTAGGCTATGGCAGACTGCACTTCTATATGGTTGGCGTGAACTTTTTCAGTATGTGCCACTTGAGAGTCAGATTAAAAACTTCCAAAGCGAGTATTATGAAGTGATTGCTAGATGCCATAAGAATGGCGGTTCTGATGAGTTCATAATGTTCATGCTGAAGCGACTAGATGCGGTGCTCGGGGAAGTGCTGAGTAAACCATCTGTACTGTATGAAAATACCACTCCTCAGGTAGAGCGACTAATGGAGACTATGGAATTTGATATACCGTATACAGCCGTACAGCTCATGGGCGCACTCGGGTTAAAGTCGAGAAAGTCTTTTAGAGAGAACTATTTGCAGTCTGCGATAGAGGACAAGATTATAGAGATGACGATACCAGATAAAGCGACTAGCAGGAATCAGCGGTATGTAATGAAGAAGAAATAGTGATGCTGTGATATACTGCTTGTAATGAATTAAGTTATAGATAAATCACGCTAGTAGTGAGGCGAAGGATACGTAGCGCCAACTGTTAGCGAGAAACATGGATACACAAAGGGAGAATTCGATGACAGATTATAATAAAGAGCTCATATCGTTTCTAGATAAGTCGCCGACAGCTTTTCATGTGATAGCTAATATTAAGGCGAGGTTTGAAGCAGAAGGTTATACTGAGCTTGTAGAGTCTGCAAAATGGGAGCTTTCAGAAGGCGGGAAATATTTCGTTACTAGAAATGATTCAAGCATCATCGCATTTAGAGTGCCTCGTTTTAACTTTACTGGTTTTATGATTAGTGCTGCTCATTCAGATTCACCAGCATTCAAGGTTAAGGAAAATCCTGAAATCGTTGAAAACGGATATGTAAAGCTCAATGTCGAAGGCTACGGTGGCATGCTCATGGCTCCGTGGCTCGATAGACCACTGAGCGTTGCTGGCAGAGTGATTGTAAAAAGTGGTAATAGATACGAGGTGAAGCTCGTTAATGTAGATAGAGATTTGCTCATTATTCCAAATGTCGCAATTCACATGAACCGCGATGCTAACAAAAGCCAGACGTGGAACGCACAGGTTGACATGCTCCCAGTTCTCGGCTCGGCAGATGAGGCAAAAGGTTCATTTATGAGAATTATAGCTGAGTCTGCTGGCGTATCAGAGTCAGATATAATCTCGCATGACCTATTCCTATACGTTCGAGATAATGGTAAGGTATGGGGAGGTAGCGAGGAGTACATCTCAGCGCCACACCTAGATGATTTGCAGTGTGCGTACGGATGCCTTGAGGGCTTCATAGCAGCGAAGAATTCACACAGCGTCCCAGTTCTAGCGGTTTTCGACAATGAAGAGACTGGTTCTCTCACCAAGCAGGGCGCAGATTCTACTTTCCTAGATGAGGTGCTGAAGCGCATCTCGCTTGCTTCGAGCAAGGATGAAGAGGGTCACTATAGGGCGGTATCTTCGAGCTTCATGGTGAGTGCAGATAACGCGCATGCAGTGCATCCAAATCATCCCGAGAAGGCGGATCCTGTAAATAGTACCAGCGATTAACAAGGGTATCGTAATCAAGTTCAACGCAGCACAGCACTATACGACAGATGCCGTGAGCTGTGCGGTTTACCGTGACCTCTGCGAGTCGAATGATATACCAGTTCGGTATTTACAAATAGATCGAGACACAAGAGGCGGCAGCACATTGGGAAACGTATCGAATGCTCACGTGTCGCTTAACACTGTAGATATTGGACTGGCACAGCTGGCGATGCACTCGTGCTACGAGACGGTCGGTGCAAGGGATACGAAGCACCTTGTAGAGGCGATGACTATATTCTACTCGAAGACTTTTAGAGTAGATGCTGGTGGTTCATTTGAGCTATTGGACTAATAGGAGGGACACATGGCTAAGAAAAAGAGAAAGACGTTACCTAGTGACTTCTACGAGATACTGCGTAGAGGTGATATTGACGAGATAAAGGCGGTATTCGATAAATGCGAGATTACAGCTTATGCAGTACTGCTGACCTCGATACTGCTTTACATCACTATGGAATCCCAGCCGAAATCATACCTTGGCTTGTAGAACAAGGGCTTGATGTCAATACACTGAACTCTTACGGACGCACTCCGCTTAATTTTCACGCTGGAAATAATGCGAAGGTGGTTAAGGTGCTATTTGAACTAGGGGGTGACGTTGCTAAGCCAGACAATTATGGAAACACACCTCTTCATAACGCTGCATCTGGATACATACCAGATAATGTAAAGCTGCTCGTCGAGCAAGGAGTTGACCTAAATGCTAGGGATAATATATGGAAGCGAACACCACTCGAGGAGGCGCTTATATCATGCCGAGGAATAGATATAGGAAAATGCGCGAAAGTTGCTGAAATTCTAGTAGATGCAGGAGCTGAGGTGACGCCTGCGGTCAAGGAATATGTTAGAAAAATTGGTGAGGATGTAGAATTCCACAGAGGAAACTTCCACCCAGACTACGTCGAGGAGATAGATACGGGACTTGCCAAGCTTTATAAGCTATTTGATGTAGAGCCAGTAAAGGCTCGCAAGATCCACGACGGTGTATCCCCGATTGTAGTAGAAAGCAGTGATTGGAAAGAGCAATTCGCAGAGCTCTGGGAACTCCTGATACCTTCACATGGTGCAGCAGAGACTCTTCAGGGAGAAGTGGTGAGAATTGCTGGACGCGTTAGAGATGAGATGAATAGAAATGGCGGCTGCAACTGGAATCGCGATTACCGTATGATGCTAGACGATTTTGTTAAGCATGTGGCTACTGGTGCATCACTGCCTGAGGCGGAGCTTGAAGAGGTTAAGAGCCTAGCTTCAAGCATAGGCCCTAGAGGTGATTTTAATGAGGTTTCACTAGATAGATTGTGCGAGCTGGCGACTAAATGGGTGCTACTGAATCCAGAACCGATTAAGCTTGAGACACCGAGGTATAAGAGGTAGGTAATTGTAAATTTTATATAACTAAACCCTTTCACTAGTTTTATTCTGGTGAAGGGGTTTTTGTTATTTTGTATTAATAACATTTAGAAAACGTTGGCACTGCGGGGTAATTTCTTAAATAAATCAAATAATAAACTGATAATCAATAATAAAACGTAATGGGTAAATAGTCACTCGTTATAGATTTTTTTACATATATTATCTTACAATGTATTAGTAAAAGTACAATTATTCACGTCAATTAACGGCAAAGAGGAGAAATATGGCTACTATACGAATTATAAGCAATCCATATAGGAAAGAAATTAAATTTGAACTACTAGATCAATCTACGTCTGAATGGATTGAGATTAACTACCATAATAATTCAGGAAGTAAGCTAATAAAGGAAGAGATCAAGACAAATTTCTTCCCATACAAAGTTAGAGAGATAGTAGAAATCTTAATAAATGAATATGCATCTAGCGAAGGTAAATTGGAACTAGTTTTTGCAGGCTCTCCAGATGAATATCGCGAGCTTGTAGAGGTGTGTGGTGATTTTTCTGACGTTGAAGTGCAAATGGACAGCATGAAGCTTGAAAACGCACGAGACATTCTTCCTAAGATCATTGATATCTTTACTAATATAAAAGAAATCGCAGATGAAAATATAGAGTCGCCAGTGGTAAAAGCATTGGTTGATTGTGATGTGAATAAGTTTGTTGATGCATCAAAAGATACCGTGCCTATTTGTGTAATGGGTAACTATAGCTCTGGTAAATCCACATTTATAAATGCTCTTATTGGACAAGAAGTATTACCAAGCGGGGATATGCCGGTTACTGCAAAGATTTATAAAATTACACAGTCTAAAGAAGATGGAAAAGCTAGCATCGCGCTTAAGTATAATGATAAGCCCGTAACTTTAGAGTTTAATGAAGACTCTATTGAGATTAAAAAAGAAGAAGATAGCGCTTTTGTTAGTTCAATAATAGAGTGTCTTGAAGAAAATAAAGATCAAGCATTTATGTATAAAGTACACTGCTGCCTTGATGCAATCAATAATGAACGAAATGGAGTTGCAGATCTTATTGAAGTAGTAATTCCATTTGGTAAAGGACTGCTAAAAGAATCTGAAAAGTCTTTTGTGATTTTCGATACACCAGGTTCAAATGCTGCAACGAATACCGATCACTTTACCATCCTCGAGGAGGCGATGAAGGACTTGTCAAACGGTATTCCTATTTACGTTGCAGAGTACAATTCTCTTGACAGTTGTGACAATGAGTATTTATATAAGAGGATAAAAGGAATAAGCCAAGTTGATAGTAGATTTACGATGATTGTCGTTAACAAGGCAGATTCTGCAAATATTAAGGAAGACAGCTTTGATGATGAGACTAAAGGTTTAATACTCAAGCAAGCTGTACCTAGGAATTTGTATTCGGGTGGAATATTTTTCGTTTCGTCAGTTATGGGACTTGGATCAAAAAATGGTGGAGACTTTAGGGATGATCACGCTGACGAATTTTTTGAAGATAATGAAAGAAAATACTCAGACGAAACATCTAAGAGATACAAGTCGCTGTATAAATACAACATTATGCCTAAACAGCTTAAAGACAGCATAGTTGAAATTTCAGAGCAAGCAAGCGATAAGATATATGCAAACAGTGGCTTGCTTGCTATCGAACATGAAATTGTAAGCTTCGCTGAAAAGTATTCAGCATATGATAAATGCAAGCAATCTGACAAATACATAGATAGAATTGTAGATGCTGCACAAGAAGAAATCGGAGAAATAACAGAGGCAAGAGAGCTTAAAGCCAATGAGCTTGTCGCAGAAATGGAAGAGGACAAGGCGGCTTTAATAGTTGAAATTGAAGCGGAAGGTGCAAAGAATTCAGAATTATACCTTAATTCGTATGACGAAAATATGGAAGGAATCCTATCTGATAAGGCATTTGTTTACGAATATTCTGATATGAAGAGTGTCGAACAGGACTTCATAAAACAGAAGCAAGAAGCATGCAACTTATCTGAACACATCGAGAATGTAAAAGCTTCTGGAGCTGATATTATTGGACATTTCTCTGAATTTATGGAGAAGGATGCCGGCGAGGTTATCAAAGGAATTAGTCAGGACTTAAAGAAGACATTTGATAATATCAAGGTATTTAGAGAAACTAAGCTTGAGGCAGACACTGCAGCTGCAGAAGAATTAATGAAATTCGTTTCAGACGATTATAATGTTCGTCTAGATGAAGCGATTAAAGCGGTTGGTGAGAACTCCAAAGTTTACTGGCTCAACGCAGTAGAGGTAATAAAGCGTGGAATAGCCTTTGTCGTTGCTAATTCACCAACACTAGATGATAAGAAAAAAGATGAACTTGCGCAGTTAATTCTCAAAGATGAAAAAGAGATGTTCAAGAACAATTATATGTTCGAAAAGGAAACATTTGAGGTTAAAATCTGGGGGATTACAGTTGCTAATAAAATAGATACACGCAAACTGGTAGATTCCTATAATAAGCTTTATTGCGATGAACTTAAGAATGCGTTTAGAGTTCTTAAGCGCGAGCACAGTAGTGATTTTGAAACGTGGCTAAATGCACTTATCAACAAGATAAGGGTGAATGTTGTCGACTATAGTCCTAAACTATCGGAAAAGGCAAACATAATTTATGAAGAGACAAAGGCTATCGACGGTCTTAAGAAAACACAGATGGCACTACGTGATTATAGCGATAGAATTGATTCGCTAATGGACTGGAAGGTTACCATATAGGAGACAGAGATGGGAATAAAAAATCTTATTAAGCGAGCTGGTGTAAAAGCTGCAGATACCATAAATAGACTTTCAGTTTTATCACCTGAACAAGTAAAGCACGTAGAAGAACTGCGTGAATTGTATCTTTCCGAAATACCTGATCCATCAGATGTTGTTGCCGAGGAACTTACAGAAAAACTACTCGCCGTTTGTGGTGTCGAGATTTACAATGCCTATCTTCCTCAGCTCAATGAACTATACGTTCCTATTGATCGTGAAGCAGAATACGATGGACATAATCTTGATGTATCTCATAATCTTAGATATTGCAATATCACGAAGTGGGTTACAGACAAGAAAGAAAACAATATAGAGAAATTAATCAACGTATATCAGGTTCTATCAAATGAAGAATGCAATATCGCTTTAATATTCAATCGCACATGTCATGAAACTAATGTGTACTTGGCGGTTCTCAATACCGCAAATGATAACAACAATGTAAAGGCTAACAACTTTAGGGATAGATTAGTTGATGCTATTAAGGGCAACTGCCCTGGTGTTGAAATAAGCAATGGTTCAGAATCAGCGCCACCATGCTTCGATGATAATAAGCAATATTCGGTAGCAACTGCAACAAACATCCCGACGGAGAAATCTGAAAAATTCATAAGCCAGACAATAGAAAAGTTATTAGATGGAACAATTCCAGCTGACAATGGTGAAGAGTACACGCTCGTGCTACTGGCAACCCCAATTCTTGATGTTGAAGAACGCAAACTGCATCTAACGGACATCTACACAGCACTCGCTCCATATGCATCATGGCAGACGAACTTCCAGTACACGGAGAGCGACTCAACTGGATCGATGGCTCTCTTTGGCGTGAATGCGGGAATTAATGCCGGAGTGCAGAGTGGAAGCAACCGTTCTGACAGTATGACAAAAGGAACTACAAATACTGAAGGCGATACGAATAGTCATTCAGAGACTAAAGGTGAATCAGAATCTAAAACTAATAGTCATTCTGAATCAAAAGGAGAAAATTCTGGACATGGTATCGGTGCAAATGCGGGGGTTGAAATTTCAGAAGTTGCGGAAGTTGGAGGCAATTATAGCAAAAGCTGGGGGGAATTTAAAAGCGTAACAGACACTGTATCCAAAGGCATTACAACCACCAAGAGCACTACTGATACTATTTCCAAGATAACTAGCAAAGCAAAGTCTGTAGCCAACACGGTATCGAATGGAATTTCCAGAGCCACTAACTTCGGAGCTAACTTCGGAGCTAATTTCGCTAGGTCTTCAAACGTGACCGCTACAATCGGTAAGAATGAAGGTATTACACAGACATTTACAAATTACAATATTAAGCATTCATTAGATATGCTTGAAGAGCAGATGAAGCGTTACGAGAAGTCGTCGGCTCTTGGCATGTGGGATTTCGCTGCGTATGTAATCGGTGAGGACCAGAATATTGTAAACAATGTTGCACATTCTTACATTGGTCTAACTCAAGGAGAGGCATCTTATATGTCTCGCTCATCGATTAATCTGTGGCGAGGCGACCTCGGAGAGGACAGTAGGGATGCACATGAGATTTACTCATACATCAAGGAGTTAAGGCATCCGCTATTTGGAATCAATCCAGAGTTAACAGAACTGGATCCTGACTTGTTCGTATATCCACCTATCGTCAGTGCGACAACGGCACTTTCGGGAAAAGAGCTTTCCTTTTCACTGAACTTCCCACAGAAATCGGTTGCAGGCCTACCTGTGCTTGAGTGCGCTGAATTTGGAAGAACTGTAGTAACTTATGATGGTAATGACGGAAGAAATAATACTATAGATCTTGGGCGTATATTCCACATGAACCATGAGGAACGTACTAAAATTAAGCTTTCGTCAAAGTCCTTAACTTCTCATGCATTTATAACGGGAAGTACTGGGGCTGGAAAGAGCAACGCAGTATATCAGATACTAGATGAGGTGTTGAACGAGGGGATAAAATTTCTTGTCATTGAACCTACTAAGGGCGAATATAAAAATGTGTTCGGATCAAGAGAGGATGTAAATGTCTATGGAACAAACCCTAGACTAAATGAACTTCTTAGAATCAATCCATTCAGCTTCCCTAGCGAAATACATGTCCTCGAGCATATAGACCGCATAGTAGAAATATTCAATGTATGCTGGCCGATGTATGCTGCGATGCCTGCTGTACTTAAGGATGCGATTGAAATCATATGAGGATTGTGGGTGGAATTTAACTGAATCTACCAATAGATATGATGACAGTTACTATCCAAGATTTGCAGATATCGAGAGAAATGTTAAGACGATAATAGATGCCAGTGAGTATGATACGGAAAATAAGGGTGCATATAAAGGCTCATTGTTGACAAGGCTACACTCATTGACAAATGGACTAAATGGCATGATTTTCTGCGATGATGAAATCAGCTGCAAAATGCTGTTTGAGAATAATACGATTGTAGATTTGAGTAGAGTCGGCTCTAGTGAAACTAAGTCACTAATCATGGGAATCCTAGTTCTCAAATTACAGGAGCACAGAATGAGCTCCGCAGAAGGGATGAATTCCAATTTAAAGCATGTTACGGTTCTTGAAGAGGCTCATCATATATTAAAGAGGACATCGACAGAGCAGAACCAGGAAGGTGCAAATTTGCTGGGCAAGAGCGTTGAGATGATAGCGAATGCTATTGCCGAGATGAGAACATATGGTGAAGGATTCATAATAGCGGATCAATCGCCAGGCCTTCTAGATATGGCTGCAATCCGAAACACAAATACAAAGATAATCATGAGATTGCCAGATAAGGGTGACCGAGAACTCGTTGGCTATGCTGCAAACTTAGATGATGACCAGATTAAGGAACTTGCAAAGCTGCCGTGTGGTGTAGCAGCTGTGTATCAGAATGAGTGGGTTCAGCCAGTTCTGTGCAAGGTTAAGCTGTATGATGCAGAAACTGATGATTATTCGTATGTGCCAGAACATAATGATGTGAATACAGACTCGATAGAGGACAAGAAGTTCATTGCCGAGATACTAAGCAGTGGTCGAGAAGTGCCTGCTGATGAACTGCAAAATGATATCAAACCAAGACTTAATAAGATAGGGTTTGATGCATCTATAAAGGTAAAGCGTTAGACATGATGGTTAATCCAGCAGAGCAACCTCGTATGACTAAGATGGCGATTATATATGATGCATTATTCCCAAGTATAACAGAGGCAGTTAAATCTGCGTATCAAGAGACACCAGAACCAAATGTGTGGACAAAGTACGCTGAAGAGGCTACTAAGGCGCTTGGAATAAGTGATATGGATGAACGTCTTAGGTTAGATATGATTCAATGTGGTGTCACATACTATCTGATAAACGTTGTTGATAAAATAGATGATCTTCAGAAGTGGAGTGAATTTGGAGGACTCAAATGATAGAAAAGCTTGCGAAAACAGTCGAAGTTACAGGAAAAGCCGCTGAAAAACAGCCTGATAATAAATTTGACCCTGATAAGAGAGTAAACTTTGAGCAGGACAAAGTCGATAAAAAGCTCGAGGATAAGGGCTTTGATCCAGATAAAAGGATAGAAGTGCCTGAGGCTGAAGCGAATGTTAACAAAATAGAGAGTAATGTGGATGTTAACGGTGCATTTAAAGATTGTATAGATGATATTAAGTCAAAATCTGAGTATCCCGAAACGAATAAGAGCAAAATAGATTATCCTCAATTAAGAGAAATTCCGAAAGAAGAGCTAGCTGAAAAGCGCAATGAGTTTGAGAAGCAAAAGCGAGTTTTTAGAAAAGCGTGGGAAGAAAAAAATGGAAGAGAGTTTCCTAAAGAGAAGAAAGATGTATTAGCAGAAGATGGAACCATAATAAGGAAAGCAGGAAGCTGTTATGAACTACATCATATCGTGCCTCTAAGCCTTGGAGGAGATAATTCACTTGATAATCTTACACCTATGAGTTACTCTGCACATAAAGAGCTTCACGGTGCAGGTTCTGCTTATAGCAAGCTTCGTAGTGCGGTGAAAGGAGAAGTATAGCATGAAAACTTTTATTGATAATGCAAAAAAACAGCCAATTAATGAAGACGTAGTAAAGAGTATAGAAAAAGCATATTCTTGCAGTCTGCCAGAAGAGGTAAAGCATATTGTTTCGTGTGATGATAATAATAGATTTGGGTATGATATAAAAATATTGTCAGAAAAGGAAGTAATAAATGCGGATGATATTCTTAAAGGTGAACTTTCATCATGCAACTTAATTCCTATAATTGATGTGTTTGACGATGATTTCATCGCATACGATATAGAGAACAAAAAATATGTCTGCATTAATACTTTAGATGAAATAGTATTTGACAGTTCTGATGATATTTATGAGCTTCTTCCACTAGAAGCCTAGAGAAATTGTACTTTAAGAAAATTAGTTAATTCAAAACGCCGCGCCACCCACCCGGGCAGCGCGGCATTCTACTATCTAATCTTAATTTGCCTACTGTTCATTCTTCGACTTAAAGAAGATTATCGTACCAGCCGTTATTATAATCGCATATCCGATAAAGCTGTAGATATCTGGGATTTCGCCGAATACCATGAATCCTAGCACGGTTGTAAATATGATTTGCGAATAATCGTAGATTGAGATTTCCTTTGCAGGAGCATATCGATATGCACCAGTGATAGTGAACTGACCGCCTGCAGCAGCAAAGCCTGCACAGAGAAGCATGAGAATCTGGTATGGGCTCATCGGGGCATGATATTTCAGTACTATCAGCGGTACCATCGCTAGGCAGCTGAAGGCTGAGAAGCAGAAGACTATGACTGCCCTCTGCACACCGTTAGAGCCGAGCATACGCACCATCGTGTATGCGAGGCCCGCGCCTATACCGCCGATAAGACCAGCAGCCATACCTAGTGGATTTCCCGAGAAGCCTGGCTTGATTACGAACAGGGCACCAGTCATGGCGAGCATTAGGCAGAAAACCTGGTACTTCTTAGGAACTTCCCTGAGGAGAATCATCGAGAAGATAATCGTTGCAAATGGCGATAGCTTATTGAGCATGCTGGCGTCGGCAACCATTATGTGGCTCACTGCGTAGAAATTGCCGAGGATTCCTATAGTTCCTGCAGTCACTCGTACGAACATAGGCATGTAGTTCTTGCGCCCGATTTGTATCGGCTGCTTTCCTTGATCAGTACGATTGCAGCGATGATGGCGGCGATTAGGTTTCTGAAAAATGCTTTTTCCACAGCTGGCAGGTCACCCGAAAGCTTGACGAAGATTCCCATGAGGGCGAAGAAAAATGCTGAAGTGACTATCAGCAAGATGCCCTTATTCTTGTTATGTACTACTTTTTCCATCTCTGTTTCTTCCATTTAAATATATTTACATGCGTGCGATTTATGCACGACTAAGTGATTGCGAATTTGCGCACACACTATCTTATTGTATGTCATTAAATCAGTCAAGTGCGATATATAGTCAACACAAGCGGTTTGTGTTAAAATTTAGATTAATATATTTACAATAGGAGAAACAAAATGAGCGAGCACATTACTAGAGAGCAGGCTAATGAGCTGCTACATAAATATGTAAAGGGAGAGAACTATATCACACATTCGTATGCGGTTGAAGCGATAATGAGGGGGCTTGCAAAGAAGCTTGCTCCTGACGAGATAGAATTTTGGGGCATCTGCGGCTTGCTGCACGACCTAGATGAGGAGACGGCTGACTGGCGCACAGATATGTCCACTCACGGACCGGTTTCGGCGCAGATTCTAAAGGACGAAGGCTACGATGAGCCGGTTATGACACAGGCTATTTGCGCACATAACCCAGAGTCTGGCGTCATTGCGAAATCCACACTAGAGATTGCACTCCTTGCTGCTGACCCGATGAGCGGATTCTGCAAAGCTGTTGCGCAGATTTACCCAGATAAGAAGATTGCGAGCGTTAAGCACAAGTCGGTAAATAAGAGGTTTAAGGAAACGAGATTTGCAGCAGGCGCGAACAGACAGTACATGGCGGCTATCGAGGAAATAGGCATTAGCTTCGATGAGTTTATAGACATTTCGCTGGAAGCTATGCGCGAGATTGCTGACGAGATTGGACTATAACTGCAAAAGCACTTAGCACCCAGAAATGGGCGTTAAGTGCTATACTTTTATTTCCGTATGTATATATGTTTCTATCAATTTTAATATTTAATATATAAAAATATATAAGAACTACTTTCGAGGTGCCTTCGGCAGCTCGATTTTTACATTCTTAGGATTTCTCGCTCTTCTATATAGCACGAAGCGGCGCCCAATTGCAGCGACGAATTCAGCATGAAGAGTCTCTGCAAGTTCACTGCACACCTCGGTAGGGTCGAGCAGTGAGCCTTCCTGAATCTGACATTTTACAAGTTCATTCGCCGTAAGATTTTCGTCGATAGAGCGGACGATGTTCTCCGTTAGGTCAGCCTTGCCAATATATACAGTCGGCTCGATCTTCTGAGCGAGCCCCTTTAGATAACTTCTTTGCTTGCCTGTGAGCATGTGTTCTCCTTGATATTTCTGAAATGTAATATAGAATTAATATGTGCACTATATTAACACAACACGGCGCATTAATCCATAGAGAGGTGGGAGAAACATGGCAGATGGAAGATGGGTCATGACGGAAAATGAGCTAAATAGCGTGGTTTCCAGTTTTAAAGAGACAGATACAGAGGCTCTGCCAAATGAAGGCAAGCATCTGCCGGTAGATGTCCGAGGAGGCTCTGGCGATGCGTGTAACCGCGAGATGGGATATAATGAGATATGTGCATTTTGCGGATCAGATAAAATGCGCGTGGGATTTGGTAAATACGGCCAAGGCTTTGGCTGCCGCTCGTCCAAGTGCGAGGACTGCGGAGGCGTCACGGACTTCGTGTACAAGGATGAAGTGGGGAAGTTTTTTAGATAGAAGGGAAAATGCAAATCAGGTGAAAGGACAAGCATTACTTACCCTGATGGCTCTACGGCACATTATAGGTATGATAACAAACACAGACTTGCTGAAATCATGGATGGAGAAAGCTCCATTTTATATCATTACGATAATCTGAATAGACTGGCAAGGCGTACTATGTCTAATGGCAGCAGCACATCCTATGAATACGATAACATCGGCAGACTGCAGATGTTGACTCATGCTAATGACAAAGGAATCATAGATAGGCAGCGTTATGAGTACGATATAAGAGGGAATGTGTCGTGTATAGAAAAGGAGAGAAGAGAATCAAGCGAATACAGTGGCTCCTTTAACTACAAATACGATGCAACAGGCAAGCTGATAGAAGTAGCAAGAGACTCGAAGGTGCTTAGGGAGTATCAGTATGATGCTTTCGGCAATAGGATGAGGAAGGCTTCAGATGGCATTGAAACTATATATTCATACAATGAAGCAGACCAACTTATATCCAAGAGAGAAGCAGAATCAGAAACAACATATACATACGACAGACGTGGAAATATTACCAGCATGTGTGTTGATGGAAACACATCTAAGAGATTTGTATATGGCGCAGCAAATAGGCTTGATAAAGTAATAGATAGTAGCGGTCTCGTGTCAGAATACATGTACGATGCGGCTGGGCAGAGGGTAAAGGAGCTTATTGGAAATGTAGAAACTGAGTATATAGTTGACCACTCCAAGGAGCACAGCAATCTGGTTCAGAGAAAGCGAAATGGCATGAATCAGCGTTTTATATGGGAAGATTCAATACCGCTAGCTATGAAAGGTGATGAAGAATATTATTATCTAGCGGATATACAAGGAACACCAATGCACCTTGTGGGTGCTGATAATGCACTCATAGAGAGCTACGCATATGATGAATTTGGTAACGAGCTAAGTGGCATGGATAGAGAAAGCATACAGCCATTCGCTTATACGGGATACCGCAAAGATGTAGTGAGTGGAACGTACTTTGCACAAGCAAGAGAGTATATGCCTGATGCAGGAAGATTTGCAGGTGAAGATATCGTTAGTGGCAGTATCACTAAGCCTCTCGCGATGAATCCATACAATTACTGCCTTGCGTCGCCGCTGATAATGGTTGATAGAAATGGAGCATTCCCAAGTGTAGAAACTGTAGTGGATGGTACATTCGATTTCCTCGGATGGACTGGAATCTTGCAGGGCAACCCAGAGGGTAAGAACTGGTTATTTTCTAAATCGCGAGAACTAGCAGAGACTCCAATTCCAGGATTTTCATCGACAAATGCAAGTGATTACGCAGCGGCCTTATCCAAATCAAGGATAGGAGAACAGGCTATAGGTGTAACACTTAATATGGATAGGGACGCTAATGGCGTATATCACGCTAGGCGAAACTGTATACAAAGACATTTTGGTTACAATGACACCTATGACTATGTGTTTAAGTCGTTTACGTCTGCGAAGCCTAAAAAACTACCACCTATAATGTACAAAGGTGAAGAATATCGAATTTGGATGTGGAAAGGTGATTACTATGGTCTAGGGGCCGGTGCAGAGACGGGAATATACAGAGGCAGCGGTTATCACAAACTAACATATCAAGATAGCAAACTCATAATGAAGTTATCTCTGTATGACAAGTCTGGAAGGCAGATAATGAAATACGAACCTGGTGATCCGCAGTGGTGGATAACAGGATTTAATCCAGAATACCAAGATGTCAAATACCAAGATTTGAGAGTTGAAGGAATGATTGATTTTAGTAACGAACCGGGACTTTGGGAGGAGTTTATACGAGCGTATGGAGAAAATGTTTCAAGACTTGGTATTTGTGTAGACGAAAGAAGAAGAACCATTTATTACAAGTGGTAAAAGAGGTGATAAAATGAAAAAAATGATAAGTGTTGGAATATGTCTATTGATGATTTTATCAACAGCATTCTGCCTAACAGGTTGTAAAAGCAGAACAGATGAAATGGTTGACTTGGAGACTTATACAACTAAACAGATGAATAAAACTAAAAAGCAGGTAATCAAGTGCATAAATGAACAGGACAAGGAGGGTCTCAAGAAGCTTTTCTCTAAGGATGCACAAAAACACATAGAGGATTTAGATGGGAAACTTGACCAGCTTATAGGTGCTTTCAATGGGAATAAAATAGAAAGCGCAAAAGGTCTTAGTCCAGCATTTGAAGGATCTGCAGATGCGCAACCTCTACACATCTATGGCGAATATCGTCTTACGATTAACAGTGAAGAGAAGTATCGAATATATATTAGCTTATGCGATAAAAATGATGAAGAGCCGGATAAAGAAGGTGTGTTTCAAATAGAATTGAGAACTTTCAGTAGAGAAGAATCACCTAGAGATTTTAGCGGTGGTGCATATCAGGATGATTATGGAGTATTTATTTATACTCTTCAAAACTATCCAAAGAAATAAATGTTGTTTACTTGCTGAACGAGGTGCGGTGCAATGAGAAAATTAACATGTGCATTACTATGCCTACTAATGATTTTATCAACAACATTCTGCCTAACAGGTTGCAAAAGCAGAACAGATGAAATGGTTGACTTGGAGACTTATACAACTAAACAGATAACTAAAACGAAAAAGCAGGTAATCAAGTGCATAAATGAACAGGACAAGGAAGGTCTCAAGAAGCTTTTTTCGAAGGATGCACAAAAACACATAGAGGATTTAGATGGGAAACTTGACCAGCTTATAGGGGCTTTTAACGGAAATAAAATTAAAAGTGCAAAAGGTCTTAGTCCAGCATTTGAAGGATCTGCAGATGCGCAACCTTTGCACATTTACGGAGACTACGACTTAAAACTTAGTAATGGTGAGAAATATGAAATACTTATAAATATATGTGATATAGATGATGAGAACAAGGGAAAAAAAGGACTATTTCAAATAGTACTTATGACCTTTTCAAGTGATGACTCACCAGAAGATTTTTACATTGAAATTAACGACGACGACTACGGGGTATTTGTTTATACCCTGCAAAACTATTCAAAGGAATAAATATCATCTGCAAGTCGAACGAGGTGACTTACAATGAAAAAAACAATAAGTGTTATATTGTGTCTACTGTTAATTTTATCAACAGCATTCTGCCTTGCTGGATGCAAAAGCAGAACAGATGAAATGGCAGATCAAGAGATTTATACAGAAAAACAGATGAACAAGATGAAAAATAAAGTCTTCAAGTGTATAAACGAACAGGACAAGGAAGGTCTCAAGAAGCTCTTTTCGAAAGATGCACAAAAACACATAGAAGATTTAGATGGGAAACTTGACCAACTTATAGGGGCTTTTAACGGAAATAAAATTGAAAGTGCAAAAGGTCTTAGTCCAGCATTTGAGGGTTCTGCAGATGCGCAGCCCCTGCACATATATGGTAAATACCATCTTAAACTAAAAAGTGGTGATAAGTATATAATACTTATCGACATATGCGATATAGATGATGAGAATAAGGAGAAAGAGGGCATATTTCAATTAGATTTATTGACATTCTCAAAAGATGAGGTACCTGAAGGTTTCCATATGGATGGCAGTGAGGACGACTATGGCATATTCATTTATAACAAAGATGGAACTCAGCAATAATAAGTAAGTTAGCTGATTGATTGGAGGATACAATGAAAAAATCAACACTTGCTATGCTATGTCTACTAATGATTATTATATCAACTGTGTCCTGTCTTGCTGGTTGCAAAAGTCGTGAACAAAGACTAAACGAAGAAACAGAATATGAAGAAACACAAATGAAAGCTGTTAGGGAAAAGGTTATTAGGTGTATAAAAAAGGATGATAAAGAAGGACTAAAGAAGCTTTTCTCAAAGAGAGCACAAAAAGATATTGAAGATTTAGATGGCAAGATAGATGAGATGCTGGAAGCATTTAAAGGAAAGACTATAGTTTCAACAAAAGGTGAATCTGCTGATTCAAGTAGGGCGTATGATTATGGTAAGGAAACAATAACTATATATGGAGATTACACTATTAAATTCAGTGCTGGAGAAAAGTGCACATTGTTTATAAGCTTTTGCGACAAGAACGAAGAAAGTCCAGATGATAAGGTGTGTTCCAGATGGAATTAAGAATGTTTTCTAAAGAAGAAACTCCAAAAGATTTTAGTGGGGGTGCATATCAAGATGACCACGGTATATTCATTTATACTCTTCAAAACTATCCAAAGAAATAAATGTTGTTTAATAGCTGAACGAGGTGCGGTGCAATGAGAAAATTAACATGTGCATTACTATGCCTACTAATGATTTTATCAACAACATTCTGCCTAACAGCCTGCAAAAGCAGAACAGATGAAATGGCAGATCAAGAGATTTATACAGAAAAACAGATGAACAAGATGAAAAATAAAGTTATCAAGTGTATAAACGAAAAGGACAAAGAGGGTCTCAAGAAGCTTTTCTCAAAGGACGCACAAAAACATATTGAGGATTTAGATGGGAAACTTGACCAGCTTATAGGTGCTTTTAACGGAAATAAAATTGAAAGTGCAAAAGGAGAGGGTTCTGGATTTGAAGGGTCGGTAAGCACACAACCAATACATATATATGAAGATTATAATATTACACTCAACAATGGAGATGAGTATACATTGTTTGTTAGGTTTTGTGACAAGAATGACAATGAGCCAGAGAAAGTTGGTTTGATTCAGATTGAGTTAAGAACATTTTCCAGTGAAAAAACTCCAAAAGATTTTAGTGGTGGTACATACAAAGATGATTACGGAATATTCATTTATACTCTTCAAAACTATCCAAAGAAATAAATGTTGTTTACTATCTGAATGAGGTGTGTTGCAATGAGAAAATTAACATGCACATTACTATGCCTGCTAATGATTTTATCAACTGCGTTCTGTCTTGAAGGCTGTAAAAGTCGTGAACAACGGCTAAGCGAAGAAACTGCATATGAAGATGCACAGATGAATGCAATGAATAAAAAAGTCGTTAAATGCATTAATGAAAAGGATAAAAAAGGGTTAAAGAACCTTTTCTCAAAGAGTGCACAAAAGGATATCGAAGATTTAGATGGCAAGATAGATGAACTTTTTAATGTATTTGATGGGAAAATAATCAAAAGTGTACGAGTAAATTCTAAAGTAACGGATGGTTCTGTTAATGTCCAACCTTTTAGTATTATTGGGAAATGCACATTTTCTCTAAACAGCAAAAGGCAATATATTGGATACATAGATTTTTGTGATAAAGATGATAACAACAAAGATAATGTAGGTCTATACATGATTGAAGTATGCACGTGCTCACGTGAAGAATTGCCTGAAGAATTTACTTGGGAAGGGGTTAATAGTGGAAAACCAGGCATATTCATCCACTATATCAATTAATCTATAATAGCGGTGATAAAATGAAGAAACTGATAAGTGTCACAATATGCTTTTTGATGATTCTAACAACAGCATTCTGTCTAACAGCCTGCAAAAGCAGAACCGATGAAATGGTTGACTTGGAGACTTATACAACTAAACAGATGAATAAAACTAAAAATAAAGTCATCAAGTGTATAAACGAACAGGACAAGGAAGGTCTCAAGAAGCTTTTCTCTAAGGATGCACAAAAACACATAGAGGATTTAGATGGGAAACTTGACCAGCTTATAGGTGCTTTTAACGGAAATAAAATTAAAAGTGCAAAAGGTCTTAGTCCAGCATTTGAGGGGTCAGCAGATGCACATCCATTGCATATCTACGGCAAGTACCATCTCACACTAAATAGTGAAGGGAAGTCTACACTATATATTAGTCTTTGTAAAAATGATGATGATCCAGGTAAAGAAGGTGTGTTTCAAATAGAATTGAGAGTATTCTCTAGAGAAGAAACGCCTAAAGATTTTAACGGTGGTCCATACAAAGATGATTACGGAATATTCATTTATACTCTTCAAAATTACCCAAAGGAATAAATGTTGTTTACTTGCTGAATGAGGTGCAGTGCAATGAGAAAATTAACATGTGCATTACTATGCCTGCTTATGATTTTATCAATAGCATTCTGCCTAACAGGTTGCAAAAGCAGAACAGATGAAATGGCAGGATTAGAGGTTCATACAGATAAACAAATAAATAAGATGAAAAAGCAAGTCATCAAGTGTATAAACAAACAAGACAAAGAGGGTCTCAAGAAGCTTTTCTCGAAGGATGCACAAAAACACATAGATGATTTAGATGGGAAACTTGACCAGCTTATAGGTGCTTTTAACGGAAATAAAATTGAAAGTGCAAAAGGTCGTGGACCCAACTTTAAGGGTTCAATTCAGACACAACCCCTGCATATCTATGGAAAATATCACCTTGTGCTTAACAGTAAAGAGAAGTATCGAATTTATATTAGTTTTTGCGATAAAAATGATGAAGAGCCGGATAAAGAAGGTGTGTTTCAAATAGAATTGAGAACTTTCAGTAGAGAAGAATCACCTAGAGATTTTAGCGGTGGTGCATATCAAGATGACTATGGAATATTCATTTATACTCTTCAAAACTATCCAAAGAAATAAATGTTATTTACTTGCTGAACGAGGTGAGGTGCAATGAGAAAATTAACATGTGCATTACTATGCCTACTAATGATTTTATCAACTGTGTTCTGCCTTACAGGCTGCAAAAGTCGTGAACAACGGCTAAGCGAAGAAACTGCATATGAAGATGCACAGATGAATGCAATGAATAAAAAAATCGTTAAATGCATTAATGAAAAGGATAAAGAAGGTCTCAAGAAGCTTTTTTCAAAGAGTGCAAAAATGGATATAGAAGATATCGATATCAAGGCAGAAGAGCTTATACATGTATTCAAAGGAAATAAAATACGGAGTACTAATAATGATGCCCATGTAACATCAGGCTCTCCAGAAGCTCAACCGCTAAATATTACTGCGAATTGCATTTTTAAACTAGACAATGGGAAACAATATGTAGGGTGGATTAGTTTTTGTACTATGGATGACAAAAATAAGGAGAATGTGGGGTTAATGGTAATAGAGATATGTAACTGCTCATCAAAAGAATTGCCAGAAAATCATATGTGGAACGGAATTAATAGTGGAAAACCCGGTATATTCATTCACTACATCGATTAATATAGTAACGGAGATGAAATTAAGAAATACCTGAAAATTTCTGAAGAAATATAACCGTAGATGATTATGAGTATTTGCATATACGCTAGGCGGTACTCAACAATTATAAACAAGACTATTTTGTATAGGAGACAAGATGAATCGCAAGGAAATTAGAGAAATTAAGAAGAGATTTAGTCCAGATATGAATAATTTTGGGCATATTTATGGTTGCTACGTCAATGCTGCGCGAGAGGTTATCACGTACATGGATTCGCCGACGATGCTCATGGAAAATGAAGAGCGTGAGATGTACATGAAGACTCTAAAGAAGGTGCTGTCTGGTGCGCTAGGCAGAAATCTACTAGATGTTGAGTTCTCAACGGCTCAGGTCGAGGATAGCGATGAGCATAGGCTGCTTCAGACGCTGAGGACATCGCATCTCAGTAACGAGACTATGCGCAAGATTTTATTTCAGAGAATTATCGATAGCGTAGATATGGGAGATACTGGTTACGTTATCTTGCTGGCTGCCGATGCCTATGATGTGCCATACAAGGATAGCGGTAGTGACGAGTGGTCAGAAGAGTCGACGGATCAGTTCGAGTATTTCGTCTGCTGTCTGTGTCCTGTAAAAGACCCGAAGGGTGCACTCAGGTACCTTGCCGAGGAGAAAAACTTCCGCGGCGCATCGACGGGCAGCATACTCGGGGCTCCGGACATGGGCTTCATGTTCCCGACCTTTGATGACAGGATGACTAACATATATCAGGCGCTATACTATACGAGGAGTTCGGCTGACGTTCATAGCGATTTTCTCAAGGCGGTGTTTAACCTAGACAAGCTGCCGATGGCGGCAAATACACAGAAGAACGCATTTGACAGTGCACTCGCTGACTCGCTAAAGGACGAATGTGATATCGATATCGTGAAGGCCCTTCATAGCCAGATAGGTGAGAAAATAGATTTACTTAAGGAAGCAAAATCCGATGAAGCTCCAGAGATTCACATCAATGAGCTAGAGGAAATTCTCATGAAGAGCGGAACCTCTGACGAGGCAATCGAGAAGTTCCATGAGACGTGTAAGCAGTATTTTGAAGGGGAAGAATTCTTTAACCCTGAGAACCTCATCAACCGCAGGCAGTTTAAGATAGAGACACCTGAGGTGAATGTCAGTGTGGATCCAGAGCATGCCTTTGGAATTAGGACGGAGGTTATCGATGGCCGCAGCTATCTGATGATTCCGATTAGCGAAGGAATTACGGTGAATGGTGTGGATGTTAGCATTCAAGATGGAAGTGAAAGCGATGCAGTAGGAGCAGGAGAGAGGGAAGAGGAAGGAACCGAAGCCTAATAGTGCTAATCTGGCTTCTGCGGTGAATATACTGAAATATGGAAGCATAGCACCGAACTGATTGAATTGATGCGAATAATAAGAATGAAAATGGAGAGCCTGAACGGTGTTCGGCTCTCCATTTGGTTTATGTGGTTTTCGTGTTTAATTGTGTAAAAGCTTTACAGCGGGTAGTTAGAGGCATATGATGTAGTAAATTTTAATACAGGTGTAAAAAGTGGAGGTGGACTATGAATGCACATGATATTTTAAATAATCCTTTTCTTAATAAAGGAACCGCATTTACTCTAGAGGAGCGTCAGGAACTTGGGCTTATTGGCCTATTGCCACCTTACGTTCAGACCATCGAGGAACAGGCTGCTGAGACTTATGCGCAGCTTCATACCAAGGCTAATGATCTTGAGAAGAGACTCTTTCTCATGGAAATATTTAATACTAATCGCACACTGTTCTATTATCTTTTCTCACATCATCTAGAAGAGTTCAATCCAATTGTCTATGACCCAACTATTGCCGACACTATAGAGGGATACAGCAACCTCTTTGTAAATCCTCAGTATGCAGGTTACCTCGACATTAATCATCCAGAGCATATTGAGGAAACTCTTAGAAATGCAGCTGGCGGCAGGGATATAAGACTGATTGTAGTAACCGATGCCGAAGAAATTCTCGGAATTGGCGATTGGGGTGCAAATGGTGTGGATATCTCAGTAGGAAAGTTAATGGTGTACACTGGCGCGGCAGGGATTGATCCAGCTACGGTTTTACCACTAGTTATCGATGCAGGAACTAACCGTGAGTCGCTTCGCAATAACCCTAACTATCTTGGAAATCGCCATGAGAGAATACGTGGTGACCGCTACTATGACTTCATCGATAAGTTTGTCAATGCAGCAGAGAAGATATTCCCTAAGCTGTATCTACACTGGGAGGACTTCGGGCGTTCAAATGCCGCAAATATTCTCGAGAAATATCGTAAGGATATTCCTACCTTTAACGATGATATACAGGGAACGGGTATCGTAACTCTTGGAGGAATCTCGGATCGCTTGCGGTTACAGGTGAGAAACTCACTGACCAGGTATACCTATGCTTTGGCGGTGGGACTGCCGGTGCAGGAATTGCCTCACGTGTACTCCGCGAGATGGTAACTATGGGGCTTTCAGAGGAAGACGCTTACAAGAGGTTCTTCATGGTGGATAAGCAGGGGCTTCTCTTCGATGATATGGATGATTTGACTCCCTGAGCAGAGACCTTTTGCTAAGAAGCGTTCTGATTATCCTAACGCAGATAAGCTGACAGACCTACTTGAGGTTGTGAAGACAGTAAAACCAACAATACTTGTTGGAACATCAACAGTGCCAAATACTTTTACGAAGGAAGTTGTTGAGGCTATGTGCGAGAATACTGAACGCCCAATGATTTTCCCTCTATCAAATCCAACGAAGCTCGCAGAGGCAACTGCAGAGGATCTAATCGCTTGGTCGGATGGAAAGGCTTTTGTAGCAACTGGAATTCCAGCAGGTACAGTTTCGTACAAGGGTGTTGACTATGTAATTGGACAGGCTAACAATGCACTCATCTATCCAGGTCTAGGACTTGGAATGCTCGCATCGGAGGCAAGCTTACTGACAGATGAGATGATTGGGGCTGCAGCTCATTCGCTTAGCGGCATCATAGATATGAGTAAGCCTGGAGCACCTGTGCTACCTCCGTTCAAGTACGTAGCGGATGTATCCATTAGAGTTGCCGAAGCAGTTGCTAAGACTGCCCAGAAGCAGGGACTTGCACGTGCTGAAGAAACGGATATGGTCAAGGCTGTTCAGAATATGAAGTGGTATCCAAAGTACTAAAATTAGAGATTAAAATATTCGTGTGAAGGCCGGCTTATGTCCGGCTTTCACGGGATATAAAAGGGTTTAGGCTCTAGAAAGGAACGATATGGAGATATTAATCACCTCTATACAGAGTATTATTCCAATTATTGCGATAATAGCCTTAGGATACTTTCTACAGAATCACGGATGGTTTGGAGAGTCTTTTGGCTCCAACTTATCGCGGTTAATAATGAATGTTGCATTACCGGCGTCTATTTTCGTGTCAGTAATGAAATATCTAACCTTCGATAAACTTGTTAGTCTATCTGAGGGACTCGTCTACACATTTGCTGCATTTGGACTAGGATATGTTGCAGCCTTTATTGCAGTTAAAGCATTTCACGTAAGGCCGGGGCGCAGGGGCACGATGATAAATACCTTTGTAAATGCCAACACCATTTTCATAGGTTTGCCTCTCAATGTAGCGTTGTTTGGGAACAAGGCTTTGCCATATTTCCTCATATACTACATCACTAATACCGTTTCGACCTGGACTTTAGGAGTTTACCTGATGTCTAGCGATAGCAAATCGGGTAAGCATAAGAGCGCAGAAAAGTTCGACTGGAAGAAGCTGCTTCCAGCGCCATTAGTTGGTTTCTTAGTGGCTCTAGTATTCCTCGTTTTGAGGATTCCAGTACCAGATTTTGCTACTAGCACGCTTACATATGTAGGAAATATCGTAACACCGCTGTCGCTAATCTATATAGGTATAGTCCTTGCAAAGGCTGGCCTTAAGACGATTACACTGGATAAGGATACGATTATAACCCTAGTAGGTCGTTTCGTATTAGGACCTGTAGTTATGGTTGCAATACTTATGCTCACAGCTAAGAATATGCCAGTTGATGAATTTAGGACGTTCGTTATACAGGCGGCTGCACCTGCTCTAGCGGTGCTGCCAATCCTAGCAAGCCATGGAGATGGTGATGTCGAGTTCTCGACTAATGTAGTAACATTAAGTACGATTCTGTTCGTTATAGTAGTGCCGATTGTTGATACACTGCTCGGATTTATGTAAGAGGATTAAAGTCCTCGAGAGAAGGCCGAGTCGCAGAAACAAAATGGAATAATAAGTGATAAAAACGGTTATAGGAAAATGTACCGGCCTTCTAATCGTTAGATTATGGTCTAACTTGAGGTCGGTACATTTATGATTTACTATAGCCTTTTTCTTTATATGCGTTATATACGTTACTTACCGTCTTTATACACCTTGGCATTCTCGAGCTCTACGTACGTGGCGTTTTTATCTTCAGGTAGCGTCTTGAGTGTGAATTTGCCAGATATGACAAATTTCTTATCCTCAGCTGGTAGCTTCGAAGCTTCACCTTTCTTGAGTTTGAAGAGTAGCCCTTGCTGGCAACATTCGGTTGCATCTGGAATCAGGCAGTACGTATAGCGCTCGCCAGTACCTGGATCGATGCTTACGGTGTAGTATCCCTTTACCTTGATAGTTTTTCCTACGTATTTCTTAGGATCTGTCATCATGTTAGACACTTCAGAGTAGATTGCTGTTGCACTCATGGTACTGAGGTCGATGTCAACATGACCATCCGTCTTCGCCTTATTGTGAGCTACGATATGTAGTGTAACTCCAATACAGATTGATACAAAAGCCAATAGCGTGATTATTATTATAATTAGTTTAGTCTTTTTGTTGTTAGTCATTTTATCATCTTTGCATTCTGTAAAATTATCCTCTAGCAGTCACTTTGCCGAGGAGTATAAATATAAGATACATAATTGCATCAACCGTTACAATCGTTGCTCCTACTGGAGTTCCGCCTAGGATTGATATAAACATTCCGGTCAAGGCTGCAACTATTGATAGGATTATAGAGCAGATGGTTACTGCTCTGAAGCTTCCAAATACGCACATCGCCGATAGAGCAGGGAAGATGATGAGCGCGGATATCAAAAGTGAGCCTACCAGGTTCATTCCCAGTACTATTATAACAGCAATGATGATTGCGATGATTAAATTATATGTTTCTGTCTTAGTGCCTGTAGCTTTCGCGTATTCCTCATCAAATGTGACAGCAAAAAGTCTGTTGTACAGAAACACGAAGGAAACTATAACTATTGCCGAGATTACTAGGCATAGGATTACGTCTTCTGTCGTCAGTGTCAATATCGATGTGGAGCCAAATAATGTCGTACATACGTCTCCCGATACGTTTGCCGATGATGAGAATACGTTCATCATCAGATAGCCGAAGGCAAGTGATACGACTGACAGTATCGCCAGCTTGGCATCGCCCATAACCTTACTGTTCTGGCCGCCGCGAAGTAGCAGTATAGCTGCGAGTATAGTGACTGGCATGGTCACATATAGATTGCTAGATACGTGCAGAATAGTTCCGACTGTCATCGCACCGAATGCGACGTGTGAAAGTCCGTCTCCTATAAATGAAAATCTCTTAAGCACCAGCGTTACTCCGACCATAGCTGCGCAGAGGGCGATTGAAACACCTACGATCAGCGCATATAGGACGAAGGAGTGAGAAAGGTACATGTGCAGCTGTTCTGAAATATTAGACATCTAGAATCTCCCTCCTCTCTGCTTCTGAAGCTAGGTGAGGTTTATCGCTCATTATCAGTAGCTTGTTGGCCGCAGATAGCGCTTTGCTGATATCGTGCGAGATGGTTATGATTGTCGTCCCGTTCTGATTTAGTCTGTCTAGCAGATAGTACAGATGGGCAGCGGCCACCGGGTCGAGCCCGGTGATCGGCTCATCTAGAACCAGCACTTTCTTGGAGCCGGCGATGGCGCGTGCTAGGAGCACGCGCTGCCGCTGCCCGCCAGAAAGCTCGCGAAAGCTCTCGTTCTTAATATCCTCGAGATCAAGCTCTCGGATAGCCTCAGCGGCAAGCTTTCGCTCCTTATGCCCATAAAAAGGCTTAAATCCAAGTCTATCCAGGCATCCAGATAGTACGACTTCCCATACGGAAGCCGGGAAATCCTTCTGCATCTCACGCTGCTGCGGCAGGTAGCCGATATCACTCTTATCAATGTCGCCGCGCAGCAAGACCTTGCCGTTAATCGCTGGAATCAGACCGACCAAGGTCTTAATCAAGGTCGATTTACCAGCGCCGTTTTCTCCTACAATACAAATATAATCCCCGTTGTTAATCTCCAGATCGAATCCATTACAGAGGGGCTTGCCTGAATACCCGACAGCAAGCCCCTCGCAAATGATACTAAATGAAGAGTCTTTACTCTCTCTTACCATTTTGTTCAATTTATTCTCCTAGTAATACCTAATTGTTTAGAACCTCCTGCAAAACTTTGAGGTTATTCTCCATCGTCTTGAGGTAAGTCTTTTTCTTAATGTCGCCCTTCTTCATAGACTGCAGGGAATCAAGAGTTTTGATGTCTCTCTTAGTTCCGTCGGCATTCTTGATTACAGACTTAGCAATCTTGTGATCAGAGTTCTCGATAGTTAAAACATGCTTTATCTTAAGCTGGTTGAGCTTGTTGGATAGGAAGCTAATTGTCTCAAAGCTAGCCTCAGATTCAGCTGAGCAGCCTACAAATGCAGCATAGTAGTTTAGACCATAATCATCTACCATGTAACGGAATGGGAAACGATCTCCGAAGATGAGAGTCTTAACCTTAGCGTTTTTAACAGCCTCAGCATACTTGTTGTCTAGATTCTCTAGCTTTTTAGTGTAGGCATCGAGGTTCTTCTTATAAGTATCTGCGTGCTTCTCATCCTTCTTAGCAATTGCCTGCTCGATAGGCTGGCAGAGCTTAATCGCATTCTTGAGAGATAGCCATACATGCTCATCATACTCTACTTCCTCGGCGTTTTCGTGATGATGACCGTCACCTTCATCTTCCTTCTCTGGCTGCATACCTTCCTTGACTTCTTCAGCCTTCTTACTGTCCTTCATTTCGTCCATGAGGTTGATTGCAACGAGGTCCTTGTTCTTTTTCTTCTTGAGAACGTCCTCAACCCATTCATCTGACTCACCGCCAACATAGACGAAAATGTCAGCATTTGAAATATCCTTTATATCCTGAGCTGAAGGCTGGAAGCTGTGCAAATCAGTACCATTCTTCTGAAGTAGCTTCAGATCAACATCCTTGACTCTGTCGCCTAGAATCTCTCTAACCCAGTCGTATTCAGGAAATGTAGTTACGACAATCTTGAGCTTCTTGGGAGTCTGCTTCCTTCTTGCCGCAGCTCGCAAGTGTACCAAGTGAAAGGATTGCAATCATCATAATTGCAAATATTTTAATAAGCTTGTTACGTTTCATAAAAACCTCCATGCTATGTAACGTGAAAAATACAGATTTTGCAAAAATAGTATCGGTTATTGTAATTGTCCGAGCACCGCGACTCTTTTATGAATCGGAACGGTGACGATGTAAAATGGGAAGATAACCGAAATTAAAAATCATTTTCAGTTTACCACCGGTGATTTATCATGTCAATGTAGAAAGAAAGTTTCACAAAACTATCAAAAAATTTTTAATACCTTGAGGTCAGTGGAGTTCAACAAAAATCATAAAGATTTAGCGGGAAAATAAAAGAACATATGTTTGATTTTTGCCTGTGCCTCCACTATAATTGGGACAAGCAAAAAAGTCAAGCGGAGTATTTGTCGTCATCAGGGAGTGAAGATGGATGGGAATGCGTCAATCAATATATTTAATAAAGAGGAGGAGCTTGAGGGGAGCAGGACCTACCTGTGCATCGACCTGAAGTCTTATTATGCGTCTGTCGAATGCATAGCTCGAGGGCTTAATCCGCTCGAGGCTAGGCTACTAGTTGCTGATCCAACTAGATCAGACAACACGATTTGCCTAGCGGTTTCACCCGCACTGAAGGGCCATTGGTGTGCCGGGGAGACCTAGATTATTTGAAGCGAAGCAGGCGATAAGAAGAGCGGAGATAGAGTGCGGTCATGAGATTGAATACATCATAGCACCGCCGAGGATGGCTGAGTATGTGCGCATATCATCGGAAATTTATTCCATTTATATGAATTTTGTTTCCCCGGAGGATATTCATGTATACAGCATAGATGAATGCTTTATGGATATAACGCATTACCTTCACATGTATAAGGGGGCGGCGATTCGCCACAAGGTTTCGGCAGCTCGTGAGATGGCGATGACTATAATCAAAGCTGTTCTAGCAGAGACAGGCATAGTATCAACTGCGGGAGTTGGAACTAACATGTATCTGGCTAAGGTTGGTATGGATATAGTTGCCAAGAAGAGTAAAGCAGATGATGACGGCGTAAGGATTGCAGAGCTCAATGAGACATCTTATAAGTATCTCCTTTGGAACCATAAACCGCTAACTGACTTCTGGCAGATCGGACGTGGTAAAGCCCGAAGGCTCGCTAAAATCGGGGCTTATACGATGGGGGGATATAGCTCGCATATCGATTCATGAAGAGGAATACCTATATAAGGCATTTGGTGTAGATGCGGAGATCCTGATAGATCATGCATGGGGAAAGGAGCCATGCACCATGTCGGATATCAAGTCTTATAAGCCAGCAGCGCATTCGCTCTCTACTGGGCAGGTTCTGCCTCGTGCATATGCTCATGGAGAAGGTCGCAATATATTTATCGAGATGGCTGATAAGCTATCCATGGATATGGTACGGAAGAAACTAATTGCATCGCATTTTTCTTTTTTCATCAGCTTTGATGGGCAGAGTCTTGAGAGCGGAGAGTATAACGGTCCGGTTGTGGTTGATTTTTACGGAAGATTGATGCCTAAGGGTGTGTCTGGCAATGTTAGGCTACGTATTGCTACGAATAGCACCGCAGAGATTATAGGAAGCTTAAAGAAAGTTTTTGATCGCCTAATAAATCCGGCACTTTACATAAGGCGCATAACCATAGTCGCCAACGATATCAAAGGAGTAGATGAAGATGAGCAGATTGATATATTTTCCCTAGACTCTTGCGATACAGATGACTCTAAAGAATGTGAATTGCAAGGGGTTATGCTAGCAATACGCGAGAAGTATGGAAGCAATGCCTTGATAAAAGGCATGAATCTCGAAGAGGGAAGCACATATATAGAAAGGAACAATCAGATAGGAGGTCATAGAGCATAGATGGGTGTATACGATGAAAGAATTATTAGGGCAACAAAATTTGAATATGCCGATATTATCAATAGAGTGAGACCAATCCATAAGGCTGATAGATTTTCGTACAAGTATCCGCGGATGAGCAGTGAGAAGCGAGCTAAGATATTCGCACCTTTTGCTGCCTTGTCAGGGTACGATGATGCTTTAGCGGAGAAGGAGGTAATCTACGATATCAAAAGGGTACTTACTGATGATGAGTATTTTGATTTAGATTGCAAGATTGCAACCATATACGAAAAGTGTAGCAATAGCATATTAGCTAGAGAAAATGGTGTTGAGGTCAGAATACTTTACTTTGAACCCCTTGCCAATGATGAGCTGCATGGCAGATATATAGAAATTAGTGGATTAGTCACAAAGGTAAGACCAGATAAAGAGACTATCACAATTCTTGATAAAGAAATTTCTCTGAGATCGATATACAAACTAGAAATATTAAATGCTAGGGGCATCGAGCCACAAGATGAATAAAACTCCCTGCTCTCTCAAGCAGGGAGTGTGGATACGCCTATCTAAATTGACAAATCAGCGATATGTTTTGTCAGACCATAAGGTAGCACATCTTGTCTGTAATGCATATGGGAGAACCTATGATTAAACTCGCGCAATCTGCTCGATTCCTTCAACTGTACCAAGAAGTTCCATGCCAACTGGTCTCCAGTAATCATATATTAGCACAGGACCGCTGTATTCATACAGAAGCCTTATGACTGTATTAAAGAATATAGGATTATTGATGAACATCTTAACGTTGAAATTACAGTCATACTGCTTTTCTTCGGTATACGGATACTTGAAATTAATAATCTGCGACTCCGGTTCGCAGTCATAGTAGCGAAGCTCTAGAAGCTTGTAGCCGGTGAATTTTGACTGGTTATCATCAGCATTTTCACGGCAAGCGATTATTTGATCCGCTCTTGCATCAGTCATAACCTGAATATCGCCGAGGTTATTCTTGCAGAGCTCATATAACTCTCTGACTGTGTTAAGTGCGTGAGGTCTCTCTGCCTCGTTTTCGTCTATAGGGATAATTCCTTTGCCGATTAGGTGCTGCAGGAATTCCTCGCATGAGAAAGTGCCGAGCGTATAATCCTCTGGTTTGTTGCTGGAATTACATTCGATAGTTACATTTGAATTGTCGATTTCTTTAAAATTGATATATGCCATATTGTCACCTCTAACCTCTATTAATTAGCATTGGTATTATATCATCAGAGCGAAGTGAGGTCATTAATAAATAAAGAGAGAGGTGGCACTTATTTAAACGCCACCTCTGATGTCACAGATAGGATGTTCAGAAGATTATCTATATTTATAGAAACCTTCACCAGCATTGATGCCGGTCTTACCTTCATCTATGTACTTTTTAAGCATTGCTGCAATCTTGCCTGCATTTGAATCTGGGTTCTTTGACTCAGGGTTGCTGGATACGATGTTGTAAGCAGTTGTTAGTCCGACGATATCGAGTATCTGGAAAGGACCAAGTGGAGAACCTGTTCCTAGCTTCCAAGCGCGGTCGATATTTTCATGATCTCCAATTCCGTTAGCGAGTAGGTACTGTGCGGAATTTAGGAATGGTACGAGCATAGAATTTAGCAGATAACCAGGCTGTTCCTTCAGTACCTTGATAGGAACCATGTTAAGCGCTTTGGCAAATTCAACTACCTCGTCATATGCGGCCTGGGATGTCTCGCTGTGTCCCATAACCTCACCTATGTTGCTTCTCCAGATATTGTTAGCAAAGTGAAGTGCAAGGTATCTCTCAGGCTTAGATATATCTTCCTTAAATGTGCTAGGAAGGAATGTCGAAGAATTTGTCATTACTATAGTATTATCGTCGAGCACTTTATCGAGCTTTCTATAGAACTCATGCTTTTCATCAGGAATCTCAGCCATGCTCTCTATATAGTAATCGCAGCCTTTTGCAGAATCCTCGAGAGAAAGAGAGAGTTTTAGATTTATAAGCGGATTCAACTTTTTCTTGGAGTTCGTCGAGCTTCTCGCTAGTTAGGTCTTCAGCTTTTACCCCGAAACCTCCAGGAACTTGGATTCCAGGCTTGCCTAGATTTTGCCTTAGCGTTTCGATTTCAGATAGATAAATTTTGTATAGCCTGTCTATCTTAGGCTGAGACCTGCCTATGGAGCCTTCGCTTCTTAGCCATATAGTTGTATCAAATCCGGAGAAAGCGCTCTGAAAAGCAATCTGACTGCCTAGTACGCCGCCACCAGCTACTGTAACTTTTTTATTATTCATGGGATCACCTCCTGTGTATAAATAACAACTTGTGTTAGTTTTGTATAACTTGATTATACACCTAAAATTAAATAAAGCCATATAATATTTAATAGTGCGCAATTATTTCTTCAAAACTACACAATTCATAATGATTGCGACTATTGACAGAGTTCCATAATAGTTCTATTATACTTATTAGTTCTTGGTTTATTATCTTTAACTATTTGAACCTAGAACTGATAAATATGGTAATTGACTTCAGGGCAGGGTGTAATTCCCTACCGGCGGTATAGCCCGCGAGCCGAGAGGCATGATTCGGTTAGATTCCGAAGCCGACAGTTAAAGTCTGGATGGGAGAAGCTTTTATTCTGAAGGGTACATTAGGTTGTACAGGGATGAATTGCAGGAGCTCTGAGGGGGCTTCTTTTTTAGTGCATATCCATTCTAATTGAACGGGTCAATTGTATATTTATTCGAATGAGGAGAGAGAAATGTCGTTAGAGAGAGCTGATGAGCTGATGCTACAGGACAAAGAGTACATGCGCCGAGCTATTGAACTGGCTAAGAAGGGCACAGGATGGGTTAATCCCAATCCAAAGGTCGGTGCTGTAATTGTCAAGGCTGGACAGGTCATAGGCGAGGGATACCATGTAAAGTGCGGTCAGATGCACGCTGAAAGGAATGCTATAGCATCGCTTCGTGATTCTGCAGAGGGTGCTACGATGTACGTGACTATGGAGCCTTGTTGTCATTACGGCAAGACACCACCGTGTACGGAGGCAATTATTGAAACGGAATAGCTAGAGTTGTGATTGGATCCAAGGATCCTAATCCAAAGGTAGCTGGAAAGGGCGTTCAAGCGCTGAGAGATGCTGGCATTGAAGTCGTAGAAGACTTCATGATGGATGAGTGTGATGCTCTAAATCCGATTTTCTTCCACTACATAACTACTAAGCATCCTTACGTCATGATGAAGTATGCCATGACTGCTGACGGTAAGATTGCGACTAAGACTGGAGCATCAAGGTGGGTTACTGGCCCTGAGGCTATTCACAAGGTGCATGAGATGCGTCATGAATGCATGAGCATCATGGTCGGTGTTGATACGGTTATAGCTGATGATCCTATGCTTAACTGCAGAATTGAGGATGGCAGAAACCCGGTGAGAATCGTATGCGACAGCAAGCTCAGAATTCCAAATGAATGCCAGTTAGTGAGAACTGCTGATGAGTACGATAGTGAAACAGTTGTCGTTTGCGCAATTGAAGGTCTGCCTATAGGAGAGGTGAGGTTTACTGATAAGGCACCAATCTATTTGGACTATGAGAATACAAATCCGCTTGCAAAGGCTTTAGGCAAGAAGTTTGGCGGAGGAAATTTCATCAAGAAGGCAGTTAAACTTAACGAGATGGGAGTCAGGATTTTTAACTTCCCTGGTCACGATGGAAGAGTCAATCTAAACATGCTGATGGAATACCTCGGCAGTCTAGAAATAGATAGCTTGCTCCTTGAAGGCGGTGGAAACCTTAACGAGAGCGCACTGAGAGTTGGAATTATCAGCGAGATGAGAATATTTATTGCACCCAAGGTGTTCGGTGGAAAGGCGAAGAGCCCTATTGAGGGTATTGGAGTTGACAATCCTAATATGGCATATAAATTCTCGTTCGACGACGTTGAGAGAATTGGTTCTGATCTCATGATTACATGCAAGAGAATCGATAATCTCAGCACATATATTCCAGAAGATGGAGAAAACTAATGTTTACAGGAATCATTGAAGAGACAGGGAGACTTAGGTCGCTAGATATATCTGGGGTGACAGGCCGCATAGAGCTCGAGGCCTCAAAGGTACTAGAAGGCACTAATATTGGTGATAGCATCGCTGTGAACGGTGTTTGCCTCACTGTAGTAGAACTTCATTCTGACGGATTTACCGCAGACGTCATGCTGAGACCATTTCCAGAACGGGATTCTCGCAGCTCAGAGTGGGCGATAAAGTTAACCTAGAACGGGCGATGGCTGCAAATGGCAGGTTCGGCGGACACATAGTATCGGGCCATATCGATGGCGTTGGAACTGTTGAATCACTCGAGCATGATGGAATTGCTGTATGGGTAAGCATCAAGGCGCAAAAGGAAATTCTTAATCTCATAGTAGAGAAGGGATCCATTGCAATTGATGGAATCAGCCTTACGGTTGCTTATGTGGATAGTGAACGTTTCAAGGTTTCGATTATTCCTCATACAGGTGAGGAGACTACACTGCTGAAGCGGCATGCAGGCGATAAGGTTAATCTTGAAAATGATATTGTAGGCAAATATGTAGAAAAATTATTGGGACTCGGTGAGCCAACTGTATATGGTGGTACTCGGCAAAAGGATGATAACGAAAGTGGACTCACACTTGAGTTCCTGGCGGAGAACGGGTTCTGAAAGGAGATACGATGAGTAGTAGAAAACGCGAATATGATTCAATTGAAAGAGCGCTTGAGGATCTGAGAGCTGGAAAGATAATTCTCTGCACAGATGATCCAGATAGAGAAAATGAAGGTGATATGATCTGTGCTGCGGAGTTTGCAACGCAGGAGAATATCAACATGATGGCTAGTATAGCCAAGGGGCTCATCTGCACACCGATGAGCATTGAGCTCGCAAGGAAGCTCAACTTCCCAGCGATGGTGTCTGAGAACACGGATAACCACGAAACTGCTTTTACAGTTTCAATAGACCATGTTGATACCACGACTGGTATTTCAGCTAAGGAACGAGGATATACGATGAGAAAATGCGTGGATCCAGATTCAAAGCCGGAAGATTTCAGGAGACCTGGACATGTGTTCCCGCTCGTTGCTAAGCGAGGTGGTGTGCTAGTTAGAAACGGACATACAGAGGCAACAGTGGATTTACTTAGACTTGCCGGGCTCAAGGAGTGTGGTGTGTGCTGCGAAATCATGGACGATGACGGCACGATGATGAGAACGCCTAAGCTGTGGGAAATCGCAGAGAAATATGATCTAGCATTTATAACGATCAAGCAACTTCAGGATTATCTGCGCATTAATGAGTGCCACGTAATTCGCGAGGCAGTAGCTAAGCTGCCGACAATGTATGGCGAATTCACAATGTATGGGTATATTAATGATATTACTGGCGAGCATCATGTAGCTCTTGTTAAGGGTGAAATCGGAGATGGTAAGGATGTTCTCTGCCGAGTTCATTCGGAGTGTCTCACAGGGGATACGTTCGGTTCGCTGAGATGCGACTGTGGTCTGCAGCTCGAGAAGTCACTCGAGATGATAGAAAAAGAAGGGCGCGGAGTGCTGCTTTACATGAGACAGGAAGGTCGTGGCATCGGACTCATCAATAAGATTAAGGCATATGCCCTTCAGGAAGAGGGATACGATACAGTCGAGGCTAATGTTAAGCTTGGGTTTGCACCAGACCTAAGGGAATACTGGGTAGGCGCACAGATTTTAAGAGACCTGGGATGCAAGTCGCTAAGGCTTATGACTAACAACCCTGAAAAGGTGTATGGGCTCGGTGATTTTGCTCTGGACATAACTGAGCGAGTTCCTATTGAGATTAAACCGCAGAAGTTCGATTACATGTATCTCAAGACCAAGAAGAGTAAGATGGGACATATTTTCAACGAAATTGATTTAGAGAAGTAGAAAGGAATCGTCATGAACAATATCAATCTATTAGAGGGTAAAGTCGTTGCTAAAGAAGGAATGAAGGTTGGAATCGTGGCTGCTCGTTTCAATGAAATTGTTGTAAGCAAGCTACTAAGCGGTGCAATTGACGGACTTGTACGCCACAATGTCAAGGAAGAGAATATCACAGCTGCTTGGGTGCCTGGAGCATTTGAGCTACCAACCGTTGCGAAGAAGATGGCTGAGTCCGGAAAGTATGATGCTGTAATCGTTCTCGGTGCTGTAATCAGAGGACAGACATCCCACTACGAGCTTGTGTGCAACGAGGCTGCAAAGGAATCGCTCAGATCTCTATGCAGACTGGTGTGCCAACTATGTTTGGAGTTATCACGACAGAGAATATTGAACAGGCAATCGCTCGTGCAGGAAGCAAGGTTGGAAACAAGGGCTACGACTGTGCACTATCCGCAATTGAGATGGTTAACCTCGTAGATCAGCTATAAGAACAGCTTTATTAATAAAGGTGAGCAGGCATATTTAATAACAGCAAGGCAGACTGTTTCAGTCTGCCTTGTTTTCAAAATGCAAATGGGGATTGGTCGTATACATGGACAAGAGTATGGGAATTAAGAATGGTGAAAGGAAAAATCAAGATAAGAGCAAGGTTATGCTCGTGTTTGACTACGATGGCACCATTCAAGAAACTATTAAGATTTATGCACCAGCTATTTTTGATATAGCGAAAAGGCTGAGGACGATATATGATGTTCCAGTCGAAAATCCTAGCTATGCGCGCATGGAGAGTTGGCTGGGGCTTAAAAATGAAGAAATGTGGGCAGACTTCGCCCCAGCGCTCCCTACGGCCGCTAAGGCGGCCGCATCGGCGCGGGTCGGCGCCTACATGCGCACTCTGGTTCGCGATGGTGCTGATCCATGGTATTCTGGTGCTCGTGACACACTAGACAGGCTCAAAAAACAGGGATACAGGATGATAATACTGAGCAACTCAGATCACGAGTATGCGGAATTCAACAGAAAGAGATTTGACACGGATAAATGGTTTGAGAGATATATAGATTGTGAATCCTGGGATTGGCAGTCTAAAGCTGATGTGTTAAGCTCTATAATAAGTAATGAACCTGACTTGACATACGTTATGATTGGGGATAGGTTCAATGACCAAGAGGCGGCAGTGAGGAACAAGATATTGTTTGTCGCATGTGAATATGGATACGGTAAGTCCGGAGAGCTAGATGAGGCTGATGCGAGAGCTTATTCAATTGCTGAGCTACCGGAGATTATTGCTAGATTAACTGATATTAGGGGGTTAAGATGAACATTGTATGCTTAGATATGGAAGGCGTATTGGTACCTGAGATCTGGATTGCCTTTGCGGAAGAGACAGGTATCGAGGAACTAAAGAAGACTACTAGAGAAGAGCCGGACTACGACAAGCTTATGAATTACAGACTTGATATCTTGAGAGAGCACGGTCTTGGGCTCAAGGAGATTCAGGATGTAATCGCTAGAATTGACCCGCTACCAGGAGCAAAGGAATTTTTAGATGAACTTCGTGCAACTACTCAGGCTATAATTCTAAGCGACACATTTTCGCAGTTTGCTCAGCCGCTCATGGCTAAGCTAGGATGGCTGGCTCTATTCTGCAATGAGCTGATTATTGGCGAAGATGGAATGATAGAAGGCTTCAAGATGCGCTGCGAGAAGTCAAAGCTCACAACAGTGAGAGCTCTTCAGTCATGCGGTTTTGAGACAATCGCAGCAGGAGATAGCTTTAATGACCTAGCTATGATTGAAGCAAGTAAAGCTGGTTTCCTGTTCCGAAGCACAGACTCCATCAAAGCTGACTACCCACAGTTCCCAGCTTACGATGAGTTTGATGACCTACTAGGTGCGATTAAGAAGGCTCTGTAAGGCTGTGGATTTAAAACAAGTCAAGATTACTTTCGTTAACTAGCTAATTATATAAGAAGACTAAGAGGCATCACCAGTAATGGTGGTGCTTTTTAGTGTGCAAAATTTCTAGAAATTTAATCAAAACAAAGTTATGCAAAATCCCACAATAATCGCACGAAAAAATCGAGAGCTCTATAGTCAGAGCTCTCGATTTTGTATCAATTCATATAACAATATGTCTAGACATCTAGCAAATTGTTAGTTAGATAATTTCAGTTCATCTTTTCTAGTAGCAGAATAGATGCCTCCGACCACAGCACCAACCAGTGCAGGTACAACCCAGCCAAGCGCAAGCTTAGTGAATGGAAGGTTACCTATGAAACCGAATGGAAGACCGAATCCATTTAGAACTGAGAGTAGGCTCGTAGCAAATGCAGTATAAGCAGCTACACCACCAACGTATTTGCTTGTAATCCACTTATCAAGTACGGCGAATATTACCAGAACGATAAGCGGTGGATAAAATGCACTGAGTATCGGTGCTGCAAGCGCGATAATCTTATCCAGTCCAAGGTTGCTCATAAAGAAGCTGAACCCGATAGTAACTAGTATTACTGTGCGGTAGCTAACCTTTCCGTTTGATAAACCAGCAAAGTAGTCGCCGATTACAGAGGAAAGTCCAATCGAAGTTGTTAGACATGCTAGCAGAATTATAATCGCTAGAGCGATAACTCCCCATCCGCCGAGAAGTCTGTTAGTTATAGCGATTAGAAGTGGTGCCTGTGCAAGGCCTGCAAATGGCTATCGCTTGTAGTCGATGCACCGAGGAATGTTAGACCTCCATATACTAGTCCAAGTAGGACTGTCGAAATGATATCTGCACCAGCTACTAGCTGTTTTACATCTTTCTTATCAGTAAAGCCATATTTCTTTGCAGCAACTATGAGAATGATAGTTACCGTTACTCCGCCAATGCCGTCGAGTGTTTGATAACCGTTAACAATTCCTGTCTGGAATGGAACAAGATCCTTTGTTCCGATAGGTGCACCGATTGGATTTACGATTCCGAGTATGATTAGAATGACCATAACCAGAAGTAAAAGCGGTGTAAGGAACTTTCCTATAACATCTACAACACCAGAAGGATTGAGTGCAAGAATAGCAGTCACTGCAAAGAACACAAGGCTGAATGCCCATAGCGGAACGCCTGGTAGCAGTCCTTTGATACCCATCTCATAAGTCGTAGCGGATGTTCTTGGAATACAGATGATCGGTCCGAGTAGAAGTAGAATGATGGATACGAATACCTTGCCAGGTATGGTGCCAATCTTGTTAGTTACTCCGTCTACCGTTCCTTCTCTGTTAGCAACAACAGAATAAATGGCTAAGGCTGCCAGTCCAACATCCATGATGAAAAATCCTAAAAATCCTACTAGCCAATTGCTTCCAGTCTGCTGGCCGAGGAATGGCGGAAATATAAGGTTACCAGCGCCAAATTGAGTTGCGAAAAGGGCGAGACCCATGGTCACAATAATCGGCCCCTTCGCCTTTGGTTTTGAATTATCTTTCATTGTCCCTCCTATAATAAAAGTAATAATAAAGTGTTTATTTACAATTAAAAAAGATAGTTATTACTATATAGTAACCATTTAAGAACCAGTACCGAAATATAGTCATATGCCTAGTACTTTTTGGAATAACAAGGTTTAATCTACCGTCTTGGTGTGTTATAATCACTGTAATTTCAAGCATATTACAAATTATGATTAATTTTAGGAAAAAGATAAATGGATTTAATTAAACTAAAAATACTTTATTGCTGCTGCAGAATTGTTGAATTTTTCTAAAGCTGCTGAAGCTTGCAATATCACGCAGACTGCGATAGGTAAGTACATTAATAAATTAGAAAATGAAATCGGATGCTCTCTATTCTATCGAACTAATAAGGGCGTCAGCTTGACTGAAGCCGGGGAAAAATTCTATTTAGGTGTAAAAGAGATAACCGGGCAGTATGAGGACTTATTAAAACAAATTGAAAATGAGACAGATAAGCTTCTTAGAATTGGAATCGCAGGTGACTATCTGCCAATTAATTTTTAAGAAAGTATAAAGCTATGAATAGGGACATTTCCTTGGAGGTTGAATTTAAGGATAAAGACCAATTGATTAACATGCTAGAGAGGGGATCGATAGATGCGATGATTATCCCCGATGTTACAATGCTAAGTGAAAATACAGTTGGCATAGAGAAGGTGGAAATAGGAGCTGCACATGATGTCATATGCTGCTCTCAAGAAAGCGTGATTAAATACGGAAGTGTCGGAAAAGTCATAGAGAATTTACCGCTTATCACCAAAGCGGTTGAAAGTGAATATCATGAGTACTGTAGAGATAATCTGAAAAGCATATACAATAGCACTTTTTCGGATGTACGTGTTGTTGATACGGTGTCGAATCAGACTACTTTAATTGCACTCGGGCAAGGGTTTGCAATCATGCCAAAAGAGGAGATGACAGCGATTGAAGACATGTATATGGAAGGATTAGGTGAGAGATTTACAGAGATTCTACTACTAGTATATATGTCAAAAAACAAAAATCAGTCGCTTCGCGATTTATTGAAATTTGTAAGCAAAAGTAATAGTGATGGTGAATCCTTATTTGAATAACTTTGGATAATTAAAGAATAGAATAAGATAATTCTTAGCATAAATAAAAAATCCCTGGATTCTGATAGAATCCGGGGATTTTTAAGTTCCGTAAGATTAACGCTTCGAGAACTGGCTAGCTCTTCTAGCTTTCTTGAGACCGTACTTCTTTCTTTCCTTCATACGAGGGTCTCTCGTTAGGAATCCAGCGGCCTTAAGTGCTGGTCTGTTAGCCTCAGCATCTACTTCACAAAGTGCTCTTGAGATACCATGTCTAAGTGCTCCAGCCTGTCCTGTTGTACCACCACCGTTAACTAGTGCGATTACATCGTACTTTCCAGTTGTTCCAGTGATTTCAAAAGGTCTCTTAACCTCGTTCTTAAGAACTTCAAGTCCGAAGTAATCTTCGAGGTCCTTCTTGTTTACAACGATTCTTCCTGTTCCAGGGAGTAATCTGACTCTAGCAATTGAAGATTTCTTCTTCCTGTTGCCTGATACATTTCTTTAGCCATCTTCTAATCCTCCCTTCCTAGAATGTCCACTCTTCAGGATTCTGTGCAGCATGTGGGTGCTCAGGTCCTGCGTATACCTTTAGCTTCTTGAACATCTGTCTGCCGAGCTTGCCCTTAGGCATCATGCCCTTAACAGCGTGACGGATGATCTCTTCTGGCTTTTTAGCGCGAAGTTCTGCAAGAGTTGTCTCCTTGAGACCACCTGGATATCCACTGTGGCTCTTGTAAATCTTCTGCTTTTCCTTCTTGCCAGTTACTGCTACCTTCTCAGCGTTTACAACAACTACGTAATCTCCGCAGTCAACGTGAGGTGTGTAGATAGGCTTCTTCTTTCCTCTTAGGATCATTGCAATCTCAGCTGCAACCTTACCTAGAGTCTTGTCCTCTGCATCGATAACATACCACTTGTGGTCGATATCTGCAGGCTTAGCGATGTAAGACTTCATATTCTTTCCTTTCTACCTACTCAGATCCGAAGATCGATTTCGGCACTGTCTACTAGGATCCTAGGATCTTGTTCGACATACTAAAAATAACTTAGTGTCGGAGCTACCGGGTAGAGCCCTGCTCCATTTGCACAATATGCCTAAAAATTATATTACTCAAAGTGTTCAAAGTCAAGCCTTTAAAGCTTTCATTTCGTTCTGTTCATCCCACTCTTCTACCAGAATAGCTCGAAGCTCCATATCGAAATACTCATTGCTTCGTTTTCCCGGCTAGCTTGAGTATACCTTCTGTTCTAAAACCCTAGCTTAGTGTATAGGTTTCGAAGCGACTTTGTCATCAGGAAAATGAGAAACGGTAACTCTATGTGTACCGAGCTCCTCGAAAGCATGGCGAAGAAGCGCTTCCATCGATTCTGTTCCGTAGCCTTTGCCACGAGCCGCTTCGTCAGCGAGATAAATAATGGCGATATTTAGTGAATCATTGATGGGATCAATGTTGGTGATATCAATTTTTCCCAGAGGCTTTTTGCTAGATTTCTCAACTATTGTCATCCATTCGCGAGATGGGTCATGAATGACGTTGTGAAATTCGTCTGTTATCGTATCTAGGTTTCTTTTGCCAGTCGTGCAGAAGTGCTCGATTACGGTTTCTCGCGATTCCCATTCCGCGAAAAGGTCGCAGTCAGCAAAGGATGCCTTGCGAAGTATGATGTGGTCAGTTTCTATCAAGTCGATTCCTCCTCTAGTATCAAGCTTATTGATTTCTTATTATACCAAAAAATTACACATCTTATCATAAAAAATAGCGGAGAGATAGAGAACTACTGAGGAATGAATGCCAGAAGTTTGCGCAAGATAACAATATAATTTAGTGTAATACATACATTTACAGCATGTCCGTAGGCAATAAATTTTCTTTGTATAATAAAATTTAATAATAAAAAGTATCAATAGTTGTACATGGCGATATAAGTATGAATTATTGTTAACACTTTTTCCAGTGCGATAGAATGTTAACATAAAATACGATACATAGTTATGCCGTTATTCGCGAGATGGGCGCGAATCGTGGTACGACTATTGTTGTTTTTTGTACAAATACACTTATTGACTACAATCAATTAGGAAAGGAAAGTAATGGTTACGAAGAAGAAAGAATTAAAGGCGAAGGTCTCAGGAGTATTGCTTACAGCTATCCTGATACTCACCATGATGCCGTGGCATGTAATGGCTGACGATACCTCCGCTGCAGAGGGCACGGCTGCTGCGAACACTGTAGCTACCGAGAGCGAGGGCGTTTCTAACGAAGTGGCAAGTGCTACTACAAGAGATGCAGCACAGAATAAACCAGCTGCGGCTCCTGCGACACCTGCAGGTGAAAAGCCTTTAGCAACATCTGCATCATCTAAGAAGGTGGTTAAGGCATCCGTAAAAGTCGTATATAAGGATGGAACACCTGTTGAAGACGGAACAGCCTTCACACTTGAAGATCCAGATAACAATGACCAAAAGGATTACGAAGTTAAGAACGGAAAACTAGAGCTTCAGCTAATCTCTGACAAGCAGTATCGACTAGGTCTCTCGTGGGAAGATGAGAAGATGGATACTCACAAAGTCGTTGAAGCTGATGCAAATCTTGGCACAATTCCTGTTGCAATAGCGTCAAACGGCAAGACACTTGTATGGTACGACAGACATAACAAGAAGCTTCTGGAGAATAAACCAGTGACGACCGTCACTCTCAAGGAAATCGAAGACAATGACGAAACCCCATCTGAGCCAAAGCCTGCGGAGAAGAAGAGAGTAGAAAAAGGTGAATTAGCAAACGTTCGTGATATAGATGTAACTCTAGATGATGGAACACCGATGCTGACGGTGTTCAGCTAGAACTCATAGATATGAGCAGAGTTGCTGATTGGTCATATGAATTTGAAAAATACACTGTTAAGGATGGTAAGATCCACGGCGTTAAGATGAAAGCTGAGACGCAGTATAAGATTGGTATGGATACCGCTAATCCATCATATTCTGCCTACACGATCGTTGGCGCTTACAACAGCAAGCATCTGATGCGTATATATGCAAGATATGAGAACGAGTATCCACTATACTACGATTATGACGAGGGTATAGGCGCACCAGAGAAGCCGATTGCAAAGCTTGTATTCCACAAGGTGAAAGAGCAGAGCGAATTAGAGAATCCTAAATCGAATTCCAACATTACAGTTCTAAAGGTTTCTGATGGCGGCTATGTGGCAAAGGCAGGTCTACCTTTCAGATTAGTTCGTAAGGACAACGGCAAGTCGAAGGTTATCTACAGTGAGCAGGGTGAAGTTACAATCAATACCGAAGGAAACGTTCCTTACGAGCTTAAGCTAGATGAGAACGATACCTACGTTATGAAGAACAAGATTGAGTTCACCATGAAGCAGAATAAGCAGGGCAAGTATAACCCTATTATCGAAGGCTATGATGCTAACGATATAAATGGTTATCTGCAGTGCAGTGCTATAGAACTTGTTAGAAAAGACGGCAAGAAGCCAGGGAGCGACATCGTTAAGCCAGGAGAAAATACTGGAAATAACAATAGCGAAGATTGCAATCCATGTGGCGAATGCGAGGATTGTGCAAAGTATAAGCCTGAGCAGTATGCGAAGATTTACGAGAAGGAAAAGGTCATTCTCAAGAACATGCCAGTTCTAAGAAAGTCTGGTAACGAGTATAAACCTGTTAATAAGAAGGTTACATTTATCTTCTACAATGCAACAACTCAGACTATTGAGACAAAAGTAGAGTCAAGTAACGGTGTTCTACCTGACGTTGAGATGGTTAAGGGCAATAATTATATCGTATTTGCTGAAGATGGCGACTTTGAAATGCCTAACGCATACATGGTGCTAAATAAGACTGGCGAGAAGCCTGTTCCTTCTAAGGATAACGGAAGAAAAGTAGATGCATTCTACTTGACTCTAAGATCGATGTATGTGAGCAACCCTGAAGCTGCAAAGCGTGTCGCTTATACACTTCCAGTTTTCGATAAGGACCACAATCCTATTGATGGTGTAAATATTAAGTTTGTAAGCGAATACGACGAAGTTACAGCGAAGGTTAATGAAGGTGTAGTTGAATACTCGCTTATTGAAGATCAGAACTACATGGTACATGTAGACGATCCTAGATATACAATAGATTCCTTCCCTATGACTATGAAGGACAAGTCTGAGTGGGGAGCAGCAAAGTATGCATTTAATCACTTCAGCTGCGGTAGTGTCAATGAGCTTATCCTAAAGCCTAAGAGCGAAGAGGGTAAGAATAACACACAGCTTATCGATATTGATAACACTACAGCTGTGACTGGTTTACACTTCGGAAATGGAGAGTATCTGGTTAGCGTTAGAAAGCTACCTAACGAAACTGTAAAGGGTCTTGAAGGAAAGGATTATGAAGTCCTAGACATCGATATGATCAACATGTATCGTACCGAGCTGTCGAAGCTTGTAAGAGGAAACTTCAAGATCAGCAGACTGGTTCCAGATGGTAAGGATGTGAAGCAGGTTTACTACGTTGATAAAGAGGGTAAGCTTGTAAAGGTTCCATTCAAGCAGATCTTAGCATCTGACGGTGGATACATCGTAGCGTTTGACATGCCTTCGATGTCGCTTTACAACAATGTTATCGAGTACACTGACCACAAGCAGGCAGAGCCTGAAAAGCCAGTAACACCAGCAGAGCCTGAAAAGCCAGTAACACCAGCAGAGCCTGAGAAGCCTGTTACACCTGAAAAACCAGTAAATCCTGTAAACCCAGGAAACAATCAGGGAGATAACAATAGCACACAGCCAAACGTGCCAACTCCAGGTAATAATGGCGGAAATATTAATGTTTCACCTGAGTACTATGTAGCGAATGGAAATCTCGTTTGGAACGGTGATGATAGCGGAATGCTCATAGTTGTTAAGTCTAAGACTGATGACGAAAAGACATTTGAGAGATTTAAGAGCGTTGAGATTGATGGTAAGGTTGTAGATCCTAGCAACTACGACGTTGTAAAGGGAAGTGCGAGAATTACACTTCACGCATCATACCTAAGGTCTTTAAAACCAGGAAAGCATGCTGTAACCGCTCGTTTCAGCAACGGTTCTGTAAATTCAGAATTTACAGTAGCATCTCACGTAGCTAAGAAGGCTCCTAACGGAAAAACTACTCTAAATGGAAAGAACATCAGAACTGTCGTTAAGACTGGGGATTCCACAGGGTTTGAGTTTATGTTTGCTTTCGTAATTGCAAGCATGCTACTAGGCGTTGTAATTGCTATGAGGAAGAAAAACGCATAGCTCAAAATGTAAACTAGGGAACAAAAGCATTATCGAATGAGATGGAGTGCTATGCTCCATCTCATTTTTTAAACTACTTGAAAGAGAGAAAATGGGGAATGCAGAAACGCTTATTTGATAATAAGCTGCTAAGTATTATTGCGGTTATTATCCTCTCTCTTGCTTTAGCTATAGGGATCGCAAGCTGCGGTGCTGATAAGAGCAAGAAGGGGAGAGGTAAAAAGAAGGTAGAAGTTACAAAGGAAAAGTCTGCATCTGGCAAATCATCAGATAGCTCTAAAGCTGATAATGAAGGTGAGAGTGGAGCAAATAGCGATGATGATTCCAGTAGCAAAACACGAGAAGAGGAAAAAGCAAAGGAAAAGAAAAAAGAGAAAGAAAAGGCAAAGGAAAAAGAGCGGGCCAAAGAGGAGAAGTCGAAAAAAGACAGTAGTGACTCTAGCCATAGTAGCTCATCCCATTCAAAGAAAAAGTGGGTGCCTGCAGTATATAAGACGGTTACGCATCCAGCGGTGACGCGTCAACAGAAATTTATCGATTATTACACTTGTCAGTGTGGTGCCACCTTTCAAAACAAATGCAGAGTGGCAGGCCCATAGACCAAAGCCTTGAAATGGCCTACATACATATGCGGCTCCGCATGTGACGACCAAAACAGTTGTCGTTAAAGAGGCATACACCGAGCAGGTGCTTGTCAGTGAAGGACACTGGGAATAAGTTATTACTTTAAGGAATTAAAATGAAAATTCGTGTATACTATAGAGTAATGTATGAATAAGGCAGGTCTATAGTATGAAAGATATTCAAAATATTAAAATTCGTGAGGCGAAGCGTTCCGACATAGCTGAGGTTGGGCGCATCCTATCAGAGAACTATCATGATACATATGCAAATATACTGGATAAGAGATATTTAAGCTCTGTGAATCCTGAGAGTGCTGCGAGCAGAATGGACGCATACTTCCTTACACCGGGAAATGAAATGTTTGTTGCTGAGCTCTTAGCTGATGGTGAAGAGGCTGGTGTTGGTGAGATTGTCGGTTTTGTAGCGGGCACACCCTCGCCAGATGTACTTGGTGCATTCTGGCTTGAGATGCTTCATATCAAGGCTTCCTACAGGGATTTCGGTATTGGGCGAAGGCTCTTATTTACGATGGGAAGTAGAGCTGCGAGCACCGGATATTCGCAGATTGTAATAGATGTATTTGCAGGGAACACCAAGGCAGAAGAGATATATAAGCATTATGGAGCTAGGCAGATTGATGAGTTTTACCAAGATATAGAAGGATTTGGGGTGCTATCGTCACTCTTTAGCTGGGACGACTTATCGGTGTTCCAAGGATAGGAGGAGAGCGTGGATATAATAGTTAAAATGGTTACTTCGGCACAATTTATTAGCAGCATAGTCATCATCTTATTCACCATTATTGCGACGCTCGTCATAGAGCATATGCATAAGCTCTATGTCAAAAAGACCAACAATACGGTACAGATGAACGCGATAGTCAGATCGACGTTTAGACTCATGAAAACCGTAACATGGATAATTGCAGTATTGGCGGTACTCGAAGTGAATAATATACGGGTTACATCAATTATCGCAGGTGTCGGTGTTGCTGGTGCTGTTTTCGGCATGGCGATGCAGGACGTGTTTAAGGACGTGCTGATGGGCATGCATATAATTAATGACAAAGCCTTTAAAGTTGGTGATGTTATTAAGATTGATGATGATGAAGGGATAGTTACGCTGTTCACCCTTCAGACCACACAGTACACGAGTCTAAATACTGGTGACAATGTCACTATCTGTAACAGAAATATCACTAAAGTTGGCATAGCTAATGGTATATACGATATAGATATCGGCCTCAGATACGATGAAGATCCGGAACATGTCAGGGAGGTTCTGACGGACTGTGCTAAAAAGATCAAAGCTATTAAGGGTATTAAGAATTCTGAGTACCTAGCTGTTCAGAGCTTCGATGCAACGTCTGCAATATATAGAATCAGATATTGGTGTAAACCGAAGGACAAGTGGGTAACGAGAAGAGCCGCTATGGGCGTGCTACAGAAGTGCCTGCTTGAATCAGATATCGTGCTTCCTTATAGTCAGCTCGATGTACATGTGAACGATTCTGATGGTAAGTAAAATCCTATCAATTACAGAACTTGCAATATATTATTCACAAGTTATTTAATATTTCAAAAGACTCCTCTTGTCGCGTGTGCGATGAGAGGAGTCTTTTGTGATTACAAAATTAGCATCTCTATGAATATAAGCTGGGAAAACAGTGTACATGATAAAGTGCAAATTTATCATATCGATTTATCGTTGGAATTTCAATGGGTTTTAGCGAATATTAGTGAAATATCACAAAAAAATATGATAATTTTTGTTTAAATTACAAAAAAATGGTGTTATAATACAGCATATTAAATTTCTAGATTTAATGTAACCATTGGGGTTAAAGGATTATAAGATTTTTATAGCTTTGCAATAAATTGTGAAACACAGTTCAAATGCAGGACATTATGCTCCGCTACATAATCCAGCTAGCACATTAAACGAGGAGACGATTCCTTACGGAATGGCGGCGATGGTAGCGACCGCGATTAGATATTTAAACGAAGACTGTAGCGCGTAATGCGTAATGTAAGGCAGTTCATAAAAGTTTATAGGGCTGATTAACAGCTTTGTAATATAGGCAGTATAGCCAGGGGGTTAGGGCTATTGCCAAATAGATTAATTTGTAGGATGTTATTTTTTTAGAAAACAGAAAGGACTAGAGAAACATGGTATTTTATAATGCACTATTAGCATTCGTGTTGATGGCTATCTGTTATGCCGTTGGTGAGTGGATTGCAACAGCTACCAAGGCTTGGGTACCATCCGTATTCGCATCAGCAATCCTGTATCTATTCGGATACTGGACTTTCTTCCCTAAGACAATAGGCACAGATTCTGGACTCGTTCCATTTGCAGCAACAGTAGCTATGATGCTGCTTATCGTACATATCGGTACAATTATCAGCGTTAAGCATCTGCTCGAGCAGTGGAAGACCATCGTTGTATGTCTGGCTGGTCTCGCAGGTATGGTGCTGTTCAGCTGGTATCTCGCACCGTTGTTCATGGACAAGACTTTGATGATTGCTGGTCTACCTCCACTAACTGGCGGAATCGTTGCCGCTACAACTATGCAGATGGCTGCTCATGCAAAAGGCTTAGAGGTAGCTGCTACATTTGCAGTAACAATTTACTGCGTACAGGGATTTGCAGGTTATCCACTTACAGCAATCATGCTCCACAAATATGGAAACAAGGAGCTTGCTAAGCTCAGAAGCGGAGAAATTGTTCTCACAGAAGAGCAGAAGGAAGCTAACAAGCAGATCGGAATGACGGTTGTAAACGATGATTCTAAGGTTAAGAAGCTCCTTCCAAGAGTTCCAGATAAGTACAATACGCCAGTATTCATGCTTTGCAAGCTAGGTCTAGTTGCATGGTTCGCATCGCTCGCAGGACAGCTAAAGTTCGGTAACGTTGCAATTTCACCAGCAATATGGGCTCTCGTATTCGGTGTAATCTTCTGTGCGGTAGGATTCCTAGATACAAACATTTTGAACAGAGCAAATTCATACTGGATCAGTATGTTTGCACTTATGATGATTGTGTTCGATGGACTTAAGAATCTAACCCCAGCAATGCTTAAGTCAATCATAGGACCGATGGTCTTACTCATCGTTATAGGTGTTATAGGTATGGCTGTATTCTCGTTCATCATTGCAAAAGTATTTAAGATGTCATTCTATCTTGCTTTTGCAAATGGTTTGACGGCACTTTATGGATTCCCAGCAGACGCGATTATCTCTGAGTCTACATGTGAGGCTCTATCTGATGATCCAGATGAGGTTAACTATCTCATGAGCAAGATTTTCCCATCGATGATCGTTGGTGGATTCACTACAGTAACTATCACATCCGTATTCCTAGCTGGTATATTCGCTACACTTCTATAAGTGAGAATAGGCTTAACTAAGAAAACAATATTTGGGCCGCAAAAGCGGCCTGATGTTATCTCAGGCTGTGAGAACATTAATAGGCTAGAAAAGGCCTGCCAGGGTACAACAGGTATACAATAATCTTTTTTAACATATAGGGGGTAATATCATGGGTATGAAAGAAATTGCAGAAAAATATTCCGACTATCAAGTTGAGATGAGACGTTGGTTTCATAACAACGCCGAAGTGAGTGAAAAGGAATATGAGACAGCAAAAAAAATCAGAGAAGAACTCGATAAGATGGGTGTTGAATGGGAGCACTGCGGTCTTGAGACTTCGACTTTAGCGACAATCAAAGGTGCGAAGCCTGGTAAGACTGTACTGCTCAGAGGAGATATTGACGCCCTATCAGTAACAGAGGAGACAGGACTTCCTTTTGCATCTAAGACAAAGGGAGTTATGCACGCATGTGGCCATGACTGTCACATCTCGATGCTTCTTACAGCAGCACACATCTTAAACGATATGAAGGATGAGCTCTGCGGAACAGTTAAGCTCGCATGGCAATCGTCTGAAGAAGTTGCAACTGGTGCTAAAGCCATGGTAGAAGATGGTGCACTAGATGGTGTAGATGCATGCTTTGCTATGCATGTTTGGGGTAACGTTCCAGCTGGTCATATCAGCTGCGATGCAGGACCAAGAATGGGTGCTGCTAGAATGTTTGAAATCGATGTTCAGGGCAAACTCTGGACACGGAGCTCAGCCGGATCTAGCTGTTGATGCTATCGTCGCTGGCTCCGCAATTGTCGGAAGTCTTCAGACTATCGTTTCAAGAAAACTCGCACCTGCTGAACCAGCAGTAGTTACAGTTGGAACATTTAATGCCGGTGAGAGATGGAATGTAATCGCAGGATCCGCTAAGCTTACAGGTACTACTAGATGCTTCAGTTATGGTGTGTTCAATAAGTTCCCTGAGTACGTAGAGCAGGTTGCAACAGATACAGCTAAGGCTTACGGATGCACAGCTGAGGTTAGAGATACACTACTCGTACCGCCAACTGTCAACGACGAGGGTATGTCAGCACTTGCTAGAGCTGTGGCACAAGATGTAATTGGTGAGGAAGCTCCTATCCACGTTCCGCCAACAGCTGGTGGTGAGGACTTCGCTTACTTCATGGAAAAAGTTCCAGGATGTGTACTACTGCTCGGTGTTGCAGATGAGGCTTCTGGTGCTTGCTACGTTCAGCATCACAGCAAGTTCACTGTATATGAGCCTGAGCTAATAAGAGGTGCTCAGATTTACGCTAAGGTAGCTATGGACTTTAACGCAGGTAGAGAAGTTTAGAAATCAATAGTTTGATTCAATCAAGTACGAATTAGAATAATGTTAGAGCCACATAGACAAAGTGATTATGAGGTGCTAATACAGGGTTAGATACAAATACATAGAATATGAATATCAAAATGGTTAGATATTAACCAGCAAGCAAAAAGCACTGCAGCCCATGGGCTACAGTGCTTTTTCAATTGCATAAAGTGGTGCGCCCGAGCGGATTCGAACCGCTGACCATTTCATTCGGAGTGAACTACTCTATCCCCTGAGCTACGGGCGCGCATAATTCCCTAATTTATACGGCTTTTACGTTAGCAAATATGTAGAATATTATAGCAGAAAATGATATAATATGCGACATTGTAGTGTGTAAAAACGCACACATTAATTCTACAGAACCGCTGAAATTTAAGCGTGTTAGACGGTATGTGCAAGTTGCTGAGCAATGAGCATGCCTAACTATATGTTACGAAAATAGAGGACTAAGATGGGAAACACGTTATATCTTATAAGACATGGCGATACAGAGGGAACGCTTAAGGATCTGTTTTACGGAAGCACTGATTTGCCTCTCGCTGAGCAAGGTGTACAGCAGATCAAGACACTATGTGATAAGGGGGCATATCCTGAAACGGATGGTGCTAAGCTCTATACATCTGGAATGCTGAGAACTGAGCAGACATTTGAGCACATATACGGGGACAGAGATCACGAAATTATTTCCGATCTCAGAGAAGTTGGAGTTGGCATATTTGAGATGAAGACAATGGATGAGGTTCTCCAGCATGATGAGGCAAGAGCTTGGCTTGAGGGTGAGAAGGAGTACATGGATTTTCCTGAAGGTGAGACTAATGATGGATTTATTGAACGCGTATCCCGTGGTCTTGAAGTGTTAAAAAGTGATTTAAAGTACTCGGATGTTATAGGAGTGTTCCATGGTGCCGTCATTTTTACATGCATGGAGATGATGTTCCCATACGTAAAAGAGAAAGCGTGGCACTGGACGCCTAATCCCGCAAGTGGGTATGCGGTAACTTTTGAAGATGGAAAGCCGGCTAGATATAGTGAAATAGGATAGGAAGATGGTTCTCTCGCTCTGCGAGAGAGCTTTTTTCGTTGTTTCATCACTTATCTACAGTTTAATGTAGTATAATTAATCGGATACACACAGATATAGGAGAGTGAATCAAGTTAAATGACACCATACATTATAAGTATTGTGATTTTGCTCGTGTTATCGGGCGTTTTTTCCGCCACTGAGACGGCGTTCACTTCGGTGAGTAAGATAAAGATGAAGAATCTGGCGAGCGATGACAACGAGAGTGCTAAGCTCGTGCTGGAGATAACGGAGAACTTCGATAAGTTTCTCACCACGATTTTGATAGGCAACAATATTGCCAATATCGCGACGACTTCAATAGCCACTGTTATGTTCATCAAGCTATATGGTCACTACGGGGCGACTATTTCTACCGTTGTTGTGACGGTTTTGGTCTTGGTGTTCGGGGAGATATCACCTAAGAATATTGCCAAGGATAAGGCGGAAGGGATATCTCTATTCATGGCACCGGCTGTAAAGGTTATGATGTTCCTATTTACACCGCTCAACTGGGTGTTTGGTGTATGGAAGAAGCTAGTTGATAAGGTTTTCAAGATTTCGCCTGAGCAGATTTACACAGAGGATGAACTCAAGACAATCGTCGAGGAGGCCAAGACTGGCGGGAGCATCGAAGAATCGCAGAGCGAACTTATCACTAATGCAATCGAGTTCGCTGACTTAGAAGCAATAGACATAATCACACCTCGAATAGATATTATCGCTATCGAGCTCGGTTCACCTATCGATGAGATAGCTAAACTTTTCAAAGATACAGGTCTTTCTAGACTCCCGGTGTCGAAGATGATCTCGACAATATCATCGGAATTCTCAATCAGAAGGACTTCCATAACTATGTAGTGGGCGAGGGCAAGAGCGTAAATCTCTATGTAAAGCCGGTTGCATACGTAGCTGAATCGATTAAAGCGTCGGTGCTTCTCAAGAAGATGCAGGCAAAGGCAACTCACATGGCGATTATCGTCGATGAATATGGCGGCACTACAGGCCTCGTAACTATGGAGGATATCATCGAAGAGCTAGTCGGAAAGATATATGACGAGCATGATACCATCGAGATGAGAGAGGTGACAGACTTAATAGACGGTTCATATTCTGTAGCTGGAGGAACTAATGTTGAAAAATTCTTTGAACTGCAGGGTGAAGATATAGACATAGATGCGACGACGGTAAATGGTTGGGCGATGATTGAGCTCGACCGCATCCCAAAGGTTGGAGATACATTCGAGTATGAATCGAAACACAAGCTTTTTAAGGTCAGAGTCACAAGGGCTGATGCCAAGAGAGCACTTAGACTTCATATTCGTGTTGAAGACAAGCCTCACGAAGACGAGGATGACAACTAAGATACTTAGTTAAGACAATTCGTATTAAAAATCATATATAAAGTATTATCGAGAAGGAAGGGAGCCACGTAAATGGGTTTAGTAGAAAAGATATTTGGAGACCTCAACAAGAGAGAGGTCAAGAAGATAGAGAAAATCGTAGATGTGATTGAATCTTACGATGAACAGATGCAGAAGCTAACAGATGAGGAACTTCGTGCTAAGACAGAGGAGTTCAAGAAGCGTCTAGGAACTATTAGAGAAGATGGCGATGAGGGTCCTTTTGAGACTGTAGATGACATTTTGCCAGAGGCATTTGCTGTGTGCCGTGAGGGTGCGGTTAGAAGTCTCGGCATGAAGCATTTCCGCGTGCAGCTAATAGGTGGTGTGGTACTTCATCAAGGAAGAATCGCTGAGATGAAGACTGGTGAAGGTAAGACCCTCGTGGCTACGCTCGCTGCATATCTGAATGCGCTCACTGGCAAGGGGGTCCATGTAGTCACCGTAAATGATTACCTCGCAAAGCGAGATGCTGACTGGATGGGAAAGCTATATACATTCCTTGGACTTACAGTTGGCTGTGTTATCAATTCGCTTGAGGGAGATGACCGCAAGGCTGCATATATGGCAGATATCACATACGGCACGAACAATGAGTTCGGTTTTTGACTACCTGCGCGATAATATGGTTACTTATCAGGAAGAACTAACTCAGCGTGAGCTTAATTTTTGCCATCGTCGATGAGGTGGACTCAATCCTCGTCGATGAAGCTCGTACCCCGCTCATCATCTCCGGTAAAGGTGTTGATTCAAGCGATATGTATCGCACTGCAAATGTATTCGTCAAGACTCTCATCCGTGACACTACGAGCGATGAGGAAGAGGGTGAGAACGGAGTGCATGGGGATTACACGGTGGATGAGAAGGACAAGCAGGTTGCCCTTAATGAGACCGGTATAAAGGCTGCAGAGGAGTATTTCGGCATCGAGAACTTCTCAGATCCAGACAATATGGAGCTTAACCACTATGTAAATCAGGCTCTACATGCTAATTATCTCATGAAGCGCGACGTGGATTATATCGTTAAGGATGGTGAGATTCTCATCGTCGATGAGTTTACTGGGCGTCTGATGTACGGTAGACGTTTCTCAAACGGATTACACCAGGCTATCGAAGCTAAGGAAGGTGTATCAGTTAGGTCAGAGTCCAAGACTCTCGCGACAATTACGCTCCAAAACTACTTCCGTATGTACAAGAAGCTATCTGGTATGACGGGTACTGCCAAGACAGAGGAAGATGAATTTAGAGATATCTATAACATGGACGTAGTTGTCATTCCGACTAACAAGCCTATTGCGAGAACAGACCTAGACGACTCCGTGTATGCTCGTCAGACTGGTAAATACAAAGCTATCGTCGAAAGAGTTGCAGAAGCGCATGAGACAGGACAGCCTGTTCTCGTAGGTACTATTTCTATTGAGATATCAGAGCTAATCAGTGAGATGCTCAAAAAGAAAGTATAAAGCACAGCGTGCTCAATGCTAAGCACCATGAAAAGGAAGCTGAGATCGTAGCTGAAGCAGGCCGTAAGGGTGCTGTTACAATCGCTACCAACATGGCTGGTCGTGGTACCGATATCATACTTGGCGGAAATCCAGACTTTGAGGCTAGACGCGAGATGAAGAAGCTAGAGTACACTCCTGAGCAGATTACATTCGCAACAGGTTTTGAAAAGTCTGATGACGAAGAACTAAATACCGCTAGAGAGAAATATCAGGAACTACTGAAGCAGTTTGCCGCTGAGAGAAAGGATGAGCAAGAGGAAGTAAGAGAGCTCGGGGGACTCTGCATCATCGGTACGGAGAGACATGAATCAAGACGTATTGATAACCAGCTACGTGGACGTTCTGGACGTCAGGGCGACCCTGGTGTTACACAGTTCTTCATTTCACTTGAGGATGACCTGATGAGACTCTTTGGTGGAGAGAAGATGCAGAGAATTGTCGAGACTGTTGGCCTTAGCGACGAAGATGCACTTGAAGCAAAGGTGCTTTCGAGAAGAATTGAAACCGCTCAGAAGAAGATCGAGGGAAAGAACTTCGGTATTCGTAAGTATGTCCTTCAGTACGACGACGTTATGAACAGACAGAGATCGCAGATATATGAGCAGCGTAAAATGGTACTCGACGGAGAGAATCTGCGTGACTATATAATGGGAATGGTGGAAGAGCTAGTAAATGGCATAGTTGCACCGATTACCATGGAGACTCGTTTCTCAGAGGACTGGGATATGGACGAGATATTCTACGGCTGTGAGCAGATTACCCCGGCCTTAAGGGTAGACTCAGCTATACAGATGAGGAACTGAGAGATCTCGATGAGGATAAGCTTCGCGAGGATATCATGAATGTCTTTGAGGAGATATATCGTGAGAAGGAAGAGGAAGTTGGCATCGAGCATATGCGTGAAGTTGAGCGCATGATTATGCTCAGAGTTGTTGATAACCGCTGGATGGACCACATCGATGCGATGGAACAGCTCAAGAACGGAATTGGACTTCGCGGATACGGCCAGCAGGATCCTGCGGTTGCTTATGCAAAAGAAGGCTTCGGCATGTTCGAGGAGATGATTGCGGATATCCGTGAGGAGACTGTAAAATACTGCTTCAATGTAACCGTTGAGACCCGAACTGAGCGCCGTACAGTTTCAAGGGATGAGGTTGAACGCAAGGAAGAGTATTATGATGAGGATATTGCAGCTGCTCATGGGGATGAACAGCAGTATCGCGATAACGGAGAACATGTTCAGGAACCGGTTCACCGCGACAGCCCTAAGATAGGTAGAAATGATCCATGCCCTTGCGGATCTGGTAAGAAGTACAAGAATTGCTGCGGAAAGTTTCAATAAGGAAACCCGATTTAATTAGCAATGTATGATGTGAGTTCTGCAGTGAGAGCAGGGCTATAGAGTTTAGCTCAATTGATGCGCGATGCTGCTTACTGCGGCTACGCGCATCTGTCATAGATGAGAGGAATTACTATGATTGAATTGGATGAGATAAGACAGGATTTACCGAACGAACTAGCAAAGCTTAAGGAGATTGGAGACTATCTTTGACCCAGATAGTCTTAGGAATAATATAGCGAGCATGGAGCAGGAGATGCTTAAGCCTGGTTTCTGGGACGCTCCTGATGATGCGCAGAAACTGATGAAGAGGAAAAAGCATCTCGAAAGTGAGCTCGAGCGGTATGAAGGTCTACTCAAGAGATTTAATGATATATCTGAGATGATTGAGCTCGCTGAGGAGTACGAGGATTACTCTGAAGCCAAGAATATAATCAAGGAATACAAGAGGCTATGTGAGGAGATGGAAGATCTTGAGCTCAGCAGACTCCTGACCGGTAAATACGATGATAAGGATGCGATTCTCAGCATTCATGCTGGCACCGGCGGAGTCGATGCTATGGATTGGGCTGAGATGCTGATGAGGATGTATCTAAGGTATGCAGATCAGCACAGTTTCAAGACGGATGTCGTTGACATACAGAATGATACGCTAGCTGGTATTAAGAGCTGCACAATCGTCGTCAGCGGAATCAATGCATATGGATATTTACGCAGTGAGGCGGGTGTGCATAGACTCGTGCGCATATCACCGTTTAACTCTGCGGGCAAGAGGCAGACTTCATTTGCTGCGGTTGAAGTCGTTCCAGATCTTGGGGATAGCGTTGAGGTTAATATCGATCCTAAGGATCTCAAGATTGATAAGTATAGGAGTTCAGGTGCTGGTGGTCAGCACGTCAATACTACGGATTCTGCCATTCGCATAACGCACCTCCCTACAAACATAGTTGTAACGTGTCAGAATGAACGCTCTCAGCTATACAATAAGGAGATGGCGATGAAGATATTGGCTTCGAGGCTCCAGCAGTTAGCTGAAGCAGAGCACAAGGAAACCTTAATGAACTAAAGGGCGATATGAGTCAGGTGACTTGGGGTGCTCAGATTAGGTCATATGTGTTTCAACCTTATACGATGGTAAAGGACCACAGAACCAATGCAGAAGTTGGTAATATAAATGCTGTAATGGATGGAGAGCTTGACGAATTTATCAAGGCCAAGCTTACACAGGAAGCGAAGGAGAGAAACATATAATGAAGAAATACATAGTGTTTGATTTCGATGGAACGCTCCTCGATACCGATCAACTTATCGTCGATTCATGGCAGGCGGTTTTTAAGAGATTTAGAGGCAAGGAAGCGGATGAAAACCTCATACTTTCAACCTTTGGCGAGACTGTAGCTAATACGACTAAAGAGCTTTTTGCAGACGAAGATGCAGATGAAGTTTTAGCGGTATACCGAGGATATCAGGCGGAGCACAGCAAGGGAGCCTATAAATTATACCCTGGCATAGAGGAACTCCTCGGCGAGCTTAAAAGACGTGGCTACTCATTATCTATCGTTACTTCAAGGCTTGGAAATACAGCGATGCAGTATCTAGGAGAGATGGGTATTAAGGACAATTTCGATGTCATCATCACAGCGGATGATGTCACTAGTCATAAGCCAGAGCCAGGTCCGCTTCTTGAAGCACTGAGGAGGCTAGGAGCAAAGCGTGAAGAGGCAATAATGCTAGGTGATACGAGATTTGACATTGGCTGCTCTATCAATGCCGGAGTAGACAGCATACTGGTCTGCTGGGGGCGTAGAGGCGGTAACGTTCCGCTGGGCGAAATAGAGCCTATGTACAGAATAAGCAAACCTGAGGAGTTATTTGAAATAATCGAGGGATAAGATGCTGAACCTATTTATGGCACGAGAGTGCATGAACAAGGAGAAGTTCATATACGAGAATATAAAGGCAAGACGTATGTATTGGTTCCGAACCAGTACACCCTTGTCGCGGAAGAACAGGCACTTAAGTACACAGGTAGTGCCTGTCTTCTTGATATTGAAATTCTTTCATTAAATAGATTAGGTCAGAGGATAATGGCAGAGCACGGTAAGGAGAATATCGAAATTCTCGACAAGTATGGTCGCCATATGCTTCTGTACAAGATTATAAAGTCGCACAAAGATGAGCTTGAAGTATTTAAAGCTTCAGCTGAACAGAGCGGATTTATAGATATGGTCAATGACTTCATCGCTGACTTCAAGCAGCAAGACTGCTCACTAGATGAACTCAAATCTGCAATCGATTCAGATAGTAACAGTGAGCTGCTTTCACACAAGCTGCATGAATTGATGCTTATAATCGATGAATATGAGTCAGAGCTAGAAGGTAGATACATAGATTCTGAAGACTATATCTCGATGTATGTATCGTTAATCGGAGAGTCGACGCTACTTGATAATCATTCGGTATGGGTGTATGGATTTGATACTCTTGCGCCCAAGTCGATGGATGCACTTATTGAGATGGCAAAGCGTGTAGATGTAAATGTTATGATCAATGTCAGTGACTTTGATTTAGACACCATCCTGATAGCAGCGCTGACATCTAGGGCGGATTCGGCGGGTGTAATCATATCAAAGGAATATGTACCTGATGAATATAGAGCATATGGTAGAAAGACGCTCGACTATTTGGAGGAGACCTATTTAGGACTGTGTTAAGCTCGAGAGAGTCCGTAATGAAAGTGCCGGATGAAGACACGATAAATGATGAAGTAAGACTTGTTGAGTGCGCAAACCCTTTCTATGAAGCGGAGAGTGCTGCTTCGTATATATATGAGCTAATTCGCGATAAAGGATACAGGATGAATGATATTGCGGTAATCTGCAATGATGATTCATCTAGGAAGCCCATAATCCGCAGAACTTTTGAGGAGTATGGGATTCCACTTTTTGTCGATTCCAGAAGGACAATTACTGATTCGATGGCTGCGAGATTTATAGTGAGCCTTCTAGAGTTTGTGCTTCAGGGGTATAGGACTTCAGCTCTGTTCGTAATGCTCAAGACTGAACTTACGAGTATTGAGAGAGAAGATATCGAAATGCTGGAGAATTATGCACGTAATTACAGGATACGTGGTAATATGTGGACCAGAGCATTTAAGTATGGGCATTTCGAGTATACTGAAGAAGAATTCGAAAGGCTTGAGAGCACGAGAAGCTACATAATGGTGCAAGTTGCGAAGCTTCGTGAGATAGCGGAGAGCTCAGGGACAGTTGCTGAATTCGTGTTTGATTTGATTAAAATCTTGGAAGAGGAATGGGAGCTGCCAAGCAGATTGCAGGCTGTATCTGAAGCTCAAGCTGAAGAGGGATATAACGAGGAGGCGCAGAATACCGCCCAGAGCTATGAGGCTTGCGTCAAAATTCTGGAACAATTAGCAGCCGTTTTGGGCGATGAAACCTTTGATAAAACGAGGTCCGAAGAGATATTACAGCTCTACAAAAAAGGTCTTGAATCCGTCGACATAGGTATTATTCCACCTGCACTTGACGGAATAATTATGGGATCTATGATTAGGACAAGACCAGGACCGCTTAAAGCGATGGTTGTTCTTGCAGCCAATGAAGGTGTACTTCCCATGGAGCCTGCTTCGGAGGGGGATTTTCTCTGTAGATGAAAAAGAATTTTTTAAGGAGCACAATTTCCCTATTGGTCATCTTGATGAACTAAAGATGACTGAGGAAAACGTGGCTATGTATAGGCTAATTTCGAAGCCGTACGAGAGATTATACATGAGCTGGTCGCTTTCTGATTCGGAGGGGCAGGACTGTAAACCATCTTCGCTTGTTGATGCGTTCAGGTCGGCACTGCCATCAATAAGGATCCACAAAGACGTCATCTCAAGTGGATTAGATATAAATGTCATAAATAATCCTAAGACAGCTATGCGCCACTTGCTCAACTATCTGAAGGGCAGGCGGTCTCTAGAGCATCTGGCAGATGAGAAAAAAGCTAAGATGATTACCGACTCGATAATTGCTTGGTATCGAAAAAATGATCCGGGGACGTTCGATGCAGCCATGAATGCCGCGAGAGATGATAACTCTGCGGAGCCTATTTCCAGTGCTATGGCGGAGCGGTTGTTCGCTAGTTCAAACGGTGACTTCTCATTCTCACCGACTAGAATCGAGAGCTTTAATCACTGCCCATTCAAGCATTTTGTATCATATGGTTTAAGACCCAGAGAAGATCGTGAGTTTAGCGGTTCCTCTCGTGAGATAGGGGATATATACCACGAATGCATCATGAGTGTCTCCAAGAAACTAGAGACTGAAGAGCTTTGGGCTAGTATTACCGATGAAGAGATTAGGAATCTTGTGAGAGCTACGCTCGAGGAAATCGCTGGTGACTATAGGGATGGTCTCTTTGCCTCCGATGGTCGTGAGCAGTATAGACTTGAGAGAGTCGCAAGGGTTTGTTCGCGTGTAGCAGGAAACCTCGCAGAACAGATTAGACTAGGTAAGGTCGAGAAGTCCTATTTTGAAGAGGAATTTAAGAGAGGCAAGCTTTTTGCACCTATTGAACTCGAGATTGATGGTAAGAGGATTTATCGAGGGTAAAATCGATAGGGTCGACGTGTTTGAAGGTGGCGATATAAGAATAATCGACTACAAAACCGGGTCAGATAAGGTTGATATAGAGCAGATGAGATGTGGATATAAGATGCAGCTCATGGTGTACATGCAGGGCGCTAAGTCTGAGGAAAGGAAGCCCGCTGGTGTGTTCTACTACAATATCAAGGATGTTTCGGTGAATGTAGAAGGCTCGAAGGATGCTTCTGAGGTGGTGGATAGCGAGCTTAAGAAAGGCTTGATTTTAAATGGACTATGTATCGATGAAAAAGATGTCATAGAAGAGATGCCAAGCTCTCTACTCGGCAATAAAAAGATGATCATAACCCGTGATTTGTTCGAGAGTATAGAAGAGGACGTATGCCAGTCGATTCACGATATCAGTGAGCAGATTGTCGCTGGAGATGTGAGCATATCTCCAACAAAAAAACGTACTTCAAGTGATAACAAAGGAGAATGCACATACTGCAGCTATAATTCAATCTGCAGATTTGATGTAACGTATAGAGGAAACAAGTATAGGGAAGTAGATGGGTAAATTAAAGATAGCATCTATCGGTAGCAGTAGCTCCGGTAATGCGTATATCGTTTCGGATGGAAATACGAGATTGCTGCTAGATGTTGGTCTCACAGCAAAGCGAATCAAGGAGGGGCTTGCCGAGTGCAGACTCGGTGTGGAGGATATTCAAGGGATATTTGTCACACATGAACATACAGATCACGTCAAAAGCATAAGGGCAATCGCAAAGGCTTGTACGAATGCTAAAGTGTATACATCTCGAGGAACGATATATAACTGTGATAAGTTTGAATATGTAAAGCCAGAGCAGCTAGGGTGTATGGCAGCGCAGGATATGGTCAGAATTGGGGATATATGTGTTAAGGCGTTTTCCCTTTCCCACGATGCAAGCGAGCCGATAGGGTTTAGCTTTACCGAGAACGGAGAGCAGCTATCTGTTGCAACTGATACAGGGATAGTTACGGATGAGATTGCTGAAGAACTTGCTGGTGCAGATACTCTCGTGTTCGAAGCGAATCATGAGGAGAGCATTCTACAGATGGGAGATTACCCATATTCGCTAAAGCGCCGTATCCTAGGAGAACACGGTCACCTTTCCAATGTGACAAGTGGGATTGCTCTTGCGAGGGGGCTACTTGCGCGAAAGGAAGCTGGTCTTCCGAGCCCCACGCAGCGAATAATGCTCGCACACTTGAGCGCTCACAACAACACGCCGGATACTGCGTTGCTGACTGTTAAGAATATTTTAAATGAGAATGATCTGAGTCAAGGAAATGATTTTATACTAAAGGTGGCGGCAAAGGACAAGTTAACGATGCTATAAGATTTAAATAGTAAAATCAAAGGAATTTAAATGAAGATTAGAATAATTTGTATAGGAAAGCTAAAAGAGAAATACTGGACTTCTGCTGCAGCTGAATACAGCAAGCGAATATCAGGATATGCGAATATCGAGATTGTAGAACTCAAGGAGAGTAAGCTTCCTTCAAACCCATCTGAAGCCGATGAAAATTCCGTGCTCATCCGCGAAGGGCAGAACATCCTAGGCAAGATAAAGGAAAGCGACCATGTGATCGCTATGGAAGTGGAAGGGGAACAGATTGATTCAGTAGAGTTAGCTAAGAAAATTCAGTATGCATTCGATACAAAGTCTTCTACCATAGACTTTGTTATCGGCGGTAGTCTTGGACTTTCAGATGAAGTAAAAAAAAGGGCGGACTACGGGTTATCGTTTTCAAAGATGACATTCCCGCACCAGATGGCGAGGATTATGCTTCTCGAGCAGATATACAGAGCTTTTAAGATTAACAGTGGAGAGACATACCATAAGTGATTGCATCCACGCATGTGATTGTATCGGATAATCCAATCAATGTGCATGCAATGATGCATTTAGCGCAGAAATAATATACAAGAAGACCTCCACTTAAGTGGAGGTCTTCTTGTACTTTTTACTTTATACTTTGCGAACATTATGAGGGTTAGGGATGTCTCGTAATGTCGTAAACTAATTTATCTAGCTAGCTGTGGCTTTTTTATTAAAGGTGCCAATGCTGGGATGACGATGCTGGTGAGTATGAGAATTCCACCAATCATGCCAGTAGTTCCTAGCCTTTCGTTCAGGAATGTGTATCCGAGTATCGCAGTGACGAGCGGATTGAATGCACAAAATAATCCTGAGATAGATGCAGATAATTTGCTCTGTGCAACTGGCTGAAGCGTGAAGCCAAAGCAGGTGCATACTATTGCTAGGAACATTATCACGCCCCATGCCTTAGGTGCGGTAGGAAAACTTGGTCCTTCGACAACCATAGCTAGTATATATGACGAAGCTCCTATAAATGCAACCTGGACTATTCCGAGCATAAAAGGATCATCGCGCTTTGAAAATCTGTCGGTAGCCACTACAGCGCATGTGTATGCTAGTGCGCTGAGTATGCACATGAATTCTCCGAAGGTGAGTACTATATGACCATCCTTAAGTGTCAAGAATCCAACACCAGCTAGTGCGACTAGAGCGCTGATAATTGCGGAAGCTCTAGGGACTCTTCTAACCAACAATGCATCCGCTAGCGGAACGAAAATAATCGCTGTATTCTCTAGGAATGATGTAGTCGAAGAATTTGTCATCTTGAGCCCAATCAATTCAGTGGTCATCGTCAGCAGAAAGAAAAAACCAATGATTGAACCGTGGATGACAAGCTGCTTGTCAACTTTCTTGATATCCTTGCGGAACAGAAAGAGTAAGATAATAGCAGCAAGTGGGAAGCGGTAGCCGTTCAATGTGAGCGGCCCCATATATGATAAACCCGTTGTTGCGAATAGGAGCGAGGTTGCACGCAGTGAAATTACTGTAAACAGCAATATCATAGCGCGATTTCTTCTCTTCGTATCCACCTCGGACCCCCACTTTCTTAATGTAAACTGATGTAAATAAATTATAATAAAAAAATCTATCTTGATAATATCGCTAAATAATCAAGTGTATTATGATAAAAATATCATAATAAGGTTAAATCTTTAAAGTAGTTCTGCCGTAGGTTAGAAATGAGGATATAAGAGGATATAAAATGGAAGTTGAGAAAGTCAAGGCACTGCTTCGTGCAATTGATCTGGGGAACATGTCTTCAGCAGCTGCTGAGCTAGGATATACTCCTTCAGGAATTAGCCGTATGATGGCATCATTAGAGGAAGAGACAGGGGTGCGTCTTGTAAATAGAAATAGGAATGGCATTTCGCCTACAGAGGCGTGCAATCAGCTTCTGCCTAGCTTCATATCTCTAGTTAATTCTGCCAATCACTTAGAACAAAATATCGCAGAAATTAGTGGAGTGATAACAGGCGAAGTTCGCGTGGCTACAGCTTACTCTACATACTACAAGTTCCTAACGGATCTGATTAAGGAGTTTTGCATAGAGTATCCGGGCATCGCAGTTGACGTCACTGCAGGAAGGAGTTCAGCCCTCATGGCAGAGCTTGAACGTGATAAATTGGATTTTTGTCTCATAAGCCACCGTGAGGGTACCTGTGAATGGATACATCTCATAGATGACCCATTTTACATATGGGTGCCAAAGGACCATCCAGCAGTAGCTGATGGTGTTTATGATATACACAGGATATATGATGATAGTTACATCGATTTATATCCTGGTCGAGAGAGTGACGGTTCTTTGATGTTCAAGTCATATGATATCAATCCCCCTATTAGGTATAAAACCTCAGATGCTTTCGCAGCATATTCAATGGTTGAAGCAGGATTGGGGGTGACTACTGTTAATGGAGTTTCAATAAATCAATGGCACGGAAATGTCACGGCGCTGCCAATCTCACCTAGCTATAATGTCCCTATAGGTATTGCAGTTCCTGAAACTGAGAGAATATCACCGGCGGCTAAAAGATTTAGAGATTTTGCGCTTGTTTTTTTTGAAGAACATAAACAGTATATGATGGAAATTATTAATGATAATGATAAAAAATAGTTTAAGTTATAAGTGTGTAATATAATATAGCTAAATGATATATGTGGCATAATGATAAAGGATATGGAGGTGCTAGGATGAACAAGAAGCATAATAAAGCTGGGAATACAGTGGATGAGCATAATTTAAAACAGGCATTTAAGGCAGATAGACCGCGCAAAAACCGCAAGGAGCGAATGGCGAGGATTATGGCTATATTGATGATTATACTTATGATAGGGTTTTCATTCATAACTGCGGGCATATTTCTTTTTAGATTAGAATATAATTAAATAGATAAAAAATTGTGTAAAAATTGGTTGTGCTATATTCCATGACAAGGCTTTGACAAGTCAAAGCCTTGTTTTTTTGCCCTTTGCTGGTTTGTAAAGAATTTTGATGAGTGATATAATTCAGATTAAATCACGTCCTATATGATTTTAGGCCTTTTGGCTAATTTTACAGGACAGAAAGGATATGCTTATGTCGATAGCAGGTATTGAAAAGGTTAGAGAAGCTGAGACGAAAGCAGCGCAGATTAAGAAATCATCTGAAGAAGCTGCAGCTCAGATTATAGCTGACGGCAAGAAAGAATCTAAGATTCTGCTCGAAGACGCTGACAGAAGAGGTAACGAAGTTTATAAAGCTACGATTACATCTGCTGAAGTGAAGGCAGAGGCGCTCTATCAAGAGAAGATAGATGCTGAAACCGCTGCGTGTGAGCAACTTAAGACTGCAGCTAGAGAGAATCTCATGCAAGCAGCTTCAGCAATCGTCGGAAAGGTAGTGGGTACTTATGGCAACGATTAAAATGAAAAAGTTGTCCGTCATAGGTATGAACGATGAGAAGCAAGCGCTGATTAAAGAGCTCATGGATCTCGGGATTGTCGAAGTCGCAAATCCTGAAGGCAAGCTTCAAAGTGAAGAGTGGACGAACCTTGTAGTGAAGGATGGTGACGAAACTGCGTTAGCAGAGTTCGACAAGAAAATCTCCGCTGCAGACTCGGCGCTGTCCCTACTAGATAGGTATGACAGCAGCAAGAAACCAATGTTCCCAGCTCGTAGAGTTGTTACAGAGGCAGAGTATGACGAGATTTAAGTAAAGAGAGAGAGTTTGAGGAGGAAGTACATCGCTTAAATGAGTACGGCAGTGCTATTGCCGATGCTTACAGTAAAGCAAACTCGGCAGAGGTACTCAAGCTGTCGCTTGAACCTTGGAGAGCATATAAACTTCCTATTGAGCTCACAGAGACAGAGTGTTTAAGTATTCGCATTGGGCTGATGCCACTAAGTACGGATGTTCAGGAAGTCGAGAACGAACTGGAAGCTGCAGGGCTACCTTCAGTAGTACAGTGTGTCAACAAGGACAAGGAACAGATGTATGTTAATGTGTGGTATTTTAGAGATGACGAAGATGCTGCACTCGAAATAATCAAACGCTATGGCTTTACCATTGCTCCAATTGCAGAGCTTGAAGGAACGGCAGAGGAGAATATCTCTATAGCTGAGCATGCAATCGCCGATGCTAATAGTGAGAGAGAGGAGTCTTGAACTTAAGGTCAAAGAGATGGAGAAATCCAGAGCTGATGTCGAGTGTTACCACGATATCATGGTAATTGGGCGCGATAAAGCATTCGTTCGTAGTAGACTTCTCACAACTGATGAGACGTTCACCTTTGATGGATGGACACCAAAATTCGCTTCTAGCAAGGTTGAAAAACTGCTGGAAAAATACACATGTTGGTACGAACTGACAGACCCCGATGAAGATGACGATGTACCGGTGCGTCTACAGAACAAAAAGTTCTTTGCACCAATCGAATTTATCACGGAGATGTATTCGTTACCTAATTGGAAAGAGATTGATCCGACATCGATTTTCGCGATTTTCTATATCATATTCTTCGGAATTATGTTCGGAGATGTGGGATATGGAATCATATTATGCGTAATGTCGGTATATGCACTTAAGAAGAACAAACTGTATGAGGGAGGACCATATAAGCTCCTGAAAGTATTATTCTACAGCGGAATCTCCAGTATATTCTGGGGCGTTATGTTTGGAAGTTTCTTCGGAGACCTCATCCCTGTAGTCGCAAAGACGTTCTTCGGTAAGACAATTGTCATCAATCCGTTATGGCTGGATCCAGCTAAATCACCGATGATATTCCTAGTGTTCTCATGCGGTCTCGGCGTTATACACCTGTTTGTCGGAATGGGGATCAAAGCGTACGAAGAGATAAGGGATGGAAAGTTCCTCGATGCATGTAAGGATGTATTTGCATGGTATCTAATCGTTGCAGGAATCATACTGATGTTGTTTGGAGCTAGAGTTTCTTCTGGAGCTCCTGGCATAGGTAAGATTATGGCGATAGTTGGTCTGGTTGCAGCTATAATCCTTCCGTTCATAACCAACAAAGGAATTACGAAGGGACTCGGCATCTGGGATATCTATAGTGGATTGACAGGAAATCTGTCCGATATACTCTCGTATTCGAGACTTCTCGGACTTGGTCTAGCTTCTACATCAATAGCTCAGGTATTTAACTTCCTGGCTTCGATGGGAGGCAAAAGTGTAGTCGGAGTGGTTATGTTCCTGGTAATAGGAATTCTAGGACACACACTAAACTTCGGAATCAATGCTCTGGGAGCATTTGTTCACTCCTGCAGACTTCAGTATGTAGAGTTCTTCGGTAGATTCTATGAAGGTGAAGGTAAAGCATTTGAACCGTTAAGCAGAGATACGAAGTATATTAATGTAATTAAGGAGGCAAAATAATGAGTTTAGGTCTAACATTAGCTGTACTAGGTGCAGCAATTGCGACAATCGCAGGCGTAGGTAGTGCTATTGGTGTTGGTATTGCCGGTGAGGCAGCTGACGGTGTAATGTCTGGTGACAAGGTGAGCTTCGGTTCAACTCTTGTACTTCAGGCTCTCCCTGGAACACAGGGTATTTACGGAATGGTTATCGCTATCCTAATTCTTACTAAGATTGGAATTCTAGGTGGCAACCTTGTAAATGTTTCTACAACACAGGGACTTGCATTCCTGTTTGCAGGAGTTCCAATCGGAGTTGTAGGTATCGTTTCTGGATATACACAGGGTAGAGCAGCAGCTGCTGGTATGCAGCTCATCTCCAAGAAGGACGGAGCTCTAGGTAACGCTATCATCTATGCTGTAATGGTAGAAACATACGCTATCCTAGCATTCATCATCTCGTTCCTTATGTACAACGGCGTTCAGATTGGTTAATCGCACACAAATCGTTGTAACTAATTTATAGAAAGGGACGGTAAGAATGAGTATAGAGTCTATAACTGAGCGAATCCTAAAGGAGGCTCAGGCTTATTCCGACAGTCAGAGAAGCGAGGCAGAAGCAGTCAAAGCCGAAATACTCAAAGAGGCACAGGTAGAGGCAGATGAGCTCCTACGAGGCTACGAGGAAAAGGCTAAGAATGATGCCGAAGTCCTAGTTAGCAGAAGACAGTCGGTTGCGGACCTCGATGCGCGCAAGATGAAACTCGCTGCTAAGCAGGCTGTTATTGATGAGTGCTACAAAGAAGCAGTTGATATGATTCTTAACCTAGAAACCGGAGAGTATGTTAAGTTTATCTGTAGACAGCTCGGTGCATATCAGCAAGAAGGTGGAGAGGTTCTGCTTAATAAAACAGATAGAGACAGAATAGGTGCTGAACTTGCAAATCTATTCAAAGGTACAGCGCTTACACTAAGTGATGAAACCGTTGATATTGAAGGTGGATGTATACTTAGAAGAGGTAATATCTCATACAATGCTTCGTTAGAGAAGCTGTTATCAAATGCAAGAGAAGCGTTGACCGCAGAGGTTGCTGGAATTCTGTTCAAGTAACCGCTTTAACCAGAAAGGAGGCATATTTTGGGAACTGATTTCGTATATGCGAGCTCATATGTGAGAAGCCAAGAAGGCAAGTTGCTCTCAAGTGAGCAGTTACGCAGTATGACAGAGTCTAAAAATATCGACGATATATGCAAAGTTCTGCAAGATGCTGGTTATGGTTCTGAAGGCAACGCTTTAACTGCGGCAAATTATCAAGAAGTGCTTAAGGAAGCCGAAGCTTCGTTCTTCGCTGAGGTGAAAGAACTTAGCAAGGACAGTAAGGCACTCAATATATTCTGCTATCCTGCTGACTACCATAATTTAAAGGTACTACTTAAAGCAGAGTCACTAGGTGTTGATAGAGACGAGCTGCTTATGGAAAGTGGAACTATCAGTGCAAGCGAGATGGCTAAGAGCGTCAAGGAGCGTTCTACTATGAACCTCACAGAGAATATGGCAAGTGCACTCGCTGAAGCGGTAGATGTTCATGCTCGTACTAATGATCCGCAGATGATTGATTTTGTCTGTGATAAGTACTGCTTTGCAGATATTATCGAAGCAGCAGAAGCATCAAAGAACAGTTTTGTTAAAGGCTATGTATCGCTTTGGATTGACACTGTTAACCTCAAAACATTTGCGAGAGTTAAAAAGATGGGACAGCCATGGAATTACTTTGAAAATGTATTTATTCCGGGCGGAACTGTAGATTTACAGGTGTTCCTAGGTAGTTATGAGGATGACTTCAAGCAGGCCACAGAAAAATTCCAGGCTTACAACATCGCAAAAGCAGTGAGCGAAGGAGGAGAACAGATTGACAATAGCGGTGATTTTACACTGCTTGAGAAGATTTGTGATAACCTTCTCGTGGAATACAGCAGAGAAGCTAAAACCGTGACATTTGGTCTTGAACCATTGGTTTCATATCTAGTGGCTAGGCAGAATGAGGTGAAGGCTATCCGCATCGTGCTTGCTGGTAAGCTTGCCAAGATGAGCCCAGAATTAATTAGAGAAAGACTGAGGGAGACTTATGAGTAAGATTGGTATTATTGGTGATGCCGATAGTGTGCTAGGCTTCAAGGTCTTTGGGCTAGATGCATTCGCGTGCAGAAACAAGGAAGAAGCCGCAGATAAATTGCATAGTATCGTAAAGGATGATTATGGAATCATCTATATCACTGAAAAGTATTACAAAGAAATAGGTAATGAAATCGCAAAATATGAAACCCTTCGTATTCCAGCAATAGTTCCAATTCCTGGAAGCGATGGGGGCTATGGCGCAGGCCTTAACAACGTCAAGAGGGCTGTTGAGAAGGCTGTTGGTGCTGACATACTATTTGGCGATAAATAATGGAGGTAATCATGGAACAAGGTAAAATCGTTAAGATATCCGGACCTCTAGTAGTTGCTTCGGGCATGAGCGACGCAGATATGTATGACGTAGTTAAGGTCGGAAATCAAGGCCTTACTGGAGAAATCATCGAGATGCGCGATGGAAATGCCTCGATTCAGGTATACGAGGAAACCGCTGGTCTACAGCCAGGTGAGCCAGTTTACTCTACTGGAGCACCGCTATCTGTAGAGCTCGGACCGGGGCTTATTGAGACCATTTACGATGGAATTCAGAGACCGCTGTCTGTGCTTCTCAAGAAGACAGGCACCAATATCGCTAGAGGTGTATCGGAGCCAGCGCTTGACCGCGACAAGAAATGGGATTTCGTTGCAGCTGCAAAGGTTGGAGACGAAGTTTCGGCAGGAGAAGTTCTGGGTACGGTTGAGGAGACAATCGCCGTAACACAGAGGATTATGGTTCCTTACAAGGTTAGCGGTAAGGTTAAGAGCATCGAAAGCGGTAGCTTTACAGTTGATGAGACTGTAGCAGTTATCGAGGATGCTTCTGGAAAAGATATCGAAGTTAAGATGATGCAGAGATGGCCAGTAAGAGTTGAGCGTCCTTACAAGGAAAAGCTTTCACCTGAAGAGCCACTGATCACAGGACAGAGAGTAATCGATACAATGTTCCCAATCGCTAAGGGTGGTGTAGCTGCTGTTCCGGGACCTTTCGGTTCAGGAAAGACTGTAGTACAGCACCAGCTAGCTAAGTGGGCAGATGCTGATATAGTGGTTTATATCGGATGCGGAGAGCGTGGAAACGAGATGACAGACGTACTCAATGAGTTCCCTGAGCTCGTTGACCCTAAGACAGGTGAATCTCTAATGAGAAGAACTGTGCTAATCGCTAACACTTCCGACATGCCGGTAGCTGCGAGAGAAGCATCTGTATATACTGGAATCACAATTGCAGAGTACTTTAGAGATATGGGCTACTCAGTAGCTCTCATGGCTGACTCAACATCTAGATGGGCTGAGGCTCTTCGTGAGATGTCTGGTCGTCTTGAAGAAATGCCTGGTGAAGAAGGTTATCCAGCTTACCTAGCATCCAGACTTGCACAGTTCTACGAGCGAGCTGGTAAGGTTGTATGCCTTGGTAGTGAGGGAAGAGTTGGAGCTCTATCCGCTATCGGAGCTGTATCACCTCCAGGAGGAGATATATCCGAGCCAGTATCACAGGCTACACTTCGTATAGTAAAGGTATTCTGGGGACTAGATGCTAATCTAGCACATGCTAGACATTTCCCTGCAATTAACTGGTTAAACAGCTATTCGCTATATGCAGATAGACTTAACGTATGGTTTGCAGAGAACGTTAACAAGGAATTTCCAAATCACAGAGCAAGAGCTCTCAAGCTGCTTCAGGAAGAAGACGAGCTAAACGAAATCGTACAGCTAGTCGGAGTGGACGGTCTATCTAAAGAAGACCAGCTCAAGCTTGAGGTCTGCAAGATGATTCGTGAGGACTATCTACACCAGAATGCGTTCCACGAAGTTGATACATTTACATCTACGAACAAGCAGTTTAAGCTTCTAGATTTAATCCTTCGTTACTATGATGAGGGGCTAAGAGGACTTCATGAGCATGCTGACTTTAAGGCAATCACTTCACTGCCTCTAAGAGAGGACATAGGAAGATTCAAGTACCTTGAAGAGGATGTGGTAGATGGAGAGTATGCTACACTTGTTGGCAAGCTAGAGGCTTCTATAGAAGAGCTTATTAAGAAGGCAGGTGAACTGAATGATTAGAGAATACAAGACTATTTCTGAAGTAGCCGGCCCTTTGATGGTTGTTAAGGGTGTAGAAGATGTAGGCTATGATGAACTAGTGAGATTGAGCTTGCAAATGGCGAGCTGAGACACTGTAAGGTTCTCGAGCTTAACGGTACTGATGCTGTCGTACAGCTATTTGAAAACTCCGCAGGAATGAACCTAAAAGAGAGCAAAGTGAGGTTCCTCGGCCACGGAAATCAGCTAGGTGTATCACTCGATATGCTCGGAAGAGTATTTGACGGAATGGGTAGACCTATAGACGGTGGTGCTGAAATTATTCCTGATGAATACCTCGATATTAACGGACTAGCCATGAATCCGGCTGCAAGAGAGTACCCATCTGAGTTCATTCAGACTGGCGTATCCGCAATCGACGGACTCAACACCCTAGTTAGAGGACAGAAGCTTCCTATCTTCTCTGGATCAGGACTTCCACATGCTAACCTTGCAGCTCAGATTGCAAGACAGGCTAAGGTTCGTGGTACAGACAGTAAGTTCGCCGTAGTGTTCGCAGCTGTAGGTATCACTTATGAAGAAGCTGAGTTCTTCATGACAGACTTCCGTAAGAGTGGTGCTATCGACCGTTCTGTAATGTTCCTAAACCTTGCTAACGACCCTGCTGTAGAGCGTATTGCGACACCTCGTATGGCGCTAACTGCTGCTGAGTACTTAGCGTTTGAGCAGAATATGCACGTTCTCGTTATCATCACTGATATTACGAACTACGCTGAATCTCTTCGTGAGGTTTCTGCTGCTCGTAAGGAGGTTCCAGGACGTCGTGGTTATCCAGGATATCTATACACTGACCTCGCTACTATGTACGAGAGAGCTGGTAAGAAGAAGGGAATCGACGGTTCGATCACTATGATTCCAATCGTTTCGATGCCTGAGGATGACATCACTCACCCAATTCCTGACCTTACAGGATATATCACAGAGGGACAGATTATCCTATCCAGAGATCTCTACAGAAAGGGTGTTACACCGCCAATCGATGTACTTCCATCGCTATCACGTCTAAAGGATAAGGGTATCGGTGAAGGCAAGACTCGTAAGGATCACGCAGATGTACTAAACCAGCTCTTTGCTATCTACGCAAGAGGTAAGGAGTGTAAAGAGCTCATGGCTATCCTCGGTGAGGCTGCGCTCAGTGACGTTGACAAGCTATATGCGAAGTTTGCTGATGAATTTGAGAACAAGTATGTATCCCAGGGATACGAGAAGGATAGATCCATTGAGGAAACACTAGATGTTGGCTGGGAGCTTCTCAGAACGATGCCTAGATCAGAGCTCAAACGTGTAAAGAAAGAGTACCTCGATGAATTTTATGACAAGAAGTAGCTCAGTAAGAAAGGGATGATCTTATGGCAAGACTAAATGTTAACCCAACGAGAATGGTCATGTCTAAGCTTAAAGGGCAACTCAAGGTGGCTATCAAGGGTCACAAGCTCATGAAGGATAAGAGAGATGAGCTTATGCGAATCTTTTTAGATCTCGCTAGAGAGATTAAAGCACTTCGTGAAGAGGTGGAGCCAATGCTTGAAGAGGTGTATGGAAGCTTTTCAGTAGCGCGTGCCGTAATGACACCAGAGATGCTAGAGGAAGCTCTAATGTATCCTAAGCAGAGTGTGAAACTCGTTGCAGAAGAGAAAAATGTAATGAGCATCGATGTTCCATCCTTTGATTTTGAGCAGGAGAACACGCAGACAGGAAGCGTGTACCCTTATGGATTTGCGACCACATCAGGTGAACTCGATAAGTCTATTGAGAAGCTCTCCATTTTATTCCCTAAGCTACTTCAGCTTGCTGGAATGGAGAAGGAGGCTATGCTCATAGCTGATGAAATTGAGAAGACCAGAAGACGTGTTAATGCTCTTGAGTATGTCAAGATACCAAACTACAAGGAGACCATCAAGTATATCAAGATGAAGCTTGATGAGAACGAGAGAGGTAACCAGACAAGACTCATGAAGGTAAAGGACATGATGCTGAAAGAGAATATCGAGCAGCAACGTGAAAAGGATGCTGAGATGCTCGCCCAGATGGCAGAGTAGCAGCCTAGGCATAACAATCTAATAAGAAATGAGCGAGATGCAGCCTATCTGCATCTCGCTTTTTTAGTGGTAATTATTGATTTTAGTATCCAAGGTTCGTAGGAATACGTGCTAAGAATGTACATTAATTGTACAAGAGAATTTATTGACAAATGATATTAAAATGATATCATAATCATGTAAATTGTACAGCGATTACGACGAGGGTAGAACATCAGCCCACAATCGTTCTTATGGTAAGAGCGATAAATGCAGTAAAAGAGTCCATTGTATGATTACGTAAAAGGCATGATTCCGTAACACTGAAGGGAGGATGGAATGAAAAAGATTGCAACATATATAAAAAATCATATCCCTCTAAGGCAGGTTATTCCATTAATTCTGCTAACGATAATGTTCCGATTAGCTATAGTGAGGCTATATGAATTTTCTATCGAATTTTATATAGGTGCTTATGGTAATGAGAGTCTAAATGCATATGTATCTGGCTTACATATAGTTCTCACGGGATTTGGTATATTCATGTGTTTATACGCTATATTTGTCTATATCGTTGAGAGGCGCAACAACCTTCCATTTTGGTATGGGAGATGCCAGAGCGCGGGATCTAATGCCAATGCAGTTTTTGAAGCAGCAATTGGAACGTCTCTATTACGTCTTTCGCCAGCTGTAACGGTAGTCATTGCAATGTTGTTCAGTATTATATTTACAATAGTAAGCAATATAACGGCTAGACATAGAGAAGAATTAAGTCAAAGGTATGTAGGCCACGTTGGACGAACGCTAGATGATTTGAAACTCAAAGGCAAAGTAGATTTTGGCGGAGAGGTACTACATGCTCTCGGTAGAGAGGTTATTCCTAAGGATACAGAAGTTAAAGTTGTAGACGTTGATGGGTATAATATCGTAGTAGAGAGACTTATAAAAGAATAATGATAAAAGAACTCCGAAGTTAACTTCGGAGCTCTTGCTTTTGTATGTTGTAATTATAGCATGAATTTAGTTTTTATAATTTTGTAAATTTAGCAGAGTACGGAAATATCGATTCCTTCCCTATCTTCGAGAAATTCCTTGATGAGAGCAAGTGCTAGTTTCACTCCACCTTCGCTACTAGACTCAATATTGAGAGGCATCACTGGATCATGGAGTGACTTTCTTAGAAGGAACCATCCATCATGCCCATCGAGGCTATAGTTTATCCTTACGCCTTCATAGTTAGGAAGTTCGAGAGACAAGCCTTCAGTTTGCTCAGCCCATGCCTTCATATCTTCAAGAATTTGTCGCCGACTTTTCCGAAGTTATCTGCAGTCAGATTGAATCTAATCTCTACTGATTCTGCAGGTTCAGCAAGATCTGCAATCATGTGCTCTATCCCTTTTCCTTCCTTTTTGAGGTTAGCTGCATTGATGATAGTCTGTACAGCAAGGAATGCACCGTCATCCAGGTAGAAATTGTCAGAATATGCCGCATGACCAGAAGTTTCGATAGCAAGGAATGCATTTTCCCCCTCTTGTGAGAGTTCAATCGCTTTATTTATGACGTTCTTGTAGCCTCTCTTGTACCTGAGGTGTTTCAAACCGAGGTTATCCTCCAGGAATGTGTGCAGCTCGTTAGAAGTGATGCTGTCTGTAACGACAGTGCCACCAGGATAGTCATCGGCACCGATTGCTGCCGCAAGAGCGACGATTGCATTCTGCTGATTGGCTTACCCTCTGATGTTACAGCGGCACTTCTATCAACATCCGTGTCAAATATTATTCCAAGGTCAGCGCCTGTCTCGCGCACCTGCCTACAGATTGACTCCATTGCCTCTTTGCTCTCAGGGTTTGGCTGATGATTTGGGAAAGTTCCATCTGGGTCGAGAAACTGACTGCCACTGATATCTGCACCGAGAGGTGCGAGGACGTTATTTGCAAAGAATCCGCCAGCACCATTTCCAGCATCTACAACGATTTTCATATTGCTCAAATCTCCACCTACTCCCGTGCTGATCATCGAGCGGAGGTGAGCGGCGTACATCTGCATCAGATTTACGCTTTCTGCATTGTATTCGAAAGGAAGTATGTGGGCACTTGCCGCATATTCGAGAACTTCCGTGATGTCTGCCTTGTTTAGTCCGCCTTCAGCGGTGAAGAACTTGAATCCATTTCTGTTAAATGGCAGGTGGCTAGCCGTGACCATTATTGCTCCATCGAACTCATAGTATGGCATAATTGTCGACATATACATCGCTGGTGTGGAAGCGAGCCCAGCATCGCTAACCTGGACACCAAGATATGCCATGCCAGACATGAGCGCATCCGCTAAGTCTGGACCAGTGATACGTGGATCTCTGCCAACACATATCTTAAGGTCAAATGAATTTTTTCCAACCTTAAAACCTAACCAGTGTGCAAATGCCGCGCCAATTGCAAGTGCGTTGTACCTTGTCAGGTTTACATCTTCACCTTCAACCCCGTTCATGGCGATTCCTCGAATATCGCTACCGTTTTGAAGCTTTAAAATTTCTTTGCCCATATTCTACTCTCCATATATAAATGTATTTAGCATGTTAAGACGTAAATCACATAACCGTCAAAATCATTGTTTGCAAATTGCTATAATGAAACTTGCACTGATATCATTATACAGAATTATTCGATGAATATGTATGATACTTGTTAATAATGCATTTCGGTTCATGATATTGAGTTAAATATTTTGCAGTGATATAATTTAGTTTCATTAGGTGTGTTCGTGAGATTTAATATAGAAGGAGTTTGCTATGAGAAGTGACAAATCTAAAGACATTGTAGCAGGAGACCGTGATTACGAAACTTGCGTGTTAGAAGCAAAAGAAACCGATGAGATAACGATAGATAAAAAAAGTGAGAAGGATAAGAAGGAAAATATGAGCAAAAAGACCAATAATAGGGTCAAGAGAAATAGTGCGATGGACTGGGCATTTAGGGTAATAATATTCTGTCTAGTTTGTGTAATTGTTATTAGTGGGTATAAAGTTGGAACGGCGCTTTACAAATATCACCATTCTAGAAGCGGATTTAAGCAGGTTGCGAAGGAAGCAAAGGTAGATCCTAATCAGTTTACCGGGGTCGTGGATTTGCAGCTCTACAGAAGATTAATCCTGATGTAGTTGGATGGATTTATCAGAAGGATACCATAATCAACTATCCAATCATGCATGGAAGTGATAACGACATATATTTACACTCAGATATCAACAAGAAGTACAGTGTATCTGGTTCGATTTTTATGGATTATAGGAATAGTGCTGACTTCTCTGATTTCAATACGATTATATATGGTCATCATATGCACGACGGCAGCATGTTCAAGTCGCTAAGAGGATATACGAAGGAGACGGACTACTACAAGGATCATAAGACTTTTGAGCTTATTACACCTGATAAAAAGTATCACCTCCAGATAATCTCGGCATTTATTACACCCGCTACTAGCGAGGCCTATACTTACTCGTTTAATTCAAATGCTGACAAGCAGGCATTTTTAGATTTTGCTGCGAAGAATTCAAAGGTTTCCACAGGCGTTACAGCGACGATAGATGACAAGATTATCACACTCAGCACATGTGCTTATGACTATGATGAAGCTAGATATGTAGTCGTTTGTAAAGCAGTTCCTTGGACCAAAGCTGAGATAAAAGCAGGTAAGAAGTTACAGGCGAAGATAGACAAACAGAAGTAAGTTAGCTTCTAGATTGCAAATTAATGAAATTTTACCACAGAATATAAAAATTAGAGGAAGATGAGACCTTCCTCTTTTTTATTTGTGAGATAAACAAATTGATACCCTAAAATCTTTTCTCATCTACATTATTAGTACCTGTACGGATAATACTGTATAATTAATATATAAGATGTTAGAGAGGTGACACTATGGGTATCGACAAAACCAAAATTCGTGATGAGCTACTACCAGAGGTGCGTAGTTATGCGGACAATACTCCGCTTGCCGATAAGGATACACTCGACTGTAGCCTTGGTATCAATCCGTATGGCTTCCCGGATGTAGTGATCGATATTGTTCATAGTTTCGATGTAAATAGGCTGTATCAGTATCCGCACAGCGATGAGGCTCAGGAAGCAGTGGTCAAGTACTGGCAAGACTACGCCTTCATAGAGCCGGAAAATGTCGTTATGACTGATGGAAGTGTCTCGGCACTAAATCTGCTTGTAAATGTATTTGCAAAACCAGGAGCAGAGGCTGTTATGTTCATGCCGACATTTACCGATATGGTCGAGTATTCGCGAATGATGGGTATGAAAGTGCACGGGGTAGCGACTAGTCTTGAAGATAATTTCAAAGAGGATGTAGACCGACTTATCTCAGCGATTACAAAGGATACATCGTTTGTGTATATCGATAATCCCAATAATCCAACAGGTCAGGTTCTGTCGAACGAGGAGCTAGGATGTATTTTAAGCAGATGCGAAGAACTAAGCGTCTATGCGATTGTCGATGAGGCATATGCTGATTTTATCCCTAGGGAAGAATCAGCGGTAATGCTCGGACCCAAGTATAATCACATGATTAGTGTTCGCACCTTCTCAAAAGGATTTGGACTTGCAGGAGCTAGAGCGGGTTACATAATCACCAATAAAGAGCTTGTGAAATACATCAAAAAGTTAGCAATCCTTACATGATGAACGAGATGAGTAGAGCGATAACGGCTGCGATACTCAATTACGATGTGCAGCCAGTTGAGCACGGCACCGACTTTACAATTATTAAGGGGGCTCTTCGTGATGCCTGCGGAGATAAGCTAATAATGGCAGAGACGGATGATAGAGTGCCTATATGCCTACTCAGACACATTGATGAAAACGTTGATCTGCAGAGGCTACTCATAAATGAAAATATCTTGACTTGTAGTGGCAGCGAATTTGAGCCACTTGGCAAAAACTTTGTAAGACTGCGTGTACCGAAAATCTCTGAAGCGGGCAAGCTGATACAGGCGATAAAAAAAGTGGCTCTCTGATATAGTCATATCGGTGAAAGTCTCTTGTTAGCATGAGTGGATGTAAGGATAGTGGAGATTGAAGAAGGTGAATCTACAGACTACTACCGTGATGAAGCTGGGATTCATTACGTTCCTAAACGCAAGCTTGATGATTTGATAATCACAAGGTAGTAGTTTGAGACAATTCTTGAAGCAATTGATATTAGAAAAGGGTACACTTCAGATGAAGTGCACCCTTTTGTTGTGTTAATCGTATTATGCAAAAAGAATTATAAAATCTGTCCATCTTTACCGAACAGAGGTAACTTCTCTAGGAAGATGATATCGTCTCTGTCAGCTGCATCGCCCTCCGCAAGGACCGCCATCTGACCGACTATATTTCCTCCAACTGCATTCACAAGCTTATCCAGTGCGGTTAGTGATTCGCCAGTGCTGATTACATCGTCAACTACCAGTATTCGCTTGCCTTCCATGGCTTCACGTTCTTCGCGTCCTACGCATAAAGTCTGCATGTGGTCTGTGGTAATCGAATCAACGCTTACTGTAATGAGGTCATCCATATAAATCTTAGGACCCTTACGCGCTACGATATAAGGTTTATTACCTGCCTGTCTTGCCATTTCATATGCCAGAGGGGATTCCCTTTGATTCAGCAGTAATTATCACATCGAATTCAGGCGCTTTCTCAAGAAGCTTACTTGCACATGCAACGGTAACTTCAACATCGTTGAACATGATAAAAGCTGCGATATATAAGTCGTCTGAAACCTTGCATAGAGGAAGGTGTCTCTCTAGTCCTGCAACATTCAGTAAATAATCCATTTGTCGTCCTCCGTGTCCTATCTTCTATCTAAAAGCATTTAGTGAAGAAAATCTTGATTGAATCATTATAGCACTGCTGATGATAGGCTTGCAAACATTGCAATATAGCGCAAAAAATGATAAAATCTCATGATACACAATGATAGTATAATTGCTTAGTATGTGCACTTTTAGAGGCATAAATATAAAGGGACATGGGCATTAGATATGAATAAAAAGAAATACGAAAATCAACTATACGATGTTAGCTATGTTGAAACGCTCAAGGAGCTAGTAGATAACTCTGTTCTGAAATTTTCGGACAGAGCTGCGTATATGTACAAGGATGATCACAAAGAGCCGTTCAAAACGATGACTTATGCCGAGTTCAAAGATGATCAGAATGCAATCGGTACAGCGCTAATCGAGAGAGGTTTTAAGGGTAGTAAGATTGCAGTAATAGGCGATAACTCGCATAGATGGGCACTATCATATTACTCGGTTGTGTGTGGCGTGGGCGTAATTGTGCCTATAGATAGAAACCTTGAAAAGGGCGAAATTACCAACCTGCTGCAGCGTGCTGATGTCGAGGCGGTATTTGCGTCGACTAAGCTTGCTAGTACGATAGCGTCGTTACTAGAAGAGCTACCTCTAGTAAAAAAAGTTATCATCATGGCGGCACCTGGAGATGACGTTGACGAATTCCTCGAAGATGAGAGATTCATGACTATGGAGCAGCTCGTTGCAGAAGGAAAAGAACTTGTTGCTAAAGGCAACCTTGATTATATAGATGCAGAGATTCACGCAGACGATCTATCGACAATCCTGTTCACATCAGGAACGACTGGGTTAGCTAAAGGTGTAATGCTTTCACACCGAAATCTCTCTCAAAACGTATTTAATATGTCAAAATACGTACAAATTCCAGATGGAGGCAGAGTACTCGATGTGCTTCCGATGCACCACGTGTACGAGATGACCTGCACTGTTATGACGAGCTTTTATCAGGGAGCTACTGTCGTGATTTGCGAGGGGCTCAAGTATATACAGCAGAATTTCGTAGAGGCTGAGTGCAACATCATGCTTGGTGTTCCACTGATCTCGAAAATATATATAGAAAGATTTGGACTAAGGCGGAGAAAAGCGGAAATGCTGATAAGCTGAGACGAGCAATTAACATGTCTATGAAGCTTGATCTTAGAAATAAGAAAATAGTAACTAAGAGACTTTTCAAGGCGGTTCACGACATATTCGGCGAAAGCTTATATATTCTTATAGCTGGAGGCGCAGCAATTGATCCAAACGTAATTTCTGAATTTGAAGCTATGGGTCTCCCTATGATGCAAGGATATGGTATGACCGAAAACTCTCCTATTATTGCAGTAAATCAGGACAGATACGGAAAAGCTGCTTCAGTGGGAAAGCCGATGCCTGGAACAGAGGTACGAATAGTAGATAAGGATGAAAGTGGAATTGGTGAAGTAATATGTAAGGGTCCATCGGTGATGATGGGATATTACAAGGATGCAGAGAACACGGCCAAGACTATCAAGGATGGATGGTTATATACTGGTGACTATGGATATCTGGATGAAGATGGATTCCTTTATATCACAGGCCGCAAGAAGAATGTAATCGTAACTAAGGGTGGTAAAAATATTTTCCCTGAAGAGGTAGAGTATTACTTGCTGCTCAGTGACTTTATAAGTGAAGTAATCGTTTACGGTAAGCACGAAGAGATTAAGGACGATCTGATTTGTACAGCGATAATGTATCCGGACTTTAAGGCTCTTGAAAATGCAGGATACAAGACCGACGAAGAGAAGTACCTCAAGCTGAAGGAAGCTGTTGAAGAAGCAAATTCCAAGATGCCTCCTTTCAAGCGTGTTAAGAGAATCGAGATTCGTGAAGACGACTTTATCAAGACGACAACACTTAAGATCAAGAGATTCGAGGAAGAAAACTATGAGTATAAATTCGACGACAGAGACTTCGAGAAGGGACGCAGATTCTAAGGTGAAAGATAGCAGTGATATTAGAGAAAAATACTGTCAGATTAAGGCGAGAGAGATGGAAGAGATGCAGGCTATTATGGATGCGATTAAAGAATCCAAAGATCCTGCAATCAGACATACATGGCGTCGCCCAGTTACAGATATTAAGAATATACTAGAGACTAGTGCGGAGCTTTATGGAGATAAACCGTTATTTCTGCAAAAGTTCAACAAGGACGAACCCTTCCAAGAGATTTCTTATAGCAAGGTGTTAGCAGATGTAAATGCTCTTGGAACTGCACTTATCGAGCTTGGACTAAAGGGGAAGCACATCGGTGTAATTGGCAAGAACTGCTATGAGTGGGCGGAAAGCTATCTAGCAGTAGTTGGTGGAACAGGTGTAGTCGTACCACTCGATAAGGAGCTCAATGAGGAAGAATTATCTCAGCTAACTGCTAGTGGAGAACTGTCAGCGGTCATCACCATAGATAAGCACTATGAAATATTTAAACGAATTAAGGAGAGAGATGATAACATACTTGATTTCGTTATAAATGTTGGAATGCATAGCAACGAGAATGCCGATAAGGGGTTGCTATCATGGCACAAACTTAGAGAACGTGGGTATGAACTAGTAAAATCTGGTGATAAAAGCTTTATAGATGCGGAAATCATAAACACCGATATGGCAATTATCCTTTTCACGTCTGGGACTACTGGAACCTCCAAGGGCGTAATGCTTAATAACAAGAACATCTGCTCTAATGTCATGGTAGCACAGACATACTTAAACATTGAGGTGGGAGATATATTCTTCTCCGTACTTCCGATACATCACACCTACGAGTGCACATGCACTTTCATCGAGTCGATGTACTGCGGAGCTACAATGGCATTTTGCCAGGGTCTAAAATATATAGTCAAAGACCTACAGGAGGTAAAACCGCATCTGATGCTTGCGGTGCCACTGATATACGAAAACTTCTACAGTAAGATTTCTAGACAGATTAAGAAGAGCGGTAAGGAAAAGCAGCTTAAAGCTCTGATGAAGATAAATAGGATTACTAAACATGTTGGAATAGACGTGAGTAAACCTGCGACAAAGAAAATTACAGACCTTTTCGGTGGACGCATGAAGATGCTTATCGTCGGAGGTGCTGCGATTGATGGGGAGATTATGGACTTCTATAGAGACCTTGGTATCACTGCAGTTCAAGGATATGGACTGACGGAGACATCGCCGATGGTTTCGCTAAATCCGGAGGATCCAAAGCTCATCGACAATGCATCTGCGGGGCACCTGCTACCTTTTGTAGAGTGCATGATTAGTGATAAGGATGACGATGGAGTGGGAGAGATTTGCTTCCGCGGACCTAATATCATGATGGGGTACTATAAAAATAAAGAGAGCACAGATGAGGTGATTAGGGACGGATGGTTCCACACTGGTGATCTGGGATATCTGAGTGACAAGGATTACGTTTATATTACAGGGCGTAAAAAGAATGTGATTATCGCGGCTAACGGCAAGAACGTTTTCCCAGAAGAACTCGAGTTCTACCTTATGAAGAATGAGTGCATTGAAGAGTGCATGGTATGGGGTGATGAGGATAATGATGACCAACTGAAGCGCGGCATATATGCGACTATTAAGCCTAATAGGGAACTGCTCACCGAGGAACTCGGTGGAGAAGTTACCGATGAACAGGTGAGAGAATATATAGAACGCATTGTAGACAAACAGAATGAAACAATGCCTCTCTTCAAGAAAATAAACCACGTCATCATACGTGATAGAGATTTCAACAAGACAACGGGTCTCAAGATTAGAAGGTTCGTTGAGGACAATAAGTGGTCATAGAAAGAGAGATGATTGATATGGCAGAATATAAATATCCGGCGCTCCTTCATGATAGGGCTAAGCTGGTCAGCAACGTGAAGAAACTCTCGGGTAAATGCGGTGAGCAGGGGATCCAAATTGCGGGCATCATCAAAGCTACAAATGGTACAGTTGCGGCTGCCGAGGATTTTGTAGCAGGTGGAGCAAAACTTATCGGTTCATCTAGACTTGAGCAACTTAAACGAGCTAAAGATGCTGGCATAAGAGTGCCACTTCTTCTAATAAGAGTTCCGATGCTATCTGAAATTGACGAGATGGTGGAGATTGCAGATATAAGTCTGAACAGCGAACCCTTAGTATTAGAAGCTATCAATAAGGCAGCACTTGATAAAGGAATTACTCATAAGGTGATTCTAATGGCTGATCTTGGTGATCTTAGAGAGGGATTCTTTAATCTAGATGAATTGGTTGAGACGGCTGTCAAGGTGGAGAATGAGATGCCGGGGCTTGTACTAGCCGGCATAGGGACTAACCTTGGATGCTATGGCTCTGTAATTCCTACAGAGGATAAGATGGTAGCCCTCGCCAAACTAGCGGAGAGAGTTGAAGCTGAGATTGGTAGAGAATTAGAATATATATCTGGTGGAGCCACAACGAGCTTGCTTGGAGTGTACCATGGGTACATGCCAGATAAAATTAATATGCTGAGACTTGGGGCTGGACCTTTAATTGGTCCACTAGAAGATGTCAGATTGTGTTATAATCTTGAGGCTATGGATGAATTAGAGTGCCCCTTCGTGCTTAAAGCAGAGGTCATAGAGCTTAAGGTAAAAGCTAGCTATCCGCAGGGTGAGCTCGGGGTAGATGCTGCCGGGCAAGAAGAGAGTATGTTGATAGAGGCATGCGTATGAGGGCGCTTCTAGCAATCGGCAGAGCTGACTATGGCGATATAGATGATTTGGTTCCTGAGATGGAAGGAACATCAGTGATTGGCGCATCAGGTGATCACACCATCGTCGATGTCGAGGATGTAAAGGACACTGTTAAAATCGGAGACATCATGACGTTTAGGCTGAAGTATTCCGCGCTGCTTAACTTAGCAGAAAGCGAAAATGTAAAGAAATACGAGATTTAATAACAGAAGGTTGAAAGGAGTAAGAGACCAATGGCACCACATGATAATGAAATGACGAGAGAGGGATATGAGGCCCTGCAGAAAGAACTTGACCATCTAGTTACTGTAACTAGAAAGGAAAATGCCGAGAGACTTAAGGAAGCCATCTCATATGGAGATATCTCTGAGAACTCAGAGTACGATGCGGCAAGGATGCGCAGGCAGAAACAGAAGAGAGAATCACCACTATTGAAGCGATGCTCCGTACAGCAAAGATTGCAGACGAAGATGAGACGCCTGATGAAGGTGTAATTGCTACTGGTCGCACAGTAACACTTCATGATTTAATTTACGATGAAGAGGTTACTTACAAGATTGTAGGAAATACAGAGGCAGATCCATTTAACGGAAAGCTTTCAAATGCGTCAGCAGTAGGACAGCACTTGCTCGGTGCAAGAGCAGGGGATGTACTAGAGTTTCCGGTTATAGACGGAACTGCAAAGTATAAGGTTCTTGACGTCAGAAAGTAAAAATCCGTTCAATTAGTGTACTGAAGATATTAAATGCGGTGCACGACAGCATATTTATACAGTTCGTGAGAAAGGGTTATGAATCACAATGAGTAACGACAACGTAAAGACTCCTGAGCATGAACAGCCGGAGCTTACAGCAGAAGAAATAAGTGAGCAGCGACAGATCAGAAGAGAGAAGCTGCAAGAACTGCGTGAGATGGGCAGAGATCCATTTGTGCAGGAGACATACAATGTAACTGCTCACAGTAAGGATATCAAGGACAACTATGATGCTCTTGAAGATCAAGAGGTAGCGATTGCCGGTCGTATCATGAGCAAGAGAATCATGGGAAAGGCGGCATTCTTTGATGTTCAGGATAAGCAAGGCAGAATCCAGTGCTATGTTAAGCGCGATGATATTGGAACTGAAGAGTATAAAGTCTTTAAGACATATGATATAGGTGACCTCGTTGGACTTAAGGGAATCGTCTTCAAAACCAAGACAGATGAGATATCGATTCATGTGCATGAGCTTACACTTCAGGCAAAGTCCCTGCAGGTGCTTCCTGACAAATGGAGCGGCTTAGTAGACACAGACCTAAGATATAGACAGCGATATGTAGATTTAATTGTAAATTCAGACGTTAGGGATACATTCTTAAAGCGCGCAAAGGTAGTTAGCACTATCCGTAGAGTGCTCGAGGACGATTATGGTTTCCTTGAGGTTGAAACTCCAGTGCTACAGACGATAGCTGGCGGTGCTAACGCTAGACCGTTTAACACACACCACAACGCACTAGACTTCGACCTTCACCTTAGAATTTCTCTTGAGCTTCCGCTAAAGAGACTGATTGTCGGTGGACTTGATAGAGTGTATGAACTAGGCAAAGTTTCCGTAACGAGGGTATGGATAAGAATCACAGCCCTGAATTCACTTCGATGGAATGCTACATGGCATATGGAAATCAGGAAGATATGATGGACCTCATGGAGCAGATTGTATATAAGTGCGCTATGGAAGTAAATGGTTCGCCTATTATCTCCTATGAAGGCAAAACTTTCGACGTTACACCTCCATGGAATAAGATTGACATGACAGAATCTGTAATTAAGGTTACAGGAATTCCGTTCGATAAGATCGATGATGATGCGGAAGCTCGTGAGCGTGCAATCGCTTACGGAATGGATGCTGAGGAAGTTAACAATTGGACTCGTGGAAAAATCATCGCAGAGATGTTTGATGAGTACTGCGAAGATATCCCAGGACTGCTTGATGGACCAGTGTTCCTAACAGGGCACCCAGTAGAGGTATCGCCACTTGCAAAGAAGGATCCAAAAGATCCTCGCATTACTCGCAGGTTCGAAGCCTACATCAACGGATGGGAGCTATCAAATGCTTTCTCAGAGCTAAACGATCCAATCGATCAGTACGAGAGGTTCGCTGAACAGCAGCGTGAACTTGATCTAGGGCTTGACGATGAAGCTCATCCTATGGACATGGATTTCGTAAATGCGCTAGAGGTTGGAATGCCTCCAACTGGTGGACTTGGAATCGGTGTTGACAGACTTGTAATGCTGCTAACAGATTCATCGACTATCAGAGACGTACAGCTATTCCCTGTTATGAAGCCGCTTGGAAAAGGCAGTGGCTCTGAAGAAAAGGCTGAGAGAAAGCTAGACCTATCAAAGGTTAAAGTTGAACCATTGTTTGAAGAATTCGTAGACTTCGATACATTTAGCAAGTCTGATTTCAGAGTGGTTAAGGTTCTAGCTTGTGAGGAAGTGCCTAAGAGCAAGAAACTTCTTAAGTTCACTCTTAATGACGGTTCAGGCCAGACTAGAACAATACTATCCGGTATCAAGGAGACATACTCTGCAGAGGAGTTAGTTGGAAAGACTCTCGTTGCAATTACAAATCTTCCGCCACGCAAGATGATGGGACTTGAATCATGCGGAATGCTGCTGTCAGCAATCTGTGATTATGATGGAGAGGAAATTCTAAACTTATTAATGCTGGATGATTCGATTCCAGCAGGAGCGAAGCTATACTAATATCACAAAATCATGATTATGACAGGGCTCAGGAAAAGGGTCCTGTATTTTTATGCTTATATGCAGGTAATCAATATATGAGATATAAAACAAATCTATATCTCGCTATGGATAATAAGTATTTCCATAAAATTTTACTTGATGGTAATCTATGTTTAGCGAACAAGAGGGGGTATGTATATATGAGCAATGAATTAAAGACACCATTTAGATATGACTATGTAGGAAGCTTTCTTAGACCACAGGCACTTAAGGATGTAAAGGCGCAGTTAAGAAAGAATGAGATCAGCAAGGAAGATTACGACAAGATTGTTGATGAAGAGGTTGCAAAGCTTGTAGCTAAGCAGAAGGAACTCGGTTACCACGTAATTACAGATGGAGAGTTCAGAAGAGCTTTCTGGCATCTCGACTTCATGTGGGGGTTTGAGGGCGTTGAACATGAGAATACAGGTGGCGGAATTCAGTTCCACGGCGAGCTCGCGTTGCTAGATGATACATACCTAGTAGGTAAGCTTAAAGCTAAGCCCCACCCATTTGTAGAGTATTTTAAATTCTTAAAGCAGTTTGAAGATGAGAACACTGTTGCTAAGTACACGATTCCTGCACCTGCGCAGACATTCCAGCAGTTCATCATCCCAGATAACCTCGAGAGCACTAGAAAGTTCTACGAGACAAACGACGAACTGATTCATGATATTGCCAATGCTTATCGTGAGGTAATTAAACAGTTCTACGATGCTGGTTGCCGTAACCTACAATTCGATGACTGCACATGGGGCGCAGTTGTAGGAGATGCTGCAAAGCTGAGATATAAGGCATTAGGTATAGATCTAGATACAGTTAAGTCACAGCTGCTTGAGGTGAACAACCTCGCACTTGAAGGAAAGCCTGAAGATCTAGTTATCACTTCACACATCTGCAGAGGAAATTATAATTCGACATACTTCTCAAGTGGAGCATACGATTCAGTTGCAGATTACGTGTTCGCAAGAGAGAATGTAGATGCGCTGCTACTCGAGTATGATGATGAGCGTTCGGGCAGCTTTGAGGCACTTGCAAAGGTTTCTCCTAACAAGAAGGTAGTTCTCGGTCTTATCACTACGAAGTCGCCTAAGTTAGAAGATAAGAAGCAGTTATTGCAAGAATTAAGGAAGCAAGTAAATACGTACCTCTTGAGAGACTGTGTCTCAGTCCTCAGTGCGGATTTGCATCTTGCGAGATAGGGAACAAGCTAACTGAAGAAGAGCAGTGGGCTAAGCTGAGATTAGTTAAAGAGATTGCAGAGGAAGTTTGGGGATAGGCTCTGCGAAGAAAGACTAGAGGTAAGAGATGAGCAATTTAAAAACACCATTTAGATATGATTTTGTAGGAAGTTTTTTAAGACCAGAGAGACTTAAGGAAGCGAGAAGAGCTTTTGATAACGGTAATATCGGCTACGATGAGCTGAAGAAGGTTGAAAACGAGACAATTACTGAGCTCGTATCCAAGCTCAAGGAGCTAGGATATCACGTGATCACAGACGGTGAGTTCAGAAGAGCGACTTGGTATCTTGACTTCATGTGGGCACTTGACGGTGTAGGACATAAGCCAACCAAGACTGGACTGCCATTTCATGGAGAGGATGCAATTGTAGATGATACATACCTAGTTGGTAAATTAAAGCTATCGGGAGAGCATCCATTCGTAGATCACTTTAGATTCGTAAAGCAGTTTGAGGATGAGAACACAGTTGCGAAGCAGACAATACCTTCACCAGCACAGTTCCTCGCACAGTTCCTATTCCCGTTCAATCTGGAGTCAACCTTTGCTCAGTATGAGAGCGAAGAAGCATTTATCGATGATGTAGTAGAAGTATACAATGAGTTCATCAGGCAGCTATATGATGCAGGCTGTAGAAACCTTCAGCTAGATGACTGCACATGGGGAATGTTCACAAACAAGTCCGGCTCCATTCTGTTCGGAACAACTAAGGAAGGTACAGTTGAAGTTCAGAAGAAGTACAAGGACGTTAACAATAGAGTAATCGATGCAGCACCAGATAACCTAGTGGTTACTACACACGTGTGCCGTGGAAACTACCACTCAACATATATCAGCAGCGGCCCATACGATGCAGTTGCAGATGTTCTGCTCGGAGAAGAGAATGTCTCTGCGTTCTTCTTAGAATTTGATGACGAGAGATCTGGGGGATTTGAGCCACTTGCAAAGGTACCTGAGGATAAGAAGGTAGTTCTCGGACTAGTTACTACCAAGAGACCGGAGCTCGAAGATAAGGCGGTTCTTCATGCGAGAATCAAAGAGGCAAGTAAGTATGTGCCTCTTGAGAGGCTTTATCTCAGCCCTCAGTGCGGATTTGCTTCATGCGAGATTGGTAACAAGCTTACTGAAGAAGAACAGTGGGCTAAGCTAAGACTTGTAAAGGAAGTAGCAGAAGAAGTTTGGGGACAGAACTAAAACTCTGTTAGATAGACTAAAAGCATGTGATTGATAATAGTTCATTAGAGGGCAGCCCGAGGGCTGCCTTTTTCTTGTATAAGTAAAACCACGCGTTGGACGCGTGGTTCCGTAAAGGCTTTGCCTATGAGCAGAAATTGAAAATGAAAAAACCTTCTGCTACACTTTGAATGCGGTCTGTCAGCCGCAAACAAAGGAACAGAAGGAGGTGCATTCACATGGGAGTGAATGACATAAATAGTTTAGCGCATTCAAAGTGGAACTGCAAATATCACATAGTTTTCGCACCCAAATATCGAAGAATGGTGTTTTATGGACAGAAGAAGCATGAAGTTGGAAAAATACTTAGAAAACTATGTGAGTGGAAAGGAGTAGAAGTTCTGAATGCGGAAGCGTGTCCAGATCATATTCATATGCTATTATCTATACCACCCAAATATTCAGTATCAAAATTCATGGGATATCTAAAAGGGAAGAGCAGTACAATGCTGTATGAACAGTTTGGGGAATTAAAGTATAAATACAGAAACCGAGAATTTTGGTGCAAAGGATATTATGTAGATACAGTAGGTAAAAATGAAGCAAGAATATCCGAGTATATATCAAAACAACTGGAAGAAGATAAAATGGGAGACCAGCTAACCATGAGCGAAGCTGGAGCATTCAGGAAAAAGAAAAAGTAGGTTAAGGCAAAACGCAACTGACAGATCGCGTTTACGCGTTCGACGCGTCCGCGAGGAGCAGAGGGCTTTGCCCGCCTACTTAACAACCACGCGTTCGACGCGTGGATGGTTTTTTTAAATAAAGCATTGAAAAAATTGCTACAGTGTATATAATTAAATTGTACACAAGCTATATGGCGGATTCAGATATATGGAATAGATTATGTGATTTCGCCGATAAGGAGAAGAATAATGAGTAAGAATATATATTTTGCCGGTGGTTGCTTCTGGGGCACAGAGAGGGTGTTCAAGGAGATACCAGGGGTTATAGAGACGACTGTTGGGTATGCGAATGGAAGAGTTGAGAATCCTTCGTATGAGCAGGTTTGTAGAGGTGATACTGGCCATAGGGAGACTGTTAAAGTCACATATAATCCTGAGAGACTATCACTCGAGAAGTTAACGCATGCTTTCTTTATGGTCATCGATCCAACTGTTCAGAATAGACAAGGACCTGATATAGGTACGCAGTATCAGACAGGTGTGTATTATGAGGATGAGCAAGATTTGCCGATATTAGAGAAGGTATTCGGACAGCAGAGAGATATTAATGAAGAGTTCTACGTAGAACTAGAGCCACTTGGTTCATTCTATGCTGCTGAGGATTACCATCAGGACTATCTCGATAAGAACCCAGGTGGATACTGCCACATTACAAATTATGAGATTGAAGAAGTTAGAGCGCTGTTCGCTGCAGAGTCTAGAGAGGCGGGTCAGGAGATAAAGGATGATCTATATCCATCAGACGAGACTGAGGAGGAACTATTTTACCGCATCGGACCACAGGCGTATAACGTCGTTAGAAAGTCGGGGACAGAGCGAGCATTTTCTGGTGAATACGATGACTTCTTTGAAAAGGGAATCTATGTAGATGTCGTGAGCGGTGAACCGCTGTTCGTATCGACGGATAAATTCAACTCTGGCTGCGGATGGCCTGCATTTACAAGGCCTATAAGTGAGGAGCATGTGGTCTATCTGCGAGACACTACGTTCGGTATGGAGCGCGTTGAGGTTAGAAGCAAGGGCGCAAATTCTCATCTGGGACACGTATTTCAGGATGGACCGGCAGAAGATGGTGGCATGAGATACTGCATCAATTCGGTAGCTCTAAAATTTATACCAGTTGAAGACATGCTAGAGGCAGGTTATGGCGACCTGATTGAACTTGTAAAGTAAGAGGGAGGATGAATATGAAAGTTCTATTTAATGAGTATCCAAAATGCAGCACATGCAAGAAGGCTAAGAAGTGGCTCGATGACAATGGTGTCGCTTACGATGACAGACACATAGTTGAAAATAATCCAACTAAAGAAGAGCTAAGGGACTGGCTGTCTAGAAGTGACAAGCCGGTGAGAAAGTTCTTTAACACAAGCGGAATGCTCTATAGAGAAATGGAACTCAAGGATAAGCTAGACGCGATGAGCGAAGATGAGCAGCTCGAGGTTCTAGCATCTAATGGAATGCTTGTAAAGAGACCGCTAGTCGTTGGTGATGACTTCGTGCTCGGTGGCTTCAGGGAGAAGGACTGGGAAGAGAAACTCCTGGGATAATGGAAGAAGATTATTCCACTATAATGCGTTTAGAGAAGAGCCTCGAGGGGCTCTTTTCGTATGTGCGAAATGTAAAGTTTAGTTGACTGATTGTAAAGTGAAATAGATTGAAGCAGTTAGAGAGTAACGATATAATCTGATTAAATAGAAATTTTCATAATAATAGCGCGGAGGTGTTTATAGTGACTCTAGGTGAGAAGATTCGAGGACTTAGAAAAAAGCAAGGCCTATCGCAAGAGGACGTATCTCGTAAAATAAATGTATCTAGACAGGCTATTTCAAAGTGGGAGCAAGACCTAGTAGTGCCAGATACTGTAAACTTAATGAAATTATGTGACTGCTTTGGAATCACACTTGCAGAATTAACAGGTGATGTGGAAAAGACTAATAAGGAGATTTGCGATAAGACAAAAAAGATTCATAAATCCGCTGTGGCTTCTATTGTGATTGGATGCATACTCACAGTTCTTTCTGTAGTGATAACATACCCAATAAAGATGGCTGACTTTAAAATTAATGGTAGTTGTTTTGATAATGAATTATATTACTTGAGAGTCTTCCCGTTGAATATTGTATTGTTTATTTCAATATTGCTAATATTAGTCGGTATAGTTAAGATTATGAAAGGAAAACTAAAAAAATAAAAAGGTTCCTAAGGGTAAAAGGTACAGGGTTATTTATAGACCCTCATTTTAAAGTATATAAGGTTGTGGAGACTCAATTCTACAGAATTGACGGATATTCAGTTAAAACACCAAGCACAAAAAAACATCTTATGCAAAAAGTATTCTCAAACTGGGATTACAGCTGGAAAAAGAATATAAATATTCTAGTCGTATTGATAAATTAATCATTAATATTTAAAGAAATATAAAGTGAAAGAGTTACGAAAAAAACGTTTTTCGTAACTCTTTTTATTAACACTGTTTTTTTAATGATTCAGCTACAATATGGTTTCATAAAAATATGTTACAATAGGGTAATTTATATTGGTGCATGTAAAGGGGTGCTCAAATGTCCGAAAGCTATACAGGTAAAATCAATCGCAAATTGCAGAGCAAGCAGAAGGTTATAAGAGCTGCTGCGGGGAAGTGCAAAGCAGATTTGGTTCTTAAAAATGCAACATATGTGAGTGTATTCTCAGGTGAACTACGGAATGCTGACATTGCGGTTACGAATGGATTGATAGCTGGAATTGGTGAGTATGATGGTGAAAAGGAAGTGGATGTGACGGGAAAAATCGTGTGTCCGGGATTTATAGATGCACATATCCATCTCGAAAGCGCTCTGGTTACACCTACTGAATTTGTGAGAGCAGTACTACCGCACGGCACGACCACCGTAGTTACTGACCCTCATGAGATTGCAAACGTCATGGGGACAGATGGAATCGAATACATGCTCCAGGCTACCGAAGGGCTTCCGATAGATGTGCGTTTTATGCTTCCATCTTGCGTTCCTGCGACTCCGCTTGACGAGTCAGGTGCAACGCTCGATTACAGAGCGATTGATAGTTTCTACGAACATCCTAGAGTGCAGGGTCTCGCAGAGATGATGAATTACGTCGGTACAGTCGCTGCAGATGAGCAGGTTGTGGAGAAAATTGTTGCCGCACAGGCTCATCACAAGAAGATAGACGGCTATGCACCTGGGGTGAAGGGCAAGGCTCTAAATGCATACGTTGCCGCTGGCGTGTATTCCGACCATGAGTGTGCTACGGCTAGTGAAGCTATAGAGAAACTCGAGCTCGGGCAGGTGATTATGATCAGAGAGGGTACAGCAGCCCACAACCTGGAGGCTCTGATGCCGCTTCTAACGGATAAATACGCAGATAGATGTATGTTCTGCACGGATGATAAGCATCCGTCAGACCTGCTGGAGAAAGGGCATATAGATTATATAATTAAGAAAGCTATCTCTATGGGAGCAGATCCGATACTGGCTATTAAGGTTGCGAGTACCAACGCAGCTAGATACTTTAGATTGAATAACCGCGGTGCAATTGCGCTCGGATATCTTGCTGATTTCGTAATCATTGATAGTTTTGAGGAGTTTACAGTTGAACAAGTTTATAAAAAGGGCAAGCTGATGTACAGCGGCGGGAAGCTCAAGGACTTCAGAGCTCCTACTGTAGATGAGTTCCTGACAGAGAGGGCACATAGTACATTTAAGGTCGATAGGTTAAAACCTGAAGCATTTAAGATAGATAGACCTAGAGGTGTGCTTGGCATGGTTCCTGGTGAGCTGATGACCACAGACGAGGGGTATGCAACTGGTATTAATACTGATGAAGATATCCTCAAATCGCTGTAGTGGAGAGACATAACTATACGGGACATATCGGAATAGGATATATAAAGGGGTATGGACTAAAGAGTGGTGCAGTTGCCACTAGCATATCGCACGATTCACATAACATAATCGTAGTTGGAACCAATGATGAGGATATGGCTGCTGCAGTTAATCATATTGCGGAAAATGGCGGGGGAATAACGGTATTTGACGGCGGTAAATGTATCGGAGACGTGAAGCTAGGGATTGCCGGCCTAATGAGCGATGATCCGCTTATTGACGTGAATAGAAATCTTGAAGATGCAAAGGTGAGAGCTTTTGAACTAGGTGTTAGTAAGCTGATAGATCCGTTTATGACGCTGTCATTCATGAGCCTGCCTGTTATTCCTAAGCTGAGACTCACGACGCGCGGGGTGTTCGACGTTGAGAGTCAGAGCTATGTGTAAGAAGTTGACTGATGAATAAGCTAGATAAAGATATAATTGAAAAGTTAGCCTACAGGGTAGCAGAGCTTGGAGGGCGTGCGTACATGGTAGGCGGAGCCGTTCGCGATGAGATTATGAAGCGTCCCATTAAGGATGTGGATATTGAAGTACATGGAATCTCTGAGGCGGTTCTAGAAGCGGTGTTAAAGGAGCTTGGAAAGCCGCTGCGATTCGGCTCTGCTTTTGGTGTGTACTCGCTTGCTGGTCATCAGATGGATATTGCACTTCCTCGCTCAGAAAGAAAATCTGGGTCTGGTCATCGCGACTTTGAAATTGAAATCGATCCGTTTATCGGAATCAAGGAAGCAGCACGGAGGCGCGATTTCACCATGAATGCGCTTCTTAAGGACATCCTGAGCGGTGAAATCGCAGATCCGTATGGAGGCACGGAGGATATCAAAAACCGAATAATCCGTCACATAGACGATAAGAAATTCGGTGAAGATCCCACTCCGTGCCCTCCGTGCTGCCCAGTTCAGATCCAGGTTCGGATTCCAGGTCGCGCCTTCCACGATTTCAATCTGTAGTACGCTGGACCTCAGGAATCTTTCGGCCGAGCGCGTCGAGATGGAGATGAAGAAGGCGCTTCTGGAATCCCGCCGGCCATCCGAATTCTTTGAATGTCTGCGGGAAATGGGTCAGCTCGGATACTGGTTCCAGGAACTCGAACAGCTAATCGGGCTAGAACAAAATCCTAAGTTCCATCCAGAAGGTGATGTCTGGACTCACACCATGATGGTTCTGGATAGAGCGGCCCAGTTCCGACCTTGCGCGAGTGATCCATACGCGTTTATGCTATTGGCTCTCACTCATGATTTCGGCAAGATTACGACGACTGAATTCGTTAATGGCGCAATTCACGCGTATGGTCACGAGCTACAAGGAGCAGAAATCGCGGAGCGATTTCTGAACCGCGTGTGTCATGGTAGTGATATAAAAAAGTATATCGCTAATATGATTCCTAATCACATGCGCCCAAACAAGATTGCTGAAGCGAGATCGTCAGTCAAGAAGACGAACCGAATGTTTGACGATGCTATTGCTCCTAATGACCTTATATATTTTGCAATCTGCGATAAGCCAAAATTGCCACACCTGGATGTTCATAATCTGAGCAAGGCGTCAAACGAGCCACACGAGCCACAGGGCAATATTGAGATAGAATCAGAGCTTTACACAGATGATGAAAAGTCAAGGGAGCAAGAACGGATAAAGTTCTTGTTCGATAGACTAGATCTGTATAGAGACATGATGGCGAGACCTTATGTTACAGGAAAGGACTTGATCAATAGGGGAATAATGCCAGGTGATGACTTCGGTACAATCCTCGAATATGCGCACAAACTGAGACTAGCTGGTGTATCAAAGGATGATGCGCTTAAGCAAATACTTTCCTATGCGAGGAAATTAAGAAAAAATATTAAATGATAAAATTCTTACAATAGTGTATAATGTACCTATTAGGTAATATTTATCAAAGAGTTATTACTAAAAGCGTAACGTTTTAACATATTTGTATTTTAATTAAATAAATAAGAAAGAAGGAACAATTATGGAAAAAAGGCAAGTGTTGTCAGTTCGCAAATTATTCGTTTTGCTACTATCATTTCTGATGATGATAGGGATAGCTGCACCGAATATGGAGGCTTTTGCGGTTGAGAATACAACGACAGATCTTAATCTAGCAAATCTCAACCTATACGAGTTTAAGTGTAGGCAGGAGAATATGCAGGTCGTTAACACTGGCTCGGGAACTATTAAGGAAGTAGTTACACCTAATGGCTCATGGACTAAGAGTACGGTGTTTATGCACAAGTATGAGAAATCTAATTCGAAGCAAGATTACGATAATGTTCTAGAACTTCTATTCACTAATGCTGGTGAAGTAAATGGCAAAAAGGTAAATGTGAGAGTTAAGGTTTCACACCTACAGCTGAATCCAACCGTATATTACGGTCAGCAGGCAAACTTTAATGATGCCAATGCGGGCGTACCTTTTTTAACAGTTGATCAGAACTGGGGTGATAGTGGAATCCAGCTGATGGATTATGTATATCCTGATCATCCTAATTTTACTAACGACAACATTTGGTCTTTCAACACGAAAACAGATGTTACTGCAACTCTCGAGTATGCTGATGGTACACCTTGCGATTTAAAGCTGACGATGCAGCCAGCTGATATCGATGTGAAGCCAGGGAATCCAATCGCTGGGAACCGCAGATCTTCTTTTTATGAAGAATTAGGGGTTAAGAATCTTGATAGCACTATTGATAAGATTGTTTACAATAGAGCGGTTAGTTTGGATGAGGAAAATGGAACCGGCAACTGGCATTGGTGGAAAGCGAATGCGAGCATCACTGCAGCTGGAACTAGCGGGCAGGATGAGTATAACAAAACGGGATTTGTTATGCGCAGCAAGACAAACTCGATTACTTTTGCCTATAATTCTTCTGTAACGAGCGGTGGTCTGTTCAAGTTCTTTGCTGAGGTCCCTTACCATAACAATCCTGGTACAGCAGCTAAGAAAACTGTAGATAAAGCACAGGCACCAAAGCGTGTTGGAGAGCCTATCAACTACACTGTAAGGTACACAGTCCCAAGACCGGGTACTGATATAATTGATGATATTAAGTCGTTGAAATTTGCCGATACCTTTGATAAGAAAGTAGATTTCAAAGAAGCAATCGTTAAGTTTGATGGCAACACTCTAGTCGAAGGGCAAGATTATCGTGTGACCGTGACACCGGATAATGAAAATGGTCAGGACCACGTAGAGATTAATATTATCAAAAATGCTCTGTTCGCAAGAGATAAGGGCGGCAAAGTTTACGAGATAACTTATAAGACTGAGACAAATAGCAGGGCGCTAGTAGAGGGTGATAATACTATTACAAACTCAGCAGCAAAGATGTATTTTGATAATGTGTCAGTTCCTACGAATACCGTTGAGACTAAGCTACTACCACCAACTAAGCCTAAGAAGGACGTTTTTAAAGACGATATGTCCACTAGCGTTGACGGAAAGACAGTTAAGGGTGGAGATGTACTTACATATAAGATAACGTATAAGAATACAATCGGACGAGCAGATGATGTGACGATTACAGATGCTATTCCTAAGTACACGAAGTACGTTTCAGGTTCCGCAGATAATGGTGGGGTGGAACAAAACGGTGTCATCACTTGGAGAAAGACAAATCTCGGTAATGACGAGACATTTACGGTGACTTACAAGGTTAAGGTAGATGAGGATATTAATGGAAAGCCAGTGGATAATCAGGCAAAGGTTAGCACAAACTATTACAAGTTTGAAACTAATAAGACTCATAATCCGACACCGGTTATGCCAAAGAAGCCTGTGGTCAACAAGCATAGACATACACCTAAGACAGGTGATAGCAACGGGCTACTTCCTTATTCGATCGCGCTTGTAGGCTCTGCTCTAGCGGCTTTCGGCTTGTTTGCAGCTAGAAAGCGCACGGCAAGGTAGCATATCGCCAACCTTTCAAAATTAACATGATACGAAAAAAGCGGGACCTGCGTCCCGCTTTTGTAATGTAGCAATTTCTTACCATAGTTCCTTTGGATACTTCCCGTCAGCTTTCATCTCGGAAAACTTCGTGGCAACCTCATCCTTATCCTCCTTGTAGGTAACTCCAAACCACTTGTCGCTTGACTGAAGGACTGCAACGGTAGCTCTACCAGCTTTGACCTCTGTGTCGATGCAGTAAGGAAGGAAGTACTCTCCCTTCAGTGGATTTTGCTCCATGATTTTATCTAGTGCAGCCGGAAAACCAGCTTTCATAACCTCGAGGAATTCAGCTCCAAATCCCCATAGGTTCATGGATACCGATTGACCCATCAGGCACATCGTGTCTCACGCCTTTTGAGCTTGTTGCTCGAATTACACCGTCACTCTCACGTATAACGTCCGAATGTTCCTCGATATCCGTTAGATATCCATCCGTAACCTCACAGAGTCCCACGAGCAACTGAACCATTTAGAGAGAGTGTGTTCTCAATCTTGAAGCCGACCATGCAGTGGTGTGTAGCATCAGCGGATTCACTGAGGAATTTGTATATCTTCTCAAATGCTTCCTGACCATAGTAGTCATCTGCGTTAATAACAGCGAAAGGTGCATCGATATAATCTCTTGCTGCAAGGACGGCATGACCAGTACCCCATGGTTTAGTTCTTCCATCTGGAACAGAGTAGCCTGCTGGTAGATCGTGAATGTCCTGAACTGCGTAGTGAGTTTCAAACAGCTTGCCAGCTCTTCCTTCGATATGGGCTCTAAAGTCCTCTTCAAAATCCTTCTTGATTATAAAAGCGACTCTCCTAAAACCTGCCTGATATGCGTCATAGAGGGAAAAATCCATGATAATGTCACCCTCAGACGTAATCGGATCGATTTGCTTCGGTCCGCCATATCGACTTCCCATTCCGGCAGCCATTATTACTAGAATTGGTTCCATTTTATTTCTCCTCTTCTATCATTCGGTTAATTCTGGCTTTGACCATATCTTCGCCCATAATCTGCTGTATTGCCCATACATCAGGAGACTGTGCACGGCCGACGAGAGCAAGTCTGATAACTGTGCTTACGTGTCCAACGTGCCCCTTATAATCGTCTGGATTCTTTTTATAGTCCTTAGGCTTTGCAGCATAACCTAGGTTAGTTGCAATTTCTCTTATCTTATTGAACCATTCTTCCTGTGTATCGGCGTGGTTGTAAGACGATAGGTATTCCCCGAGAATCTTTACCTTATCTGCTTCAGCTTCGGCAGGGACTTCATCAACGATTTTAAAACTCTGATCATAGAAATAGCTGATGAATTCCATAATCTGCCTTGCGTACACGAGGTCCTTGCGAGGTTTTTTCTCATCTCTACCTAAGTCAAGAATTTTCACTAGAAGATCCATGTCATCGAATATGTAACTGTACTCAGGGGCGAACTCGAGTGACCAATCCTTTAAAAACTCAGCGATTTCATAAGCAGGAATGTGTAGCATAGCTTCCTTGCTCACGTCATTAAGCTTATCGAGGTCAAAAAGTGCACCAGAGTTACTCATCTTCTCAGTGGTGAATTTGAATTCATCAATATCTGCCTCTGGATTCTCCATGCGCCATTCCTCGTAATTTGAGTTCAAAATAGTTAGTAGATACTCCCTAACTGCAGCAGGATGATATCCCTGATCTCTATAATAATCCAGTGAAAGCTCTGGATCCTTACGCTTCGACAGCTTTCTCTTGTTGCCATCTTCTCCTATTTTCATCAGCTGAGCGGTGTGGCAATATACTGGAAGTTCAAATCCTAGCTTCTCAAATAGCTCGACGTGAATTGGAAGTGAAGGAAGCCACTCTTCTCCGCGTATGACGTGAGTCGTTCTCATCAGATGGTCGTCAACGGCATGTGCAAAATGATAAGTCGGAATACCTGTAGTCTTAATTATTACGACGTCCTGAAAGTTTTCCGGCACATCAAGGGTGCCTCTTATTCCATCAACGACTTTATTTCTCTTGATATCCTCGCCGGTAGCGTTAGGGGTACCGTCTGACTTTAATCTTATTACAAATGGGTCGCCAGCCGAGATATGATCGATTACAAGTTTTTCGATATCAGGATCCCTATCCCAATCCCTATACTTTGACCATCCTGCATAGATTCCAGGAGCAATCTTTTCCTTTTCTTGCTTCTCTCTAATCTCGCTGATCCCTTCTTCTGTTAGGAAACAAGGGTATGCTTTGCCTTCAGCGAGTAGCTTCTTAGCATAGAATCTATATATTTCTCCGCGGTGACTCTGTGTATAATCACCGTAACTACCTACATCACCATGTTCAGTGACACCTTCGTCGAACTTGATTCCGAAGAATGCGAGAGATGAGATGATTGTTTCTACTGCATCTTTCGACAAATCTCTTATCGTCAGTGTCTTCGATTCTAAGATAGAAGACGCCGTTACTCTGGTGAGCGAGTCTCTCGTCTACAAAAGCACCATACAGATTTCCAAGATGGATAAACCCAGTAGGGCTTGGACCAAGTCTGGTGACTTTAGCTCCCTCAGGGAGATTACGCTTAGGGTACATGGCTTCGTAGTCAGTATCGTTTGCAATCTCAGGATAGATGAGTTCGCTGAGCTCAATTGAATTCATATTAATCCTCCTGCGTTTAAATCTAATTAACTAATTAAGTTTACCATATTAATGCCATCAGTTGTAGAGCAGTGAGCATATATCCTTAACTTATAGAACCTATAAATTGCTTGAGAAAATCATTTTAAGGAGAATATTGATTTCGAAAAAAAGACGTTTTATGAAAACTGTATCTTTCTTAATCTTATGGTATAATACATTCTGTATACATGTGAGATAATGAAGCAAAAAGTGTGGGAGGAAAGCCCGTATGATATTGTTCAAATACATATTGGCGCTGCTGCTGACGGTGCCAATGGGTGTCTTAGGTATTTACCTATTTGTAGACTATTTTGATACCGTAAGGGGCAAGAAGCAGGCTAGGCAAGCTGCCGAAAAGCGCAAGTTAGATGAACGGAAGAAAGCTCGAAAGGAAGGATTTAAAATCCACATTCCAGACCCGATAGAGCAATCCGATAGAAATACGCATAGATAGGTGGTGGCGAAGTGCCAAAGGGAATTTTTATTACGCTTGAGGGGCCGGATGGCTCTGGCAAAAGCACACAGGTTGAAAATATTAGGGCTTATTTTGTAAGCAATGGCAGGGAAGTTGTAGTTTCCAGGGAACCCGGTGGAACGTCGATTAGTGAGAAGCTTCGCAGCATCGTTCTTGATAATGCAAATGCTGAGATGGACGATGTTACAGAGATGTTAATATATGCGGCTGCTAGGGCACAGCATGTTGCTGAGAAGATAAAACCAGCGCTCGAGAGAGGTGCGGTTGTAGTTTGCGATAGATTTGTCGATTCAAGCATCGCATATCAAGGCTTTGGAAGAAACCTTGGTGATCAGGTTTCTGAGGTGAATAGATATGCGACAGGCGGACTTGAGCCAGATGTCACTTTCTTCATGGACTTAGACCCTGAGATTGGTAGAGCTAGAATCGGTAAAGATGTTAGAGACAGACTTGAGCAGCAGAAGCTGGATTTCCACTATCGTGTGTATGATGGCTATAAGGCGCTTTGCGATAAATACCCTGAGCGCATAGTCAGGATTGATGCGAGTAAAACGATAGATGAGATAAAGGGCGACATCTATTCGAAACTCGAGACACTATAGTATAGGGACAATATAGCGAGATAGATGACTGAATATTTTACAGGCATCGGAGGATACGGGAGAGATATGGCACGGGAATATGCACATGCATACATCATAGAGGGAAGAAGTGGTGAAGAAAGGGATGATTATATCAGAAGCTTTGCAAAAGATATAATTTGCCCTAATGCGGACTTGTCTGGACATGCGTGTGGAAGCTGCCCCGCCTGTATAAGAGTGAGCAGCGGTACTCATGAAGACCTGTTCTTTATGAGCCAGAGCGGTAAGGAAACTTATAAGACGGCTGACGCAGCAGCCATGATAGAAAGACTTAGCATGAGACCTTATGGAGAGCACAATTTGGGTATCATTGATAACGCAGAGAGGCTCAGCGAGATAGTTCAGAATAAGCTGCTCAAAACATTGGAAGAGCCATATCCTGGTACGGTAATCATTCTCGCTACAGATAACAAAGAGTCGCTTCTACCTACAGTAAGGTCCAGATGTGTCGAATTAAGAATGCATGAACAAACAAGCGATTTTGCAAACTCAGATAGCATTGAGCTTCTGATGAAAGAGTGGTTTGGTAAGACGTATTTTTTCAAAATCCGCGAACTCATTAGGAAAAGCTTTAAAGGCAACGAGGAGGCGTTTAAGTTTCTAGATGCACTGGAAAATAATTTGCACGAAAAGCTGATAGGTGGTGAAAGACTTCCTAAGGATGCTGGAGCTATTCTACAGATGATTGATAAAGTTGAGGAGACGAGGATAAATATCAAGCGTGGCATGAGCCCAGAATATGCGTTAAATTCATTGTTTCTGAGCAGAAATAACATAAATAATCGTTAGCAACTATCCGGATGTTTAAATTCGGTTTTTAAATAGATAAGAAGGGAAATTTATAGATGGTAGAAATTATAGGTGTAGGCTTTATGAAAGCCAACAAGACATATTACTTCGATCCAGCAGGGGTTAGCTACGAACTCGGTGAACTAGTAATAGTGGAGACCGCTAGGGGCATGGAGCTCGGTCATATTTCAATAGCAAACTGTGAGATTGATGAGAGTGAGCTTGTCGCACCGCTCAAGGGTGTAGAACGCAAGGCGACAAAGGAAGATATACAAAGATATAAAGACAATCTTGCTAAGCGTGACGACGCTATGAAGGTCTGCGAAGAGAAGATTCTGCAGCACAAGCTGGATATGAAGCTTGTGGATGCCGAATTTACGATAGATGGTACAAAGGTGATATTCTACTTCTCAGCAGATGGAAGGATTGATTTTAGGGGGCTTGTAAAAGATCTTGCGTCTCAGTTTAAGATGAGAATAGAACTTCGCCAGATTGGTGTTCGAGACGAAGCGAAGATGCTCAGGGGGCATAGGGATTTGTGGCAGACCGCTTTGCTGTAGCAAGTGGTTAAATGACTTTCAGCCGGTTTCAATCAAGATGGCAAAGCAGCAGAATCTATCTCTCAATCCATCCAAGATATCTGGTACTTGCGGTAGACTTATGTGCTGCTTAAACTTTGAAAATAAGACTTATCAAGAGCTCCGCAAGGGGATGCCTAATGAGGGAGAGCGCATCGAGACTCCTGACGGAATAGCTAAGGTGATAAATGTCGATTTATTTAATGGAAAGGTCACAGCTAGACTTATCGTCGAGGATAAAGAAACTGGAGAGGATACGCTCGGTCCTGATTACAATATCTATTTCAAAAAAGAAATTAAGCGAATAGATAAGAAACACCACCACAAGAAAAATGATGACCTAGGAGACCTCGATGAAGAGACTCTGAAGGAAATTAAAGAGCTAACGCGTGACTAGTTTAGGCATATTGAAATGCCTTATGGTGAGGACCTGAGATATGCAGAGAAAACCAGAGCGAATCGATGACATAGGAATGGGTGGATTTAAAGTAGTACAAGGGGATGGCTTTAGCTACGGGATTGATGCGGTTTTGCTATCAGCTTTTGCCAGTGGCGAAACCGGTGCTAAAACTGTCAAGAGTAGGCTCAAGATGCGCGTAGCTGACCTCGGGACAGGAAATGGAATTATTCCATTTATACTTGCACATAAACTCCCTATATCTGAGATTGTAGGATTTGAAAGGAACCCGGTAGCTCTTGATAGAGCAGTGCGTGGACGTGAGATGAATGCTCTTGATAATAGAATAAGCTTCGTGCTCACAGATGTTTCTCAGCTTGATGGATACGATGATGCCTTCGATGCCGTTGTTACCAACCCGCCCTACTTTAGGCGTGGTTCTGGGATTCCCAAACGAAGATAGTGCAAAGTTCATTGCGCGGCACGAGACCACGGCTGGAATCACTGAATTTGCAAAGTGTGGAAGTCAGATTCTGAAGTCCGGAGGCGACTTCTACATGATTCATAGACCATCGCGCCTACCGGACATCTTCGAAGCCCTGCGAGCAGCAGCACTGGAGCCCAAGGAACTGCAACTCGTCGTACCGAGTAGCAATGAACCAGCGAATCTGGTTCTCATCCATGCAGTAGCAGGGTGCAAAGCCGACCTTAAGATGCTGCCAGAGATTGCAGTCTACAATTCCGATGGCACCGGATATACAGATTTGATCGAAACGCATATATTTATAGAACTGGCATGAAAGGTGAATATTATAAAGGAATATATGAGATATCGCATATTTATAAGATTGAACATACAATATGCCTAAGGTATAATTTATATACTACCTAAAGAGTAGAAGGAGGGAATGATGAGAGTCTCATTAGATATCAAGCAGGCGGCAATATTGCTAGTGCTAATCGCACTTTTTATACTCATAATTTTCTTGATTAGATTGGCTATCAAGCTTGCTGACACGCTTAGAAACGTGGATGAGTTGCTAGCTGACACCAAGAGGATGACAACAATTGCAGCAGCTAGAACTGAACAGGTTGATGATCAGATAGACCATGCGATTGACATGTTTACGAGTGTGAGCAATAAAATTAATGAGAATCGGTCTATTATTAAGACTGCAGGCAATGTAGGAACTGCCGCTGGTGCACTCAAGTCATTCAGCAAAAAGTCGAAGAAGCGTGCGAATAGATATGAGATGGACGAAATGAATTATGAGCGTCCTAACAAGATTCGCAAGAGAAAACGCAGATAACTATATAAGATAAGGCAATTATTTAAGAGGTGCTTTTCGGCATCTCTATATCTATTTATCAAGGAGAAATTTCAGTGGCAAAGATACTAGTTAACAATAGCGGACCTTTAGAAGGAGAGGTTAAAATTAGCGGAGCAAAGAATGCGGTTCTTCCGCTCATGGCAGCGACCCTGCTTACGCCAGACACATGTGTGATTGATGATGTCCCAGATCTGTCAGATGTAATTGTTATGCGCAAGATGCTCGAGAGCTTTGGAGCTGTCGTATCTATGTCTGATCCAGGTAAGCTGTCGGTCAATGCAGCTGAGATTACCACGGTTGAAGGAGATGCCGAGCTCGTGTCCCAGATGAGAGCTTCTACAATGGCTATGGGTCCACTTCTTGCAAGATGTGGCAAGGTTGTTATGCCGCTTCCCGGAGGATGCACTATCGGGAAGAGACCTATCGACCTTCATCTCAAGGGATTTAAAGCTCTTGGAGCAACTGTGATGGAGGATATAGAGAATTCGAGCATCATAATCGAAGCACCGAGGGACGGTCTTGCTGGTGATGCTATTTACCTTGATTTTCCTAGTGTTGGTGCGACAGAGAATATCTTGATGGCAGCAGCGCTTGCCAAGGGGCCTACTATTCTAGAGAATGCAGCCAAGGAACCTGAGATTGTTGATTTAGCTAATATGCTCAACAAGATGGGAGCGAAAATCAAAGGCGCAGGCACAGATACTATACGTATTACGGGAGTTGATGAGCTCTCAGGTGCGATTCACACCGTAATTCCAGATAGGATAGAATGCGGAACATTTATGTTAGCTGCTGCTATCACGAGAGGAAAGGTACTCATTAGAAACGGTATTCCTGGTCATGTAAGACCGATAATCGCTAAGCTAAAGGAATGCGGAGTTTCGGTAAATGTCGATGAAGAGGGCATCCTCGTAGATGCAACTAAGGGAAATCTCGTTGCGACTGATATCAAAACTCTGCCATATCCAGGTTTTCCGACAGATATTCAGTCACCTTTTATGGCATTTCTGACTACTGTCGAGGGAACTAGCGTCGTTAGGGAGACAGTTTTCGAAAATCGTTTCATGCACGTTGTTGAGCTTAATCGTATGGGTGCGGACATTTCTACAGATAACAGCAGAGAGGCGACGATTCCTGGAGGCAAACAGCTTCATGGAGCAAAGGTTAGATCAACAGACCTTCGTGCGGGAGCGGCAATGGTACTTGCAGGATTAGTAGCAACTGGAACAACTGAAGTGAGTGAGATATATCATATCGAAAGGGGATATGAAGATTTTGTAGGAAAATTCAAAAGTCTAGGTGCAGACCTCATGAGAGTGGAGGAACACGATGTCTAACAATAAGTATCTCGAGATGCTAGCTCAGAAATATCCAAATCATCGCTCTGTCAATGCAGAAATTGTTAACCTTAGAGCGATTCTCGCTCTGCCGAAGGGGACAGAATACTTTCTAAGCGATCTTCACGGTGAATATGATGCGTTTCAGTACTTTGTGCGCAGTGCATCTGGTACTATCAAGATGAAAATCGATGAGAACTTTGGGGCGATTCTTAGCGCAACAGATAGAGAGCAATTAGCGGCGCTCATATACGATCCGATAAATGAACTTAAGAGAAGAGAGGCCAATGAAGTCGATTTTAATGCTTGGTGCTCTTCTGCTATTTATAGATTGATAATCATTTGCAGAGCAGTATCTAACAAGTATACTAGATCCAAGGTTAGAAGAATTCTTCCTGATAATACTGGTTATATTATGGATGAGCTGATGTTTGCAGATGATGATGATAACAGACAGAAATACTATCAAGAAATCATTGATTCGGTAATTGAATTTAAAATTGCCAAGACGCTGATCACTGAGATTGCTAATACGATAAGTGAACTGGCTGTCGATCACCTTCATATCATCGGAGATATCTTTGATAGAGGCCCTAAACCTCACAGGATTATGGACTTCCTCATGTCTAGACGGAGTGTGGATATTCAGTGGGTAATCACGACGTTGTGTGGATGGGTGCAGCGTGCGGAAATAGACCGTGCATTGCAAATATCATTCGCATGAACGTTAGCTACAATAATTTCGATATGCTAGAGTATGGGTATGGCATCAATCTGCGTCCGCTAGCGACACGAGCGCAGCAGATTTATGGAGATGATCCTTGTACAGGTTTTATGCCTCATGTACTCGAAAAGAACAGATTTGACCCAATTCCTGAAGAGCTTGCAGCTAAGATGCACAAGATGATTGCGATTATCCAGTTCAAGGTTGAAGGTCAGACTATAATGAACCATCCGGAGTTCAAGCTTGATCACAGGTTGATGCTTGATAAGATTAATTTGGATGAGGGAACAGTTAATTGCTACGGAAAAGTTTATCCGATTAAGGATACAAATCTTCCTACTATCGACCCGGCAGATCCATACAAGCTAAGCCCTGAAGAGGAAGAGGTAATGGTTGCGCTTGAGGCATCTATAACTAATTCCAAGAAGCTACAGGAGCATATTAACTTTCTGTATACGCACGGAGCTCTTTTTACAACATACAATGGAAATCTTTTGTTCCATGGATGTATCCCGTTTACAGAGGATGGCGATTTCATGGAAGTTACAATAGCTGGTAAGACAAATCATGGGGCAGGGCTCATGAGACAGCTTGACCAGGAACTAAGAGAAGTCTATTTCAATCCTAGATGCGAACTCGATAAGGCTGATGCTGCAAATCTAATGTGGTATCTCTGGCTCGGACCAGATTCGCCGCTGTTTGGAAAGGATAAGATGACTACCTTTGAGAGGCTCTTTATCGCAGATAAATCAACTCACAAGGAGCACACGGTTCCGTATTATAAGCTGATTAAGAACAAGGACATCTGCATCAAAATTATCCGTGACTTCGATCTTGACCCATCGAAAGGGATTATCCTCAATGGGCATGTTCCGGTTAAAATCAAGGACGGAGAAAGCCCAATCAAGGGAGAAGGTAAACTTATAGTTATCGACGGTGGTATTTCAAAGGCTTATCAGAAGACTACTGGAATTGCCGGATACACGTTTATATTTAACTCCTGGTTTATGGCGCTATCTGAACACGAACCATACCATCCGCTCCAGCCAGACGGTACGCAGGAATTTAATAATCCTAATATCGTTACAACTCACACCCTTCCTGCTCGTATGCTTATTATAGATACGGACATAGGGAAGGTTCTGCAGTCTCAGATAGATGACCTTCAGCAGCTGAATGCTGAATTCCGCAAGGGAACCATCAAGGAAGTTTATCCGAAGAGGGGCAAATACTACTCTAAGAACTAGGCGATACTCGCTATGAAAGTGGAACCAAAACTACTAAGTGTCGCTAATACTAATTATCGAAAGAAGGTGCTACTATGATTCGCATAATAAGCGTTGTGCTCGGCGGAATTTTATTTGCTCTATGCATTTACTATTTTATGTTGCTATACAAGAATAATAGGAGAAATAGATTCTAATGAATGTGCAGACCATTAGCATTCCCAATAAGAAGTGCGATAAGCCGTCCAGCGGACTAGCTTGCGTAACTGGTGCTAGCTCTGGTATAGGTGCGGAGTTTGCACGTCAGCTTGCAGCCGAAGGATATTCAATTATCTTGGTTGCAAGAAGAGAGGATAGGCTCGTTGACCTTGGTCAGGAACTCGCAAGCGATTACCGCGTAGAGTGTGAGTGTATAACAGCGGATTTATCAGATATAAATGAATGCGAGAACCTTATTTCGCATCTCAAATCAAAGCGCGAGATGCCTTTAGACATACTCATCAATAATGCTGGTTTCGGAGCGGTGGGAAGATTTGATAAGAGCGATATTTCGAATGATTTAAACATGATAGATGTCAATGTTAAGGCTCTTCACTACATCGCACATCAGATGATGCCGCATTTTATAGAGCGGGATTATGGACATATCATCAACGTAGGGTCTGTTGCTGGACTTATGCCAGGAGGACCGTATATGGCGACGTACTATGCGACCAAATCCTATGTCGTATCTCTTACAAATGCACTTGCAGAAGAACTGAAACTCCTCGGTAGCCACGCCCAGGTTCATGCGCTCTGCCCAGGGCCGGTAAATACAGAGTTCAACGATGTTGCAAACGTGAAATTCTCGCTTAAGGGAATATCTGCGCGTGAATGTGTATCGTATTGCATAGACGAAGCGGATAAGGGCAAGATTATCATAGTTCCTAATATGATGGTTAAAGTAGCTGCAATTGCTTCAAAGTTTGTACCAAGAGAGATAGTACTCGGCATAGTGGCACGCAGTCAAAAAGTAAAATTGAAAGATAAGCTTGTAAGACCATTGAATTTACTTGACAACAGCACTATACCATGTTAAATTGTTATAGTGCTTTGAGCGCCTATAGCGCAATTGGATAGAGCGTCACACTACGAATGTGAAGGTTCGGGGTTCGAGTCCCTGTGGGCGCACCATACAAAATACTGCAACTCAGCTGAGTTGCAGTATTTTGCTTTTTGTATCTGCGATCCCATTCGATTTGATATTGATTATTTCAATTTTAAACCTCTAATAATAGAACATCTTCAAATAGATTTTACCTATAGGTAAATCTATTGAGATTAAATGACGTAGGTGGTAATCTCTTTTACGTAATGAAAATGAAAATTTATGGAGGTGTATGTAATGTCAATTACAGCTGAAACAGCGCAAGCGCATAAGAATGACCCTGCGGTTCTATGCTGCAGAGCGGAGGAGGGAACTGAACTAACTCCTGCAAACTTTGAAGATCCGGCAATTTTTCCTGATCTAATTGATACTGGACTACTTAACATCGATGGAGCGCTTAAGCTTGGACAGGTGCTCAACGGATCGAAGCTAACTAAGACCGTTGATTCCCTAACTCCAATTACTCCAGACATTGTTGATAAATACGACGAAGAAGTCGATGAGGCTGCTGAAGAGACTGAAGAAGTGGCAGAAGCTGGCGCATTGACAGAACCTTCAATTGGTGGACAAGTACAGAACGTTAATATGTCAGTTGTTGGCGGCGTTGTTAAGCTCTATATCGGGGAGGGCAAGGACATCGCAATTGAGTTCCCAGTTTAGAACCATCATTTTTACCGCATAGATAGATTGATCAACTCCTTTGAGCCAGGCTTAGCCTGGCTCTTTATTTTAAATAAAGGGATGAAAAAATACGGGCTGACATTTGCCAGCCCGTATTTATTATGGATATAAATCATATTTATATACTATTTAGGAACTACGAAACCCTTTCCTAGCGCATCGTCTGGATCAATGAACCAAGTAGCTTCTCCGCAGAGATATGCACCACCCTTTACCTGAGGGACGATTGCATCGAACTCGCCAACCTTTGTCTCGCTCTGAATCATGCCGTAGAACTTAGTTCCGATGAATGACTCGTAAACGAATTCCTTACCAACAGGGAGCTCTCCGAGTGCATGAAAGTAGGGACATCTTAGCTGATGTTCCAGTTCCGCATGGGGATCTGTCTAGCTGAGGGTCTGCAGGGTCTCCGAATACAACGAGGTTGCGTAGGTCAGCATCTGGAGTATCTGTTGTTGAGTAGTTCTCAACTAGGTCTACAGATGTGATATCTAGCTCAGGGTGCTGTATGGAAACGGTCTTATTAACTTCCTGTAGCATGAAGCTTGAGAACTTTGTTAGGAAGCCAGCTGTGTCGGGACCAACCTTGATTCCGAAGTTCTTCTCTGTATCAACAAGTGCGAAGAAAGAACCGCCGAAGCAGATGTCATATACAACATCCTTGCCTTCATACTCAACATGAAGGTCCTTCTTATATCTGAATGAAGGAACGTTTGTTAGAGTTACACCGGTAACCTTTCCATCCTTAACATCAGCAACAGTTCTGATGATACCAGCAGGAGCTTCTAGAACAACTTCAGTCTGAGGCTCTTTCATCTCCATTAGACCACCTTCAAGGATTGCTGTTACAACACCGATTGTGCAGTGACCGCACATGTTGAGGTATCCGCCACCATCCATGAAGAATACGCCGAAATCAGCTTCCTTATTGCAAGGCTCAACTACGAAAGCACCAAACATATCGTGGTGTCCACGAGGCTCGAACATGAGAGCAGTTCTTAGATAATCGTAATGCTCTTCGAGGTAATGCTTTCTCTCAATCATTGTGTTTCCTTCTGTCTCTGGACAATCGAGAGCTACTCTGCAGTACTCACCTTCAGTGTGAGCTTCTATAGTTCTGATAGCGTCAGTGTACTTAGTGTAATCAATCTTAGCAGTTAGTGCCATATCATGTACCTCCTTAGGTTACATAAGTATAAAAATAAATAATTGCCACCTAAGTAAACTATAGAGCAGTAAATATTAAAAGTCAATAATATAACAAATTCATATTACTAAAAATTAATACATAGGTAACAGGGGTACAAGTTCAAATGCACTGAAACCATCTTGTTTTAACGAAAATGTTGTGAATCTATTATCAAGAAAAATACAATAAAGCATTAATATCGATAGAAATTACTGATTAAAAAAACATGACAAAAAAAGCTGGATAATGTATAACCAGAGATATGGTATGACATAAATTTATCTATTGAAAAAAACTCAATAGATAATCTAACAATTATCATTGAAATAAATAAATCGTTATGTTATCATCAATCTAGAAAAAGAGTGCGCATTACCTTTATTTGTGTGGCTTTTTCGAACGATACGCATTAATGATTTGTAGAGTCAAAAGATATTTAAGGAGAGACTGTGTCATGGAAAAATTTGCAGATTTTGTTGAGACAGCATGTAGGTAAACCTTGTGCTCCAATTGTTAAAGTTGGTGACAAAGTTAAGAAGGGTACCCTCATTGCAGAACCAACAGGTCTCGGCGCAAATATCTTCTCCAGCGCTTACGGCGTTGTTGAAGAAATAACAGACGAGATGATTGTTATTAAGCCCGATGAAGAGCAGAAGGACGAGTTCGTTCCTATCGAAGAAGGAACTCCTCTCGAGATGGTTAGGGCTGCTGGAGTTGTAGGAATGGGCGGAGCTGGATTCCCTACTGCAGTTAAGTTAGATGCTCATTTTTGAGGATGGTGGTTACATCCTTGTAAATGCTTCTGAGTGCGAGCCTGGACTAAAGCACAACATTCAGCAGATTGAGGAAGAACCAGAGAAGGTTATCCGTGGAGTAAAAGCTCTGTATGGAAATCTCTGGAGCAGATAAGGCAATTATTGCTATTAAGAAGAAGAATCGTAAGGCTGTTGAAATCCTTGACGAATGTCTCAAGGATGAGCCAAATATCACTAGACATCTTCTACCAGACATCTACCCAATGGGTGAAGAAAGAGCTGTAGTAAGAGAATGTCTAGGTATTGAGCTAGAGCCAAGCCAGCTTCCATCAGCAGCAAAGTCTGTTGTAATCAACAGTGAGACTTGCTCAAGAGTAGCTGAGGCTGTAGATGAGAGAAAACCATCATTCCTAAAGCACCTCACAGTAAGAGGTAAGCTCAACGGAGGACACGATGCTCACGTATTTATGGACGTTCCAGTTGGAACAAGCGTTGGTGCTCTAATCGAGAGAGCTGGTGGAATTGATGGTGAGTATGGTGAAATCGTAATGGGTGGTGCCTTCACTGGTAAGTCAACAACATTAGATGCACCTATCACTAAGACAACAGGAGCTATCCTAGTTTCTATGCCATTCATGGATCTACACGGAGCAAGCATGGGAATCCTCGTTTGCGCATGTGGTGGTAACTATGAGAGAATGCAGGAACTTTGCAAGAAGTACAACGCAAAGGAAGTTTCTCACTGCTACTGCAAGCAGGCACAGGAAATGCCTAATGGTTCAAGAAAGTGCGAGAGACCAGGAAACTGCCCAGGTCGGGTATCAAACAACCTACAGTTCAAGAAGGATAAGTGTGAATACATTATTATCGGAAACTGCTCAGATTGTTCGAACACTGTAATGGCTTCTGGACCTAAGATGGGTCTAAAGGTAATTCACCAGACAGACCACATCATGAGAGCGGTTGATCATCCACTATATAGAACTCTGAGAGTTTCTAAGCAGGTTGATCAGGATCTTAACGTAGTAGATAACGTTGAGAACAACTAGTTGATATTTAATCCGAGTGCTTCATGTGCCCGATCGCATGAAGCACGGACGGAATAAATATATAAAATTTTGCATTTGCAAAGGCAATATTTTCAAGGAGGAAGATCGATATGTCAATCACAGCTGAAACAGCTAAACAACATGCGAACGACCCAGCGGTACTATGCTGCAGAGCAGAAGAGGGAACTGTTCTTGAGCCAGCTAACTTCGAAGATCCAGCAATTTTCCCAGATCTAATTGATTCTGGTCTGCTGAATGTCGATGGAGCTCTCAAGCTCGGTCAGGTACTAAACGGATCGAAACTAACTAAAACTGTTGATTCTTTAACTCCAATCACAGCAGATATCGTTGATAAGTACGATGCTGATGAGGTTGCAGAGGAAGAGGCTCCAGTTGCTGAGGTAGAGGAAGCTCCAGCTGCAGTAGCAGCTCCAGTAGCTCCAGCTGCAGTAGCAGCTCCAGTAGCTCCAGCTGCTACAGCAACGGGAACAATTAAGCTACACATCGGAGAGGGAAAGAACATCGACATCGAGCTCCCAGCAGGACTTGGTGGCGGCGTTGTAGCTCCAGCTCAGGCAGTAGCAACAGCAGCTCCAGCAGCAGTAGCAGCAGCTCCAGTTGAAGAGCACACTGAGACTGTTCTAAGAGAGATGACAAGAAAGCACTACAAGATCAACAAGGTTGTTCTTGGAGACGAGACTAAGATTGAGGGAGATACACTCTACGTTCGTAAGAGCGCAGCTACAGAGGGTGCTGAGGCACAGAAGCTAGTACAGTCCCTAGAGCTTAGCCTAATTACACCAGATAATTACCACGTTTACACAGAGACAGTAATGGATATCCAGCCAATCGCTACAAAGGCAGACTCCGATATGGGTCTTGGTGAGGGCGTTACTCAGGTTCTCGATGGCGTTGTAATGGTTGTAACTGGTGTTACAGAAGAAGGTGTTCAGGTTGGTGAGTTCGGTTCATCCGAGGGTTACATCGACGAGAACATGATGTGGGGTCGTCCAGGTGCTGTTGATAAGGGTGAGATCATGATTGTTGCTCACGCTGTTATCGACAACCTAAAGAACATGGAAAGACCAGGACCTATCGCAGTTCACACTGCTGTAGACCACGTAGTTTCTGAAATCAGAGAAGCAATGAGAAGAGACCTTAAGGATGTTACTCCTTCTGAGGAGCAGACACTTAAGCAGACAAGACACCCTGGAAAGAAGAAGGTTGTTATTGTTAAGGAAATCATGGGACAGGGTGCTATGCACGACAACTTCCTATTCCCTAACGATCCTGTAGGCGTACTTGGAGCTAAGCCAAACGTTGACCTAGGTAACGTTCCAGTAATGGCTAACCCACTCGAGGTACTCGATGGCTGCATCCACGCTTTAACTTGTATCGGACCTGCTTCAAAGGAAATGTCCAGACACTACTGGAGAGAGCCACTAGTTGTTGAGGCTGTACATGATGAGGATATTGACGTAGTAGGCGTTATCTTTGTTGGATCACCTCAGGCTAACTCCGACAAGTTCTACGTATCCAGAAGACTTGGTCAGATGGTTGAGTCCATGGGCGTTGACGGTGCATTTGTTACAACTGAAGGATTCGGAAACAACCACGTTGACTTCACTTCCCACATCGAGCAGATTGGTAAGAGAGGAATTCCAGTTGTTGGATTCTCATTCTGTGCTGTACAGGGTGCTCTAGTAACAGGAAACAAGTACTGCGATGCAATGATCGACAATAACAAGTCCATGTCCGGAATTGAGAACGAAGTTCTCGCTTGCAACACTCTCTGCACAGAGGATGCTATCCGTGGACTTGCTATGCTGAAGGCTAAGATGGCTGGTGAAGAGATTAAGGCTCCAGAGAGAGCATACAACGTAAATGTTAAGAACAACAACGTTGAGCTCATCGAGAAGGCTACTGGTACAAAGATTGATCTAGTAGAAAACGAGCAGTCACTTCCAATCAGTGAGAAGAGAAAGGAAAAGTACGACTAATCTTTGCTTACGAAAGGTAGATATTACAGATGAATTACGGAGATAAGATAATCAAAGTTGAGGGAGTCATTACAGAGGTTCATGATGGGGGAATCTGCGTAGACATTAAAGGTCGACTAGGTGAACTCAAGGTGCCGATGAGGATGGTAATCTCGGATTATCCGCTACAGGTCGGACAGACGGTCGCTTGGAATATGAGCTTCATAGAACAAGAGGGACCAGAAGTTAACGAGAAGTACGTAAGTAATATCGACATTCTAAACAGACGTCGTGCTGAATACGCTGAAAAGCACAAATAACTAAGGAGGAAAAGACAAATGAGTATGACAGTTGTAAAAGGCTTACAATCTGAAATATTTGTTCCTATTACACCTAAGTCAGTATTTACACCAGTAACTAAGCCTCTCAAAGAGATGACAGTTGCTCTTGCTACTGCTGCGGGTGTACACGTAAAGACAGATAAGAGATTCAACCTCGCTGGGGACTTCACTTGGAGAAAAATACCAGATGATACACCTTCAAGCGAGTTAATGGTAACACATGGTGGATACGATAACTCTGACGTTAACAAGGACATCAACTGCATGTTCCCTATCGACAGACTCCATGAGTTAAGAGACTCAGGTTTCATCAAGGCTACTGCACCTACACATGCTGGATTCATGGGTGGTGGTGGAAACATCGAAAAGTTCACAAATGAGACTGGTCCAGAAGTTGCACAGATGCTCAAGGATGAAGGCGTTGATGCTGCAATCCTCACAGCTGGATGAGGAACTTGCCACCGCTCTGCAACAATCGTGCAGAGAGCAATTGAGGCTGCTGGAATTCCAACAGTTATTATCGCAGCACTTCCACCAGTTGTAAGACAGGCTGGATCTCCACGTGCGGCTGCTCCTATCGTACCTATGGGTGCTAACGCAGGTGCTCCACATGACGTAGAGATGCAGACAGCTATCGTAAAGTCAACACTAGAGCTTCTCGAGACAATCGAGACTCCAGGAAAGATCGTTCCACTGCCTTACGAGTATCACGCTGTAATCTAGTTCTTAATTAAATAGGACATCGGAAACGAAGACGGGGCAGATTTATATCTGCCCCTTTTTCTAAAGGAAGTTCGAGAAATTCTTAACACATTATGCCACCTATTTCTAAGATTAATCGAACAGACTAGGAATTATTACGTAAATTATATATAAGCTAAAGTATTGAGGTATGCATATGAGTGTACAAGAAATTGATTTGAGAAGGCTTGTCATTAAGGCTTTTCATATGAATGACGTTGAGATGGGTGACAATAATAGCGTTGGGTATAATGGTATGATGACCGTATCCAAAGAGATTATCCCATCACTTATTGAAAAATATGAAACACTTGATAATATAGATATTCAGGTAATTAAGCCGGGAGATCATGATAGATGGACTAATACTATCATGGATATCATCCCTATATCGGCAAAGGTGCTAGGAAAATGTGGAGAAGGTATCACTCATACATTAACAGGTGTATATGTGATGCTTACTGGTGTTGATACTGAAGGTAAGCAGACACACGAGTTTGGATCTTCAGAAGGTAAGCTTAGCGAACAGTTAGTTCTTGGCAGAGCTGGTACACCAGGTGAAGATGACTATATTATCTCCTTTGATGTTACCTTTAAAAAGGATATGGGACAGGAGAGACATGGCTGCCTAGAAGCTCATCAGCTTGTGATGACTTTATTCAGATATACAGAGAGCTGATGAAGAAATTTGACGGAAATAAAGCTACAGAGCGTCATGAGTACCATGACATCGCTAGACCAGGGCAGAAAAAGGTGCTAATTATCAGGCAGGTTGCTGGTCAGGGCGCTATGTACGACACATATCTGTTCCCAGATGAGCCATCAGGCGCTCATGGTGGACGTTCTATTATAGAGATGAACAATATGCCTGTCTTCTTAACTCCAAATGAGTACAGAGACGGTGCAATCCGTTCAATGCAGTAAGGAGGTGCTGATATGGGAATTGGTCCTTCAACAAAAGAAACAAGCTTACATCACTTTAGAGATCCATTAGTAGATATCGTCGGTTCGGATTCTGGTATTGATCTAATGGGAGTTCTACTATTTGGTACGTCTGATGATAACAAGGAGAAACTCAGAAATAGCAAACGCGCTGCAATTATGGCAGAAGGGATGAGAGCTGATGGGGTAATCCTTACATCCGATGGATGGGGAAATAGTGACGTAGATTACACAAACTGCGTTGAGGAGCTCGGAGAGATGGGAATCCCGATGTCAGGGCTCAACTTCAGCGGTACTATGGCTACTTTTGTGGTTGAAAATGAGTATTTGCAAAATAATATCGTAGACATTAACAAGAACCCAGAAGGGCTTGAATCGAATATCGTAGGTGAGAACAACATGACAGCGGACGATGTTAAGAAGGCGCTTATGATTCTTAAAATACGCATGAAGGAAAAAGAACTCAAAAATAGATAGTAGGACTTTGTTATCACTAATATGATATAATAGCGACAAGGGATGACGGACAATTCCGGCATCCCTTGTTTTATAGTTTTGAATACAAATAAAAGAGTGAAACCTTTGATTAGTAAAAGAATATTTATAAGACTAATATGAGGAGAAGGAGATAAAGCGGGAGCCGATACTTCGTAAATGGCTATACCGCATAATATGAGTCATATGAGAAATCCAAATAGACAGGCGGCAAAGAGGCGTGCTGCACAATCAGAGAATTCAGACACTATACTAATCTATAATTCTAGCAATGGTTCCACAGAGAAGTATGCAGAATGGATAGCAGAAGCACTGGACTGCGACGTGATGAAATATTCACGTGCTAAGCTAGGATATGCTTCGATGTATAAAAATATAATATTTGGCAGCTGGATTAGAGGTGGTGAGATAACACGCTTTAATATGCTTCGTGCAAACCTATCAAATTTTGGTATAGATAACAATAATCTTATCGTATTTGCAACGGGTATTATTGAGCCGACTGATGAGTATAGAACCTTTGTAAAGGGACTTAATGGTTGTAAACAGTTGCCAGATGATTGTTTTTATATGCTACCAGGAAAATATAATTCAAAAGATTGCAAGAGCGCAGACAAGATTGCACTCAAAGCTATGGGGGAAAAGATATTTGTTCCAGTCCGTGATGATCAAGTTCAAAATGCAAAGGAAAGATTTGAAAATGGCTATGACGGAATTGATCATGGGGCAATTCTCCCTATCCTTGAGAAGGTGCGTGAATTTAGGGGAGAGTAGATATAAAAGGTTCTGTGATACAGAATTTAGTAGATGCAGAAATGCTGTAATTGAGTGAGTACGAAGCTAAAAGATTATTGATTATAGATCCTAAAGATTGGCAGGTAATAATATTAAATATATGAAAAAGGTCTCCAGCTGGAGACCTTTTGTGATTTCTAATTATACTTACTAATTAAGCTTTCTTCTTATCAGCAAGAGCATCCTTACCAAACATGAATGCTGTGAAGTATACTACTACGATGACAATCTTCATTAGGATGTCAAGTGGTAGGCTCTTTACTAGGAAGTAAGCGATGCAAACACCAACTACACCACCCACCATCTGGCAAAGTGTACAAACCATGTCGAATCTGTTTTCCTTGATGAACTTAGGTCCATTACCAAATGCCATTAGGTATGCGCAAGATCCCATCATAATTGGGAATGCAGCTCCAACGTTCATTCCGAGAACGGAGATAAGTGCTAAGCAAGGAGCATATAGACCTACACCGATATTCATAAGTGCGCCTAGGAAGAAGTTAACAACTACAGCGATTACCAGCTTAGCTCCGTGAAGAGCAGTTGCAGTTCCAACTAGTCCGAAAGGTCCAATGTTAGCAGTCTTGCAAGCCATTACAGTTCCTAGGATAAGTAGACCAACGCACATTCCGATACGAACCTTGTGCTGATCCCACTTTGTAACGAATCCAGCTCCTACGAATGCACCTAGTACAGCTGCAACAAGCATGGATACAAGTGTTAGAGTATCAACATCAACGAATCCGAAGAATAGGAATGCTTCTAGAAGTACAGGGAGAGTATCTCCAACGTTTAGAGTTCCAGGGATGTAAATGTCCTTGATAGATCCTCTAATCTTAAAGAGTGCGCAAGACGTAGCATATGAACCGATTCCTAGTGTATCGAAGAAGTTAGCAACAACGCCGACCATAGCGTTCCAAGGTGCAAATTTCTTCTGCTCAGCCCATTCAGCCTTACCTTCTTCTGTTGATAGGTTAGCTTTTACCTTTAGTAGTGTTAGCGCAATACAGAGAACCATTCCGATCACGCATAGACCTTTTAGTGCATATAACATAATAACCTCCATACGTTTAAAAAACGATGTAAAAAAGATAATTCCTACAGACTCCCGATCGTCTGTTCTTGAGTTCATTATATTGGTTTGATATATGTTTGTCAATAATATAGAGATAATATGTTATTATTATGAAGATATTGATATTTAGCTATTTTTCGGGTTCTTGTGATACAATTTACTGACTGAAAGAAAAATTATTTTTTTAATATATTATTTATTAATTAATATATTTATTAGTAAAAGAGGTAGAGATGGCATTTACACACTTACATGTTCACTCAGAATACAGTTTGCTAGACGGAATGTCCAAGATTAACAAAGCACCAGAATATGTGAAGAGTCTAGGAATGGACTCCTTGGCTATAACCGATCATGGTGTTATGTTCGGTATTATTGACTTTTATAAATCCTGCAAAAAATCAGGCATTAAGCCAATTATCGGCTGTGAAGTTTATGTTGCTCCGAGAACTCGCTTTGATAAGGACCCTGATCGTGATAGGAATATGAATCACCTCATACTGTTGGCGGAGAACATGATTGGATATAAAAATCTAACTAAACTCGTGTCAGCTGCATTTACAGAGGGATTTTATTTTAAGCCTAGAGTAGATAAGGAGTTGCTGCGCGAGCATAGCGAGGGAATAATTTGCCTTTCCGCTTGTCTAGCTGGTGCAATTCCAAGAAAGATATTAAATGGTGATTACTCTGGTGCGAAGGCAGAGGCGCTTGAGTTACGCGATATATTTGGAAAAGACAATTTCTATTTGGAGATACAAAACCATTTTCTAGATGATGATAAGCCGGCTACGCTGGGACTCGTTAAACTCGCAGAGGAGATCGGTGCGCCTCTGGTTGCTACTAATGATGCACATTATATAAAGAGGAGCGATGCTAAGGCACACGATGTGCTTCTTGCAATTCAGACAGGATCAACGGTTGACGATGAAAATCGAATGAGATTTGCGAACGATGAATTTTATCTCAAGAGCGAGTCTGAGATGATGGAACTTTTTCCAGAGCACCCTGAAGCTATAGAAAATTCACACAAAATTGCGGAGCGCTGCAATGTAGAGTTTGAGTTCGGCGAATATCACCTGCCAGAATTCATACCACCAGAGGGAATGACTAACAAAGATTATCTCAGGAATCTTTGTTATGAGGGGCTTGAGAGAAGATATGGCAGCGAGGCACTTCAGGATGGATCCAAATATCGTGACAGGCTAGAGAGTGAGCTCGAGGTAATCGAGAAGATGGGATATGTCGAGTACTTTCTAATCGTATGGGACTTTATTCATTATGCCAAGAGCAATGATATCCCTGTTGGACCTGGCAGAGGCTCAGCGGCGGGAAGCATAGTGGCATACAGCCTGGCAATCACCGAGATAGAACCTATTAAGTATAATCTAATCTTTGAGAGATTCTTAAATCCTGAGCGAGTAAGCATGCCCGACATAGACGTCGACTTCTGCATCGATAGAAGACAGGAGGTCATTGACTATGTTGTTCAAAAGTATGGGAAAGACAAGGTGTCGCAGATTATCACTTTTGGAACGCTTAAGGCGAAGGCTGCCGTGCGTGATGTAGGTAGGGCGCTCAATGCGAGCTATGCGGAGGCTGATTCAATTGCGAAAGCGATTCCGGCAGAACTAGGTATGACTATCAGCAAGGCTCTCGATATCAATCGTGATCTCAGGGCGAGATACGAAACTGAGCCTCTTGTAAAAAATATCCTCGACATGTCGATGGCAGTTGAGGGTATGCCACGCCATTCCTCGACGCATGCCGCAGGAATTGTGATCAGCAAGATGCCTCTCGATGAATATGTTCCTCTATATATGTCGGATAAGGGGATAGCTACTCAATTTAATATGACGACGATTGAGGAGCTGGGGCTTCTGAAGATGGATTTCCTTGGACTTAGAAACCTTACCATGATTAATGAAGCTATTCAGCTAATCAAGGAGAATCATGGTGTAGAGATTGATTTCAGCAAGATGGATTACGATGATCCAGCTGTGTATGAGATGATTTCAAAGGGCAACACACAGGGAATCTTCCAGCTTGAAAGTGCTGGTATGACCGAGTTTATGAAGAACCTAAATCCATCATGCTTTGAAGATATAGTAGCCGGAATCTCACTATATAGACCTGGTCCGATGGACTCAATTCCAAAGTATATAGAAAATAAAAAGAATCCAGAGAAAGTCAAGTATGTTGATCCTCACTTGGAGCCAATTCTTAACGTGACTTATGGATGCATGGTTTATCAAGAACAAGTAATGCAGATTGTACGTGAGCTTGGAGGATATTCATTTGGTAGATCAGACCTCGTGCGTCGTGCTATGTCCAAAAAGAAGATGAGTGTCATGCTGGAGGAGAAGAAATACTTTATCCACGGCAAGGATAACTCTGACGGAACACCGGCAATTGCTGGCTGCGTGGCAAATGGCATACCTGAGAGGGCAGCAGAGGCTATATTTGACGATATGGTTAGCTTTGCCGAGTATGCTTTTAATAAATCCCATGCTGCAGCTTATGCTGTTGTGTCTTATGAGACTGCTTACCTCAAGGCGCACTATCCTGTAGAATTTATGGCGGCTCTTATGTCAAGTGTGATGGGAGAGCCTCGGCACATCGCGGCGTACATCAGGAACTGCAAAGAGCTTGGAATCGAAGTGCTGCCTCCTTCAGTCCTGCATAGCAGGAGAAAGTTTATAGCCAAGGATGGCAAGATCAGATTTGGACTATTAGCTATTAAGAACGTTGGAAGCAGTATAGTTGATGCGATAGTCGAAGGAAGAAGAGGGCGTGATATTGATAATCTATATGATTTTATCAAGTCTATTGAACCATCAGAGCTGAATAAAAAGGCTATAGAGTGCCTTATCAAGGCTGGCGCGATGGATGAATTTACGCAAAATAGAGCCGCGCTTCTCGCTATAAGTGACGATGCCGTCGGAGCAGCTCAGAGTAGTGCTCGCAGAGTTTCTAAAGATCAGATTTCTCTGTTCCAGCTCGATTCCGATATCATGGAAGACGTCAAGACTGCACCAGAGCTTCCTAATATACAGAATTTCGATAAGGCGCATCTTCTCTCCATGGAGAAGGAGATGATGGGTGTATATCTGTCTGGACATCCACTCGACAAGTATCGTGATTTGATAGATGAGAATATAACTGCGAATACCGCAGAAATATTTGATTCCAATCTCAGCGGTGATGGTGAGAATGAGTCTGAGTTCATAGAAGAGAGAGCATCTGGAAGTAATCGCTTTAATGACGGTGACACAGTTATAATGGCAGGTATGGTCGGGGATTTACGCCGCATGATAACAAAGTCTAACCAGGAGATGGCTAGACTTACTATCGAAGATTATTACGGTGTAATAACTGCGATTGTATTCCCTAGAGATTATGCGAAGGCAAAATACGTGTTAGAAAACGATGCTATCGTCGCTATCAAAGGCACGCTTAGCTTCAAAGAGGACTCGGATCCAGAGATCTTAGTAAATAAAGTGACTGAAATAGAGCGAATCAGTGAGTTCAAAGACCAGGGTAGAAATGATTATAATCGCACTAGCATGAGAAACTATTCGCGAAGTAAAGTGAAGACCGAACCGTTACGTGAAAAGCAGTATCTCAAGTTGAGAGTCAGTCAAGAACTGTCTGATATGCTCGGAAATGATGAAATTCAGCAGAGAATACTGGGAGCTGTATCAGCACACAGAGGAGACACGGATATGCTAATATATTTGCCAGGGCAAAAGCCACTTAAATCAGCAAATGGTGTAGATATCGATGAAAATTTACTGATTGAACTAGAGCAGCTTCTCGGAAAAGAGAACGTAAAGCACTAAAAATAGATTTGTGAGGAATAGTTTTGAGTAAAAAAGCAATAGTAATATACAATTCAAAACGTGGCTCGACTAAGCAGTATGCAGAGTGGATTGCCAGTGAGTTAGGATGCACATCGGTATCTCTAGAGAATCTTGACTATGGTTCGCTTGGACAGTTCGATGTCGTGATTTTCGGTAGCTGGTTAAGGGGGAGTGGAATAGTTGGATTTGACAAGTTCAGAAAGCAGATTGCGGATTGTGCAGACAAGCTTATAATTTTTGTAACGGGAATTTCCGAGTACAATCCACAGAACTATCAGCAGATATGTGAGATTAACTTCAAAGACGGAATAAACATGCAGAACACGCTCCTATATTTTTGCCCAGGGAGATATGTGCCGAGCGAAGTTAAAGGGCTGGATAAGTTTCTCATGGCAATTTCAAAAAAAGTGCTTATATCAGGGGCTACCGATAGGGCATCGTCGGCAGCAGCTAGTACTATGGTCGATGCTATAGAAAATGGAGTAGATAACGTGGATAGGCGTTATACTGAGCAGGTGCTAAGTGCAGCGCGAAAGAAACTAAAGGATGAGTCTTAGGACCCATCCTTTTCCCTTTAATATCACAATATTATAGATTAAAAATTCTGTATTAACGCTTGAATTCAAGTGGAAAGCTGACTAGAGCCATCTGTATATTTAACAAAGCATCAAGTATGTAACTATTTTAAGATTTTTTCCTGTTGTTTACAGCTTGCTCTTATAATTGCCTTAAATATATCTACATTTAAATCTGCTAGGTCATCGCTGGAAAGGGACTGTATCCTCTTCAGTAATGATGTCTCTCTATTTGAATCAATTATTCCAAGATTATTTTCTTTCTTGTATGCGGCAACTGATTCGGCAATTTGCAGTCTACATTCTATTAAGTTTAGCAGCTGCAAATCTATCTCATCAATCGATGATCTAAGATGTGAGAGGTCGTCGGAAGCGAGACCGAAGCTGCTAGCTGAAGTAGGTGATGCCGTCGTCAGTCCCTTTGATTTTTTAGAAGCTGCAGATGAAACAGCTTTTTCTGTCAAAACTAGATCAGCTATCACAACTGCAGCGGCAGCCTCCACGCAAGGGACGGCCCTCGGCACTATGCATGGATCATGCCTGCCTTGAACTTCGATTACAGCCTCCTCTGTACTATCGTATACTATGGTCCTCTGCGACCTTGCAATAGATGGTGTCGGTTTTATTGCCACGCGGAACTCTATATCCATACCGTCGCTTATTCCACCCAGTATGCCGCCACAGTTATTTGTTCGGGTGCACACCGTGTCATTCTCATCGTAGTAAAATTCATCGTTATTTTCACTTCCGTACATACGTGTCGATTCAAAGCCAGCACCAAATTCGATGCCCTTGACCGCAGGTATCGCATATACTATTTCTGCAATTCGGCCTTCAAGTCCTTCGAATAACGGTCCGCCGTATCCAGCATCTAATCCACTTATGGTGCATGAAATCGTTCCACCGACTGAATCCCTAAGTACTTGAGCTTTTTTTATCTCGGATAGAGGATCTTCTGCATTTCCATGAATATCGTGGATTGAAGCGTGAATATAAATTCCTCTCTCCGCAAGTAGCTGCTTGCAAATTCCGCCTGCTATACATAGCGGTGCAGTCATGCGGCCAGAGAATGCTCCGCCGCCTCGTGAGTCCTCCAATCCACCGTACTTTACGTGTGCTGTGTAATCGGCGTGCCCAGGTCTAGGTGTATTCGCTATCTTTGAATAATCTGAGGATTTCACATCTCTATTGTAGATTATCGCCTTTATCTCAGATCCATCTGTAGTAAGGTTTCTTGAATTTCGAGAACTCCCAGATTTTAGACCGCTCACAAACTTAGGGATATCAGGTTCTTTGCGGCTAGTCGAAAGGGGACTATTTCCAGGAGCTCTTCGTGCCATAAACTCCTGCAAGACATCAAGATTGATATTAGCTTCTGAAGGAATTCCAGATAGTGTCATTCCAATCGATTGGCCGTGTGATGTGCCGAATATTGATAATGTGAGTGTTTGACCTTTATAGATAGACATTTGTCCTCCTATGGCATAGGGTGATTAACATACGATATGTTGATATTACACGAGTTCGAGATTGTCATCGAACCCTAGTAGTTTAATAACTTCAAAGAAGTTTGGATATGATTTTGCAACTGCTGAAGCCTCGTGGATTCTAACAATACCGTCTGATATGAGTGAAGAGACTGCAATCATCATTATGATTCTATGGTCGCCATATCCATTACCCTCGTAAGAACCACGAAGTGTATCTACTCCTTCAATGATTAGTCCATCTTTTGTCTCTTCTATATTAGCACCGAGATTCCTAAGTACGCTGCATGTGCTAGCGAGCCTGTCGCTCTCCTTGTATCTCAGTCTTTCTGCATGGTTTATAACTGTCGTACCGTTCGCAAGGCTAGCAACCAAAGCGATGATAGGAACAAGATCGGGGAACCCTGAAGCGTTAATACTATTAATTGCCCTTAGGTTTCTGCATGGAAATACATCTATACTTCCACCATTGACATCCAATATATCTGGATAGCAATTAATGGTTACGCCAAAATCTTCAGCAAATCGAGTATATTCATATCTCCCTGCATCGATGGAAGTGGTAGGTTACGGACTCTTATTGGGCTATTCCCAAGTGCTCCGAGTGCTAACAAAAAAGCCGCATTTGACCAATCGCCATCTGGAGTAGAAGCTGAATAAATATACTTCTGGTTACCAGGTACGTTAAATACCCATTCTTTATTTGTATGCGCATAATCCACTTTTATACCATATTTCCCAAGCACATCGAGAGTCATCATTACATATGCCGAGGACTCAAGGTTATTGAGTATGCGGATAACACTGTCACCGTTCAGCAGTGGCAGGGCAAATAGCAGCCCAGTTATGTACTGCGACGACTCGGGGTTAGCAAAATTATACTCGCCAGGTGTTATGTGGCTAGAGCTAGCAGATATTGAAATGCTTCCTGAGTCACTTATCGTTATGCTTGCACCATGTCTCTCTAATTGACTGATTAGCTGCTGCATAGGGCGTTCTCTTAGTCTGCCAGTTAGCTTGAATTCAGCATTTAGTCCGAGTGCTGCGAGTATTGGTAGCAGAAATCTGAGTGTGGAGCCGCTTTCTTTACATTCAAGTATGAGTTTGTCATCTGATGAAACGATGCTAGACTCAAGGTTTCCCAATGCTGAGCAATTAGTATGATTTGAAATAATCTTTACCGCCTCATATGTCGCAATGATATCATCCGAAAGTTCTTTAGCATCCAGACATAAGTCACTACCCGACAGCATAGCCGCTATAATCTCTCTGTGCAGATAAGACTTAGAAGGTGGAGCAGATACCGATCTCGTAGGTGCAAATAGAGGTGCACCGCGGTGTGATATAGCCGCACTTTCAGGACATATCTCACTATAGGTGGCAAGTATTTCTCCAATCTGCGCTAGCGTTATGAGTTTAATCTTGGACTGGCCTATATCGCTGCTGACTATAAACTTAATGGCATCACCAGCCCTTTTTTTATCGCCCGCCATAGCATTTGCTATATCACAAGCTGGAAATCAATAGATAGATCATATCCAAATTTTTCAAGCAAAGCATGTATACGGTCCCTGCATTCGATACTGCACCAGCCTAAGTCATATGAGAGACTTGCTGTGAATGCAATTCCTTTTGCAACAGCATGACCGTGTCCAATCTCATAGCTGCTCAGCTTCTCGAGCGCATGTGCAAGCGTATGACCGTAGTTCAGCATATGTCTAATTCCAGAATCATTTTCATCTTTTTCGACATAGTAGGTTTTAACTGCAACACAGTCGTCAATTATCTCTTGTATGTCGAAGTTCCCCGACTCAAGTTTCTCGAATAAATCATCACTTCTAGATATACAGGCAGTTTTGATAATTTCTGCGTAACCATCCATCAAGACGTAGTCATCTTCGGAAGCGAGTAGCGCCGTGTCTTGAAGTACGAATTTTGCCTTGTGAAAAGCGCCGACTAAGTTCTTGCCAAAACAAGTATTAATTGCCGATTTTCCTCCTACCGATGAGTCTACGGCAGCAAGAAGGGTTGTTGGAACTTGGTAGAAATTGATTCCCCGCATATACGTTGCGGCTACAAAGCCAGCTATATCCCCAACCATGCCACCTCCGAGTGCAACTATTCCGTCTGTTCTCGTGAGTGAAATAAGAGATGCGTATTCAATAATTTTGATATAAGTTTCAAAAGACTTTGATTCCTCCCCAGAGGGGGATAGTGTAGCTATCACAAGCTAGTCCACAGGATTCGATACTCGAAATAGCCTCGTTCAAGTAGAGTGGGGCAACGTTAGCGTCCGTAATTATGAGTACGGTTCCGCGTGTTTGATATTTACATATAAGTTCTCCAAGTCTGGATAATTTCATCTTATACTCCAAAAAAATTATAAAAAAATTACAATATGATATATTATTTTATGGTGAACTAAATCACATAAACCTAATAAACTAAAAAGGTAATATATTGTCTTACAGTAATTGTAACAGTTACAGACGGAAGGGCAAATATCACAATAATTAAAGTATGTGTTTATTTTTTTAATTATACCCGCTGAGTCTATCATGTATAATTGCATGTGATATAATACAATTATAAATACGATATTAATCGCATATGGCTAATCGAATTAGAAAGGAGTTAATTTATGGTTAACGAAAAAAATATCATGGACTCAGGGACTGCCCCATCCGTAATCAGAGAGCTTTTTGCGTACGGTCTGCAGCAGGCAAAGGTAGTTGGTAAGGAGAATGTGTTTGATTACTCTCTTGGTAATCCAAGCATCCCAGCACCTGCTAAGGTTAACGAGACAATTAAGAAGCTCATTGATACTACTGACTCTATTCAGCTTCACGGATATTCAATGGCTCCTGGATTTGAGAACGTGCGTCAGGCAATTGCTGACAACCTCAATGCTAGATTTAACTGCAATGCAAAGGCAAGTGAGCTATTCATGACTTGTGGATGCGCTCCTGCTCTAGTATCTGTTGCTCACGCACTGACAACTTCCCCAGAAGATGAATTCATCGCTATCGCACCATTCTTCCCTGAGTACAATGTATTCTTTACATGTGCAGGTGCTAAGCTAGCGGTAGTTCCAGCTGATACTGTTCACTTCCAGATTGATATGGATGCACTCGAGAAGACAATAAATGAACACTCGGTCGCAGTAGTAATCAACTCTCCTAACAACCCTTCAGGCGTTGTTTACACAGAGGAGACTCTTACGAAAATCGCTGAGCTTCTTGAGAGAAAGAGCAAGGAGTATGGACACCCTATATACATCGTTGCTGACGAGCCATACAGAGAGCTCGTATACGATGGAGTTAAGGTTACATTTATCCCTAACGTATACGACAACACCATCGTGTGCTATTCATGGTCGAAGTCACTTTCTCTACCAGGAGAGAGAATCGGATATGTATACGTTCCTGAAAAGTGTGCAGATGCTAAGGCTGTATATGACACAGTTTCAGGTGCAGCTCGTGAAATCGGTTCAGTTTGCCCTCCAACACTCACTCAGAAGGTTATCGGAGAGTGTGTTGGCGAGATGCCAGACCTTGCAGCTTATGAAGAGAACAGAAACCTTCTCTACAACTCACTAACAGAGTATGGATATGAGTGTGCTAAGCCAGATGGCGCTTTCTACCTATTTGTAAAAGCTCCAAACGGTGATGCTGTCGCATATTCTGAGAAGGCTAAGCTAGATTACAACCTACTCGTAGTTCCTGGAGACGGATTTGCTTGCCCAGGATACTTCAGACTTTCGTACTGCGTAAGCAATGATATGATCAAGAGATCGCTGCCTGCTTTCAAGGCTATGATTGAGTCTTACAAGTAAGTCAAGCGAGCTTCGGTTACAAATCAATATTTTAGATTTTACGGTGATGGGTGGGACTTTTGTCTCGCCTACACCTTTTTGTAGAGGAAATATTCTCATGGAAGCTAAGACTATAGTAACTTTTATTAAAGCGGCGGAGCTTGGTAGCTTCTCGCGCACCGCAAATGTTCTAGGTTATTCACAGGCTGCTGTAACGGTGCAGATTAAACAGCTTGAGGATGAACTTGGCACGAAACTGTTTGATAGAATGGGAAAGGGGAATTCAGCTCACATCAAGTGGAGAGCGGTTTCTTCCTTATGCACATCAAATTCTTAAAGCCAATGAGCAGGCTCGCAAGTTTATGCAGCAGGACGACGAGATACGTGGAACCATAAGAATAGGTACAACCTCATCTATGGCGAATGCTTATTTTCCTACGCTCCTACGTGAATTTAGCGAGACATATCCCCATATTAAGCTTATGCTCAAGACATCGGATTACTTCGATAATCTATATGAAAAGCTTAAGCAGAATGAGATAGACTTTGCGCTATTTATCGATAGAAAGATGGTCTATAAGGACTGTAACACTGTGGTCGATCATCCAGAAGATATGATTTTTATCGCTTCGCCGGATAATCCGCTTGCAGGACAAAAGGATATTCCGATTAGAGAGGTTGTAAAGAGTGGATTTATCACCTCTGATCAAGAGGTAAGTTATCCTAGATTTCTCGACGATTACTGCAAGGACAACGGCATAGATTACGACCCAATCATGGAGGTCAGTTCAATCATTGCTATAAGTGAAATCGTTGCAAGCAGCAACTCAGTATCGTTCATCCCTAGATCATCAATAGTTAGAGCGCTAGAGCAGGGAAGAGTGGTTGCCCTCGATATTGAGAAAGATTTCAAGTGTAGAATGTATTCACAGATTGTATATAGGAGAGAGAAGTGGATTGAGCCGCACCTCGGACTATTCATGGAATTCGTGAGAAATAGAATTAAACGAATCTATGATGAAGATAACGACGAGTAGAGATTTCAAATATTGGAGTTAGAGAGTAATAGAGATGAAGATTAGTAAAACCGGTATTATAGATTTTATTTTAATCACGATTGGTACGATAATTTGCGGCGTAGCGACGTATTTCTTTATGGTGCCGAGCAATCTTGCGATTGCCAGCGTCTCTGGTGTCGCTATCCTAATTGGTAAATTCGTACCTTTATCAAAAGCTATTCTAATACTCATCTTGAACTTAGTACTCCTCATCATATCGTGGTTCTTCGTGGGACGTGAGTTTACAATCAAGTCGATATATCCTTCTATCGGACTACCTGTGGTTATGATGATTCTCGGACACTATACTCCGAACTATCATGGGGTGATGAATGATCAGTTCTTAGATATGATTTGCTACTTGTTTCTCTGCGACCTTGGAATAGCACTCATGGTTGTGCGAAACGCATCATCTGGGGGATTAGATGTTCTCTACAAGATGGCTAACAAGTATCTGAACATAGATTTTGGTGTTGCGACATCGATAGTCGGATTATTTATATCAGCGCCTGCAATATTCATCTACGACCCGAAGACGGGAGTTCTCAGTATCCTTGGTACTTACGTAACTGGAATCATTATAGATCACTATGTATTCGGTATGACCACTAAACTGAAGGTATGCATATTATCTAAGAAGAACGACGAGATATGCGAGTACATTATCAATGAACTTCACAGTGGAGTTACTAGATATGAAGCATCAGGTGGTTTTACTGGAGACAAGTTTGACGAGATAAACGTAATCGTAAATAGAAATGAGTACGCAAAGCTGATGAAGCACCTGCGGGAAGTAGATCCAGATGCTTTTGCAACTGTGACCAACATCCACGATGTTATGTATAGACCAAAGCGAATTGCTAAGCAGCACTCAGCTAAATAGAAACAATGTCAATATGGATGTTACCTATGTAAGATGGTGGCATTCATTTTTGTTTAATCAGCGGACTCATTGAGTCTAACGAGAATAAAAAAAGAACGAAGGGAGACACTCCTTCGTTCTGGCGTATTTTTAACTTATACGCTGCACGTCTATGTGCTGTGGGGACGGGTGAGTTTTACTTACTCTCCTTGAGATTGTTAAGTCTCTTTGCGAGTCTCGAAACTGTTCTTGAAGCGGTATTCTTGTGGAAAGTACCCTTAGCAGCAGCCTGCATGAACTTCTTTTCAGCATGCTTAAATGCCTTCTCTGCTTCTGCAACGTCACCAGTCTTAACAGCAGCTAGGAAAGCCTTCTCAGCTTCGCTAACATGGTTCTTAACTCTGATGTTACGAGCAGTCTTCTTCTCGATAGTTCTGATTCTCTTCTTTGCGGATTTAATGTTTGCCATTTAATTTACCCCACTTTTCTTTTAAATAGTAATAATTCGCCTAGCCATTATAACTCAACGGCTTTGAAATTTCAAGATATGAGTGTGGTTTATTAATGCGTACACGCCAAGTTACTCGAGAGCTGCCAGCTCTTCTCGAAGGTACTTTGCAATAAGCTTATGCCCCGCAGCATTAGGATGCATACCGTCTATACATATGTAGTCGCTATAGTCTCCGAGCTCTAGAAATGGTTTTCTGATATCGAAGACCTGGATACCGTATTCATCTGCTAGTTCGAGGATCATCTCGTTGTATGAACTATGCCATCTCTCTATAAATATAGTGCTTCCGCCCATGTACTTCATGATATTGTCCTTGTTAAGATCCCTCGATACCCATTCGAAGAATCTGTTCCTCTCAAGTGGCGGTAATGTGAGCAGGATAGGGCGACTACCAGCGTACATCGTCTTCTCGATTATATCTTCGTATGTAGCTTTAAACTCGGATAGCGGAGTCTTGGCTAGATGTTCCGAGTTAGGAGTAACTGAGATCTGCTCCCAGTTGAAGTTGCAATCGTTTCCGCCAAATTCGATTAAAGTGTATTTATGTGACTTAATACTCGAGTAGCGCTCCTCAAATATCCTTAGCCCTTTCGTAATAGTCGCTCCAAATGATGCAAAGTTCTTTATCTTAGTGCCGAACTCCCTCTGCAGTAGGGAGATAAAGTTGTCGTTTAGCACTGCATACCTATCTTTTAAATCGTCAAAAACTATTCCCTTAGAGATAGAATCTCCCAATACGCATATATCTGTCACTTTGGTCACCTCCATGTGATTACAATGCCAATAGCGATATCATTGTCTAGATACGCCTGAATAATATGATAAGCATTACGCCTTATATAGTATTAGATATTATATTAAACAATTATAGAAATTGCAATACATCAACATGAAGATTTTCTGAATGAAAGCTGTTATTTGTGCATGTGATTAAGTATAATAGAATGTATAAATTTAAGAGAGGTGTTTACATGTCAGAACGAATTAACGAGCTCGTCTCAAGACTTGAGAATTCCAGGCCTGAGAGCTGGGATAAGATTCCGGATATCGACCTATATATGGACCAAGTCATCGGATACATGAAGAGGCAGCACATAGGGCTTGAGTGTGAAGGTGAGGAAACTCTCACGCCAGCCATGATTAACAACTACATGAAGAGTTCGCTCCTACCGAGAGCGCATGGCAAGAAGTACGACCGTGAGCATATAGGGTATCTAACAGCCATTTGCTTGTTCAAGCAGGTCATGAGTGTCAAGGAAGCTGGTCTTTTGCTCGGTTCAGAAATGGAGCACATGGATGTAGAGCATTTCTATGATGAGTACTGCAGGACTATAGATGATGAATACTTGCGAGTAGCGGATAAAATTAAAGGCTGCAAAGACAAAGAAACTGCTACGAAGCTGGCTCTTGAACTGGCTGTGGCAGGATATGCGAATATGCTCGCTTGCAAGGAGCTCATAGCCTCTATTGCAGAGACGGATGAAGGTAAATAGGAATTAATATAAATTGAGATAAGGACGGATATGGATTACTTAAAGAAAATTAGAAATTTCAGCATCATCGCTCACATCGACCACGGTAAGTCGACTCTTGCTGACAGGCTGATTGAGAAGACTGGACTCGTCGCATCGAGGGATATGAAAGAGCAGTTCCTCGACAATATGGATATCGAGAGAGAGCGAGGCATTACCATAAAACTACAGACGACGAGGCTCTCATACAAGGCGAAGGATGGAGAGGAGTACGTACTAAACTTGATCGACACTCCTGGACACGTGGACTTCAACTATGAGGTATCACGTTCTTTGGCTGCCTGCGATGGTGCCGTACTGGTAGTGGATGCCACTCAGGGTGTAGAGGCGCAGACGCTCGGCAACGTATATCTAGCTCTTGATGAAGACCTCGAGATACTTCCAGTTCTCAACAAAATGGATTTGGACAGTGCAAGACCTGAAGAGGCAAGGCTGAAATCGAAGAAATTATTGGAATTGATGCGGAAGAGGCGCCGCAGATTTCTGCCAAAACAGGTCTCGGCATAGACGATATGCTCGAGAAGCTCGTTGAAGTTATTCCACCACCAGAGGGTGATCCCGATGAACGACTCAAGGGTCTAATCTTCGACTCGTACTATGATAGCTATAAGGGCGTCGTTATATATACGAGAATCTTTGACGGCAGAGTAAAGAAAGGTGATTTCATCCGCATGATGAACACCGGCAAGGACTACGAAGTAACCGAGGTAGGCTACTGTATTCCTAGCATGGTTCCCTCTAAGGAGCTAAAGGCAGGAGAGGTGGGCTACATCTGTGCCAGCATAAAGCAGGTTGCCGATGCCAGAGTAGGAGATACAATTACTCTGACTAAATCGCCGACAGGACATCCACTCAAGGGATATAAGAAAGCGCAGTCAATGGTGTACTGCGGAGTCTATCCGGCAGAGGGTGAGAAATATGAGAATGTAAAGGACGCACTCGAGAAGCTACAGGTAAACGATGCGGCGTTCAATTTTGAGTCTGAAAATTCCGCTGCGCTCGGATTCGGATATCGCTGCGGATTCCTCGGGCTACTTCACATGGACGTGATTATCGAAAGGCTTGAAAGAGAATTCGATCTTAACGTAGTTACGACTCTTCCAAGCGTTATCTATAAGGTAGTTATGAAAGACGGATCAGAGATCATGGTTCAGAATCCTTCTAACCTTCCAGATCCAGCTGATATCCAGAGAATAGAAGAGCCGATCGTTTCGGCTGAAATCATGACACCTAAGGACTACGTTGGCACTATCATGACGCTGTGCCAGAGTAGGCGTGGAAATATGGTGCACATGGAGTATCTCACGGAGACGAGAGTACAGCTGCACTATGAGATTCCGCTCAATGAGGTAATCTATGATTTCTTTGATGCGCTCAAATCCAAGACTAGGGATACGCTTCGCTAGACTATGAATTTAAAGAGTATAGAGCGGCGAAGCTCGTGAAGCTAGATATTCTGCTCAACAAGGAGCTTATCGACGCCTTCAGCACGATCGTGCCTGAAGAGGAAGCATATGCAAAGGGGCGTACAATCTGTGCAAAGCTCAAGAAGTTAATTCCTATGCACCAGTTTGAAGTCCCAATTCAGGCAGCTATCGGGCAGAAGGTAATTGCGCGTGAGACCGTAAGAGCTTACCGTAAGGACGTAATTGCGAAGTGCTACGGAGGAGACATCTCACGTAAGAAGAAGCTGCTCGAGAAGCAGAAGGAAGGTAAGAAGCGCATGAGGCAGTTCGGAAGAGTTGAAGTGCCTCAGGAGGCATTCACAGAGGTTCTGAAGTTCGATGACGACAAATAAGAACCCTGGTATATACGTTCATATTCCGTTCTGCGTAAGGAAGTGCAACTACTGTGCGTTTCTATCTGGAGCTTCGGATGAAGCCCTGAGAGAACGCTACGTGAAGGCGCTGTGCGAAGAGATTCGCATCAGAGCAAGGCTTATGAGTGACCATGCACATGGAGTCTTCGATACCATCTTTTTTGGCGGTGGAACTCCATCGCTGCTGACGAGTGCACAGGTTGCTAGAATCATCGATGAGCTAAAGATGAATTTTTGATATAGATAGTGAAGCGGAGGTTACGCTCGAATCGAATCCGAAGGCACTATCTATGGAAAGCCTAAAGGGATACCGTGATGCCGGAGTAAACCGCCTATCTATGGGCGTTCAGAGTATGGATGACGATATACTAAGGCGGCTTGGAAGGATTCATACAGCTCGTGATGTGATAAGAGATGTGCAGAATGCTAGAGAAGCAGGATTTGATAATATCAATCTCGATCTCATGTTTGCAGTGCCAGGTAGCAGCTTGGAGACTACGCTTATAGATATAGAAGCTGTTACGAGACTAGAGCCTGAACACATATCATTCTATAGTTTGCAGCTTGAAGAAGGTACAGCCTTCTTCAAGGAGTTTGAAATGGGAAAGCTTACTGAAGTTACCGATGAAATCGATAGAGCTATGTATCACGCTGGAACTAAGCTCCTCAAAGAGAAGGGATATGAGCACTATGAGATTTCTAACTTCGCTAAGCGAGGCTATGAATCTAGACATAATCTCAAGTATTGGGAGATGGCTCCTTATCTGGGGCTTGGTCTCGGAGCATCTTCGTTCATCGATAACAGCAGGGTTATGAATGTCTGCTCGCTCGATGAATATTTTAACCTCACTGGTAAAGGTCTTGCGCCTTTCGCTGAAGTACACGAGAACTCGGAGCATGACAGCGTGGCGGAGGCTGTTTTTACAGGGCTTAGGAAGTTAGAAGGAATTAGATACGAGGATGTGCTCGGTAGTTACGAGAAATTCTGGGAATATTACAGTGATGTCTTTGAAGAAGCTCGCGAATATGAGAGAGAAGGAAAAATCGTAATTGGTGAAGATGGCATGAGGCTTACAGACGAAGGCATAGATATAAGCAACAGTATTATGGCGCTATTTGTATAGCATAGATAGGAGGCTGTGATGGGCGAATACATCATGACACTGGACGAAGGAACGACAAGTGCGAGGTGCATAATCTACGATAGAGTGGGAAATGCTGTAAGCGTTGGACAGAGAGAGTTTAAGCAGATTTTTCCTAATGATGGATGGGTCGAGCATGATGCGATGGAGATATATTCCACGCAGATGGCGGTTGCTCAGGAGGCGCTGCTCAAGGCTAGTCTTACCTATAGGGATATCGACTCTATCGGCATAACCAATCAGCGTGAGACCACTATTGTCTGGGACAAAGAGACCGGAAGGCCGATTTACAATGCGATTGTGTGGCAATGCAGAAGGACTGCAGACACCGCTGAATGGCTTAGAGATCAGGGATATTCTGACATGATTAGGGAGAAGACGGGTCTTATCATAGATGCGTATTTCAGTGCTACTAAGCTAAAGTGGATTCTCGATCACGTAGATGGGGCGAGGGAAAAAGCAGGGCGTGGTGAGCTGCTGTTCGGAACGGTTGAGACCTGGCTTATCTGGAAGATGACTGGTGGCGCTAAGCATCTCACAGACTATTCAAATGCAGCCAGAACAATGATGTTCAATATCAATACGCTTGACTGGGATGATGAGATCCTATCTATCCTAGATATACCACGTGTGATGCTTCCGAAGCCAGTGCCATGTGCGGGTGACTTTGGAGAGACGATTTTAGAGCTATTTGGAGGAAGATTGCCAATCACTGGAGCTGCAGGAGATCAGCAGGCTGCACTCTTTGGTGAGGCTTGCTTTAACGAGGGTGAGATTAAGAGCACGTATGGAACAGGAAATTTCCTGCTTCTGAACACTGGTAATAAGCCCGTATATAGTAGCAGCGGTCTACTCACGACTATAGCTTGGGGACTAAATGGTGAGGTTAAGTACGCGCTTGAAGGCTCCGTGTTCGTTTGTGGTGCTGCTATTCAGTGGCTGCGCGATAACCTTCAGATGATTAAGAAATCGAGTATCTCGGAAAACTTCGCGAGCAAGGTGCCAGATAGTGATGGAGTTGTCGTCGTGCCTGCATTTACAGGACTTGGAGCACCTTACTGGGAGCCAGATGCTAGAGGGGCAATCCTCGGTATAAAGAGGTCTACAAAGAAGGAACATGTGGTGAGGGCGACACTTGAGTCAATTGCTTTTCAGAGTGATGATCTGATTAAGGCGATGGAAAAGGATCTTGGAAGAAAGATAACCGACCTCAAGGTTGATGGTGGAGCTTCACTTAATAACTTCTTGATGCAGAATCAGGCAGATATCTCAGATATCCATATAGTTCGTCATAAGTCGATTGAATCGACTTCGCTTGGAGCTGCATATCTGGCCGGGCTTGCTTCAGGATATTACAAGTCGATTGAAGACATCATTGAGATCAAGGATGTAGATAAGGAATTCTATCCAGTGATTGAGGGCGAGGAGAGACAGCGTGCTAAGGCTAAGTGGCATAGGGCTGTTGAGGCTGTGCTTGCGCTGGCAGAGGATGAGGAATTTTAATCAAAAAAAGATGCTGGTAAGAAATATTTATTGGTTATAAGAAAAAACGTAGCAATCAATTTCGATTGCTACGTTTTTTAACATATAACTAATGATTCCGTTCATACACGAATACGCCTCTAGGTTCAAATTCACGGGTGATACGCATATTCTTCTTATCAATCTTGAACTTAATTGTAGAGCCAGCTGGCAGTAAATCATTAGCACCTTCAACTACAGATTTTGAATCCTCTACGGTAAAGGTAACTGTTTTCCCTTTTAGCTTCCATTTTCCATAATACTGGTAGTCAAGTATGTAATATGATGCCTTCCCGCTTTTCTCTAGCGTAAGAACATTTGGAACGGAGCTATAAGTCTCATTATATATATCCTTAGCTTCTTCGTAGAATTTTGAGTATGAATCCATTGATTCAAGCGCTGCGGTACATTGCCATATGCCGATTATATCTTTATTTGCAAGTCCTGCTTTTTTCTCAGACTTACCGCACCCAGCAAGTGACAGTAATAATACTACAGCAAGTGCAATTAAAAGTCTTTTTTTCATATTACTTTGTTTCTCCAAGCGTTTATCACTTTTTGTATGGCACATTTATCCGCATTATGTCGTTGATACCGATGGAATCCTGATCAGCATTGACCTTAGAAACCAGCCAATCCGTAAAGCCTGCTCCGATGAAGGTCGGGATATGACTCCTGTACATCCTGCCCGAATAAGCTTCGTGGGGAATATTTATGAAGTGTGGTAAATTGCCATGTTCATCTCTCGTCAGAATTCGTCTATAGATAGGATCTGCAATTACGCATTTTGCATCCTTTAGCACCTTCTCTATGTCAGCTTCGTCGCGCACCATAACATCGCCCTCTCTAAGCATATGAGCATCTACCTGAGTAGGGCATAGTATGTGAACTTCAGTAATTCCAAGGTCGTGCTCCAGCACATAGCGTATGCCTGCTGCATTAATCGCTTCTCCGATAATCCAGGTGCCACCCTTGGCTCTATCTCTAAGTGTGAAGCTAGACTTTGCGTGTTCAAGTGGTGGGATACAGGTTATCTCATCGGCTGAGCCGAGCAGACGTGATTTACCATCAACGGCAGATTCCCTTATAAGCTTTTCAAGTTCATAGCAAGCAGCCTTTCCCATAGGTAGACCCAGAACTGCAGGTGTTCCGTACTTATCATTGAGTATTCTCGCACCGTCAAGTGCCAGAGATGAGCAGACGACATTGACATCAGCTTTATAAGCCTCTGTCATTTCAGAAAGAGTGCAGCCCATCGTCATGCAGCAATTAACCTCGATACCGCAATCTTTAAAATACTCCTTTAGAGCCTCAACGTTTCCGATTATCGAGAAGTCGAGTGGAGTTACGCCGAGTAGATTTACGGATATGGAAGATGAATCAGATATAGCCTGGCTACCATCAAGAGCAGGGCAGAATCTATCTAGGAATTCTCGGTATACCATGTTGCCACCGAGTACATAAGTATCCATCGCATTAGTCGTAAATCCAAATGTCGGTATTCCCGTGCGCTTCTCGATGATGCGGGCGATTCCCTTCATATCCGTGCTCATAAAGAGTGGAATCAGCGCAGCAGAGATAGCGATGAATTTTGGATTAGTTTCCTGTGCAGCCTCAATTACATCGCTTATAAGTTTCTCATCGTTTCCGAGAATTACGTCATTTTCAATGAGCCCAGATATGTAAATCATGCTCTCTATATCATACCAACGCGGCTCATCGTGCGTGTTGTATGTTGAATTGCAGCCGGATGCATCGTGCATTACAACGAGACCGCCCAGCTCATATAGGACGGAGCAGATGCCGAAGAGGTCAGCTGAATAGGTGGATAAAACTCTTGCTACTTGTTTCATGCCGAGCACCCCCAAGCCTTTAACCTGAATTATGGACTTAGTGTCTTTTTCGTTGTTAAACGCATCGATCATTTCTGCTGCGAGCTTCTTAATCGCGTCATATCCATACCAGCTGTTGTTGGCGATTAGATTTACAAAGTGGTTAGTGCCAGTAAAATACGCAGCTTTCTGACCTATTGCAAGCAGCTTGCCACCCTCAGCTTCGTCTCTTGGATAGAAGCGTGCACGAAAATCCTGAGTTGCAATCAGCGGAATATCTGGATAATTCTGCTGCAGCCACTCGAGATCAAGTTTGCTATCTGGCGTTAGAGCATCTCCATAAATCTCAGTCACGTTGAAGCCACGTGAGAGCAGGAGCTTTGCAAGGCTCAAAAAGCGCGGCGTGCTCATGAAGTCTATAGCAATCTGTGCATCTCCGATAACAGAAAGTGCATCTCTTAGAGCTTCATCAGCTTCTGCCCGAAGCGATGCAAAATCAGGAGCAGGAGCTCCGATAATCTTAGAAAGCGCACTCATATCATGGTCAATCTCGTCGTAGTCGTAAGTGTACGGCATGTACAGGCTCTTCTGACCGAGCCTCTCCTCAAGGCATTCAGTGGACCACTTCGCGATAGGAAGGGAGTAGATATTGAGAAAACTCTCGCCCATAGCCTTGTACTCATCGTAATCATCGATTGAAGCGAGATCATGAGTACGGAAACCATTATCATGTAGTATCTTCATATGATCACCAGACCTGTCAATCGGAAAACTATCGCCGATGAAATTAACGACTTTATCATTAAGCGGTTGTTCCTCGATGCATAGATACATCGAGCGGCACATGTCCTCTTCAGGTGTGTGGTCGTTTATCTTCATAGTCGGCGTCATCTGCGAAGAGATGAAGTCGATGTCTGGAAAGCGAGCCGAAAGCTCGTCATATATATATTCGATATCCGTGGCTAAGAAGTAGTGAATGCAGCCCGTAAAAGGGAGCACGCACGTAGGTTTCTGATCAAGCTTATTCAGTATGTCGGTAACGCCCGCAATAAAAAGCTCTTCCATGTTGCCACTAAGAATATCCTTTTCCTCAATGAGCACCATCGAAAATCTATCAAGTCCCTCATACTCGGCAGCAGAGAGAACTACGCCGCGCAGACAGGCTGACGCTCCGATGTATATCATATGCGAGCCAGGAATAATCATCGGTGTATGCGCGATAGTCCAGCCACCGCGCGAAGGACATGAGTATTCAAGTTTGCGCGGAAAAGGAGCCAGGGTATCGAGGTCCCCAAGCTTCACCTTCGCTTTATTAATATCGGGTTTGTGTAAATCAATCAGCATATTAGTCCCTATTTATAATCTCCATCGCTATCTTAGTATATACGTCAACCATCGGATCATCGGGAAAAGCTTCGGCGACAGTGAAGGCATCGTCAGATGCTCTTTTAACCACCATGCTGTGCTCGATAGTTCCGACTATCGGGCACTCGAGGTCTTCACTGAGTGTCTGAAGCTTCTCGTCTTCACCGTTGACATTGCGCTTGTTGGCAATTATTCCAGATAGCCCGTTGTGACCTCTGCGTTTAAAATTCTCCATCGCTAGACCGAGGTTCATCGCCGCATATATCGCCATCTGTTCCCCAGAAGAGATGACATATACGTTGTCCGCATAATTTTTGCGGAGCGGCATCGAGAAACCGCCACATACTACGTCTCCGAGCACATCGTAGAAGACGACATCGGGATGGAGCACTTCTTCGAAATTCTTTTGCTTGAGCAAATCTAGCGCCTTAGCAACGCCTCGTCCAGCGCAGCCAATGCCTGGAGTTGGACCACCAGCTTCCACACAGATAACACCGTTATAGCCGATGGTATACATGTCTTCAAGCTGAATGTCCTTGATCTTATCCCTGTAAGTATCGAGAACTGGAGTGAGATTCCTTCCTTGGCGAAGACTAATCGTGGAATCAGCTTTCGGATCGCACCCAATCTGCATGACCGTATATCCTTTTCCGGCGAGTGCCGCGGACATATTAGAGACGGTAGTGGATTTTCCAATTCCGCCTTTTCCGTATATTGCAATTCTTTTCATTGAGAAATACTTCCTAAAAAATAAATTTCACCTCATCAATTCACACCTTTTTAATAGGTGTAAAGAGATAAAATGTATTTAAAATATTTTATCAGTCACTCAAAAAAATGTAAACGATTGTGATTAAAAATACCTTTTATTGCGCACAATCTGTTACGATAGTATAATTTTAATTAATTAAATGAAGACCAACCACAAGGTGTCCCGAGTGGTATGAATTTGTTTTCGGAGACTTCTACCTGTGTGGTTTGAAGTCTTTTTTTGTGTAGGGGGATAAATGATTAAGGTAGCAATATATGGTAAGGGTGGTATCGGAAAGTCGACAGTGACTGCGAATCTCGCAGCAGCCTTTGCAGTTAAGGGATATAAGGTGGTTCAGATTGGATGCGATCCAAAAGCTGACCTCGACTATCAATCTTCTCGGCGGCAATCCGCTGATTCCGGTTATGAACTTCATGAGAGATAACGACGATGAACCGACTATCGACGAGATGGTTAAAACTGGATTTGGAGGAGTTGAATGTATCGAGACTGGTACTCAACACCCTGGCATCGGATGTGCAGGCAGAGGTATCATCTCGACTTTCAACCTCATAGATGATTTAGATGTTTTTGGCAGATTTCATCCTGATGTAGTCCTATATGACGTGCTCGGGGACGTAGTCTGTGGAGGCTTTGCTGCACCTATCAGAGAGGGCTTTGCAGAGGATATACTCATCGTAACGTCGGGTGAAAAGATGGCTCTCTATGCGGCAAATAATATCAAGACGGCTGTAGATAATTTTGCGGACCGTGGCTATGCCAAGGTAAAGGGCGTGGTGCTCAATCACCGTAACGTCGAGAATGAGACGGAGAAGGTGCAGGCATTTGCAGATGAGGCTGGAATACCAATCGTAGGAGAGATCCCTCGCAGTCAGGAGATCATAGACTGGGAGGATCAGGGTAAGACCGTAATCGAGGGTAATCCTGAGTCGGATATCGCAAAGAGGTTCTTTGCACTGGCAGACTACCTGATTAAGGAGAATTCGTAATGGCGAGAGACACTTATTTCACGACAATAGGAGCGCTCGCTGAGGCTGGCAGTATTCCGACCGAGCTAGTGAGCAACGAGCATCTCGTGTATAGCTCACCGGCGACCTTGATGTACAATTCACCAGGTGCGCAGGGATTTGGCGTTAAGAGAGCAGGAGTAGTAATACCAGAATCGGTAATGCTCGTGGTTGCGCCAGCTTGCTGTGGCCGCAATACCACGATTTTGGCGGACGAAGGCGGATATAGCGAGAGGATGTTTTTCCTTCAGATGAGTGAAAATAACCTCGTCACAGGCAGGCACCTATCCGATATTCCGCAAGCTATAGAAGAGATTTATGAAGTATGTGAAGTGAAGCCTAAGGTTGTGGTTATCTGCATCACATGCGTAGATGCGCTTCTCGGAACTGATCTAGAGCGTGTCTGTAGAAAGGCTGAGGAGCGCACAGGAATTCATGTCGTTCCTACATATATGTATGCGCTTATGCGCGAGGGCAAGAACCCACCGATGGTAGCTGTAAGAGAAGCGATTTACTCGCTGCTTGAGAAGAGAAAGCCGACAGGTGGGACCGTTAATTTGCTCGGTAATTTTACACATCTCGAGGATGATTCTGACCTTTATGACATCCTCGGTCAGATGGGAATCAAGACAATACACGAGGTAGGGAGAAAAGAAACCCTCGCAGAATACATGGAAATGGGCGGGGCAGATTTCAATATCATACTTCATCCAGAGGCTAGAAAAGCAGCATTCACACTTGAGTCAAAGCTCGATATTCCTTACATTGAGCTGACTAGGGTGTATGAGATAGATAGAATACAGCGCCAGTATGCACTGTTCGCTTCGGCTCTCGGAGTGGAAATCGATGATTCGGAATACTTTCGTGAGGCTAGCGATGCATGCCTAAGACTTCAGCAGCTGTGTGAAGGAAAGATATTTGCAATAGGACAGGTTGTAAACGGAAACTCAATAGAGATGGCGCTAGCGCTTGAGAAGCTGGGACTACGCGTTAAGTCGGTGTTTGCGAATGTAAGCGAAGATGACTTCCCTTTTATCAGAGAACTTGCTAGCTATAACCGGGGCCTTAAGGTGTACTCGACTATGTCGCCGACAATGATGAACTATGATGGTTCGGAAAAGGTTGATATTTCAATCGGTATAGATACACAGTTCTACTATCCAGAGTCGATAAATGTGCACTGGAATAACGAGATTCAGCCGTTTGGATACAAGGGACTAGTACACTTTGTAGAGGCAATAGAGAGGAGGCTCGCTGATGAAAGGGCTTAGAAAATATCTATCGCCGTTTACGCCAGACCAGTCTGGAGCGGTCTCTGTGCTGTTTCACTACGGCGGTATGCTGATAATCATGGATGCTGGCGGATGTGTTGGAAATATCTGCGGATACGATGAGCCGCGTTGGGATAAGAAAGAGTGCGATATTTAGTGCAGCTCTTCGTGACCTAGATGCGATTCTCGGCCGTGATGAGCTTCTCATCCAGAAGACTAAGGAAGCACTCGGAGATATAGATGCTAAATTCGTCGGTCTAATCGGGACACCAGTACCAGCCGTTATCGCTACTGACTATAGAGCGTTAAAACGCCTGATGGAGACTGACTACGAGGTGCCAGTTGTGCCTGTTGAGACTAATGGAATCGACATGTATGACGAAGGTGTTAGCAGGGCGTTTCTACAGATACTCAAGAACTACTTGTATGAAGAAGGTGGATCAGGAGCAAGGTTCATCGCAAATGGCAGTCTTGAGCAAAAAGCCATTAGCTTGGAAGAGCTAGAAAAGCTAGGAAAACTGGGCAAGCTAGGTGATTTAGGTAAGATTGATAAGAGTAATGCTTCCGAAAGAGTTGGGGTACTCGGCTTTACGCCGCTCGACACCCCTGGAAGCGGCGATTACGAAGATATGGTGACTGCACTTAGCGAGCAAGGCATGGATAACCCAGTTATCTATGGCATGAACGATACGCTCGAAGATGTGGCTGCCGCTGCACATGTGGATAGAAATATCGTCGTATCTCCAGGCGGTGTAAAGCCTGCGAGATGGCTAAGAGATAAGTACGGCGTACAGTATGAGATATGCTATCCACTGCCACAGGAGCGTTCAGATAGGTTCGCCCATAAGGTGATGGACCACGAGCCTCGGAAGGTGCTAATCGTGCATCAGCAGGTTTTGGCAAATTCTCTTAGAGACGTGATTCTAGAAGCTTCCAAGGATAAGTCATTAGAGCGCGTAGACGTTGCGAGCTGGTTCATGATGAGCAAAGAGGTTCGTCATGAAAATGATACTAAGTTAAATGAAGAGGATGAGCTCATGAAGCTCGTAGATGCAGAAGGATACGATATGGTGATTGGTGATCCGCTAATCAAGAGGGCGCTTCCTGGATGGAAGGGTACTTTCCTCAGTCTTCCTCACTTCGCAATCTCGGCTTCTCTGTACTCATCGAGCTCAGATGAAGAATACTGGCAGAAAGCTGGAGATGAAGTGAAATAGATAGATGTTGGTGATTGCAATTGGTATGTAGATTAATTAGGATTTATGGAATAGTTCAGGGCGTTGGCTTAGACCCTTTGTGAGCAGACTTGCGGATAGATATGGCATATCTGGAAGTGTCTGTAACAAGGGCTCTTACGTTGAGATAATCGCAAGAGCAGATGAGTCCGTAATCGGCGATTTTGTGCATGCCATAGAAGCAGAAGCGCCAGAGCGGTCTGCAATCGTCAAGGTTAAGGTTATGGATTATCCTCTGGATATAAAAGCTCAATCAGGCTTCGAGATTGCACTGAGCAAGCATGAGGATGGGCAGATATTCGTATCGCCTGACATAGCAACTTGCCCGGACTGCGCAAGGGAACTGTTTGATAAGAATAACAGGAGGTATCTCCACCCGTTCATAAACTGTACTCAGTGTGGTCCTCGTTTAACTATACTAGATTCTATGCCTTACGATAGGGTGAAAACCAGCATGGCTAGTTTTCCGATGTGTGAGGCCTGCAGTGTTGAATATACCGATATGGATTCGAGACGCTACCATGCCCAGCCTGTATGCTGTAATGACTGCGGGCCGGAGCTATACACCCTCGTGGGCAGGGCAGATGGTTCTGACTCACAGGATGTAGGAGCTGGTTCAACTCGCCGCAAAGATGGATATGGTGCAATGAACTCAGATATGTCTCCTAATTCAGACTACCGCGACTCTGGATATATCACGGCGAGCTCAGATGAGATTCCTGATACTGGGCGCCCCGAGGGTGCATATGGCGCGGCGGCGCTTCTAGAAACCAGGGCTGTTATCAGAAGTGGCGGCATCGCCGCTATCAAGGGAATCGGCGGTTTCCACCTCTGCTGCGACGCCGGAAGCGAAGCAGCGGTCCAGCGCCTCAGACAGCTGAAAGCGCGCCCGATGAAGCCGTTTGCTGTGATGATGCGGGACCTCGAAGTGGTCGGGCGCGAATGCAGGCTGGAGCCAGAGATGGAGCCGCTGCTTACCGGCCCGCAGAAGCCGATAATACTGATTCCTAGACGTCACGATTCAGCTGAGTCGGCAGAGCTTGATTTCAATATACAGGAAGAAATTAAGACCAACAGCCAGATACGGCATAGATTAAGAATCGCAGCATCCGTAGCACCTGACAATCCTAATTTAGGCGTGATGCTGCCATATACACCAGTTCATATGCTTCTCTTCGATTATCCAGACGATGAGCCAATATCTGATGTGCTGGTGATGACTAGCGGAAATCCATCTGGAGCTCCGATATGCATGAACGATGAGGAAGCGCTTAAGTATCTATCGCCGATGTGCGATATCATACTTTCCAACTCTAGGGACATACGGATAAGAGCAGATGATACGGTTATGGCATTTTACAGAAGCAAGCCTTATATGATTAGAAGGTCGAGAGGATATTCTCCGCTTCCAATAGTAGCGAAGAGTGAAAGCCCCCATGCGGTGCTCGGAATAGGTGGAGAGTTAAAGAATGCATTTTGCCTAGGCGATAAGGGGCTTTTTTATCCATCACCATACATAGGCGATATGGCGGATATGAGAAGTGTGAGAGCACTTGAAGCAGCGACAACTCGCATGGAAAGGCTATTAGAGATTCATCCAGATATAATAGTGGGAGATATGCACCCAGGCTATAACACGAGTGAGATGGCTAGGGTGATTGCAGAGGGAGAAGGTGTTCCGGTTATGGAAGTGCAGCATCATCATGCACACATGGTATCGTGCATGGCAGAGAACGAATACGAGGGAACAGCTCTGGGAGTGACTTTTGACGGAACTGGATACGGTCCAGATGGAACTATCTGGGGCGGGGAATTCCTGCTTGGAGATGAGAGCGGATACGAGCGTGTTGGTAGTATTGCACCGTTTATACATGCTGGCGGAGATATTGCCTCTAGGGAGGGGTGGCGAATTGCCTACTCCATGATTAGCACAGCGCTCGGAAGCGAGGCGGCAAACCGTATAGGAGAGACTCTCGGGCTCGGAGACGAGAAGGGTAGGCAGAGCATCGACTTCATGCTAGGCAATAACATCAATACAGTGAAGTCGACAAGTTCAGGCCGCCTCTTTGATGCAGTAAGCGCAGTACTCGGCATAAAGTCAGCCAGCACCTTCGAAGGCGAGGCCTCGATGGCGCTCCAGTTTGCAGCTGAACGCGCCGAAGCACAAGGAATAAGCCTAGCGCCTTACGAGGGCAGGCTGATGAATATCGACGAAGAGCAGTTCGAACTGAGCACAGACACCTTGCTCATGGAACTAGCTGCAAGGAGTCTGGCAGATCAAGATACTGACCAGCTGGCATACTTCTTTCATAAAGCGCTGGCAGACATGATCGTAATCGCTTGCTGCTACCAGCGTACGAGATGCGACGTGAACGTTGTTGCCCTATCGGGAGGAGTGTTTCAAAACCTACTACTTCTAAGGCTAGTGGATGACGGGCTTGAACGAGAAAGCTTTAAGGTGCTGAAGCACGGAGTTGTGCCGACTAATGATGGTGGCATAGCGCTCGGCCAGGCAGCTGCAGGAATAGCGGCGCTTCGGGATGAAGAACAAAATGAAGAATAATAAAACAATAAGATGAACAATAAATAGTACAGTCACATGACTGAACATGGGTATAGAATATATAGAGATTAGAAAATGACGGAGGTGCACATATGTGCGTGGGATTGAGAGCAAAGGTTGCTAATATAGAGAATAACATGGCTGTCATCGATGCTGGCGGCGTTAAGAGAAAGGTTTCTGCGGAGCTGATTTCAGATCTAGCCCCTGGAGATTATGTGATGGTGCACGCAGGTCTTGCCATTGCAAGAGTTGCAGCAGATGAGGCGGCAGAGGCCGATAAGGTCATGGAGGAGCTAAATGACAATTAACGAGAGTACAAAGAAAGCTCGCGACCTTGTCACTTCCTACGACGGCCCGAAGCTTAGAATCATGGAAGTCTGTGGAACTCATACGCATGAGATCTTTAGACTCGGAATCAGGAGACTTCTTCCTGATAATATTGAGCTGATTTCAGGACCAGGATGTCCAGTCTGTGTTACGCCAGTTTCGTATATCGACGAGGCCGTCATGCTGGCGCTGGATAAGAAAGCGACCATAACGACTTTTGGAGACCTGATTAGAGTTCCCGGAACGGAGATGAGCCTTGCAGGGGCTCGCAGCAAGGGGGCGAATGTAAGTGTTGTATACTCGCCGCTCGACTCGCTAGAGTATGCCAAGGAGCATCCAGATGAGCAGGTCGTATTTCTTGCGGTTGGATTTGAGACGACAACACCTGGGAGCGTGATGGCGGTTCGTGAAGCGAAGGCACAGGGCATCGAAAATTTCTCGATACTGACAGCCAACAAGACGATGTATAACGCGTATCTAGCGCTCAAGGGCAGTGCTGATGCATTTCTGTATCCAGGCCACGTGAGCGCGATGACTGGAATGGAGGATTACTATAAACTCCGTGATGAACACGGAATATCTGGAGTGGTCGCTGGTTTCTCGGGATCCGAGGTGCTGACGGCACTTGCGGTGATCATCAAGAAGATAGAAGAGAACAAACCTTTCGCAGTAAACTGCTATCCAGCAGTGGTAACTGAAGAGGGAAGTCCTGCGGCTAGAAAGCTCGTCGATACGGTCATGGAGCCTTGCGATTCAGAGTGGAGAGGGCTCGGCGTTATAGAGAAATCAGGTGTTGAGCTTAGGCCAGAGTATCGCGATTACGATGCTAGGTACAAGTTCAATCTTCCAGAGATAGAAGGTAAGCCAAATCCAGCATGTAGATGCGGAGAGGTGTTACTCGGTAAATGCAAGCCTTACGACTGCAAGGTATTCGGTAAGGGGTGTACGCCAGAACATCCGATAGGAGCGTGTATGGTTTCTAGCGAAGGTGCATGTTCGGCGTTTTATAAATACGGAGGCGACATATGGAAAAAACAATAACCCTCGCGCACGGTGCAGGCGGAAAGCAGACGAATGAACTGATCGGTGGGATTTTCAAGAAATATTTCGACAACAAATACCTGACAGCGGACGATGCGGCAGTGCTGCCACCTCCAACTGGAAGGATGGCGATGTCCACGGACGGATTTATCGTATCTCCTGCAGAATTCCCTGGCGGTAACATCGGAAAGCTCTCGATATGCGGTACGGTAAATGACCTCGCGTGCATGGGCGCAAAGCCACTCTACATATCTTGTGCATTTGTAATAGAAGAAGGCTTCCCCGTTGAGAAACTGGACCGCATCGCTAAGGCGATGGCTGAGACGGCTCATGAGGTAGGTGTTTCAATCGTATCTGGCGATACCAAGGTTGCTGGCAAAGGGCAGGTGGATGGCGTGTTTATCACGACCACTGGCGTAGGCGAGATACTTGAAGGTGTTAATCCAGCTGGTGCAAAGGCTGAACCTGGCGACAAGATTATTGTGACTGGAGACGTTGGCCGTCACGGCTGCACGATTCTGCTCGAGAGGGACAGATTTGGCATGGAGGCGAATGTGACGAGCGATTGTGCACCACTCTGGAATGCTGTAAATGCTGCACTTGAAGCCGCACCAGACATCCACGTTATAAGGGATGCGACGCGCGGCGGAGTTGGGACTGTACTCTATGAGATTGCTGACCAGAGCGATGTCGGAATCAAGCTCGATACTGAGTCAATTCCTGTAAATCCTGAAGTCGCTGGTGTCACGGGCATGCTCGGGCTAGAGCCACTTTATCTTGCTTGCGAGGGTAGACTGGTTATGTTCGTCCCTGCAAAATCCGCTGACGCTGTACTCGCGGCACTACACAGCTCCGAGCATACAGAGGGTGCGGTGGTAATAGGCGAGGTGACTAAAGAGATGCCTGGACACGTTGTGATGACCACGGAAATAGGCACTGAAACGCTACTGCCACCACCAAGCGGAGAGCTGCTGCCGAGGATTTGCTAGTGAAGTCTGGAAACTAGTGAAACTAAAAAATCCTAGTTAAACGAAAAAAGTACTAGACAAGTTCTGAGATATTATGTATACTAATTCGTGTCGCACTCGTGACACGAATATATGCCGCATTGGTCAAGAGGTTAAGACGCAGCCCTCTCACGGCTGAATCTCGGGTTCGATTCCCGGATGCGGTACCAATATAAACAAAGAGAAACCTTGTAACTATTGAAGTTACAAGGTTTTTTGTATCAGTCATCATAATTTTTTAGGGACAAATTTTAGGTCGTGTTTGTAGGACCTTACGAAATGTAAAGGGATTATCATTTGATTATTATAAGTTTTATGCTTATATAATCAATACCACTAAGTTGTATATTATGATAAAATACTTATAATATATATTTAAATTTTTAAATTATAATTATTACTTAACAATTTTATGTGAAAATACTACTCGTGGAGTTTTGATAAAATCACGATATATAAAGGAGAGAGTGTGAGTACGGATATAAAACTAGATGATAGTTATGAGAAATTTCTAAAAAAAGAATAATTCCAGTGTTAGTCTTAATGTTTCCTTGAGTTTTGAAAATGACGATTATTCCCATTTGTCTGTGAAATCTAACATGAATGATATAAAGAACATGTTAAGTCAAATTTATTGCAAGTATCAAGACATCGCTCGTGTTGATGCAAGCAATTTTGCAAAACTTGGTAGACAGTTTAAAGAACTGGATGAAGAAATTGCGAGAGATTTAAATAATTCAAATTAATAAATTCGATATGTATTAAAAAGAAGGTTTATATAGTATGGATAAATTGAATCAACAGATTGAAGATTTAGATATATTAATAAATAGCTGTAAGAATGACTTTGCTGATATGTATGAGCAAAGCTTTTATCGCTTGAATCAGATTGATGAAGAAGCGTATAGATTCAGTTCAGATAAAAAGATAACTGCGAAACTTGATGAGCAACACAATTTGGAGAGAATCATAAGGCAAGAGCAGGATGATGTGGTTGAAGAATTACTGGGTTATCGTAGGAAATTATTGAATGAGAAGGAAGAAGTAGAATACAAACGACGGAAAGAAGGTGTGAGTAGTGGGGCTTAAAGTTGATCCCAAACAAATTCAAGCAGAAGCCAAGAGCATAACAGACAATGCAAATAAATACTATTCAATGGTTAGTGGAATAAGGGATTCAATGAATTTCCTTCTAACAAATAGTACATCTGAAGGATTAGCTATTTCTGCTGCAAAAAATCAGGCTCATGCACATATAGTTGCAATCGATTATTTCGAATATATTTCGGTAGAAATTCTTACGCAATATCAGAAGCTTGTAACAGCGATTTCTAATAATGAAATCACTGAAAAGCTTGATGAAGATGAGTTAAGGGCATTAATTAATCAAAAGCAAGAAGACTATAACTTCTATGGTAATAGAGTAGATAATATAAGGATGCTACAACGGAATTTTGAATTCTGTGCATCAGTGTTTGATTTGCTAAAAAATCATTATAAAGCTGCTCGAGACAATGCTCTTTCTTTAAAGAAAGATTATGAAAAAAAGCTTATTAACCTCATTAATTTGGAAAAAGCTAGCAGTTCGTATTACTCCTCAGTTAATACGATGATCAAGAAACAGAATATGTTACTATATGACCTATCTATCGCCGGGGCTAAAGGCAAATTTCCTAAAACGAAGCTTGCAAATGCACTATCAATATATTCAGCAATTCGAGACCATAACATAGATCCGAATAAGTTGTTATTTTGTAAGGATGCGAGTGGCAAAAAAGTAATCTCTGTGGAAGCGATTGGGCTGTTTGCAGATACCGAGAAGAAAAATATGTCTCCGCTCCAGCTTTCTATGTATAACTATATTATTAATCATATACACTCAAGTAAATGTACGACTCATGATTTGGATAATATTATTGAGGGATATTATGGACAGGAAATTAGAACAAAAAGGGGTGATAGTATAGTTTCACTTCGACAGCTCAAAAAATCTGCACCGAACCTCGTTTCAGACTTAAATGAAAACCTAACTAAGTTAACTAAGAACGGTAAATCAAATAATAAATTGGTCGAAATAACCGAGTTTGTAAATACCGTTTTTAAAGAAACAGAGGTGACCAAAGTCGGACAAGTTAAATACCATAATGGATATTCAATAAAGATTCATACCTATCGATATGAATATGGAGCTTGGAAATATGAAAATGGTGTTGCTCATAGTTCGACTAGAGCAGTAAGCTGTACAAAAGATATTACGGTGCATACCTTCGGAAAAGGTGTTGATGGGGCAGTAGAATATCATACAAATGTATTGAAAAATTATATAAATGAGAACAACTTTATATTAAAACGATCAATGGCAAAGATAGGAATTGATGTTGCTCAAGATTTTATTCCTACACCAGGTCTATCTGCAGTTATGGATTTTACTGAGGATATGAATAATGATTACAGAGCTAGAATTTTTGCAACAAATTTAACAAGACTTGAAATGGCAAAATCAACTGATTCATATATTACACAGGTTAATGACGAATGTATTATACGTATTGGACCAAACACAGATGCTGTAATGAAATATATGAACGATAAAGGTTATCCTTTAGAAGGAACAATGAAGGAAAAATATTGATAATATGATAAAATATGGTAAAGATATAAACAGAAACTCAACTGTACAGATTAGGGATCATATTATAAAAAGAGCTTAGAGAAGGAGGCTACGAGTGGATAGATTAAATAAAAGATTTACTTTAATTGTATTAGTTTCGATATTTATATCCATTTATTCGTGCTACTCCATACTTAGAATGAGTAATGCTATATATAATACAAAAACTCTTAATCAATTTAGACATGAATATGTATTTATTGAGCCTTGACTGTCAAGTTTTCAGAGTTTGAAATAAGAAATGGAGAGATCATCTACAGTGTAAAAAAATGGGTACTAACACTAATGAGATTATGAAATATCTAAACAGTGAAGGTTATTACATATCAATTAAAGAAAAAAATAATAAAAGCAAAACAGCTGATTGACTTTCAAAAAAATATTATCGTTCTAAAAAAACAATATAAAGGGAATGTATAAAGGTGTATATATTAGAGATAAGATACGCGAGGATATGACAAAAGTCGGATATCAGTGGGAATACTAACGAATATTGCGTGCATGTTGAGTTCTGTTACAAGGGAGATTTAAGAAAATGAGCACTAAGCGAAAAATTATATTATGTGTACTTTTATTGATTAATATAGTATGTCTAGCCTTTGCAGTACGAAATTATCTGGAACTGAAGAGTCTTCATGAAGCACTAGACAGTATAGAAATCAACTAAAATTAAAGATGAAATATTTAGTTTGAAAGTAAAGACTTATTCGGATGTTAAAAAGAAATAGCTTGTTATAATTTAAGGAGGTCTAAGAAAATATGAGTTACGATTTAATGGTTTTCGAAAAAGCACAGGCTCCAAATAATAAGACAGAATTTATAAAATGGTACGAAAATCAAGTGGAGTGGAAGGAAGATCATAATTATGATTCGATAGAAGTAAGCTCAGCTAATCTAAAGAACTGGTTTATGGATATGATACAAGTATTTCCACCGATGGAAGGAGAATTTGCTCTTAGTGATGATGAAATAGAAAATGATGAAGATCTTGCAAATCGCATTACAGACTATTGTATTGGTAAAGATGTGATATATGCATGTTTTGCATGGTCACTAGCAGAGGACGCATATAATACTATGCTTAAATTGCGTTAAAACACGGTGTCGGATTTTTTGATGTGAGTGGTAATGGAGAGATTATATTATCTGAATGTAATGAACATAATTAGGTTGTGCAAATTAGCTAAAAAGATCGTTTAACGCCAAACCTTGAGTGATAGCTCAAGGTTTTTTACACCCTTACACATCCAACCCACATGTTGTATCATTAAGTTATACTATAAGAGCTACATAGAAGAGGAGATAATGATAATGGAACTAAAGGAGATGCGTAAGCTCCTCGGCTTATCGCAAGCGGCATTTGGAGAGAAATATAACATCCCAGTAAGAACAATTCAAGATTGGGAGAGTGGACGCAGGCAAGCTCCCGTATACGTTCTTGAGCTACTAGAGCGAGCTGTGATTGAAGATTCCAAAGCTGAAGTGAATTAATAGCATACTCGCATTTCATAGGCAGTCTGGCCTAATGATTTCATGTTGGTTATTAATCCTTTAAACAATGACAACAGGAACAACTTATGGACAAAAAACGAAACGACCGCATAGCAACTATTGTATCTATCGGCTTACTGGCTACAATATGGCTGATTTCAGGCCTGACAAGATATTTCAGTTCAGGGGAAGTCGACACGGGTACTGGATATTCTACCCTCAGCTACAATGTGACTGTGGATGTTAGAAAAGACTATTCATACGTAGTAGTGGAGAAGATCAAGGTGAATTTCACCGACCCAAAGCACGGTATAGTTAGAAACATTCCTTTCGGCAAGGGATACAAGATCAAAGACGTGTCCGTAGATGGGGATAAATACAAGATTAAGAATTTGTATAAAGCTAACCAGATGCAGATTAAAATCGGTGATAAAAAGAAGACCGTTACTGGCGTTAAAGATTACACCATCATCTATACCCTCGCTAATTACGAGCGCAAGAATAATCCTAACGACATATATGTGGATGTGCTTCCGTCGGAATGGGCGACAGATATAAAGTCGGCATCAGTTTCTGTGTACCTGCCGCAGCATTTTCCGTACAGCGGTATGAAAGGGTATAGTGGACCGCACAAGAGCAAGTATAATATGTACGGTACATGGACCTACGACAAGAATCAAAATATAATCGAATATAGCGTTCAGAACTTGCCTGCAAATAATGGTGCGACATTGCTCGTAGATACACCAAAAGGTTACTGGTACAAAGCTCCTAGCAAATACTGGGTGAACTATGCGACCGTAGTAGTAGCAATTTTCGGTATTATTATACTTATCGTGCTTAGGGTTTTGAACGAAAAAGACCACCCGATTGTTGCGCCTGTTACGTTCAAGCCACCAAAAGGTGTTCCGCCTGGAGAAATCGGATATCTGGTCGACGAAGCGGTAAATAAAAGGGATATCACGTCGATGTTCTTTTATTTGGCATCGAAAGGCTATATATCGATTGAGGAATACAAGAAGGGAAAATATCAATTCGAGAGCCTCCGGATTCCCGATGTATATGACGAGCCCCCAATTACCGTTACTTTTTACAAAACTATATTTGGAAGCACTAAGACGGGCACGCTTGGCAAGGTAGTGAGCCTAGAGGAAGCGAGTAAACGCATAGGCAAAGAATGTGAACTGATTAGAAAGGTGATTACTGAAGAGTACACGGACAACAAATCGATATTCTCTAAGAAATCGCAGAAACCAGGAGATTGCAGATATCATCAGCTGCATTATAGGAGGTGTGCTAATCGCACTTTCTATGTATAGAGAGTTTTACCTACCCGGCTGGCAAATTTTGATATTCGTATATGGTGGCTCTGTAATCCTTGCTGCATTTTGGAGAGTGCCTGTCAAGAGGATGTGTAGAGAGTATCATTTTCATAGGACGAGAAGCGGCCCTTGGAGCGTTACATCTTTTGCGTTCTGGGGAATTATCTATCTAGCGATATCATCGTTTATGTTATTATTTTTGTACAAGATTGCAGGCGGTGAGATGACGTTGTACGCTCTAGCTGCAATAGCTGTATATGCCTTGTCTGTACCGTTAATTCTACTAGGGTTTCTCAAGAGAACTAAGGATAGTGCCAAGCTTTATGGTGAGATTATCGGCTTCAAAGAATTTATCGCTACAGCAGAAGTGGACAGGATAAATGCCCTAGCAGAGGAAAATCCATCATACTTCTACGACGTGCTTCCGTATGCCTATGTATTTGGGCTTACCGACACTTGGGCGAAGAAGTTTGAACCAAAGAATCTAGCTGGACATATTGGATACAGTGCGTTAGGCGGAGATGTATACGACTTTATAAATATGGACATTATGATTCATCATGTTCAATCTAGTGCGTTTTCTAGAGTGTCATCGGCATTGTACGCAGATGTCAGCGGAGGTCTAAGCTCTGGCGGCGGCGGATCGGTCGGCGGCGGCTCTGGCGGAGGCGGTGGAGGTGGCTGGTAAACACCGCCTTCCAATATATGCGCACTACACCTAAATCGATTATTCAGAAGTTGCAGAATGACGATTCGAAGCGACTTTAAGTAATAACACTAACATACTAAAGGAGCAGCAATGCAGCAGTACTTCATATATGGCAGCCATAGTGCTGAAACTATTGAGATAACGGACAAGGATACCATAAAGCACATGTTCCAGGTCATGAGACTTAGGGCTGGCGATGAGGTAGTTCTCGTGTTCCAGATGGCATCAAGAGACTTGCAGAGGTTGTAGATGCAGAGAGCAGAACTATGCGAATCGTAGAAGAGCTAGATGAAAATGTTGAACTGCCAGTCCGAGTTACTATCGCATGCGGCTTTCCTAAAGGCGATAAGTTTGCGACCATAGCGCAGAAGGCGACAGAGCTCGGAGCAGCGGAGATATGCGGATTTCCAGCAGATAGGTCGATTGTCAAGTGGGACGATAAGAAGCTTGCCAAGCTAGCTGAAAAGCTTGAAAAGGTGGTGCAGGGAGCTGCTGAACAGAGCAAGCGCAATATCGTTCCTAGCATAAATCTTGTTGCTAACAAGAAGAGCTTTGTAGATAGCTTCGCTCAGTACGATAAGGTATTCGTCGCGTACGAGGAAGCGGCAAAGGAAGGTGAGAAATCTGCTCTTGCAAAAGCGCTTTCGGAAGTTTCAGCAGGAGAGAAGCTGCTCTTTATATTTGGTCCAGAAGGCGGGATTACTGACAAGGAAATAGAAGCGTTTACAGAGGCTGGAGCGGTATGCGTAGGGCTTGGACCACGCATCATGAGAGCTGAAACGGCACCTATGTACACACTGTCTGCTGTGAGCTATGCGCTAGAACTCAGTAAGGAGAAGTGATATACGATCTATGCGAAGCTTTCGGCAATGTATTAAAAAAATTTTTTGCAAAAAATTTTAATTTACCTCTAGACAAACTGGATAAGTGTGCTAGAATACTTAAGGTTTAAAAATATTGAAGCACATAAGAAAGAGGCAGAAAGATGAAGAAGCGAATGTTTCGCGACTCGTATCTTGAATATAGCAACGTAGATTAGGACTTCGACATTGGAATTGTTATTCCAGTGATCGAAGTCTTTTTTTAAAATTAACGTAGATGTGGAACAGGAAAGGTGGAAAAAATGGCAAAAAGAAGTGACATCAAGAAGATTCTAGTTATCGGGTCAGGACCTATCGTAATCGGTCAGGCGGCTGAGTTCGACTACGCGGGTACACAGGCATGTATTGCACTTAGAGAAGAAGGGTATGAGGTAGTGCTCTGTAACTCCAACCCTGCGACCATCATGACGGACACATCTATGGCAGACAAGGTATACATGGAGCCACTCACTCTCGAGTATCTAGCTAGGATAATCAGATATGAGAGACCCGATGCGATTCTGCCAGGCATCGGCGGACAGACTGGTCTTAACCTCGCTATGCAGCTCGAGAAGAAGGGAGTACTCAAGGAGTGCCGCGTAGAACTTCTCGGAACTAGGAGTAGCAGCATCGAGCGTGCTGAGGATAGAGAGCTTTTCAAGGAGCTTTGCGAAGATCTAGGCGAACCAGTCATTCAGTCAGATATTGCAAATAGTGAGGAGCATGGACTTGAAATCGCAAAGGAGATCGGCTTCCCTGTAGTTCTCCGTCCAGCGTTCACACTCGGTGGTACGGGCGGTGGATTTGCATATGATGAAGAGGAATTTAAAGAGCTTATAAAGCGTGCGTTATCTATCTCACCAACTCATCAGGTACTAATCGAGAAGAGCATCAAAGGCTTCAAGGAGATAGAGTACGAGGTAATGAGAGATGGCACTGATAAAGCAATCGCAGTCTGCGATATGGAAACCTCGACCCAGTTGGAGTACACACAGGTGACTCGATAGTAATCTGCCCAACCCAGACCGTAAGCAAAGAAGACAACGAGATGCTTAAGACTAGTGCGCTTAAAATCATCCGCGCACTTCAGATTGAAGGCGGCTGCAATGTGCAGTTTGCGTTAAATCCAAATTCGTCTGAATACTACTTAATCGAGGTAAACCCAAGGGTTTCTCGTTCATCTGCACTTGCGTCCAAGGCAAGCGGATATCCAATCGCTAGAATCACGGCCAAGATTGCAGTGGGCATGACACTGGATGAAATCGAGATTATAGACCAGCCCGCTTCGGTAGAGCCTGCCGTTGACTATGTTGTGAGCAAGGTGTCGAGATTCCCATTTGACAAGTTTGCAGATGCAGATAATAAGCTTGGAACGCAGATGAAAGCCACTGGAGAAGTTATGAGCATCGGTATGAATCTCGAAGAGAGCATTCTTAAAGCCGTTCGCTCCCTTGAAATAGGTGTTTCCCACATATACATGGAGAAGTTCGATACTTGGGAAACTGACGAGATGAAGGAGTATATAACTGAAGGTCGTGATGATAGAATATTTGCCATTGCAGAGCTCCTGAGAAGAGGAGTGAGCAAGGAGGAGATATGTGAACTGACGGCAATAAATGAGTATTTCATAGAGATGTTTGAGAATATCATCTCCATCGAGAACGAGCTAAAGGCTAACAAAAACGATGTCGCAAGACTGAGGATAGCCAAGCAACATGGCTTCTCGGATGTAGAGATTGCAAGGCTCTGGGGCACAACTGAGCAGGAGGTGTGGAAGCTTCGTGAGGCAGTTTCCCTCTTTCCAGAGTACAAGATGATAGACTCGTGCGCAGGATCTAAGGATGCATATGTGCCATACTTCTATTCGACATTTGACGGAAGTGAGACCAAGAAGACTAGAGATTCTGGAAGGAGAAAGGTTGTAGTTCTCGGTTCAGGTCCAATTAGAATCGGACAGGGCGTTGAGTTCGATTATTCGACTGTTCAGGCGGTAAGGACTCTCCGTAGTCAAGGCTGCGAAGCTATAATCATAAATAATAACCCTGAGACAGTTTCTACAGATTATACTACGGCAGATAAGCTATACTTCGAGCCTCTATGCGTAGAGGATGTTATGAACATCCTAAGACTTGAGAAACCAGACGGTGTAATAGTTTCACTTGGAGGACAGACCGCTGTAAACCTTGCAAATGCTCTCGATGAGAGAGGCGTAAATATTATCGGAACCGACTGCGCTGCAATCAACGCTGCCGAAGATAGAGATGAGTTCGACAAGCTGCTCCAGAAGCTCGGTATCGCTAAGCCAGAGGGAAAAGCAGTCACTGATATAGATGAGGGCTGCACTGTTGCTAAGGACATCGGCTACCCAGTGCTCGTTAGACCAAGCTTCGTGCTCGGTGGTAGAGCGATGAGAATTGTAGCGGACGAGACTCAGCTAAGGCAGTACCTGAGAACAGCCGTGGAGATCGACGAAGATAAACCAGTGCTCGTTGACCACTATATCCGCGGAAAGGAAATAGAGGTGGATGCGATTTGCGATGGCAAGGACGTATTTATCCCTGGCATCATGGAGCTCGTTGAGCGTACAGGTGTGCACTCTGGAGACTCGATTAGTATCTATCCTCCACGCTCCATCTCGGAGAAGGTCAAGGAGACTATCAGAGAGTATACGGAGAAGCTGGGCCTAGGAATAGGCATTTGCGGTCTATTCAACATCCAGTTCATCGTCGATGCTTCTGAAAATGTATATATAATCGAGGTAAACCCTAGATCCTCGAGAACCGTTCCATTCCTATCCAAGGCAACAGGATATAACCTCGCTGATATAGCATCCAAGGTAATGCTCGGCATCAGCCTAGAGGAGCAGGGATTCAAGGGGTTAAGCCACTCGAGAAGAAGAGATGGTATGTAAAGGTGCCAGCGTTCTCATTTGCAAAGCTATCAGGAATGGATATAAGACTATCTCCTGAGATGAAATCTACTGGCGAAGCCATCGGGTATGACGATGATATGATGCGAGCTTTTTACAAGGCTATGCAGGCAGCGGGCATGAGAATGCAGAATTACGGAACGGTATTTGCATCGATTAACGACGAGTCCAAGGAGGACGCACTGCCACTAATCAGAGGCTTCTACGACCTTGGATTCAACATCGAGGCAACAGAGGGTACCGCGCAGTTCCTCAAAAATAACGGCGTAAAGACCAGAAGCTTCAAGCACACTGATAACAGCCTAGATGCAGTTATAGATGAGTTCAGACAGGGATACGTGACATACTTGATTAACATCGGAGACATCAGATCCGTAGATGCAAATTCCATGGGTAGCCGCATCAGAAAGTGTGCTGCTGAAAATAACGTGACTACGCTCACCTCACTCGATACTGTGAGAGTCCTTCTAAAAGCGCTTGATGATATAACATTTAAGGTGTCCACAATCGATGCTTAGTGTTATAATTAGGTATTATTCAACCAGAGGAGGGGGGGCTATGAACATCAGAGAGTGTGTAAAGATGAGGCACTCCGTGCGCGCTTACGATGATAGACCTATCGATACGAAGGTGGTAGAGGACCTCAAGGTCATGATTCAGCAGTGTAACCGTGAGGGCGATATGCATTTTCAGCTTATACAGGATGAGCCAAAGGCATTCTCGAGTCTACTTGCAAAATACGGCAAATTCTCAAATGTTAAAAATTACATTGCCGTAGTCGGTAGGAAGCGTGACGATCTCGATGACAAGGCGGGATACTACGGTGAGAAGCTAGTGATTCGCTGTGTACAGCACGGACTCAGCACTTGCTGGGTAGGCGGAACCTATAAGAAGGTCAAGGAGGCGATTGATGTCGTACACGATGAGAAGATTGTTGCCGTAATTGCCTTAGGATATGGGCGTACGATGGGAGCTAGCAGGAAGTCTAAGAAGCCAGAGGATGTATTTGATGGCAAGTCTTCGAGGATTTCAAGCTACGAGGATACTCCTGAGTGGTTCAAGAAGGGCGTTGAGATGGCGCTCCTAGCACCGACAGCTATGAACCAGCAGAAGTTTACCTTTGCGATAAGCGGAGATAGAGTGAAGATAAAGCCTGGCTTCGGACCATTTACTAAGCTAGATGCTGGCATAGTTAAGTATCACTTTGAGATAGGTTCTTCACCAAAGGATTTCGTGTGGGCATAGTGCTACGCACAAGGCAAAATACGACGCATAACTGCTCAAAGTCAAATTAGAAGTGAGAACTTCTAATCGTAAGCTTCTAATCAGATGATACGTCAATCAGGTATAGGACAGGATAATGAACGACATACATGAGATTCGCCAGGTTGCTGTAATGAGATCTGCTTTCAAGCAGAAGTACGGTATTCCGAGGCAGCCAAGGCTCGTACAGGGCCTTAAGTCGGAGGTAGTCTTCGGCGACGAATTTAATAATCCTGACGCTGTGAGAGGACTCGAAGAGTTCTCTCACATTTGGCTAATTTGGGGATTTTCGGACACTAAGATAGATATGACCGAGGAGCATCCAGCGTGGAGGCCTACCGTGAGACCGCCTCGCCTCGGTGGGGATATACGAAAGGGTGTGTTTGCCACGAGGTCGCCATATAGGCCGAACTCACTTGGCATTTCTGCGGTTAAGCTTCTCGAGATAAGAGAAGATAATGGTCAGCTCAGCCTCGTCGTCGAAGGGGCAGACCTACTCGATGGCACGCCTATATACGACATCAAGCCGTATATCCCATATAGTGATATCATTACAGAGGCAGATGAAGGGTTTGCGAAGAGCGTTGATACCTCTATTGATGTAGAATTTCCAGATGACCTACTTGCAAAAGTTGATGAAGAGTTTCGCACGCCACTCATAAGGATTCTTGAGCTTGATCCAAGGGATGCCTATGATAGAGATTCTGTAAAGCCATGCAAGATGGCGTTTGCGAACGTCGATATAGAGTTCGTGCTTCGGGACGGAAGATTGGTTGTCACAGCGGTGAACGAGCTTCAAGGCTGATGATATAATCAGGTAAAGCTGGATTTAATAAACAGCATAATATTTGAACAGGAAAGAAATGGATAACGACAAGATTATTACAGCGAGAATAGAGGATAAACTCGAGCAGTGTGAGCGTGGTAGCTACATTACTGCGACGGGCTTTCTTAACATGCACGAACAGTCGCTAGCCATGCGCATCGTGAAGGGGAGAAGCGACGTCAAATCATTTTTCTATGGTGGATATGATGATGCAGAGAGACGGGTTATCATGTTCGTTCCAGACGGATACGCGGATACTCTCGAGGAAACGCTAGAGATGATTTCACCGCTTTCGGTGCTTCACATCAAGGTGGCGCCTGGCGGCAGAAAGCTCACGCATAGGGATTATCTCGGTTCTGTGCTCTCGCTTGGGCTTGATAGGTCTGTAATCGGTGATATCCTTGTAAATGACAAGGGTGCAGACATGATTGTGAATTCTGAAATTGTGGATTTCCTTCTAGCCGAATTTCACAGTGCCGGTCATACAAATCTCCAGATTACAGCCTCTGATATAGGCGAACTGGAAGTGCCCGAGCAAAGGGTGAAAGCGGTTAGAGACACACTTTCTTCTCCAAGACTAGATAATGTGGTGTCTGCAGTATTCCACGTCTCGCGAAGCGAAGCGGTGAGAGCCATCAAAGGAGGCATCGTTTTTGTAAACCATGAGGAAGTCACCAAGATAGATAAGCGGGTAGACGAAGGGGATACGATAGTTCTCCGCGGCAAGGGAAAAGCCGTGCTCACAGAGCTCTCGGGGCTCTCCAAGAAGGGAAGAATATGGGCGGAGTTTAAGGTGTTCATTTAATAGAGTTCAATGTGTTCAGTTCATATAAGATAAGGAAATCATCTCTGCACCATAGCTTTAGCTTCGCTAGCTTACTTCTCATCGGAAAATCAGCAGAAATGGTGCCACTCCAAACCATAACAGTTTGAACTAGCTACTCGCTGGTGCTACAATCAAAGTGTAATAAATATTTCTCTATATAATTACATCGGAGGTAGACAAATGTTTGAATATACTGATATTAAGACTGCACCTGCAGCTCTAGGACCATACTCACAGGCAGTGATGGCGGGAAATACACTTTACGCTTCTGGCGCAATCGGAATCGACCCTGAGACAGGAAAGTTCGCAGGCGAGGATGTGCAGAGCCAGTGCGAGCAGGCTTGCAAAAATGTAGGCGAGATCCTCAAGGCTAACGGCATGTCTTACGACAACGTAGTTAAGACCACTTGCTATATCCTAGATATGGCAGAGTTCAAGGATTTCAACGAAGTGTATGCTAAGTATTTCACTTCAAAGCCAGCTAGATCATGCGTTGCAATCACAGCGCTTCCAGCAGGAGCGCTCTGCGAAGTTGAGATTATTGCTGTGAAATAAAACTCGCAATCAATAAAACTGTGAAGCAAAACTGCATATTAAATCAGTTAATAAAACACTGTGACGAAAACCTGTATTGAAATTTTCAATAGCGAAAAATGCACTAATTTCGGAGTAGTAAATATGATAATCGACTGATTTTGCATAGCTGTAACATAAGTGACCGCCTGTAGAAGACTTCTGGCGGTCTTTTTATTTTGAACTCCAATAAATCATTACGGAAAATTCATGTATAATAGCCATTATGAAAGGTAGGGGGTTATGAACGACATTAAGGTTATTAGATTTGATAATTTACATGATATAGAGCTACCTCACGTGTTCGAGTGTGGTCAGTGCTTTCGATGGAATGAATGTGAGGATGGCTCATACATAGGTGTTGCAGGAGGTCATGCGGCACACGTTTCGCTCGAGCATGATGGCGATTCGTGCTCGCTTATCATCGAGTGCACGGGCGGTAGTGAGAAGTATTGGCATAGCTACTTTGATCTGGATACGGACTATGGAGCGATGAAGAAAGCACTTCTCGCTGGTGAACCTAAGCTAGCGAAGTCTATAGATGTGTGCCACGGCATCAGGATACTTAATCAGGACTACTGGGAGGTGTTGATTTCATTCATAGTCTCGCAGAACAACAACATACCTAGGATTAAGAAGTGTATCGAGTCGCTAGCCAAGAACTATGGCACAGAGATAGGTGAATTCATGGGCGAGGTTCGATACGCATTTCCAACGCCTGAGCAGCTATCTAGGGCTACGCTCGAAGAGCTGGCGGACTTAAAGTTCGGATATAGAAACGCATACCTAGTATCAGCTCCTAAGCATTTCGCTGAGAACGGAGTGCCTACGGGAACAACGGAAGAGAAGCACAAGGCACTACTATCATATCTCGGAGTGGGACCTAAGGTTGCAAACTGCATACTTCTATTCGGACTCAGAGACTTCACGGCATTCCCTATAGACATCTGGATGAAGAAGATAATGGTAGATTTATACGGTTTTGATATCAAGGACATCAAGGGTATGCAGAAGTTTGCTGATGAGCACTTCGGCGAACTAGGCGGCATAGCACAGCAGTATCTGTTCTATTACTATAGAAGCATGCAGTGAAGATATTTTCACATTTAATTCATAGTGCCGTGTTGACAACATATGGGGGTCTGAGTAAAATTATGTTATAGAGTTTAGCACTCTTGATAATTGAGTGCTAACAATACGAATAAAGCGAATAATCAGGAGGTTACAAATGAGTATAGGAATAAAGCCACTAGGCGCAAGAGTTGTTATTAAGCGTAGCGAAGCACTTGAGAAGACTGAAGGCGGTCTGATACTTTCGGCAAGTGCCAAGGAGAAGCCACAGGAGGCTGAAGTTCTCGCAGTAGGTCCAGGAACTGAAGACGAGAAGATGGAAGTAAAGGTAGGAGATAAGGTTATATTCTCGAAGTACGGCGGCACAGAGCTCAAGTATGGTGGCGAGGATTATATCATCATGAGCCAGAGGGATATTTTGGCAGTAATCGAGTAATTGATCAGCCTCTATATAAGTATAGCTATATAAGTATAGCGAGTGCTATTAGGATAGGCAGATATACATAATGGCTGTAAAGTCAGTAGTTTAAATTTAATCACTCACCGTGATTGGTGCATATATATAGGAGGAAATTAAAATGGCAAAGGATTTACATTATGGAGAGGAGTCTAGAAGAAAGCTCCTCGCAGGCGTAGACAAGCTTGCAGATACAGTTAAGATTACACTTGGACCTAAGGGTAGAAACGTTCTTATTGAGAGATCGTATGGATCTCCGCTAATTACTAATGACGGAGTTTCAATCGCTAAGGAGATTGAGCTCGAAGACCAGGTTGAGAACATGGGAGCTCAGCTAGTTAAGGAAGTTGCTACCAAGACTAACGATGTAGCAGGTGACGGAACTACTACAGCTACACTTCTCACACAGGCAATCGTTCGCGAAGGATTCAAGAACGTAACTGCTGGAGCTAATCCAATGGTTCTCAAGAAGGGAATCAGCGGTGCTGTAGAGGTTGCAGTTGAGTACCTCAAGAATAGCGCAGTTAAGGTAGATGACAAGGAGAGCGTAGCTCAGGTTGCATCTGTATCTGCTGGAGATAGAGAGATTGGAGAGCTCATCTCCGAGGCTATGGAGAAGGTAGGAACTGATGGCGTAATCACAGTTGAGGAGTCGAGATCACTCGGCACTACACTAGACGTGGTAGAGGGCATGCAGTTTGATAGAGGATATCTATCACCATACATGGCAGCTAATTCTGAGAAGATGGAAGCAGTTCTAGATAACCCATACATCCTTCTTACAGACAAGAAGATTTCCAACATTCAGGACCTCGTACCACTTCTTGAGGATATCATGAAGTCAGGCAAGAAGCTGCTCATCGTTGCAGATGACGTAGATGGCGAGGCTCTCGCAACACTCGTAGTTAACAAGCTAAGGGGAACACTCGACGTAGTAGCTGTAAAGGCGCCTGGATTTGGCGACAGAAGAAAGGCTATGATGGAGGACATCGCAATCCTCACAGGCGGTACTGTAATCAGCGAGGAGCTAGGATATGAGCTCAAGGAAGCTACAGTAGATATGCTAGGTAAGGCTGGAACTGTTAAGGTTAACAAGGATCACACAGTAATTGTTAACGGTGCTGGGGATAAGGCTGAAATCGAAGAGAGAGTAGAGAAGATCAAAGGCGAGATTGAGGACTCAACTTCTGACTTCGATAGAGAGAAGCTGCAGGAGAGACTTGCTAAGCTAGTAGGCGGAGTTGCAGTTATTAATGCTGGAGCAGCTACAGAGACAGAGCTCAAGGATAAGAAGCTCAGACTTGAGGATGCTCTAAATGCTACAAGAGCTGCAGTTGAAGAAGGCATCGTTGCAGGTGGTGGTACATCACTTATCTCTGCAATCGACAAGGTATCTGAGTATGCTGAGAGCCTTGACGGAGATATGAAGACTGGTGCAAGAATCGTAGTTAGAGCACTAGAGGAGCCAGTTAGACAGATTGCTGAGAACGCAGGATATGAAGGCAGCGTAATCGTTGCTAAGGTTAAGGAGTCCAAGAAGGGCGTCGGATTTAACGCAGCAACAGAGGAGTATGTAGACATGATAGAAGATGGTATCGTTGACCCAGTTAAGGTTACTAGATCTGCACTTCAGAACGCTTCAAGTGTAGCAGGTATGCTTCTCACAACTGAAGCTGGAATTTCAGAGATTAAGGAAGACTTGCCAGCTGCACCTGCAATGCCTGCAGGCGGCGGAATGGGCATGATGTAATAGGCGAGGGATATGGCAGCAAGAGCATCATCAAAGACGGATAGAGTAATAGCAGAACGCCTCATGGTGAGCCCACTTTTTGAAAAATATGACGGTAGATGACGTGCACAACTGCTTTACATGCAGTGGTGCACTCTGCCTCTCGTTCAAGAAGGGGGACATGATATTCACTGAAGAGGATGAACCAACAAAGCTTCACATCCTCCTAGAGGGTGGAGTGAGGATCGGTTACGATTCCTTCGACGGCAACAGGAGAATTATCGGAAACTTCACGGATACGGGAGAGGTGTTCGGAGATATTCTGCTTTTTCTCGGCAAAGAGAAGTATGGAGTATTCTCTCAGGCCACTTGCGACACCAAGGTTATTGCGCTACCACGCGAGTTCATGTCTGGGACATGCGCGAGCGGATGTGACTATCACAATCATCTGATCAATAACATGCTTATGAGCTTTGCGAGAAATGCCTATGCGCTTAATATGAGGCTCAGGATTCTATCTTGTCCGACTCTCCGCCAGAAGATCGCTAAGATGTTGCTAGTCTATAACGACAGGGATATGAGCAAGCCAATCAATATGACGAGAGAAGGGCTAGCTGAATTCCTGGGAGTGACTAGGCCGTCAGTTTCTAGAGAGCTGATGAAGATGCAGGACGATGGTTTAATCGAGATAAAAGGGCGCAAGATATACGTCCTTGACCCTGCAGAAATCGAGGCGCTCAACTGATGGTGAATCATTTATTCGCATATAATTAATGCAGAGAGAGCTCAACTAACGCATATAAATGCATTAATTCAAAAACAAAAATAAAAAGATGGAATTGTAACATTAGTTACAGATTCCATCTTTTTTTAATGATATGCTTGTGGCACAAACTTAAAGCAAACATTAATTAAAGCAAAAAAACAAATGACGTTATATAACAGTGAAAGGAGAAACACATGGAAAACCGTATGTTTTGTTATCAGTGCCAGGAGACAGCAAAGGGCACAGGATGTACTATGAGAGGTGTCTGCGGCAAGCTTCCAGAGACAGCAGGACTACAGGATCTGCTCGTATACGTAACTAAGGGACTTTCTGCAGTAACTACGCAGCTAAGAGCTGAGGGTAAGGAAGTGAGCGAGCAGGTAAACCACCTAGTATCGCTCAACCTATTCACAACTATCACAAATGCTAACTTTGACGATGAAGCTATCACAGCTAAGATTGTTGAGACACTAACATGTAAGGAGCAGCTACTAAAGCAGCTTGACGATGCAAGCAAGCTTCCAGAGGCTGCAAAGTGGAACGGATGCGTAGGCGAGTTCGCTGCTAAGGCTGCAAGCCCAGAGGTTGGCGTTCTATCCACTGAGAACGAGGATGTTAGATCTCTAAGAGAGCTTATCACTTACGGACTAAAGGGACTTTCCGCTTACAGCAAGCACGCAAACGCTCTACTTAAGGACAACGTAGAGGTTGATGCTTTCATGCAGAAGGCTCTAGCACTTACACTAGACGATTCTCTATCAGTAGATGACCTAGTTGCACTTACACTAGAGACAGGTAAGTACGGTGTAGATGGAATGGCTCTACTAGATGAGGCAAACACATCTGCTTACGGAAACCCAGAGATCACAAAGGTAGACCTAGGCGTTAGAAAGAACCCAGGAATCCTGATTTCAGGTCACGACCTAAAGGACCTCGAGATGCTTCTAGAGCAGACAGAGGGAACAGGCGTAGATGTATATACACACTCTGAGATGCTCGCAGGACAGTACTACCCAGCATTCAAGAAGTACGATCACTTCGCTGGTAACTACGGAAATGCATGGTGGAAGCAGAAGGAAGAGTTCGAGAGCTTCAACGGACCAATCCTGATGACAACAAACTGCATCGTGCCACCAGCAGATAGCTACAAGGACAGAATATTTACAACAGGTGCAGCAGGATACCCAGGATGCAAGCACATCGACGGCAAGTACGGTGAGACTAAGGACTTCTCCGAAATCATCGAGCTAGCTAAGAAGTGCCCTGCACCAACAGAGATCGAGACTGGTGAGATCGTAGGTGGATTTGCACACGAGCAGGTATTTGCACTAGCAGACACTGTAGTTGAGGCAGTTAAGTCTGGAGCAATCAAGAAGTTCTTCGTAATGGCTGGATGCGACGGCAGAATGAAGTCAAGAGACTACTACACAGAGTTTGCAAAGGCTCTACCTAAGGATACAGTAATCCTCACAGCAGGATGCGCTAAGTACAAGTACAACAAGCTAGACCTTGGAGATATCGGCGGAATTCCACGTGTACTCGACGCAGGACAGTGTAACGATTCATACTCACTAGCACTTATCGCGCTCAAGCTCAAGGAAGTATTTGGACTAAACGACGTTAACGAGCTACCAATCGCTTACAACATCGCTTGGTATGAGCAGAAGGCTGTAATCGTACTTCTCGCACTTCTATACCTCGGTGTTAAGAACATCCACCTAGGACCAACACTACCAGGATTCCTCTCGCCAAATGTTGCAAACGTACTTGTTGAGAACTTCGGAATCGCAGGAATCGGATCAGTAGACGACGATATCGAGCTATTCCTTGGTAAATAGGAGGTAACGATGAGTTTATTTCTAGGACCTATACATCAGTGGCTATATGACAAGATTATATTTCAGGAAGACCTCACAGACGCTCTGATCGATGCCGGAAAGGCAGAGGGATGGAGCGAGCTAACAGAGGAGCTTGCAAATGAGTGTCACAGCTACGATAGACGTCCGCTTGAAGAGGCGGTTGACCCTGACAACATTCACGGCAGCCTTCAGGCAAGAATTGCAGATGCAGAGAGCAGATATGCGAAGCTAGTTCAGACTATCGCAGCAGCAAACCCTGCAAGAGTAGAGGACCTAAAGCAGGCAGCTAGACGCTTCGGCGAGCTAAATGCTGTACCAGCTGGTACTAAGGCAGATGTAGCTTTCGGATATCTAAACAACACACTGCTCGACGGCATGCCATGCGACAATGTAAATGAAATGATTGGTCAGACAGACGACTCCATAACATGGAGACGTAACATGGACATTCACGCTCAGCACTGGGCTAATGAAGAGGATGAACTCTACTACGTGCTCAGAACAGAAATCGTAAAGGGAATGTTCGAGCCTGCAGGTCTATCATACGATGAGCCACAGGAAGGAACATACGAGATTAGAGCGTAGTTCAAGGGGATACAAAAGGGCACACAAGACTAGAGTGTAGCCACAAATAGGGGATATACTAGATTAGAACTTAGTTTCTAAAAAGGGTATACGAGATTAGATAGTCACAAACAGAAAGTTAATGAACCAAAATCATAACCGAAGCTAGTGATTACATAAAAATTAAATCATAGGGTTGTGGCTGGGCGATTCGCCCGACCACTGCTTTTTTTATTATATTTTCCGCTCCAACCACTACCGAAAACCACCCTATTGTGCTATAATTTTCAATTAATATCTTAACTTACAATTTGATTTTCATATATAGAAAGAGAGAGGTGCAAAATGGCAATCGTTCTAACAGAACCATCAAGAACATTTAGCGAGTACCTTCTAGTGCCTGGATATTCTAGCGCAGATGCTAGTACTCGAGAATGTGTCGCTCGCGACTCCGATTACTAAATTCAAGAAAGGCGAGGAGCCCTAAGATCAAGGCAAATATTCCACTTGTTTCCGCAGTAATGCAGGCTGTTTCTGATGACGGGATGGCGGTTGCATTAGCGAAGGAGGGTGGAATTTCTTTCATCTTCGGTTCTCAGTCAATCGAGAGCCAGGCAGCAATGGTCAAGAAGGTTAAGTCCCTATAAGGCAGGCTTCGTCCCAAGTGATACCAACGTAAAGCCCTGACAGCACACTTGCTGACGTTCTCGCAATCAAGAAGAACTCTAGCACTCGACAGTAGCGGTTACAGATGACGGTACAGGCCACGGCAAGCTAGTCGGCCTAGTTACAAGCAAGGACTACAGAATTAGCAGACTCAGCACAGATACTAAGGTTTCTGAGTTCATGACACCTCTCGAGAGCATCGTGTATGGCAATGCAGGAATCACTCTGTCCGAGGCTAACGACATCATCTGGGATAACAAAGTAAACCAGCTGCCAATCGTGGACAAGGACGGATGCCTAGTAGCATTTGTATTTAGAAAAGACTACGACTCTCACAAGCAGAATCCAAACGAGCTTCTCGACGACAACAAGAGCTTCATCGTAGGTGCAGGAATCAACACTCGTGACTACGAGGAGAGAATCCCAGCTCTCGTAGAGGCAGGCGTAGACGTGCTTACAATCGACTCCTCAGAAGGATATTCTGAGTGGCAGGCTAGAACCCTCAAATGGGTTAGAGAGAAGTACGGCGATACAGTTAAAATCGGTGCTGGTAACGTCGTAGATAAGGAAGGTTTCGACTTCCTCGCTAAGAGCGGCGCAGACTTCATCAAGGTCGGAATCGGCGGCGGATCCATCTGCATCACTAGAGAGCAGAAGGGAATCGGACGCGGACAGGCATCTGCAGTGCTCGAGGTTGCAGCAGCAAGAGACGAGTGGTTCGAGAAGACAGGTGAGTACATTCCAATCTGCTCCGACGGCGGAATCGTGTACGACTACCACATGACACTAGCACTCGCTATGGGCGCGGACTTCATCATGCTAGGCAGATATTTTGCAAGATTTGACGAGTCGCCATCCGCTAAGGTTATGGTAAATGGCAACTACATGAAGGAGTACTGGGGCGAAGGTTCTGCGAGAGCTCGTAACTGGCAGAGATACGACCTCGGTGGCGATAGTAAACTCAAGTTCGAGGAAGGTGTTGACTCCTACGTTCCATATGCAGGATCGCTGCACGACAACGTAAACCTCTCTCTAGACAAGGTTAAGTCGACAATGTGCAACTGCGGAGTTCTATCTATTCCAGAGCTGCAGCAGAATGCAAAGCTCACACTCGTATCGGCAACAAGCATCATCGAGGGTGGAGCGCACGACGTTGTACTCAAGGACAATAGCGTAGCAACAGTAAGACGTTAGGAGCGATAATGGCTAACAAGATATTAATTATTGATTTTGGCGGACAGTACAACCAGCTCATCGCCCGCAGGGTTCGTGAGCTCGGCGTGTACTCGGAAGTCCATAATTTTGAAAGCATAACAGTTGATAAGGTCAAGGAATTCGACCCATGCGGCATTATATTTACAGGTGGACCACAGTCCGCATACGGAGAGGGTGCACCAGCAATCGATAGAGGCGTGTTTGAGCTAGGGCTACCGATACTCGGCATCTGCTACGGCGCACAGCTGATGGCGCACGTGCTTGGCGGTAAGATCGGAACAGCTCCAACGAGCGAGTACGGTCGCACCGATACAACAGTAGATTGCAAAGAAGGCCTCTTTACAGGACTTAGCGACGAAACCGTAACATGGATGAGCCATACTGACTACATCAGCGAGGTACCAGAAGGCTTCAAGATTACGGCGCATACAGAAAACTGCCCAGTTGCAGGTATGGAAGACAGGGTGAGGGGCTACTACGCAGTTCAGTTCCACCCAGAGGTAAATCATACGGCAGAGGGCACAGAGCTGCTTAGCAATTTCATACTAGGCGTGTGTAAGTGCGAGCAGGACTGGAAGATGGATTCCTTCGCTGAGAAGGAAATCGCAGAGATCCGCGAGAAGGTGGGAGACGGCAAAGTGCTACTTGCGCTCTCTGGCGGCGTTGATTCCAGCGTAGTTGCGGCGCTTCTGGCAAAGGCAATCGGAAAGCAGCTGACCTGCGTGTTCGTTGACCACGGACTACTTCGTAAGGACGAGGGAGACCAGGTCGAAGAGATATTTGGCAGCAAGGGTGAGTACGATCTCAACTTCGTGCGTGTAAATGCTCAGGAGAGATATTACGCAAAGCTCGCTGGCGTGACAGACCCAGAGACGAAGCGTAAGATCATCGGTGAGGAGTTCATCCGCGTATTTGAAGAGGAAGCCAAGAAGATAGGTGCAGTTGATTTCCTAGCACAGGGAACGATATACGCAGATATCATCGAGAGCGGCCTCGGCAAATCGGCAGTTATTAAGTCGCACCACAATGTGGGCGGACTGCCAGACCACGTTGATTTTAAGGAAATCATCGAGCCACTCCGCATGCTGTTCAAGGACGAAGTGCGAGCACTAGGAAGAGAGCTCGGCCTCCCAGACTATCTGGTTGACCGCCAGCCATTCCCAGGACCAGGTCTCGGCATCAGAATCATCGGCGAAGTTACAGCTGAGAAGGTTAAGATAGTGCAGGAAGCGGATGCAATCTACCGCGAGGAGATAGCCAAGGCGGGCCTCGAAGGCTCAATCAGTCAGTACTTCGCAGCGCTAACTAATATGAGATCAGTTGGCGTAATGGGCGACTTCCGTACGTATGACTACGCGGTTGCAATCCGTGCGGTCGAGACAGTTGACTTCATGACAGCGGAGGCGGTGGAAATCCCATGGTCAGTGCTGCAGAAGGTGATGAATAGAATAATAAATGAGGTGGATCACGTGAATAGGGTGTTCTATGATCTGACCTCTAAGCCACCTGGAACGGTGGAGTTTGAATGATGGACACACACAGAAAGCACGCTCCGAAAGGAGCGTGCTTTTTGATGTGTGTCCTCCGCCAGGATTTCCCGAGAAACAAGTAAGGATTCGAGGTTGAGTGGTTGCAGACGATGGTGCATAACTTTCGTAATCCAAAGAGAGAAGTTATATTTACAGTTTTTGCATTATATTAAGCAGTGGAAATACCGCCTACATTTCTTCTTCACAAGATCCACATGTATTGGAATAAGTGCATATATGTGATAAATTACTTATATGTCTTGAGTTTAAGGTTATTTGGGTTGATAACCATTCTTTATTTTATAACCAAGGAATTAAAAAGAGCAAGCAAAATGAATTTTGCTTGCTCTACAAATTAAGGTTGGTGCATATCTTTAGTGGGTATTATTGTATAATAATACCATTTATAATATATAAAAATGTATACAATTTGAATCAAAAAAATTGGCAAGTACAATCATGGAGGAATACAATGAATATTTGTAATTGGAAACAAAATTTTAATAGCAAAATCAATAAATTGCAGTTGATCCATAATGGCATAGATAGTTATTTTTAAAAAAAGGCTATTGAACTTATAGATATTGGTGAAAATGAAATTAATTACAATGATATACAAAACTATGTTTGTGGAGAAGGTATAAGTACTGAAAAAAATACAAATTGCTACGAAAGCAAATATTACAAAAATAAATTTAAAATTTCGACTAAAGAGTTAACCAAAAGATGAAGTGTTACAAGAATTTAAATCAAGATTAATAGAATTGCTCTTTAGGAATAATTTTTAAATTGTTAAGTACTCGAGGACAATTTAGTTGAAAAATGCAATGGAGCAGATTTTAACTTTTTAATACTAAAGAAGCAAAGTTTGAATACATTGAAGAGAATGAATTTTTGACTGTGATGTGAGATGGAATGTACATGCTAGAACAAGTATTACTCTTGATAATGAGATTGAAAAAAAAGTGGTATAGATTTTTCAAAAACATAATTAGCGTTTCACACCTCGAATTTATGTTGGACATGAGCGAATGTGGGACTGAAGAAAGTATTGATTTAGAATATTATGTTGATGGACTTCATTTTGATATAGTAGATTCTAAAGATACAAAAATGTATTGAAATGAATTTTTGTATGGAGAAGATAAAGAGATAGAATGGTATTCATTAATTGATAATAGTTATATAAAATGTTTGGTGAAATATTGTGAAACTATATATTTGTGGGAAGATTTTTATAGCAGAATCATGGATATTATATAAGTCTGAAAAAAATACAAACTTGCCTTTTTTTACAGTTTTTTTGTAGGATTCGATGCTTTTTATTGAAAATACAATATTGATATTAAAGAAATTAATATCACATGAATTATTTGATTATACTAATGGTAATACAAGTAAATTGAAATTATTAATTGAACATATGTATGTTGGGAATGATAATAAAGGAGATGATTTATCCTATTTGTTAGTAAAGTATAAGAGATTGTGTAATGATTCTAGAAATTTGATTAATGAAAAAAATTTGTGGATATTATAGAACTTAATGATTATATACATACTAGTAAAAAGAGATATATTTGATAAATCAAATAAGTATTTTTGCTATTAAAGAAAAAAATTAAATGATCTTACTGATATTAGAAATGATTTAGCTCATGGTAGTTCAAATTTAAAATCAGAAGACTTTCAAATACATTACTTATCATTGCTTTCGATTATTTTTTTGAAATATTGATTGACTTTAAAGGCTTAAAGTTTGACGATTTGGTTGATTGACACGTATAAAATAAAAAAACTATGGTAAAAGTATAAGTTACTATGGTTATATTAATAAAAAAATTTAATAAAGCTGGTTACCAAGAGGATAGATTTTCACTATTAAATTGTACGGAGAAATTTATCATCTTTGCTTTTTGAGGTAGAAGAGAAAATCTATTCCGTTATTAAGCAAAGAATCCTACATAGCAGAAAAGCTAATTGATCTTTTGACAACTGAATAGACCAAGGTGGGATGTTATCCATTTGTGGAGAATTACGACCTACGCCAAGACTTTTCTGCTGAGAGACTGGTTTAAATGAATACTGGTAAGTGCCAAGGATAAAAAGAAAAAGAATGATAAATAGGAATACATAAAAGGATAGATGTGGTAATCTATCTCTGTGATACAAATGGTGATAATGATACTTCAATAGTTTAAGCCGGCTCTTCTTAATAAGAGGCGGTGGCGAGATTCCAATGTAGCAGTCAATACACCTACCAATGTCATAAAACTTATTATAAAAACAGTGAGGTTAAGACTATGAATAAGAAAAAAGGTAAATTGTAAAATGAAATTGAACATTCACAACTAAATAAAGATCCACAGGATCGCCTAAATGGTAAAATTAAGTCACGACACAAAACTACCGGAGGCAATCACTATATATCGCCTCAATAATACCATCTTTCCCCCATCTCGCGAAATGGGGGAACACCTTAGATATGAAGATAGATGCGAAATTAAGGCTTTGCATAAGCAAGAATTTTCAAATCGGTATATCGCAAAAGTTGTGAATTGCTCTCCAAGTACCGTTGATATGAGTTAAAACGCGGTACGGCTAATAAGACTTCATGTATAGGCAGACCAACAGAATATCTTCCAGCTAGAGGTCAATCTGTATATGCTGCTAACCGCAAGAACTCTGGACGTCAAACACGTATTGACGTTAACAACGAATTTATCCGTTGGGTTGTAAAACAAGCAAGAACAACTAAATGGTCTTTAGATGCGTGTGTCGGTTATGCCAATAGACACAAGATGTTTCCTGAATCTGAGATGGTATGCACGAAAACTCTTTATAATGCTCTAAGTTCAGAACATTTGCCTTTAACATTGTTCGATGTGCCAGAGCTATTAAGTCGCCGCAAGACTAAAACTAATCGTGGTCGTAACAAGCGAGTTCTTGGTCGCAGCATTGATGAACGCCCAGAAATTGCTAACCAAAAGAGTGAAATTGGTCACTGGGAAATCGATACTGCTGTAGGTAAACGAAAAGGTAAAGAAGCTGTAGTGCTTACAATTATTGAGAAGCTAACTCACAAATTCATTACTATTAAGATTGCCAACAAGACAAGTGAATCGGTAGAGAAAGCTATGTCTCAGCTCCGAGAGTGTTTTGGCACCAAGTTCAGTACTGTGTTTAAAACGATTACTTCCGACAACGGTTCAGAGTTTGCAGAGCTTTCAAAACAAGAGCAGTACGGAACTGAAGTTTACTTCGCACATGCTTATTCTTCTAACGAACGACCTCAAAATGAGCGCCATAACCGCATATTCAGGAAATACGTAGCTAAAGGTAATTCCATTGAGACTTACTCAATGGAATTTGAAGAGGATGAAAAATAGAAGCAAGGGATATAGTCATAGAGAGGATAAACTAATGGAAGTGAAAGTATTTGATAACGTTACGGAGATATTACGTGACGATATGGCATCTACTATCAGCAAGGGCTGCAAGGTTTCAATTGCAGCAGCTTGTTTTTCTATGTATGCCTATAAAGAATTAAAAAAGCAACTGGAATCAGTGGATGAATGTCGTTTTATTTTCACTTCTCCTACCTTTGTTACAGAAAAAACAGAGAAGCAGAAGCGTGAGTTCTATATTCCAAGATTGAACCGTGAGAGCAGTCTTTACGGTACTGAGTTCGAATTGAAGCTTAGAAACGAAATGACCCAGAAGGCAATCGCGAAAGAGTGTGCTGATTGGATTAGAAGAAAAGCTACATTCAAATCAAATACTACTGGAGAGAACATGGGAGGCTTTGTAACTGTAGATAATATACAGCAGCAGATTGCCTACATGCCAATAAATGGCTTTACTACTGTTGATATTGGCTGTGAACGTGGTAATAACAGCTATAACATGGTTAATCGTTTTGAAACACCTTTTTCCGATTCATATATGCAGCTTTTTGAAACACTGTGGAAAGACCACGATAAATTACAAGATGTAACGGATGTAGTTATTGAAAACATTACAACTGCCTACAATGAAAATTCGCCGGAATTTATATACTTTATGACTTTATATCATGTTTTTTTAGTGAATTTTTTTAGATGATATTTCAGAAGATGAATTACCAAATGAAGCTACAGGATTTAAAGAAAGTAAAATTTGGAACATGTTATATGATTTCCAGAAAGATGCTGTGTTAGCAATCATAAATAAACTGGAACGTTACAACGGTTGTATTCTTGCCGATAGTGTTGGTCTTGGTAAAACCTTCACTGCACTTGCTGTAATGAAGTATTACGAAAATAGAAATAAAAGTGTTCTTGTTCTCTGCCCTAAGAAGCTGTCGGAAAACTGGAACACCTATAAAGATAACTATGTTAATAATCCGATTGCTGCGGACAGATTAAACTACGATGTTTTATTCCACACCGATTTATCAAGAATACACGGTTTCTCAAATGGTCTAGATTTGGACAGATTGAACTGGGGGAATTATGACCTTGTTGTAATTGATGAATCTCATAATTTCCGTAACGGTGCAGGAACTCATGCAAATACTCATGAAAACCGATATGTGAAGTTAATGGATAAAATCATTAGAGCTGGTGTTAAGACTAAAGTTTTAATGCTATCTGCAACTCCGGTAAATAATAGATTTGTTGACTTAAAGAATCAGCTTGCTATTGCCTATGAAGGCAATTCAGAAAACATGAATAAGCAGCTGAATACAACAAAAACAATAGAAGAAATCTTCAAGCAGGTCCAGAGAGCTTTCAATACATGGAGCAAGCTGGAGCCAGAAGCAAGGACAACAGAGACACTTCTTAGAACACTTGATTTTGATTTCTTTGAATTACTCGATAGTGTAACGATTGCTCGTTCAAGAAAGCACATCGAGAAATATTATGATACTACTGAAATTGGAAAGTTCCCTGAGAGAAAGAAGCCGATTTCACGACGTCCTCAGCTAACAGACCTGAATTCAGCTATCAATTACAATCAGATATATGAGCAGTTAATGCTTTTGTCATTATGCATTTATACACCTTCAAACTATATCTTCCCAAGCAAGATACAGAAATATATCGACCTTACACATAATAAGGGCGATAATCTTACTCAGACTGGTCGTGAAGAAGGTATCAGAAGGCTGATGAGCATTAACCTCTTAAAGCGTCTTGAAAGCTCAGTTAATTCATTCCAGCTTACTCTTAAAAGAATTAAGGCGCTAATCAAAAGCACGATAGAGGCTATTGATAAATTTGAAAAGTATGGTGCAGCTGAAATTGATATGTATGAGGCGTCAGATTCAGAGTTTGATATGGATGATGGCAATACAGAATACTTTACAGTCGGTAAGAAAGTAAATTGAACTGGCTGATATGGACTATAAGTCATGGCGTACAGGATTAAAGGCCGATGCAGATGTGCTTGAACTGCTGACATTAATGGTTGCAGATATTACATCGGAACACGACAGTAAGCTTCAGGAATTATTGAAACTGGTATCTGAGAAAATAGAGAACCCAATCAATCCAGGCAACAAGAAAGTATTAATCTTTTCAGCTTTTTCTGATACTGCAGAATACCTTTATGACAACGTTAGTACATATATCAAAAATAAATACGGCCTTGATACAGCAGTTATTACAGGTTCTATTGATGGAAAAACAACTATCAAGGGATTTAGAGCAACGTTGAATAATGTCCTTACTTGCTTCTCACCTATTTCAAAAGGCAGAGATGTCTTGATGCCGGGAAGCAAAACAGAGATTGATGTGCTGATTGCAACAGACTGTATTTCTGAAGGGCAGAACCTTCAGGACTGTGACTATCTTGTGAATTATGATATTCACTGGAACCCTGTGCGTATTATTCAGCGGTTTGGTCGAGTAGACCGTATCGGCAGTAGAAACTCCCAGATTCAGCTTGTAAATTTTTGGCCAGATATGGACTTGGATGAATATATCAATCTCAAAGGTCGAGTAGAAACAAGAATGAAGATTTCTGTTATGACTTCTACCGGTGATGATGACCTTATCAATCCAGAGGAAAAGGGAGACCTTGAATATCGTAAACAGCAGCTTAAACGTCTTCAGGAAGAAGTAGTCGATATTGAAGATATGTCCAGTGGTATTTCTATCATGGATCTAGGGTTGAATGAGTTCAGATTAGACCTTCTTGAATATGTAAAGAATCATGGTGACTTAGATAAGAAACCGAAAGGAATGCACGCAGTTGTTCCTGCAACTGACGAGTTGCCAAAAGGTGTTGTATTCATTCTGAAAAATATAAACAACAGTGTAAATATTGATAACCAGAACAGAATCCATCCGTTCTATATGGTTTACATCGGAATTGATGGTGAAGTCATCTGTGACTATTTAAATCCAAAGAAGATGCTGGATGACATCAGACTTCTTTGTCGCGGTAAGAAAGAACCAATTACGGAATTATGCCAGCGCTTCAATGAAGAAACAGATGATGGAAGAGATATGAGCGAAATGTCAGAACTTCTTAGTGAAGCAATCAATTCAATTATTGACTGTAAGGAAGAAAGTGATATCGATAGCTTATTCTCTGCAGGTGGGACAACAGCATTGATGTCTGCTGTATCAGGATTGGATGACTTTGAACTTATCTGTTTCTTGGTTGTTAAATGAACGGAGGGTGAACGATGATAGGATTGCCAAAAACAACGGAATTCAATAAAAGAATTCCTAAACAGAAATTCTATGAAAACATGGATATCTCTCCTGTACTTAAAAAGGTATTTGTAGAGCAGGTAAAGATTATCTATTGGAGAAATAAAATTGCAGCATCTACAACGAACCTTGCTGCCGGAAACGATGTAACCGAGCTGGAGGTATTTGAAGTTCGATTGAGCAGTCCGGTACTGGATGATAGCCTGCTTAGACAGATTGATAAAGAAATACCCTATCACATTCTGTTCTTGCTGGAATATGAAGGAAAATATCAAGCATGGATTGTATATAAAGAAGCTGCAGCATCTGGTAATAACGCTTTCAAAGTAAACGGATACTATCACACAGAGTGGTTAGTTGAGGACGAATTGCCATTGAAGTTGGCAGGTCTTAACGTTGATGCGGTTTATGAAAACTTTGTTCGTCAGATTGCTGGCGACAAGCTGCAAACAAAATCTGCTGGTGAAAGCCTGAAAGAGTCAGTTGCTCGTGATGAACAGAAGCAGCAACTTTAAGAAACAGATAAATACACTACAAGCTAAAATTCGCAAGGAAAAGCAGCTGAATAAACAGATGCAAATGAACACTGAGCTTAAGAAGCTTAAAAAAGAATTGGAGGCAATGTAATGGATAATGACGAGAACGAGCAATTATTGAAAAATGTCTCTGAGTTAGAAAGTGAAGTACAGGAATCTATTCCAGAAACAGAAACTTTAAACTTAAATGGAAAGCTGTCATCTCTGAGTAGCCTACAAGATTTTATGTGTAATGGCCAAAGAGTCACGATTGCAACAACACTACTCCAAAGTGCTGCTGATATGCAAAAAGCATTTTATTTGACTATTACTGATCCAATGCGTGAGACATTGGATAGTATTTCAAGAATGTATATTGATGTGGACAGAAGTTCCATTGTATCAGAGATAAGTAATATATTCCAAAATTCTAAACTGCAAAAGAGTCTGAGAAAGATAACTGAAAGTTACAATTATTCTGTATCACAGTTATTGCAATCTTCGATATTGCAATGGTTTAAGAGCTTTGATTTTACACCAATTGCTGAAGCTTTAAGAAATATTGCAGATATTGATTTCGATAAGCTCAAAGAAGTATATCTTCAAGAAATGTATGATGCACATTGGTTACCATATGTTTCTTGGAATGCTGATTTTGACTTGTCACTGAAGATCATTGATATAATTGCTGAGACCAGAAAAAGCAAAAACAGAATTAATAAAATAGATAAAGCAGTATTTGCTTACTACACAAAAGATAGAATTGAAGAAACAAAAAAACGGTGGCGTACTCTTGGAATGCCAGAGCATCAAATGAGAATACTTCATCAAGCTGTTAAAGCATATCATCGCAGAGAATATGCACTTACAGTGATTGTTTTAACAACTCAATGGGAAGGTATTATTTACAGAAAAGCACACGACAATGGGCGTAAGGATACAAAGAAAACCAAAAAGTATCTATCTGCTCTTGCAGAACAGAATGACTACTTGGAGATATTCAAGTCTTATTATGATGAGTTTATAATGTATAACTGCAACTCATCAGCAGAAACAATAGACGACGTTCCAGGCAGGCATAGTGCAGCTCATAATTTTTATGAGAAGTATCCCTCAAGAAAAGCTGCATTAAATGCAATATTGTTTACAGATTTTTTGTTGAATTTAGAACCTTTAGAGGAGGAATAAAGAAATGGATAAAATGAGAATGGAATCAGTCGATATGACTGCTAATAATATAGAAAGAATAGGAGAACTTTTCCCTAACTGCATCACCGAAACGGCAGACGAAGACGGCAAGCTGAAAAAGGCAATCAACTTTGAACTCTTAAAGCAAATTCTTTCAGATGATGTACTTGAGGGTGATGAATCATATGAGTTTAGCTGGGTTGGAAAGAAAGCTTCTATAGTAGAGGCTAATAAATCGATTCGCAAAACTTTGCGTCCATCTCCTGAAGAAAGTGTTAATTGGAATGAAACTGAAAACTTGTATATAGAAGGCGATAATCTTGAAGTATTAAAATTACTTCAAGAGAGTTATCTAGGAAAAGTCAAGATGATTTATATTGACCCTCCGTACAACACTGGGAATGATAGCTTTGTATATGCTGATAATTTTGCTATGGAAGTTGATGAATACGAAGAAGAAGCTGGATTGTATGACTTTGAAGGGAACAGGTTATTCAAAGAGAACAATACATCTAACCCTCGCTTCCATTCAGATTGGCTTTCGATGATGAATTCGAGATTGCTTTTAGCAAGAAATTTGTTGGCTGAAGATGGTGTTATTTTTATAAGTATTGACGAGAATGAAGTAGATAATCTTCAAAAAATATGCAATGAAGTATTTGGCGAAAAGAATTATGCTGCAACATTTATTTGGACAAAAACCTCTACACCTCCTGCTTTATCTTATAAATGTAGAAAGACTGTTGAGTATGTTTTAGCTTATGAAAAGAATTGGAGCCCAGTTAAATATTACGGTGCGCCTTTAGATGGTGGTGATGTTCCATTCTTAAATACAGGAAATCCAAGAAAAACTTTAGTTTTTCCTAAGGGTAGTATACATTTCACTTTTATGAATGATGGTGTTGTAGAAGCTGGTGTTAAAGATAAAGTAGAATTACATGATAAATTATATGTTAAAAACGGATTGAACGAGAATGAAGTAAGGTTTTCAGGAGAGTTCAAATGGGAGCAAGCTACACTTAACGAAGAAGTAAAAAGAACATGTTTTGTTATCAAGACTACAAAGTATTCGATTCGATTCCAAAGACAGAATTTAGAAGATTCATTTAAAACACCGACGAATTTTATGAATATTGAATTGAACAAAGAAGCAGGCGTTGGAACAAATGAAACTGCGGTTAAAGAATTGGCTGAATTAGGATTAGATAAGTGTTTTGATTATACAAAGCCATTTTCTTTGATAGAAGCCGTGGCAAATATGGTTTGTAAAAACGATAAAGAAGCTATAATTATGGATTTCTTCTCTGGTTCGGGAACTACAGCGCATGCAGTTATGAATATGAATGCGGCGGATGGTGGAAAACGTAAGTTTATTATGGTTCAATTGCCTGAGGAAACAGATAAAAAATCTGTTGCAAAGAAAATGGGATTTGATACAATCTGCGAAATAGGCAAGGAGAGAATTAGAAAAGTTGGTAACCGAATTATCGAGAAGAACTCTTCTGTAGATTGTGGTTTTAGAGTGCTCAAACTTGATGATTCCAATATGACAGATGTTTATTACAGCCCGGCTGAATATAGTCAGGATTTACTTTTAATGCTTGAATCAAACGTTAAATCTGATCGTAATGACCTTGACCTGTTATTTGGATGCCTACTTGAATGGGGACTTCCACTTTCTTTTCCTTACAGCTCTGAGCAGATTGAGGGGTGCACAGTTCATAACTATAACGATGGTGACCTTATCGCTTGTTTTGATAAAGATGTTCCAGATAGTGTGATTAAGGAAATTGCAAAGAGACAGCCACTTCGTGCAGTATTCCGTGACAGTAGCTTTGCTAACAGTCCTTCAAAGATTAATGTTGGAGAAATCTTCAAATTGATGGCACCAGACACAAGAGTAAAAGTTATTTAAGGAGGTTCAGCTATGAAGCTACGATTTAAGCATCAGAAATTCCAAGCAGATGCTGCCAAAGCTGTAGTCGATGTATTTGCTGGCCAGCCTTATTTAAGGCCATCATATATGATGGATAGAGGTTCTGGATATTACCAGCAGTCATTTACTGAAGAAGAGGATTTTACTGGTTGGAGTAACCAAAAAATAGTGCCGGAATTAAATGATAGATTGATTCTGGAACATATTCAAACAATACAAAGAGCAAATCAGATTAAGCCTTCTATGAAGCTGGAAGGAAGATTTAATCTGACTATCGAAATGGAAACCGGTGTTGGTAAAACATATACATATATTAAAACAATGTACGAGCTTAACCGCGCGTATGGCTGGAGCAAGTTTATTGTTGTTGTACCAAGCATCGCCATCCGTGAAGGTGTATATAAGTCATTTCAGGTAACACAGGAACACTTTGCTGAAGAGTATGGTAAGAAGATTCGTTTCTTCATTTATAATTCTGCTCAGCTTACTGAGATTGACCGCTTTGCATCAGATAATTCTATCAATGTAATGATTATCAATTCTCAGGCATTTAATGCTAAGGGTAAGGATGCAAGACGTATTTACATGAAATTGGATGAATTCCGTTCTCGTCGTCCAATTGATATTATTGCAAAAACAAATCCTATCATGATTATTGACGAGCCACAGTCCGTTGAAGGTAAACAGACAAAGAAAAACTTGAAGCAGTTTAATCCTTTGATGACCCTTCGTTATTCTGCGACTCACAAGTCAGATAGTATTTATAATATGATTTACCGATTGGATGCTATGGAAGCATACAATAAGCGTCTTGTTAAGAAGATTGCTGTTAAGGGTATTACGGAATCTGGTAGCACAGCAACTGAAAGCTACATTTACTTAGAAAGTATCAATCTTTCAAAAGCTGCACCTACAGCTACTATCCAGTTTGATTTCAAAGGTGCAACAGGTATTAGAAAGATTACACGTACTGTTTCAGAAGGTTATAACCTTTATGATAATTCTGGTCATATGGAAGAATACAAGCAGGGTTTTGTTGTTTCCAGAATTGACGGCCGTGATGACTCAGTAGAATTCTTAAATGGTATCAAGCTTTATGCCGGTGATGTTATCGGTAAGGTAAGTGAAGACCAGCTTCGTCGTATTCAGATTAGAGAAACTATTCTTTCTCATATTCAAAGAGAAAGAGAATTATTCTACAAAGGTATCAAGGTTCTTTCGTTATTCTTCATTGATGAGGTTGCAAAATATAAGCAGTATGATGCAGCTGGTCAGCCAATGAACGGAAGTTATGCTGAAATGTTCGAAGAAGAATATAAGGATGTTATCAGCAACCTTCAGATAGGTATGGGTGAAGATGATTATATGAAGTATCTTTCTGCAATCTCTGCAGATAAGACACATGCTGGTTATTTCTCTATCGATAAAAAAGGTAAGATGATTGATAGTAAGGTTGCACGTAAAGAAACAACAACTGATGACGTTGATGCATACGACCTTATTATGAAAAATAAAGAACTTCTTTTGGATAGAAATCCAAAGAAGTCTCCTGTTAGATTTATATTCTCTCACTCTGCGCTTCGTGAAGGTTGGGATAACCCTAATGTATTCCAGATTTGTACATTGAAACAGAGTAGCAGTGATGTACGTAAACGTCAGGAGGTAGGTCGTGGACTTCGTCTTTGCGTTAACCAAGATGGTGAGCGTATGGATACTAACGTGCTTGGTAATGATGTTCATAATGTAAATGTTCTTACTGTTATTGCAAGTGAAAGCTATGATAGCTTTGCGAAGAGTCTTCAGAATGAAATTGCAGAAGCAGTTGCTGACAGACCAAAGGCAGTTACTGCAGAACTCTTTATTGACAAGGTAATTAAGGATGATAAAGGTAATGAACAGGTTATTGACTCGGATACAGCTCATGCTATCGAATATGATCTTATTAAGAATGACTACATAGATAAGAAAGGCCTGCTTAAAGATAAATACTATGAAGATAAGGCAAATGGTGAATTAAAGGTTGCTGAAGAAGTAGCAGATTCTGCTGCATCAGTAATTGAAATTATCGATTCCATTTATGATAGCAGAGCTATGCAGCCTGAAAATGCTCGTAGTAACAATGTTGAACTTGAGGTTGATGAAAGCAAACTTGCCATGCCTGAGTTCAAAGCATTATGGGCTAAGATTAATTCTAAATCTGTATATGTCGTTGATTTTGATACAGATGAGTTAGTTAGAAAATCCATCGACTCACTAGATAGAAAACTTCGTGTTTCAAAGATTTATTTTAAGGTTGAAACCGGAGCGATGGAACAGATTAAATCAAAAGAAGAGCTTACTAACGGTGCATCTTTCGCTAAGGAAGAGTCCTCAAGCTACGGTAATGTCATTGCTGCAAGTTCTAATGTTAAGTATGACCTGATTGGTAAACTTGTAGACGAAACAGGACTTACGAGAAAAGCTGTTATTCAAATTCTTCAGGGAATTCAGCCTGCAACTTTCAATCAGTTTAAAAACAATCCGGAAGAATTCATTATTAAGGTAGCAGCGCTTATTAATGATGAAAAAGCAACTGCTATTATTCAGCATATTACATATGATGTAATGGATGAAAAGTATAGCACAGATGTATTTACTGACACTGCAATCAAAGGACGCTTAGGGGTGAATGCGATGAAGGCAAAGAAGCATCTGTATGACCATATTGTTTATGATTCATCCAACGAGCAGGCGTTTGCAACCGAACTGGATACAAATACAAATGTAGCAGTATATGTTAAGTTGCCGGATGGATTCTATATTTCAACTCCGGTTGGACATTACAATCCTGATTGGGCAATTGCATTTTATGAAGGTACCGTTAAGCATATTTATTTTATTGCTGAGACAAAGGGTTCCATGAATTCAATGCAGCTTCGGTTAATCGAAGAATCAAAGATTCACTGCGCAAGAGAACACTTTAAGGCTATAAGTAGTGGCGAAGTTGTTTACGATGTTGTTGACAGTTATAAGACTTTGCTTGAAAAGGTGATGAAATGATTTGATGAAGAGGAAGGGTATTTTGAGTTTTTAGTTTGGATGATAGCGTATTGATAATGTAGAAAGTAGGAGGATTTATGCAAAAAGTAGGTTTTTTGTTTGGTGCAGGAGCAGAGATTTGTTATGGTCTACCCACAGGTGGAAAGTTCGCTTTAGATATTTTTAGACAAGATGTGTCTGTTAGTAAAAAAGAATTTATTGAAATGAGAGATTCTATAGATGGTTCTACTACGTATGCAGGGGAATGGTTGCCTGATGACTACAAAACAAGAAGTGTAAGTTCATATGGAAAATCTGTAATTGAAAATATAATAAAAGACACTCTTGAGTATAAGCGTGAGTATATAATTAGCAAGTTGAATGATTTTTGACTCGTATGCTAAAAATGGGAAAAAAACATATAGAAAATATAGACGACATTATAAGCAACCTGTTAGATAGACAAGTTAGTAATTGTCAACTTAATACTGTGATATCTTTTTAATAATGCATTAAATAGAGGGAATGAGATATTTAAAAGTCACTACTTTTTCTGCGCTTTTATTAATATATAAGGAGAAAAAAATTAAGAGATGATTTGCAATTTGAACTTAAAAAGATTATAGTCTCAATTTTACAGTTACAAATTGGAGCATTAGGATCATGCCTTGTGAAAAATATTAATGACAATATCTTTAACAAAAAAAGATGAAGATATTGATTTATTTGATGATATAGGAGAAGTGCTGAGATTAAATTATCAATCTGCAGGTGTGATTGGGGTAGAGTATTTATACGATAATTTTAAAAAGTGAAAATATAGAGTCTTTAGATAATCAGTCAAAAAAATAGTGTATTTTGCAAAAGTGCATACTCGAAGATATTTTTTTCATCGGTATTAGATTATAAATCTCTAATTGATTCCAATTGGCACTATTTGTATTGCCCTAAAAAAATGAATGGGCAAAGTTTTTGTAAGATATCTATATTTTTTTATTGACTGTCAAGAATTATATAGAGCAGAATCTTCCGTTGAATATAACTAATACGGGATACTATGATGATTTGAAGTATAGCGTTGAAAAATCGAGGATAGAAGTCGCTAAGATTGCGACAACAAATTATAATAAGATAATTAAAGAAAAACTTAAGGGAGACATTACCTATTTAAACGGTTCTGTAGCTCAGTGGTATGATCCATATTTAAATAAAATAGATACAAAAGAGAATTTGGGTGGCAGATTTATTGTTCCATTACTGTTTACTCAAAGTGGAACAAAACCTATGACTTCTATTTTTTTAAATCTTGTGAATATGTAGATTTATATAGAGATTGGAAAGAAGCTGACTATATTGTTATAGTAGGCTTCGGATTTAATAAAGATGATGAGCACATTAACGGTATTATAAGAACATTGGTCAATGATGATGACAAAAAAATAATAATAGTGGGTAGAAATACATCACAAGAAGAAATCATAGAACGACTAATAATAGAAAAAAACAGATAATATAACCGTTTTCAATGTAGATGAACAGAGGAATATTGATAATAAGCTATGGATTGATTATATACTCGATAATATAAATGGAATATAATAATCGAAGATAATCCATTTGAAGTATCATGAAGTACTTTTTGAAGTATTTTTGCTCTAAAAGTATATAAAAAAATGATAAAAAAATATATAATATGTGCAAATAAACACCTTGCAAATGCTTATTTAGTAATGGGTAGCATACTTTATATGAAGAGATGGAATGATGGAACTACACGAAAAAAAGATGGGTCATCAAAGTTTTAGAGTTTGCCAAAGTTTTTTAGGGGTGTTTAGTGACTGCGCTTTTCTTGACATCTCCAGGTCTTACGAAAAATGTTTACAAAAGTCTTCCATAATTTTGTTGTGAGATCTTTGTGGAAAATAGAGATAGAGAAATTAGAATTTTAGGAGGCACAGCATGCTAACGATAAGTGATATTCTGAATGACAACTTTGAGTGGGATGAAGTTATAATTGATGAAGATGAATTTGAGGAATTAAGCACAGAGCTTATTATTGATTTTTTTAAGAAAAATACTCCGAAAGAAAGGCAGCTATTAGCAATAAGTTGGAACTTTGATAATTCTAAAAAAGTAATCCAATGGATTGTTGAGCAGCCGGATACTGACAAAGGTACAATCCTTTATTTGTACTGGTACATGACACCTAGTTTTTTTACAAAGAGAACTGTGCAGATAGAAAAGAGTGCGAAGGAAACTATTCATGGGCTTTAGAAGATTATGACATCATAAGTACCATTGAGAAAAACTATCTTTCGGATTTCTATAATGAACACATTTACGCATTTAATCCTGCCAACGATATATATTCTGATGGATATGATTGGACAAAAGAATATGATGAAAGTAAAGCAAAAGTAAAGATACCTGATGTAATGTTTAAGGCATTAGAAGGTGAAATTCTTGAAAATCCAGATTGGGATGAAGGAATTCCAACTGATCTTTCTGAAATTATGGACAAACTTTACAGCGCTTTGGATGAATAGAAAAATTCCAATTTATCTAGCTCATTCGAAATATGCTTACATAAGCCTTCCATCATTTTGGTGGGAGGCTTTTAGGTAATAGTGGATGATATATAAGTAGCTGTAGAGGAATAAAATGAAACCTTGGAGTAAACTTCAAATACAAATATTATATTAAAAGCTCAAGCGAGGGATTATGGAAACATATAAAATTGCACATTTTGGAACTTTTAATGCATCTCAGTTGGACTTGGAAATAATAGCAATTTATAACAATGATTTAGAAGCATTAAAAAAAACTGCTCGGGAAAAAGAATTAATAAGATTATTAAAATAAATGGAGCATATCCCCGAGCCTTTTACTCCGCTTGAAGTAGCACTGTACTTAAACAAAAAAGATATAATCAAATATTTATTTGATAACAATGCATCATACAAAGGAAAATTCCACCCTAAGCCGATTGAAATTGCGGTAAGGTGTTGTGATGCCGAAATAGTGTGTATGTTTCAAAATGATTTAGAAAGTTTGGACGAAGAGAAAAAAGCTGAGCTTTTAAAAACGGCTTTTTGGGGAGATCATACGGCTGAAAATATAGACACTTTAGAGAGTCTCGGTATCACCATCGCAAAATACGGAGGCCTTATGTTAAGATATGCAGCTTTTAATAATGATATTGAAACGGTGAGACTTTTCTTAGAAAAGGGTGCCGATATAAATTATCACAAAGCGGACTCGGTATTTAACGATACAAGCACACCAATATTGGAAGCTGTGAGATGCAGTAACCTTGAAATTGTTCGTTTGATTGTCGAGCATGGAGCGGACACAAATATCAAAAATAAGTGCGGAGAAAGACCCTATTCTCTTGCCGTTAAGAATGGTAACAGAGAAATAATAGAGTTTTTAGCAAAATACGAATCAGAAGATTTACATAATATAGGTAGTAAGAATACAGAACTACAAAAGTATAACTTGCCGAATAGTCTGGTCGATTTTCTTAAAGACGACAAACTCACGATAAAATTTACCAATGACAAGTATTGTAAGTTTATTCGCTTTTACCCTTATCTCGATACTGTAGAAAAGAAATGGAAAAGAAAAAAAGTGCTGTCATTGGTCGCGGAAGTAGACAATTACAGCGCTGTGGATATCGTTTGGCAACCTAAAAAACAACTGATTTGTGCTATTGACGAGGAACATAGTACATTTACTCCGCTTGCATCTTGGGAGGAGTTTAGTTTAAATATGGAAAAAATTGTTTTTGCATACTTAAACGGAGAATATGAATAATGACATTTGAAATAGACTTTGTAAAACCGATTAAACGAGCAAAATAAATACAAAACACTGTGGGTTTAATCCCATAGCTTTTTCTAAAATAAACCAAAATTTTTGCACCTCAAAAAAATACAAATAAAATTGTTTATATTTTTAATGCAAGTGAGTATAGCAGATGCTATACTTTCCTTGCGGACTAATGTTGCTATTTTTAGTAAATGTAACGTCAAACGCACATATTTACTGAAATAGCGCATTATTTTTTTGAAAAAAACGCATAAAAAAAATAGTCGCATAAGCGACTAGTATTTACAAGAAAATGCTCCCAATGGAGGCAATCAGATACGGATAAATCCTTATTTGAACTCACCTTGTAAATCACCTATATATTATCACAATTTCTTTTTGAGGTCAAGAGCTAATATAAAATTTTTTTAGAAAAGGTGAAACTTATGGATAACAAAAAAAGGAATACTACATCGGCTTGGACATGGGAACTAACTCTGTAGGATGGGCAGTTACCGATACAGAATACAACCTCATGCGTGCAAAGGGCAAGGACCTGTGGGGTGTACGCCTATTTACAGAAGCTCAGCCAGCGGTGAATCGTAGAACTAAGAGAGTACAGCGTCGTAGAATTGAAAGAGAAAAAGCCAGAAAAGCAATGCTCAAGTTGTTCTTTTCAGATGCGATTGATGCTGTTGATCCAGGTTTCTTCCAGCGCCTTGACGAGAGCTTTCTGCAATATGAGGATAGGTCAGATTCTAACAAGCAGATGAATGCTTTGTTCAATGATGGTGGCTATATAGATTTCGATTACTATAATGAATATCCAACAATATTCCACCTCAGAAAAGCGTTACTTCACGAAGACAGAGAGTTCGACGTGAGACTAGTTTACCTTGCTATTCTAAATATGTTCTCGCACAGGGGTCATTTTCTAAATACCAATATGTCCTCGGATGACGACAGAGATAATAATTTCGATAGTGCATGGAGAGAGCTAATAGATGCATTTGAAACTTCCCAGTTAAGCAACAACAAAGAAATTAACAATATATCACTGTACTCGATACGACAAAGTATACAGAGATTAAACAGATAATAGGAGATAGAGGTAAGACAAGGTCCTCTAAATTTGATGCGCTCAGAGATTTACTGGACGTGCCTAAAAGTGAGAAACATATTTGTGCTGTGCTTAAGTTAGTGTGTGGACTAAAGGTTACTGTAAAAGAAATTTTTATCAAACATTGAAAATCCTTCGGTTGAACCAGAAGGTACTCAAAGTGTCAACTAGCTTTACCGATTCGAATCTCGAAGAGAATTTAGATAAGATTCAAGAAGTTCTGGAAGATGAGTATTTTGATGTTATTCTAAAGGCTAAGAGCGTATATGAGATTTGCCTATTATCATCGATACTTGGAAATAACAAGTATCTATCAGATTCTAGAGTTGAGATGTATGAGCGTCACAAACAGGATTTGCAAGACCTAAAAATCACTACTCGCTGAGTATGACAAGTATGCTTATGAAAAAGATATTCGGGACAATGGATGTCGGCTCATATAGTGCTTACGTTGGAAGTATGAACAGTCACGGTAACAAAATTAGAAGACTGGGGACAACTAGTGCTAATTCTGGAACAGCAAAGGAAGAACTATATAAGCTTGTAAAAAAGGTGCTCAATAACTCAGTGCCTGAGAATAATGTGTTAAAAGTTAGAATTCTGGATAAGATTGAGAAAGATTCCTTCCTAGAGAAACAGCTAACTAGTAATAATGGGGTAATTCCAAACCAGGTACACACAATAGAGCTTAAACGTATACTTTCCAATGCAGAGATGTATCTAAAGTTCCTTCAAGATATAGATGAAGATGGCTTGTCCGTTAAGGATAAAATCATTCAGTTATTTGAATTTCAGATTCCATATTATGTAGGACCGCTAGGTAGAGAGTTTAATGGAGTAAAAGGCTATAACAACTGGGCAGTTAGAACTGAAGAGGGGGCTAAAACCAGGTGTTAAAATTATGCCTTGGAACTTTGACAAATACATAGATAAAACAGCATCCGCAGCAGAATTTATAAAGCGCATGCTTAGAAAATGCTCGTATATGTCCGATGAGTATACACTACCTAAGCATTCCTTAGCGTATGAAAAATTCATGGTTCTTAATGAAATTAACAACATTAAGATAGATAACGAAAGAATCAGTGTTAAAGCTAAGCAAGGCATATATAATGACTTGTTCGCTACCGGTAATAAGGTATCAAGGGATAAAATAAAAGAATATTTAGTTAAACACAATGATGCTCGCGATGATGTTGAAATTACAGGATTATCTGATGAAACATGCACAACAAAACTCGCATCGCTTGGTAAGTTTAGGGCTATATTTGGCGATGATGTGTTTAAGCAATCCAATAAGGACATAATAGAGGACATCATCTACTGGAGCACTATATACAATGGTGACAGAAAAATCATCCGAGAAAAAATCGAAGGCAAGTACCCTAATACATTCAATAAGAAACAGCTAAATAAAATATTAGGTTTTAAATTCGAAGGATGGGGGAATCTGTCTAAAAAATTCCTCGAGCTGCAAGGAACTTCGAAAGTAAATGGTGAGATAGATAGTGTCATTGGCTTCATGTGGAATAAACAAGAAAATCTAATGGAACTCCTCAGTGACAACTATACATTTACTAGCCAGCTGAATGGAATGATGAATGATACGATCAAACCTCTTTCTAGCTGGAAGATCGAAGATCTTGAGGATATGTATCTATCGCCATCTGTAAAAAGAATGGTGTGGCAGACTATGAAGATTGTAGATGAATTACAATCTGTAATTGGTTATGCGCCAAAACGAGTATTTGTCGAAGTTACACGAGGAGATGGGGAGAAGAAAAGAACTACATCTAGAAAGCAGAAGCTCATAGATTTATATAAGAGCATAAAGGGAGAAGCTAAAGACTGGATTAAAGAAATCGAGAATCGAGATGAGTCTGCGTTCAAGAGCAGAAAACTCTTCCTCTATTATATGCAACAAGGCATGTGTATGTACTCTGGAGAAAAGATTGATTTAGATAATCTGATGAACGATAACCTATATGACTTGGATCACATTTATCCTCAGCACTTTACAAAGGACGATAGTATTCATAATAATTTAGTCCTTGTAAAGAAAGAGTTCAATGCTCGTAAGAGTGACATGCCAATCACTAAAGAAATCCAAGCAAAAATGCATGGTAAATGGAAAGCCTTACTGGATGGCAAGTTCATCACTAGCGAGAAATATGCAAGACTTACTAGACATAGTTATGCATTCTCAGATGATGAAAAAGCAGGGTTTATAAATAGACAGCTTGTTGAGACAAGTCAAGCAACTAAAGCTATAACAAAAAAATCTTCTCGCAAGCATTTGATAACAATACAAAGATTGTATTCTCTAAAAGCAAGACTAGTTTCTGACTTTAGGCAGAAGTTTGAATTGCCAAAATCCAGAGTCTTAAACTGCTATCACCATGCTAACGACGCATACCTAAATATCGTTGTTGGCAATTCATATTACGTGAAGTTTGAAGGAAATCCTGCAAGATTTATCAAAGAGTCAAAGGGCAAAAGAAGAGGAAAAAGAAGTATAAGTATCATCTAAGTAAGTTCTTTGAAAATACTGTACAGAATAAGAACGAAGTAGCATGGAGTGTAGAAGAAGGTAATAACACTATTACTACAGTCAAGCGAACAATGGCAAAATATTCTCCTTTAGTTACATATAAGACTGAAGAGGGTAAAGGTGAGTACTTTAAGGAAACTATTTATCCTAAGTCAAAAAGCAAAAGCCTATCGTATATACAGGACTTAAATCAAAGAATACTCCTCTTAACGACGTTAAGAAATATGGCGGAAAAAAACTGCTATTGGAACATCGGGGTACTGCTTCGTAAAAATACACTGAAAAAGAACAAAGAAGTTAGGAAATTTGAGACACTGCCAATCTATCTGGGAAGCAGCAGAACACTTACTGTTGAGAGAATTCAGAATATCTAAAAAAATCATACTTGGAAAAAGGTATGATTCAGGGCAGCTGAAACTGTTGAAGTGCTTATTAAATTTGATGCACAGAAGACGGAACTTGTACTAGATGGACATACATATACTATTGGTGGAAGCACTGGAGATATGATGTATATAAATGGAATTGTACAAGTTAAATTATCAAAAAGATTATGTAAAGTATTTTTCAAAAAAATTAGAGAAAGCAAAAAGAGACAAATGATTATTCAGAAATAGATAAGCTTGGTAACAGGGTTATAACCCAACAAAAAAACGCAGAGCTTATTGATATAATTCTTGATAAGATGGAGAAAGAAATATTCCAGAATAGAAAATGCAGTACTTATGAGACTATTAATGAAGGCAGAGATAAATTTAAAACTTTAGATATTAATAAACAAGTAACCATATTAATAGATGTCATTAACAATATATACGGCAGTAAACAATCCGTGGATTTAACTTTAATTGGTGGTAAGTCTAATGTAGGAATGTGTAGAGCAGGGCGTAAAAATCTCAAATTGTAATGAAGCTAAATTACATTTTTTTCTCATGCACAGGAATATATGTTAAAAGAAATTGATCTTCTAAAGATATGAGCTGGCGTACTGTAGTAATATCACAAAGCTCTAAGCTTGATTATCAGCTTGGTTATATGGTTGTGAGGCAAGAGAAGATTCACAAGATTTATATAAGTGAAATTCACACTTTGGTTATAGAAACAACTGCTGTTTCTATAACCGCCTCGCTTCTTGCGGAGTTAATTAAGCAAAAGGTAAAAGTAATATTTTGCGACGAGAAAAGAAACCCTTCATCTGAGCTAATACCTTACTATGGTTCACATGATTCTAGTGCAAAGATTAGAAGTCAAGTGAAATGGGATGATAGTATCAAGGGTGAAATCTGGACTGAAATTATTAAAGAGAAAATAAGTCAGCAGAAATTACACCTGCAAGATTTGAGACTCCCCGAGGCTGGTCTATTAGAATCATACATTGGTCAAGTAGAATTTGCAGATAAGACAAATAGAGAAGGGCATGCAGCCAAAGTTTATTTTAATGCTTTGTTTGGACTTGATTTTACTCGTGGATCTGATATTCCAATCAATGCTGCATTAAACTATGGTTATGCGCTGATACTTTCTTCATTTACGAGGCATATTGTGGCAAATGGATATCTAACTCAGCTTGGCTTGTTCCATGACAATATGTTTAACCCTTTTAATCTAGCATCAGACTTAATGGAGCCTTTTAGAGTCATCGTAGATAGGAAGGTTAAAAGTCTTAAGCTAGAAGTGTTTGACAAAGAAGAAAAAAGAATCATGATAGATATTCTTAATGAAGTTGTAAGTATTAATTACAGACAAGAGACAGTAACAAACGCTATAAAAATCTATTGCAAGAGCGTATTTGACGCAATTGAGAATAGGGATATATCAGATCTGAGATTTTTATCAATATGGGATATAGATATGCGGATTATCGTGCTATTTGATTTGCCTGTGGAAACTGCAGAAGATAGGTCTGAGTATGGCAGATTTCGAAGAAACCTTATAAAGGCAGGATTCTTAATGATGCAAGAATCCATTTATTGTAAGCTTGCGGTTAATTCAACAATGGCTGAAAGCATCGTGGCGAATGTTAAGAAATTCAAACCTCCTAGAGGGTTGGTACAGATACTCAAAATCACAGAGAAGCAATACTCTAAGATAGAGTTTGTAGTGGGAGAAAGTGAGTCTGAAACTATTGACTCAGATGAAACGTTGGTGATACTTTGAAACTTGTAATCAAATCATTTAACCTAGTAGTGGAGCTTGAAGAAAATATCGTAGATATATTTGTTATAGAGAATCCACGAGTGATGACTGATGTCATATTAAATACTATTAATGATGCAAAATCAGATATCAAAATACTATTAATAGAGAATGATGGTGAAGATATTCCAAGTGCTAAGTATGAACTTATAACCTCTCCATTTATAATTAGTTTGAACAGCAAGAAAATATTGGGGAGTGCTCTAAAAGATATAGAAGCAAGCATCTGCGACAATTACTTCGATAAATTTCAAGAGATAAACACGGATATTTTAAACCTACTCGATCAAGCTATTCTGGATTTGCCATATGATATATCTTTTGATTGTATTAAGGACATAAAAGATATAATTAAGATATGTGATATCACCTTTCAAGAAAAAGCAGCTAAGCCTACTTGAAAAGGTAACAGATTACATAAAATTAGAATCTAAAAATCCTTAAGCTAAAGTGTATCATCTTTGTAAACCTAAATGATTTTCTCGATGATGATGAAATTCAGTTATTATACAAAGAAGCCTTTTACCAAAAGATGCAATTAATAATGATCGAGTCACATGAGATAACTAAAAAATCATGTGAGAGAATACATGTAATCGACCAATCACAATGTATAATAGAGTACTGATTTACACATATGCCAGTATGCCGGGTTCTGTGATAACCAAAATTTGAGGTTTGAGAACCTTGTAAATCAGTAAAGTAACTAAGCGCTTTTTTTCAGACTCAAATTCTTTTTTTTACTCGTTTGAGAACCTTGTAAATCAGTAAAGTAACTAAGCAAGAAAAGGGTTATAAGCAGTGCTAAGCATGTTTGAGAACCTTGTAAATCAGTAAAGTAACTAAGCAATCAATAATATTTGATGTAGCACCTAATGTTTGAGAACCTTGTAAATCAGTAAAGTAACTAAGCATATCATTGATGGCTCAATTGAGGATTTAGGTTTGAGAACCTTGTAAATCAGTAAAGTAACTAAGCCGTACTTAGTGCGCGTGACTCACTATCGCCGTTTGAGAACCTTGTAAATCAGTAAAGTAACTAAGCACATTTAGAGTTAAGATGAAAGTTAAGTTTGTTTGAGAACCTTGTAAATCAGTAAAAGTAACTAAGCTGTATATTAAATTCTTAATTCCGCAAGTTAGTTTGAGAACCTTGTAAATCAGTAAAGTAACTAAGCCTACAGTTTGGAATTGACTGTCTTATAGAGGTTTGAGAACCTTGTAAATCAGTAAAAGTAACTAAGCAGCTGGTGCGACTGCGATCATCGGTTACGGTTTGAGAACCTTGTAAATCAGTAAAGTAACTAAGCATGACGGAACAAGAACACTTAATTTCAAGTGTTTGAGAACCTTGTAAATCAGTAAAGTAACTAAGCTTAGTTAATATTGAACACAATACAATTGAGGTTTGAGAACCTTGTAAATCAGTAAAGTAACTAAGCGGTCATACCAACCGTTTGTATACGCAAAGCAGTTTGAGAACCTTGTAAATCAGTAAAGTAACTAAGCGCATCTGCTGGCGACAAGGAATCGCTACAGTTTGAGAACCTTGTAAATCAGTAAAGTAACTAAGCGAAAGAGTAGTGACAGAAGACTCTGAGGCTGTTTGAGAACCTTGTAAATCAGTAAAGTAACTAGTACCACGACGTTGCAATCAATAAGACTGACGGGTTTGAGAACCTTGTAAATCAGTAAAAGTAACTAAGCTATTTCACCTTTCCATCAGCGAATTACTGGTTTGAGAACCTTGTAAATCAGTAAAGTAACTAAGCATATAACTGTAAATATCATAAAGAATGGCGGTTTGAGAACCTTGTAAATCAGTAAAGTAACTAAGCAATTTAAGAAAGGAATAAGAAATCATGGCAGTTTGAGAACCTTGTAAATCAGTAAAGTAACTAAGCTAGGAAAATCATCTGTAGCATATTGATACCGTTTGAGAACCTTGTAAATCAGTAAAGTAACTAAGCATAAAGATTAGAAATCTATTCGGCATCACTGTTTGAGAACCTTGTAAATCAGTAAAGTAACTAAGCCGAGAATTATTTAGGCAAGTAAAGGAGTTTGTTTGAGAACCTTGTAAATCAGTAAAGTAACTAAGCAAAGACGGAAGCAAAGTAGTTAGTTCGCCAGTTTGAGAACCTTGTAAATCAGTAAAGTAACTAAGCAAGCAGTTCATGGCACTATAGAAAGGGGTTGTTTGAGAACCTTGTAAATCAGTAAAGTAACTAAGCTCTTATGTATTTCATCTGCAACTACCATGTGTTTGAGAACCTTGTAAATCAGTAAAGTAACTAAGCGCACGCAACAGAGGACAGCACAAGGAGGCAGTTTGAGAACCTTGTAAATCAGTAAAGTAACTAAGCTACGAGCAGTTTCTCGAGAAGATAGCTATAGTTTGAGAACCTTGTAAATCAGTAAAGTAACTAAGCGATAACGCACAGATTTACAAGACTGAAGCGGTTTGAGAACCTTGTAAATCAGTAAAAGTAACTAAGCGATTGGGATAAATTAGAAGATGTGCTAGTAGTTTGAGAACCTTGTAAATCAGTAAAGTAACTAAGCCTCCTTTAATAATTAAAGCTTACCCCTTTAGTTTGAGAACCTTGTAAATCAGTAAAGTAACTAAGCGTAACGGACGCATTGACCGCATTCGGATATGTTTGAGAACCTTGTAAATCAGTAAAGTAACTAAGCCTAGCCTCTACTGGCTTACACCAAGCATTGTTTGAGAACCTTGTAAATCAGTAAAGTAACTAAGCCCATGATAAACATCAAAGATGCTATTGATAGTTTGAGAACCTTGTAAATCAGTAAAGTAACTAAGCTTCTATCAATTTTCACTAACTACTTCCACTGTTTGAGAACCTTGTAAATCAGTAAAGTAACTAAGCAGATAAGATCTCTCAGTTTGCTGATGCCATGTTTGAGAACCTTGTAAATCAGTAAAGTAACTAAGCTGTCGATACTGGTTTGACGATTTGAGCCGCGTTTGAGAACCTTGTAAATCAGTAAAGTAAATAAAGCATGAGTATATCAGCGATGCCTTGTTATTAGTTTGAGAACCTTGTAAACTAGCATATCAACCACATTGTTGTCTTATCATCACTATCTGTCCATTCGTAGCTATTGAAAATTCAAAGAAACAATCAGAAAAGGAGCCACAATTATGCCAAAGGGAACCCCTAATGCTCAGACAAAAGCAACAGAAAAGTATCAAAAGAAAGCAGGACTAATCAATAAGTCATACAAGTTAAAAAAGGAATTAGTTGAGGAATTCAAAGAAACTTGTGATGTACTAGGAGTAAGTCAAGCGTCAGCTCTTACTGGTTTAATGAAACAGTTTATTTCAGAAAATAGGTCATTTTTGAAATAAGCAGTGAATAATAAAGCTCTTATTTCAAAAACCATCACTTTTTTGAAATAAGGAACACATATTATCAGAACTATCAAAATTTTTCAAAGCCACAAAAAAATCAGGCCCACGCCTGATTTTTTTTCCTTACCCTATATAGTTCCGCAATTATCCAAACCTACTCGCACATCGCCATCTCAACGCTATCGAGATACTGACAGAGCGACTTATTAAACTTCTCATAATCAGCATATGCAAATTCCTCAGTAGCCTGCGCAATATTGACATACACAATCTTAGACTGGTTATAAAAAGTAATCATCAGCGGCAGCTTGAACACCGTCGAAAATCCCCTAACCGTTAGACGGCCGGCTTCCTCGATATTCATGATTTCATCCTTCGAATGAGCACCTGTTAGATGATCATCCGTTAATATCTCAACTGGCATCTCCTTACTATCATAGTAATCATACATCTTAGCAGCAGCCTTGCAAATGCCCTCCCAGCCGGTAGCATACGTAAGATTCCACTGCGATAGTAGCCAGTTTCCATCCGCTCTTACTCCGATTAATAGCATCTTAACCTCCTGACCCATACCACTAGGTATGTATCCAATATTTTCTGACTATAGAGTAAACCCATTATCATTCATTTTCAACCATCTAGTGCAAATAACTCTTCGCATGCATATATACACGACAATCCGCATAGTTTCACTTTATCCCGTAATTCTAGTATAATACTCTGTAATAGACATAGAGATTACAGAAGATAGGATATTAACTACTTAAAGATACTACTGATATTCGCCAGAAATTGCATAGCATTTGTAAATAACAGAGCTAGTACCAAAAGGAGGAAAACCATGAATACCAAGATGAAGCTAAGATCAGCGATTGCGATTTTACTATCTGCATTGCTCATCTTATCTATCGCAGGCTGCAGCAAAAAGGTGCCTAAGAAAGAGGAGAAGAAGCCACCTAAGCCAAAAAAAGTCACTGAGAAGCAAGCGAAGAATAGGAAAGCTGCGTATAGCGCGTATAAGACTATCATCGAGCAGAATGCTACTGCGATAAAAGCGTACTCGTGGCAGACAGTTCCAGGTAAGGATACATATAATGCTAGAGGTATAGATAGACCTATTGCACTGTGCGATATAGACGGTGACAATGTACCAGAGCTGTTCTTCTTCACCGCGAATAATGAATTCGATGCACAGATGCATATCTATACATTTAATGGCCAAGAAGCAGTGGAACTAAGCTACGATGGCTTTAATGAAGGTGCATATAGTGGCAAATTCGCGGATCAACAAGCTGCTGCGGGTACTTCTTATGTCGTGTATAAGGGCAAGGATGCAAATACCCTATACATTTACTATTCGAACGGCGATGATTACATGCAGTATAATGTCCACAAGTATGTGATGAAGAATTCAAAGCTTGAGCTGGTTGAGACTATATCTGACCTAGTTGGACAAGGTGATTCGGGAAATACCGTGGATATATATAAGAGAAACGGCAAAACCGTGTCAGGTGCACAAGGCGCCAAATCTTTTACAAATTCATCCGCACAGTTTGATAAGGCCATCATCTTCAGTACCTATAGAGAGGAGAACAACGTATCTATCTGGAAGAAGTTCAGCTTCGATAGGGCACTCTGCATCTCGTATGATCAGGCGATAGCTAAGCTGAGCGGGAAGTAATATGATCAAAAACGGAGCGATTTTCATAATGCTTTCCGGCACCCTCTGGGGCACGACCGGAATTTATTCACATCTATATAGAGCGTACGGCATCCCGCCCGTGACGATGTCAATCCTGAGAGTGTCATGTGCGATGCTAGTCATCCTGCCGTTCATGCTCATGAAAGGGCGAAAGAGCTTCAAACTCAGTAGGCGTGGTTTCAAGATAGCCTGCGTGCAGGGCGTAATCACACAGGCCGTGTTCAACGTGGCGTACTTCACAGCGATTGGTAAACTCGGCATGGCGAGCGCAGTCGTGCTCGTCTACACATCCCCGATAATCGTGGCGATTATGTCGTACTTTATATTTAAGGAAAAGCCTACCCTGAGAAAAGTCCTCGCCATGTGCGTGACCATCATAGGAGTTACATTCACGGCGACAGGGGGAGTGTTCGACCTAGGGAAGCTGTCTCTTTATGGTATATTCATGGGACTTATATGCGGATTCTGCTTTGCAAGTTTAGCGATTACAAGTAGACTTGGCGGACAGTCGGAAGATACGACAGCGATGACATTCTATACGATGGTATTTGGGCTCATCGCTCTTTTGATATACGGATCCATAGTTGGAGTTGGTGAATTTCATGCGGACGGAAAGCTGGCGCTGATAAGTATAATCAATGGCTCGACATCTGTTGCCATTCCATACTTCATGTACGGCTTCGCGATAACGAGGCTTAAGCACGTGTCGTACGCACCGATATTATCATCGGTGGAAAATGTCGCAGCGACACTATTTGGCACACTGCTATTCGGGGAGGAACTCGGCCCATGGAGGGTTGTTGGTATCGTGCTGGTTATCACATCGATAGCGATGATTAACATGCCAGAACGCTCAAAATGCGCCCTAAAATCACCTGGATGCGAATAACGCAAGGCAAAAAAAGTACCAAAAAACGGAAAAATTTGCACAATTTTTGACCTAATATACACTATTTTTGAAAACATAGAGACAAAGCATAAAAATAAGGTTATACTACCTACATGAGAACAATAAATAATATCAAGCAGCAAACTTCTCGTAGCTAATAGCTAGTATAGCAGCAAGCTGAGAAGGAATAAGGAGAACTTATGATTAGCATATTTGATACCGATATTGTGACTTTCGAAAAGCCTAAGTACACATTAGAGATTCGTAGTGACGGCTTCACCTACACGCATAAGAAGAAGGGTGTGCTGAACGTTAGTTTCGACGATATACTGACCATTATCACGACGAACTATTTCAGTTCCAACGGTAGCTACAACATTAATCTGGTTAGTGTAGATCCTAAGCAGAAGATGATAGATATAACCTTGGATGAGGATTATGGCTATGAGACTCATAATATCAAAGAGACTAAGACTCTTCTTACTGCCTTTGCTGCACACAAGCTCACCAAGGACTTTCCTAATAACATCGGTGAGTTAGACCTCACACTTGGCACATCTCTCAGGGAGAAGCAGATAAAGCTCCGCGGTAACAAGATTATCGGTGCTAAGCACGAGATAGATATCAATGATATTAAGCGAGTTGTATGCGCAGTTAGTGCAATAGGAACCTTCGGCATATACACTAGCGAGACCAAGAAGGGATTGTTCGATAAGGCGGACATGGTTGTTCCGATCAATTCCGTCACTGCTCCACTCCTAGAGGCGATAGTTACTAAGAATACAGGGAAAGGAATAGATTTCAGCAGGGGTAATAACTGGGATCAGAAGAACTCTGAATTTATAATTATTCGCTTTATGGAGCCAGGATTCTTCCTTACGGATAGGGATTCTATCAAGGAAGAGTGGCAGAAGATTGCCTTTGATAGAGTAGTCATGTATGGATACTTCATCAATGGCGATATGTAATTAATTTGCTATTTTCATTCTTTCAGATACACACTGTTAAAGGGACGAGCCACCGGCTCGTCCCTTTAATTTCTATATTATCTTGTCCTAAAACCCTATAAATATCCTTAAATAAGTAAAATTATTGGTTCAAAAATATTGCATATTTGTGCAAATTGCATTAAAATACAATATACATTAGTTCAATTTAACTAACTTTTGTAAAATATATCTAACTTATTAAAAATTTCACACTCATTAATAGGAGGAAAGATGAAGACAACTGGTTTCAAGGGAGTGCTGTCCTTTGTCGTAGCCGTGGCTGTTACCGCCGCTATGGCTTATTCGGCTGTTACGGTCGTAGATAAGAACAACGCTGCCAAAGAAAAGGCTGCCAAGGAAGCTCAGGCAATTGGTTCAGAGGTTTCCACTGAAGGTCTTAAGGATGGAGAATACGAGGGTACTGCAACCGGTTACGGTGGACCCCTTACTGTTCGCATCACCGTTAAGGGTGGAAAGCTGACAGATATCAAGGTTGTATCCCAGACAGAAACGCCAGAGTATTTTAACAGGGCGAAAGCTGTCATAGGCAAGATACTGAGCAGTGGCAATGTAAATGTTGACTCTGTTTCAGGAGCGACTATCTCTTCGAATGCGATTAAGAAGGCGGTTGCTGATGCTCTAAGCAAGGCTGGATCGAAGCAGCAGGCGAAGGTAACGCCAGTAAAGAAAGACGCTAGATCTGCGAAGGGAAGAAAGGGTAATGCAGCAGGAACTTTTTCAATCGGAAGTGCTAATCTGAACGATGGTGTGTACACTGGTTCGGGTCAGGGCTACAATGGTCCGATAAGAGTTCGCGTAACCGTTTCTGGCGGCAATATTACTAATGTTGAAATACTTTCAAATAGTGATGATGCCCCATTCTTTAATCGTGCAAAGGCGGTAATCGGTAGATTGCTCGGAAGTCCAGGCAAGAGCGTGGATACTGTTTCTGGTGCTACATACTCTAGCCGCGGTATTATCGATGCCGTGAGAAATGCACTTTCAGGTGCAGGCAAGACTACTGTTACTAATACTAGCAGCACAAACACACCTGCTGCGCCGGATAATAAGCCAAGTGAGGACAATGTATCTCCAGCGGTTAACCCTGAGACAGGAGATCCTGCATATGTAGATGCAGCGCTTCGTAAGCATTATCCAGGAGATAAGCTAAAGGATGGAGACTATACTGGAATCGGTATCGGATACCTTAATCCAGGTGGAATCAAGACCTATATAACGGTAAAGGATGGCGAGATATCGTCTCTAAGGGTCGGCGTAGGTGACGATTATCGTGATGACATGGGACCATTTAGAAGCCAGGCGGAGAACGTGATACCGTTCCTGCAGGGTAAGGACGGTCGCTGGAATATCGCGAAGCTGGGATTATACCGTGAGTACTTTGAAGCTATAAGGAAGAGCGCTGATCCTAAAGCTAAGGTCAAGGAGCTCCTTGGCGATAAGTATGTCGGCATGCTAAATGGTCTATCGGGAAATAACACAGTATCTGACCTAACGCTCATGTCGCGCGCTGTAAAGGCTTACATGAACGACCGTTATGAGGGCAAAAAGATGTTCGATAGCGTGAGTGGCGCAACGATTAGTGCGAGCGGAATTTCGGCTGCTACCAAGGAAGCTAGCAACAAATCAGCAAACGATTACATGACTAACTCTGGGATTAAGGAGATTTCAATTGTATCTCCTAAGTCGAAAGCGGTAGAAGTAAATACAGGTAGCCCAGTCGACTTCTCGAATCTCAAGGTTAAGGTCGTTAAGCGAGACGGAACAGAATCGGAAGTTTCATGGAATGATTTTGAGGCAAACGGACTCAGCATCACAGATGAGGACGGAAATGCAATCGAGAACGGTAGCGACCTCAAGGCTTACGGTGATAAGAAGGTCATCAAGGCAAAGGTTATTCATAAACAGTCGCTCTCATACGATAACTTCAGAATCCTCGTTGGTCGCTATAGCAAGGACTACATCGTTGGACTCGAGTACAGCAAGGACGGAACAAAGTGGTATAAGGCTGATACCTTAAATAAGGACTCTATAGATAGCAACAAGATCGATGATCAGCAGGTTATCGATGCACCTACTTCGTTTGAGTTTGAGAATGTAAAGGTGCGCCTAGTATCCAAGGAAGGTCACCGCTACGAGTACACAGCTGATCAGACACCTGTCAGCAAAAAGGTAAGATACACAGTGGTTAAGGATGAGAATCCTAATGCACCGCAGGCGCTGTTCGTAACGTTCAAGCTATCTGGTACAGAAGCAGATAAGCAGCTCGTAGAGAATAATAGTGGAAATACTGAAAACCCAGTAACTCCAGGAACTACTGAGCCTACTGAGAATCTTCCAGAGGTTAGTGTAGACAGCAAGGTAATCGAGACAGTACTCGATGAGCCAGGCAGACCTAAGTGGACACAGGGTGTTCCTATTAAGCCAGCCACAGTTACAAGCCTCGACAAGGATGCAGAGATGGTAGCTTCAATCGAGGGACTTCCTAAGGGTCTATCCTTTGACGGAACTACAATCACTGGCACACCAGTAGTGGATGACGATAACTGGGATGGCGATGACGGAATGTTTAAGACAGTAACTATGAAGTTCAAAGCTAAGAAGAACGGCAAACTTCTAGTTAGAGAATACAAGTACTGGATTTACAGAGATAAAGACCACGACGGAATCGCGGATGATGACGAGGATGGCGGAACAGCATTTACACCGCAGAGAGTAAATGCAAAACCTATCGACGTAGATGGCAAAGCACCTACCCTCGAAGACTACAAGGCTAAGTTCAGCAACATCCCAGCGGACGGTTCTGTGAAGGTTAAGCTAGTGCAGAAGCCTGACCTGTCAAAGAAGGGGATGACCAAGGCGGTACTCGAGTTCTCAGTTGATGGAATCGACAAAAAGAGCAAGGCAATCGTTATGGTTAACGTGAAGACTCCAGCAGCAGATGCGGAGGAGACGATCCCAGAGGTTAAGGTAGACAGCAAGGTAATCGAGACAGTACTCGATGAGCCAGGCAGACCTAAGTGGACACAGGGTGTTCCTATTAAGCCAGCTACAGTTACAAGCCTCGACAAGGATGCAGAGATGGTTGCTTCAATCGAGGGGCTTCCTAAGGGTCTGTCATTTGATGGAACTACAATCACTGGCACACCAGTAGTGGATGACGACAACTGGGATGGCGATAACGGAATGTTTAAGACAGTAACTATGAAGTTCAAAGCCAAGAAGAACGGCAAACTTCTGGTTAGAGAATACAAGTACTGGATTTATAGAGATAAAGACCACGACGAAATCGCGGATGATGACGAGGACGGCGGAACAGCATTTACACCGCAGAGGGTTAATACAAAACCTATCGACGTAGATGGAACTGAACCTACTCTTGAAGACTACAAGGCTAAGTTCAGCAACATTCCTGCGGACGGTTCTGTGAAGGTTAAGCTGATTCAGAAGCCTGATCTGTCAAAGAAGGGTATGACCAAGGCGGTGCTTGAGTTCTCAGTTGATGGAATCGACAAGAAGACGAAGACACCAGTTATGGTGAATGTTAAAACACCAGTTGCTAATGCGGCAACATCAGCCGTTACGAGTGGAACAACTAGCACGAGAAGTGCAGTAACTGCTGCGATCCCTGGAAATTCTAGTGTAGAGACTAGAGATAGCGGAAAGGCTAACAAGAGAGAAGATATACAGAAGCCAGCAGAGAGTAAAGTAGTAGCAGAAAACTCTGCTGCGGCTGAGACGGAAAGGACGGTATCGTGAACTTAATATTTGGAATCGCAGTGACTGTCATATTCTATATTCTGACAGCAGATGCAATTAAGAAGCACCCAGGGGCTTTTTATCTGGGCATATACGTATGGTGCGGAGCAGTTGTTATGTACTTCAACCTCGGATATGACCAGAAATTCCCAGAGTGGTTCAACGTATACTTTATGAACATGTTCAGTAGAGGCATCTTTACGACAGCTACCTTTATGGTGGTAATGTATCTGGGTGTCATCACTAAGCACAACAAACTATCTCGTAAGCTAATGAGCGTGCGCGGAGAGATATCAATCATAGGAAGCTTGCTGACTTTAAGCCACAACGTGGTGTTCGGAGTTAAGTACTTCCCGATGCTGTTTACAAATCCAAAGGCTATGCCTACTAGAGAGCTAATCGCATCGTCAATCACTCTGTGCTTGCTAGCTATGCTTATTCCTCTCTTCATCACCTCATTTAAGGTGGTTCGTCGCAAGATGAGTGGTAAGACTTGGAAAAAGATTCAGCGCATGGCATATCCGTTCTTCATCGGAATCTACGTGCATATAATGGTGCTGTACTCGGCAGATGTGAAGTCCCATATAACTGGAATAGTCGTTTATACATTGATTTACGGCAGTTACGTAGTACTAAGGCTCAGAAAGGCAGCGCTAAAGAGCAGAAAGCTCAAGGCGGCTACAGCATAAACACGATAACTTTCATAGTCTATACATAAAATAAAGTAGCAAACAGGGGCTGGTCTCATTTGAGACCAGCCCCTGTGATGTTTCATATTATTAATACTTGTAACTAGGCACAAGTTCCTTAAGCGTAGGCATGATGCCTATATTGCCAGGAGTCTGCCCTGGTAGCTGCCAGAAATCGTGAGCGCAGTACACGTTGCCTTCGATGATAGCAGGCCCAGTAGGAGTAACAGCGACATCCCATCCAACGTATCTAATTTGTGGAACCTCCATAGCTGCTTTAAGAATCATTTCCTTGGCCTCTTTGAAAAGAGGTGTCTTAAAACCTACTAGCTTCTCATGTGTGTTAGGATGCTCAGTGTATAGACCCTCAGCCTTAGTATCGCCAGAGTGTGCAGGGAATAGGAACTCACCAGTCTCTAGGTCAACTGGTCCATGAACTCCGTAGTTATCTACAACTCTGCCGTTGATACCGAACTTCTGTACTGCGTAGATCAGATGTGGCTTGCCGTCATCACCGATAATCGTGATCATACGCATCGTGTTGGCACTGCCGGAATATACCTTGTCGAGATCAGGATGGTTCTCGATTACACCCTCGAGAGTACCAAATCCCTTCTCCTTGATATATGAATAGAATGCGTCGAAATTCTCAAAGTCAGAAGTCACAAGTCTCTCGCAGCCTATGCCGCATTCGAGATCCTTCATCTTGCAGAAAACCTTGTCTTTCTGTTGAAATACGCCTCTACCTCGTCCTTAGTCGCAGTCTCGAGTTCGATGAAGTCACGACCGATGTATTCCTTGAATTTCTCATTAAATTCATCCTTGTTATCAAAGAAATGTGCGTAAGCAGGGTCATTCATCTGAGATACAAGCTTCTTGCTTCTGAATCTCGTGAGATAAGTGTCTCTCTCTGCATCGGTTTTGTCCCAGAACTGGAAAATCACATAATCATAATAACCAGCATCGAATTTTCTCATGCAGTGTACGATGTCCATTGCGCACGCAAGCTTGCTCTTCCCAGAAATTCTGTGTGCTTCGTTGACACAGTCTGTGAACTTCTTGAAGCTCGCATTCTTTAGTACTCTTAGTCCGTACTTTAGTTTGCTTTCGCCCATATAAATTCCTCGTTTCATAAATCGTAAATTTTCAGTTTATCTTTAATATTTTATATCAGGTAATAGTTATAAATCAAATGTTTATTGGGCAAATTCATGAACCGCAAAATGTCCAATGCCTGTCGGTCTATGGTATCATAAGCATATTGAATTTAAGAAAAAGAAGTTAATAGGATTATGCAGTTAAAAGAAATTGATAACGGCACTTCAATCGATAGCAGCACTGCGAGAGCCGTGGGCATCAGGACCTTACAGCATAATAGATAGATGAAAGGGCTTAGGAGATATGACTAGACAGAGATATTCGGGACAAGGATACAGGGGATATAGTAGAGTGAATAAGAAGATGGAGAAAATGGTTGCGACATTAGTGATCGCTGCGGCTGTTTTCGTCCTTAATCAGATGGGAATAGATATAGGGGGTTCAGGTAGCTCAGGCAGCAAAGTAAAGCCGCTAAAGGAAAAGAGTGTAGAGCAGCTACTCGATGAAGTGAGGGTGGCTTCGCCAGATGAATACGCTGATTATGACAGAGACTCCTATACAGAGCCATATAAGAAAATCGAGTATAAAGGCAGAAAGTATTCGCTAAGAAAATTTGCATTTGTGACGAGTAAGCACTACAAGGATGGCGATTATATAGACCCATATACGGGCGATGAACTCTCTCTTGATGACAGCAATTTCGACCATATCATTCCGCTTAACTATGTGAATAAGCATGGGGGCGCCAAATGGAGCCATTCTAAGAAGCATCAGTACGCGACAGATGTGCGTGTTGGAGTAGATGTAGATGGGGCGGTAAATCGCGATAAGTCAGATAAGGGACCGAGCGAGTGGCTGCCAGAGGCGAACGTTGATGACTACTGCTATACTTGGCTGGTCATCGCTGTGAGCTACGATATACCGCTTTCGCCAGAAGACGTCAAAGTTATTAGGGACCATATCGGAAGTAATCCAAAGCTGATAAATCCATATAATTAAAGGAGTGCTACTATGTACATGTATTATTACGAATCACCGATGGGTGTTATGAAGCTTTGCGCTGATGAAGAGGGCCTTCTCGGTGTATGGTTCGATGAAGAGCGGATAGCAGAGGCTTCTTTAGATATCGAAGCAATCGAGAATCTCCATGATAATAAACATATAAGCGATGCAGTTTGCTGGCTTGACGAATACTTTGCAGGAAATGTTCCAAGCTTACTCCGAAGCTAAAGCTGCAGGGGTCAGAATTCAGAAAGACCGTATCAGAGATAATGCTCAAGATTCCTTATGGCGAGCTAAGCACATATGGTGAAATCGCAAGGGAAGCCATGATAAGACTTGGCAAAGAGCGCATGTCAGCTCAGGCTGTGGGAGGAGCAGTCGGTAGCAATGAGTTTTCAATAATAGTGCCGTGCCACCGGGTGGTGGGTAAGGACGGAAAACTCACGGGCTACGCAGGAGGCATGGATAAGAAGGTTTATCTGCTTCAACATGAGGGGGTTGATTTCGAGAAGTACAATCTCAGGTGAGAATACTAGAAAATATAACTAATATAATAGCAGGCAGAGCTACGCTCTTTGCCTGCTGTTTTCGTTTGATTTTAGAATTACTTTTCCGCCTACCGTCCAGTTGATTGCGCTTGTAGGGCATATGCTCCTGCACTTACCGCAGCGAATGCATTCAGCGCTGTTGATGTTATCCAGAACCTTGACCTGCATATCGCAGTGGATTTCGCATTTCATGCAGTTAATACATGTACCCCTATCCACTTCCATCTGAAGCACGCTAAAGCGGTTAAAAAGCGAATATATCGCGCCTAGAGGGCATATGTATTTACAGAAAGGTCTGTAGATCATCGTCGAAAGTATGACCGTGATAATCAGGAGAATCATCTTCCAGTCGAACAAGATGCCCATCATAGCTCGGAGGGATTCGTTCTTAATGAGAAGCGGGATACCGGCTTCGATAGTGCCAGCAGGACAGATGTACTTGCAGAAGAACGGCTCTCCGATCCCAAACTCATTCGATATTGCGATCGGAAGTGCAAATACGAATACCGCAAGTATAACGTATTTGAGATATCTGAGCGCTCTATCCAACTTCGCAGGTATCCTTCGCTTCTTCACTCTGATCTTATATAGCAAGTCCTGAAAGAATCCAAACGGGCACAGAAATCCGCATACGAACCTACCGAGAAATGCTCCAGTAATAAGCAAAAACCCCATCACGTAGTATGAGATGTGGTATTTGTTACCGTTTCGACCGACTGAAGTGCTCCGATAGGGCACGCTGCGCCGGCTGCCGGACAAGAATAACAGTTTAGACCAGGTGAGCAAAAACTCTTACTCTTTCCTTTGTGTATGGTGCCGTCGGTAAAATTCGAGACGTGAGGATTGGTCATGAACGTCGCTATGAGCTGCACTAGATGACGCCTCGGGCTATTAGTCTTCATGGCGCCTCCTATCCGATTCCTATGCACTCGAGACAGACGGTGGCAGCCTTGCTGAAGACCGTCATCATCTCACCTCTACTGATACCTATTATTAACATAACGATACCAGCCGCGATGAGCGCAGCCGGTATCAGCCTTTTATACTTTTTAGACATAAACTATTCCTGACAATCCTTGCCTATGACAATTTCTTAAGACGAGAATTTACTTCATTCATGTATAGCTCCGTAATCGCATCAGTATCATGCGTTGAGAAAGCTCCAACCTTTGGATCACCGATTTGCTTTCCATTCTTATCAAAGAATACAGTGGTAGGAGTACCGCTTACGTACTGAAGAAGTCCTTCGTTCAAAGAATCGCTTGGAACTAGCGTCTTTGCCGTTAATCCTTGCTTAGAGAGAATCTCTTTTGCTGTATCTGGTGAAGCTTTCCCCGTCGAGACAAATAGATACAAACTGTACGTTGGAAGGAAGCTGATTCTTGAGCTTCTCAAGAGCAGGCATCTCATCGATGCAGTAGCCACAAGTCGTCGACCACACGTTAACCACGGTGAGGTCGTAATCCTTTAGGTTATCCTGTGTGAATTTTTTTCACCGTCAAGTGTAGTAGTTTCGAAGTTCTTAAGGCTTGCCTTTGGACCGTTACTGCCTTTTGATTCTGAATTTGAACTATCCTTACCGCAGCCTGTGAGTGCTATTGCGAGTGCTAGCAAAACTGCCGCTAGCAGTGTAAATCTCTTTAATGTGTAGTTTTTCTCTTCATAATACTCCCCAATATTCCTTATTTATCGTGATTAAACGAAACATAATGTATTATAATCTTACGATATGGGTTTAGTATAACATCTAAGTGACGGAATTAATCATTATAAAAATCTTAATTTAAATTGTGCACTATCAAAAATATTGATGAAAGCGATATATTGACCGAAGAGGTCAACGATACTAAAATGTTACGATACGGAAAAGGAGAAGAAGGATATGAATATTACAGTTTACTGCGGATCTCGATTCGGTGAGAAGCCCGTGTTTAAGGATAGAGCAGTTGAGCTCGGAAGCTGGATTGTAGAGAGCGGTCATAATCTTGTATACGGCGGCGGAAATGTAGGACTCATGGGAACCGTTGCAAATACAGTACTAGAAGGCGGTGCCAAGGTCTACGGTATCATCCCAGAATTTCTGCTCGACCAGGAGAAGGGACACGAGGGCCTCTACACACTTGAAATCGTAAAGTCTATGCCAGAGCGCAAGACTCGCATGATCAACCTTGGCGATGCATTTATCGCTCTCCCAGGCGGGCCTGGCACACTAGAAGAGATTTCAGAGATAATCTCCCTAAGGAGGCTGAACAGAACTGAGAAGCCTTGTATTCTATACAATATCGAAGGTTTTTATGAGCCTCTAAGAAAGCTGCTCGAGGAGATGGTAGCTGCCGACTTCCTGCCGGCTGAAGACCTAAGCAAGGTTGTCTTTGCAAGCAATCTTGATGAGATTAAAGGCGGCACTGGGCGAGAATTAAAAAGTAATAAGGGAAGATAATATTGCTTTATGAGAGAACCCTGCAAGTGATGGAATTCATGCTTGCAGGGGTTTTTTTAGTACATAAATTTACATATAATTCGTTATAAGGATTATCTATACAAATGGAAGAAGTATAGATAAAAAGCAATTGTTAGAATTTTTGATAGACTAGCTAGAATAATAAGGAATGTTATTCCCCAAAACATAAAATATAAAAGGAGGAACTATGAAGTTCAAGAGCAAGAACTCAAGAAGTCTAGTAAAGGTCCTAGCACTATCGATGATACTATCGACAGCACCATTGTTTGCCTTTGCAGACGATTCTGCAGTTAATGAAAAAACAGAAACTGCAAGTGTTTCAACCGAAGCGAAAGCTGAAAAAAGTGATGCTACATCGGCTACAGGTGGCGTATCGCAGCCAGCTAACCCAAGACACGGATCAGGATTCCGTGCAGCAGAGCCTTCCAAGACTGGTCCTTATAAGGAGTCGGATTTTGCACTCCTATATAAGACTGAGAAGGCAACACTTAGGAATATGCCTGTAATTGACAAGGCAACAGGTAAAGCGCTAACTAAACCAATTAAGTTCAAGGTTTGGAATGCAACACTTCAGAGATTTGAAAAGGAAGTTACTTCATCTAACGGTGTGCTTCCAGATGTTGAATTAATCAAAGATCATCATTACATCATTTTTGCACAGGACAAAGAGTATAACTTCAAAAATAACGCATACATAATTATAAAGGAAACTGGAAGTGTCGTATATAATGACAGAACTCCAATTACAACGAGCCATCCAGGGCAAGATGAAAAAATCACCTCATTCGTTCTAGAGAAGAGGGCTACACCGATTACGGATGCTACAAAGGCAAATCGCATAAAGATTGATCTACAGCTCTTCTATATGGAGAAAGTTGGCAGAAATTATCTACCAAGTGACGATAGCTTTGATTGGGAAGAAACTAATTCAACCCTAGTTCTGACAAGCCCGTTCGAGACAATTAGAGTTCCAATCAAGGACAGCACAGTTGAAGTTGAACTCATGGAAGACGATGTGTACACAGTAAGTGTTGAGAGTGAGAAGCTTGGCATGTATACGTATCCGCTAACTGTAAAAGATCACTCAGAGCGTGGTGCTGACAAGCTTGCGTATAACCATCTCAGCTGCACAAATAAGGATACTATCATGCTTTTTGACAAAGATGGCCAGATTGAGAAGAAGTATCTTGATGCACTAACAAGCGTAAGTGGAAAGACTAAAGTAGAAGGACTAAACTTCAACAGCAGAATTTTGCCAAGATGGTTCGAACAGTATAACGATAGCGTAAGATACACTATGAATGAAAAGCTTCTCGATAAGGCTGTTGCAAAAGGTCTAAAAGGAGATTTTGACGTAATAGATATTCACTCTATCAATATGGCTAGAACTGAGCGTTCACGTCTCATGCTTGCTGAAGGTCAATTCTTTAATTACACAACTGAAGTTCAGTCTGGTAAAAACGTGGGAAAGGTTTCCTACATAGGCAGCGATGGCAAGCTAAAGCCGTTATCGTTCACTCAGACTGGTAATAAAATCAAGTTCAAT